>Ga0116223_10003197_pt1 | contig 14908 bp, 15 predicted proteins | sample Sb_taG_3_FD_90092 | JGI IMG/M metagenome (GOLD analysis project Ga0116223, IMG submission 90092) | Peat soil microbial communities from Weissenstadt, Germany - Sb_50d_a_PC metaG | ecosystem: Environmental > Terrestrial > Soil > Wetlands > Peat | place: Germany: Weissenstadt | collected 2010-09-21 | reverse complement strand
TATGCTATGCTGGACGTTGCTGCGTGGGCGGTTAACTCAGCGGTAGAGTGCTATCCTCACACGGTAGAAGTCAGAGGTTCAAATCCTCTACCGCCCACCATTTCGGCTGAGCACTTTCCACCGCGTACATTCTACCTAAACTTCGAGGTCACTTCAATGGAACCGATCTCCTTCACACGACGACAATTTATCCGTCAATCAGGGAGAGTTGGTTTGGCGTTGGCCACGCTATGGTCGGCCCCGCAACCGGCGCGCGGCACTTCAGAACCGTCATCTCCGCAGGGTGCTGCACCCGCCGGAGAAGCCGCCAAATTGAAAGACCTGTTTCTCCACCCGCCGCAATCTTCCCAGCCCATGACGCGTTGGTGGTGGTTTGGCGGGGCGGCCACGCCGGAGGAGATTACGCGTGAACTCACCTTGATGTCGGAAAGCGGATTACGAGGCGTGGAGCTTCAACCCGTTTACCCGCTCGAAGTCGATGACCCGAAGCGCGGCATTCGAAACATCCCATACTTCTCTTCGGAATGGTATGAATTGCTGCGCCACACCGTCCAGGAAACTCGCCGCCTGGGGATGCAGTTTGATCTCACCTTGGGAAGCGGCTGGCCTTATGGAGGGCCGTTCATCCCCGTCGAGTTGGCGGCGCGCCGGGCCCGCGCCCTGATTCAGGAAACCGCGGGGCCAGGGCATTTCTCGTGGCGCCTTGCTCACGAGTTCACCGAAGACGAAAACATCGTTGCCGCCCTGGCCGTTCCGGTTCTGCCCTCGGGCCAACCGGATCTCCAACACTCGCGCGTGGTTTGGGACCAAACGCGGGGTCCCGGCACGTCCGCGGGGTTCAGCGGCATGGGATTTGATAACTGGGATGTTCCGCCCGGCCTGTGGAGATTGACGGTGGTCATCGATTGTCCCACGGGCCAGCAGGTGAAGCGGCCCACGCTGGGCATGGAAGGTTACGTTCTCGACCATTTCAATCGCCAAGCCATGGACCTCTTTCTCGCCGCGGCGGGCGACCAGGTCTTGAACGAACTCAAGACGACCGCAGACCCTCCCTTTCACTCGGTTTTCTGCGACAGCCTGGAAGTTTACGGAGCGGACTGGACTCCGAACCTCCTGCGCGAATTCGAAAGACGCCGCGGTTATGCTTTGACGCCGTATCTCCCCGCCTTGTGGGAGGAGGCCGGTCCGCTGACCCCGCACATCCGCTACGACTATCACCTCACACTTTCGGACCTCATCCTGGAAAACTTTTTCGCGCCCTTGGCCGATTGGTCCCAGAAGCGTGGCATGACGGCGCGCATCCAGGCCCACGGCGCTATGGGAGACGTGATGCAGGGCTACGCGCTGGCGCACATCCCGGAAGGCGAGCACATCGAGGGAGGCGACCGGTACACAGTCGATATCCAGCATCGCCGCCTCGCATCCTCCGCCGGCCATATCTATCGGAAACCTGTAATTTCGGCGGAGAGCTACTCGTGGCTGCGTTTTCCACTTTTCATGGTCACGCTCGAGATGATGAAGGCGGCTTCGGACGCGCAATTCCTGGACGGCATCAATCAAATCGTAAACCAGGGCTATTCCTACTCGCCGCCTCAAGTCGGGCAGCCCGGCTGGACGTTCTATGCCTCGACGGTCGTCAATCACAATAATATCTGGTGGCGCCACTATCACTACCTGACGCAGTACATCCAACGAGTTTGCACTTTGCTTCAGCAGGGGGTCGCGGTGAATCCGGTGGGCGTCTACGTTCCGCTTGCCGACGTCTACGCCAAGTTCGGCATCGGCGGCCTCAACATGGACGTCGAGATCGAGCGCCAACTCGGGGTGCAGTGGCTGCTTGAATTGAGACGTTCGGGATATGACTTCGATCTAATCAACGACGACGCGCTGGCGCGATTTGCCTCGGTCGAGGCGGGCATACTGCGCGCGGGGACCGGCGCTTACCGCGTCGTGATCGTCCCGGATGTCCAGTTCATGCCCCCGGAATCGCTCGAGGTGCTGCTGAGATTCGCTCAAAATGGTGGTTGTGTTATGTTCGCCGGATGGCACTATACAGTGACGGCCCCGGGGCTCAAGGACAACAGCACCCGGAGCGCGCGAGTGAAATCGATCCTCACTACCCTCCGGGGAACAGCGCCTGGACTTGATCGATTCGAGCCCTGCGGTAAAGGCGAGGTTTTGGTCTCCGATCACCCTTCGAGGGTACTGGCAGCTTTGCCGACGGCGCTTCCACCGGACTTCGAAATCCTCCAGGCGGGCGATTCGAGTGACGAGTCGATGCAGCGGGCACGGGAAAATGTCGGCTTCCTCCACCGGCGAGTGGACGAGACCGATTTGTATTTCATCAGTAACATCTCCTCGTTTCTTCAGGATCTGAGAGTGAGGTTTCCCCTCGGGCACAAGCAGCCTCAGCGCTGGAATCCCGAAAGCGGCGAACTCGATGACACACTGGTCTTCAGCCATTCCGAGCTGGCCAGCTCGAATTTGCCGGTCACCGAAGTTCAACTCCGCCTCGCGTCTTATGAATCATGCTTGGTGGTATTCAGTGCCGGCGAGAATGGCCCGATCATCACTCATAGTGACTGGCGGGGGCGGCTGAAGATCGAAAAAGCCGGGGAGAGGGTTCGGGTGACGGGCCTCATTCCGAAAGCCGGGGAGTATTTTCTCGTGGATGGCGGGGGAAAGACTCACCGCTTCAACGTAAAGGACGTGCCACAGCCAATTCCTCTGAACGGCCCATGGCGGTTAACGCTCGGTGAGAAGATTGTGCCTGAGCTTGCGCAGTTCCGATCCTGGAACGATCTGCCGGAGGGGAAAGATTACAGCGGCTGGGGAGTTTACGAAACAGATTTTGAACTCACCACCTTGGGCGAACAGATCGAGTGGGCGCTGGACTTGGGCACTGTCCACGAGACCGCCGAAGTGGTTCTGAACGAAATTAATCTGGGAGCCGCCTGGAAGGGCTCGCGAAACCTCCCGTGCGGCAAGGCTCTAAAGGTGGGGACGAACCATTTGAAAGTCGAAGTCGGGAATCTCTGGATCCATCATGTCCAGTCTCTCCCCAAACCGGACCGGAAAGTCTTGGCTGAAACGTACGGCATCCGCTGGGGCACCTATGGCGAAGTCAAGCCGGCGAGCATCCCTCCCTCCGGCCTCCTCGGCCCCGTGCAACTCCTGCCGCGAAAACAGTGGGTGGCGACGCTCTAGCGTCCGGATCTGGGGAGCGACCGCGCTTTGAACGAGGACACCGTCCCGCGACGTGGCGAAAAAATAGGGACCTTCACGTCCCGGCGCCTGAGGCGTAAAATAGATGCGTGCCAGAATTAAGTCGATTCTTCGGCATCATAATCCGGATGTTCGCGGAGGTGGGTGCGCAACATCATGTTCCTCACTTCCATGCCTATTACCAGGAGGAAGTAGGAATTTTCAGCGTCGATCCGGTAGACATGATTGCTGGCTCCATGCCCAGGCGGCAGCAGCGCTTAGTTGAGGCGTGGGCGGAATTACATCAGCATGAATTGATGGCAGACTGGAAAACCTTACAAGAGGGGAAATCCCCACAACCGATTGAGCCACTTAAGTAAACGTATGATCCATCGTATCTATCGCGTGGTTGACTTCGAAATCGTGGCGCCTTATACGCTGCGGCTACACTTCGACGACGGCACGGAGCAGAGAATCGACTTCAAGGCGGTTCTCGCAGGTGAGTTGTTCGCACCACTGAGCGACGTGGAGCTCTTTAATCGAGTCCGCATTGATCCGGAGGTGCATACACTTGTGTGGCCCAACGGAGCGGATTTTGACCCTGCGACTCTGCACGATTGGCCCCTGCTTGGGCCCGCTCTCGCTGAGCGCGCCAGACGTTGGCGGGCGGCCTAGGTCCACGGTCTCTATGATTCGTTCCGACCGATGGGCGAGAGAAGGGCCTGGGTGATCGATGGCGAACGAGTTTAATGCCGTTTCTGAGCGTGATGGCGAATGGTACATAGCCTACTGCCCCGAGATTCGCGGGGCGAATGGACAGGGCAAAACCAAGGATGAAGCTCGTGCGAGCCTGGCGGATGCAATTGCGCTCATACTGGAGGACACGCGGCAGGACGCGCTACGTGGAATCCCACCCCAAGCGGAACTTGACACCGTAACCGTTAAGTGAAAAGAAGCGCTTTGCTCCAGCACCTCCGCAAGCACGATCAAGGTGGCGTCTGGGGCTTGGAAACTTCCTTGGTTGTTTCGCTGAAATCGGTGGGCTTTCGTTTTTCGACGGCCTCGACGTTGAAGAGTCTGAAATCCGAGTAGCGATGTTCGTTCTGGAGGTGTTTGCCGTTCCAATCTACGTTAACGGTGACTTGCTGAGGAAGCTCGAACTCCCTCCCGATGCTCTTGAACTCGACCTTAGCGAAGGCGATTTCGGTGGTTTGCCGTTCCAGCTTGACTTCTGCCAGCGGCGCCAGCAAGTCGGTGCGCAACCGGACGATTTCGTAAGTTTCGCTATCGATCCAGGCCAGACCCTGAGTGAAAGTCGGCAGGGCCAGATCGCGAAACTTAAAGGCACCGTGCACACGCGCTTTGCCCGGTTGCTGAGCGAAGGCAATTACGTAAGTGCTTCGGCCGTTGAATTTCTGCCGCCCCAGGTATCGAAAGTCGGCTTGCGCCTGGTATAGGGGATGGAAGATAAGCGAGGCCGACGCGAATCCCGAGGTCAGCATAAACCCAGCCTCGAGGGCCTGCGCGGATGTTTGGGCGCCCGGCAACTCCTCCCTGAATTCATCGAAGCCCGGCCCCCAGGCCTTGGCCGGTGTGGCGCACAGATAGCGGAACTTCCGCTCCAGCGCTTCGCCCCCCTTCTGCTTGCGGCCCAATTTTTCCTGATGGATTGCTTCGAGCGAAGTTGTATTGGGGAAATCTTTGAAGAACTCAGCCACGCTTTTGCCCACCCCGCCCAGTATCGAGGCTAACTGGGCCTGGTCGGCGGCGGGCTCCAGGCCTTTGAGGTCGGGCGGAGGACGGCGGAGATAACGATCAATCGCCGCCTCGCCCTTCGGTTGCCCCTTGATGTAGGCTGCCTCCAGCTTTTTGCGATTTTCAATCTGCACCCAAAGTTGACGCACTTCGAACGGCATCGTCCTCACTTCCCGTCCGGCAAGGTAGCGGGTCAATTCTGTGCTTGCGGCTTGGGTCTGATCTCCCCCTAATAAGGCCTCGGCAAGCAGGAGGCGCGCCTCGGGCCCCGCTCCGGCCGCGAGCGCCTTGGAGAGGGATTGGCCGGCAGCCTCCCAATTCTGGGTCAGCACCTGCGAACGGCCCATCTCCTGGAGTGCGAGGGGGTTCTGAGGTGCGTACTTGAGCGCCTCGAGGAAAAAACCAGCCGCCTCGCTCGGATGGCGCCGCCAGGTCTCCATAACTCCCACGGCTATTAGTGGTTCCGGACGCCCCAAGCTCGTGTCGGCGCGCATCGTCTGGCCCGCCAGCATGAGGTTTCGGTAGGCGCCATCCCAATCATCCGAGTCAAGTTCAGCAAGCGCCAGCATCGCGCGACACTGGACACAGGAGGGGTCATGGCGTATCACTTTGGTTAGAGGCGTCAGGGCCAGGTCCGGACGCTTTCGGCTTAAGAAGTCCTCCACACCGCGCGCATAATCCTTCTCCTCCGCAGCCGACAGCTTGTCAGATGCTCCCAGCGTTTTCAGTTTCGGCGCGAGGCGCGCGATTAAGTCGGCCTGCGCAAGAAATTGAGGATCCTCGCCCGGCGCCCGCAGTGTAATGGGAATAATCCACGTTTGGGACGGATCAGTAAGCGCCACGGTCTCCTGCGCTTTGCGAAAGCCCTTCTTGTTAACCGTCAGGGTTACGTTGAACTCTTTGAATACGTCCACTTGTAGCCAGTAGTCGGTCTGGAAAAGCCCTTGCAGGCTTGTCGAGAAACTGCGGAACTCGCCGGCGGCATTCAGCGGCTCTACTTCGACCTCTGCACCTTGGATTGGGTCGCCCTCGATCGTGGTTACTTTGCCGGACACCCACCAGTGGTTCTTCAAGGAGCGGGCCCGGTTCATGGTATCCATCACGGCAACACTCCCCGGCGATGCTGCCTGTAATGCCATCAACGGCGCAGGCGAAAGGCCCGTCGCCGCCAGCAGTGTGAAAACGTATAGGTGGGTTCGACTCACAACACCCTCTTCCGGCAGGAACTTCCAGACTCATCTTCTGCCGAACCAAGCCTACACCCGCTTTGTCTTGGGCTCAAGGGCGAAGATCACTGGCCAAGGCGTTCTTGCGCCCGCGCGGAGATCGGAGCTCGGACAAACTGGCGCACCCACAGAATAACGACAGTGGCGCAGTTGGGTGCAAGGGCGGCTTTGGGTCGCCATTTGACGAGCGAAACTCGCCGCTCCAACATCAAACTGCGCCGCTTACAAGAAAAACCTTGACAAGCTACGCCCAACACGATAGCCTAGAACCCGTCTGCGCCGAAGGCGCAGTTCGGGCAAATTGCACGGCACCCCCCGACCTGTCCCTTCGGGACATCGCAGACCCCACAAGTCGGGGTCTGCGGCGGCCTGAATTGCCTGGCTGAGGGTTGGTCGACGGAACAAAGCGAGAATGTCTATGAAAACAAACAGTCGAGGGGTCGAGGAGTTAAGGAGTTGTGAAGACAAATCAAGAGGTCAGGCGAACAGATGCCGACGGTTTGTTACTCTTCGACCCTCAACTCTCAACTCTCGACTGCTTGACTCGAATTCGACGGAACAAAGCGAGAATGTCTATGAAAACAAAGGACAAGGACAGAAAGTCATGGGCTGGCGGAGACCCTGCTCTTGAACGCCTGCGATGCGCCGAAGGAGCAGTTCGGTCAGATTGTACGTCATCCCCCGACCTGTCCCTTCGGGACATCGCAGACCCAACAAGTCGGGTCTGCGGCAGCCTGATTGCCGCGTTGAGGGTTGATAATCGACGGAACAAAGCGAGAATGTCTATGAAAACAAAGGACTGGAGGAAAAATCAACCATCGCTGACGCCTCTTGACGCAAGGAGGGGAACTGCGGACTCCCCTCTTCGGACGAGGAGGGGTGGGTGGTGGTGTGGCTTAGCGGCCTTTGTGTGGTTTGCGCCTTGGCGTGAAACCGGGATTGCTGTCGAAAAAAGGAAGGATGGTGCGGCGTGAAGGCTATGGAAATCGAGCAAGACACAATGTCACAGCCCGTGCCTGCTGCGACCGCCAGCCCGCCCCCCGTTGCTCAGCGGCTTGTTTCCCTCGATGCCCTGCGCGGCTTCGATATGTTCTGGATTACCGGCGGCACGGCAATTCTGATGGGCCTGGGAAAGGTTGTCGATCGCCCGTGGTTCGACAAGTTCCTCGAGCAATTTGAGCATGTGCCGTGGCGGGGGCTGCACTTCTATGACCTGATCTGGCCGCTCTTCATGTTTATCATGGGAGCGGCGATACCGCTTGCGATCGCCAAGCGGCGGTCTAAGGGCGAGACTGACCGCCGGCTCTTATTTCACGCGTTGTGGCGAGCCATCGTCATGTTCTGCCTCGGGACGGTGACGCAGGGTAATCTCCTTCTGTTTGATTGGTACAAATTTCGCCCCTGTTACAGCGTTTTGCATGGACTCGCCGTGGGGTACTTGATCGCCACCGTGGTGGCCGTAAAGGTTAAACCGAAATGGCATGTCGCTACCATCGCCGCCTTCCTGCTCGCTTATTGGGCCATAGTCATGCTCGTGCCGGTGCCGGGAGTGGGCGCGGGGGTCCTGACTCCCCAGGGCAACCTGCCGACCTACGTGGATAAGCTGATCCTCGGCCATCTGCACTATGGCGAGAACACGTGGTTCCTGAGCTACCCGGGCTTCGGGGCCTCGGTACTGCTGGGGGTACTGGCCGGGCAACTGTTGATGTCCGTCCGTTCGCCGGGCAGCAAACTCCTGCGTCTGGTGGGGATGGGGGTGCTCAGCTTGCTGGCAGGGCTCCTCTGGAGCTTGTGGTTTCCCGTCATCAAACTGATGTGGACAAGTTCTTACGTCCTGATCTCGGGCGGATTCAGTTTCCTAGTCCTGGCCCTTTTCTACTGGATTGTCGATGTGCTCGGATACCGGAAGTGGGCCTTTGGTTTTATCGTGATTGGCGTGAATTCCATCGCGGTTTACGTTGCCACCGAGATCTTTGATTTCAGCTGCGTGGGCAACATCTTCGTGGGGCGCCTTTTGCCGCGCGTGGGCCGGTGGGACAACCTGGCGGAGGCGGCCGCCGCCTTTGGCATTGTTTGGTTAATACTATTTTGGATGTATCGTAAGAAGGAATTTATTAGAATATGATGGTTATGAGGGGATCGTGCTAAGAATCGGCATCGTGGGCTTGGCCCAAGTAGGAAAGACAACGCTGTTCGAAATCCTTACCCGGGCGCACGCGGCCGGGCATGGTGGGGGTAAGGCCGAGGCGCACGTGGGCGTGGTCCGCGTGCCGGATGCGCGGCTTGACCGCTTGGCGGAGATGTATCACCCGCAAAAAACTATCCACGCTACGGTTGAATACCTCGACACGCCCGGCAGCATCATTGATTTAACGCGGGCGGGCGTCCAATCCCAGAGCCTGAGGGAGTTGAATGCCCTGGCGCACGTGGTGCGAGCGTTTGAGGACCCGGCGACGGCTGCTGTCGGCGCCGTAAACCCGGCGGGCGACATCGAAAACGTCGAGTTGGAACTCATCCTCTCGGACTTGGCGGTCGTGGAGAAACGACTCGAGCGGCTGGAAAAGGATGTTAAGAAACAGAAGAGCGCCACGCTGGAAAAGGAGTTTCAGGTTTTGAAGGTCTGCAAGTCGAGCCTCGAGAAACAGATTCCCCTTCGCGATGCCGCCCTGACTGCGGAGGACGAGCGGGTTATCCGCGGTTTTACGTTCCTGAGTTTGAAACCCATGCTTTATGTTCTCAACTTGGGTGAGAAGGACGTGGGCCGTGCCAACGCCGCCGAGCAGTTTGCGCAGCAAGCGGGGTTGAAGCAGAGGCCCCACACCGCAGTGGCCGCAATTTGCGGCAAAGTCGAAGCCGAATTGGCGGAACTCAACGAAGCCGAGGCGGCGGAATTCCTGGCCAGTTACGGGCTCGCGGAGTCCGCCATCTTCAGGTTGATCCGCGCCAGCTATCGGCTCCTGGGTCTGATTTCCTTTTTCACTGTCGGGGAAGACGAATGCCGGGCGTGGACGATCCGCGCCGGGACCTCCGCACTGGAAGCTGCCGGGGAAATCCATACAGACCTGCAGCGTGGATTTATTCGCGCCGAAGTGGTGAAGGTTGACGGCCTTCTGGCAGCGGGCGGCTTGGCCGAAGCCCGCGCGCGCGCCCAGCTCAGGCTGGAAGGCAAAGACTATATCGTGCATGACGGCGAAGTCGTGCACATTCGGCATTCCGGGTGAAGCGAGTGACGAGTGACAAGTGACGAGTGACGAGCCTGACCTCCAATCTCCGGCTCGTTGCTTGTCACTTGTCACTCGTCACTCGTCACTTTTATGTCCTACCTCTCGATCAGTCTCGCCTTAGGAACGGCCGCCGGGTTGGCCAATCTATTGGGCGGCGGGATTGTCGCGGCATGGCCTTGGCGCCGGAGTGTTCTGACCTCATTCATCGCCTTCGGCTCCGGCTTCATGCTGGCGACCACGATCACGGTGATGATTCCCGAGAGCTTTGAGCGCCTACGGGGCGCTCGCGCCGCTCCCTGGATTCTGGTGGGATATTTCATCGTGCACGTCTTCGAACACTCTCTGCCGGCGCATTTTCACTTCGGCGAGGAGACCCACGCCGAGGAGTTTATACATCCCGGAGTCGCCTATGCGGCGCTGGGTGGTTTGTTGACCCACACGTTTTTCGACGGGGTCTCGATCGCCTGCGGCTTCCTGATTTCGAACTGGCTGGGCATCGTGATCTTCGGTGCGGTGATCCTCCACAATATTCCGGAAGGATTCACCATGGCCTCCGTCATGGCGGCGGCCAAGAAAAGCCGCGCCGCGGGCATGTGGGCCGTGGCAGGCTTGGGAATATCGAGGCTCGTGGGTATCCTGGCCATGGCGGTCGCGAAGCAATGGGTTAACTACGGCTTGGCGCTTTCGGCGGGAGTCACCCTGTACGTGGCCGCGTCGGACCTTATCCCGGAGGTCAACAAGCTGCCCGGTCCGCGCGTTGCCTTGACGGTTGGGGCCGGGGTGGCGCTGGTTCTCTTGCTGCGGTTCTGGTTCTTCGGGGCCGTCCTGCCGTAGGGGCTAGGTGCTGGGGGCTAGGGGCTAGGGAAAAAAGGAGCCGTCGAGCAAATTCCGCCGGACCCTAGTACCCAGCCCCCAGTCCCTAGCCCCTTGTGCGAAGCTATGTATTCTGAACAAGTGCTCGACCATTTCCATCATCCCCGCAACGTCGGCGAAATCGAGCCGCCGGCGATTGTGGTGGAGACCGTAAACCCCGCCTGCGGCGACCTGATGAAATTGTGGGTGCGTGTCCGGGAGGGAGTGATTATGGATGTCAAGTTCAAGGTGGCGGGATGCGTTCCGGCCGTCGCCTGCGGGTCCTGGCTGACGGAACGAATCAAGGGAGTGTCTCTGGCAGAGCTTACAGTGCTAGCCTCTGACCGGATTGCCGACGCCTTGGGCGGGCTGCCGGCGGCTTCCCGACACGCTGCGGTGCTGGCTTCGGATGCCCTCCAACAACTCTTGACGCGGCTCGTGTGAATCCGGCTCAGTATCAACTCACTTGGTGTGTATTCGCGCACATCTTTGCCGACCATGCCTGCGGACCCCCTCACCCGGCTCGCTACGCTCGCCACCCTCCCCCCCAAGGGGGCGAGGGGAGCCTACACAGCGAGTTTATGCCCTCTCCCCCTTGGGGGGGAGGGTGGCGAGCGTAGCGAGCCGGGTGAGGGGGTTCTTCCTTCGGCAGTGCTAAGAAACCGCGCTGGGCCGCGGGGCCGTGGCCGACAATTCGCTCGCGCAGAACGGGCAGTAAAGATCTCCGGCTCGGACGGCGTGATGGCAGGCGGGGCAGGCGGGGTGAAGGTTGAATTTGCACTTGGGGCAGAAATTGAAGGCCGAGTCCGTCACGGTTCCGCAACTGGGGCACGTGATCCTCATAGGCTGCCGCATGAGGAAGTAGATGATGAACCCAATAGCCTCGGGGACGAAGATCACTACCAACGTCCAAAGCGTTACGCTCATTCCTCGTCGCTTTGCGTCGCGATTCACGTAACCGACCAGCAGCACGAAGAAAGCGAGTACTACGCCCCCAAACAATCCAATGAAAATCCGCCAGGCCAACGGGGGCGAGTGCGGATCGCGAGGGAACAAGACCGCGTGCAAGAGCAGTTGCAAGCCCGCGAAGAGTATCACGGCGAGGCCGATGGCCCACCAGGGGATCACTTTTACTTCTTGAACGATGTCAGGCTTTGCTTCCGCCATGGTCATTCTCCCTAAAGGCAGTGACGAGTGACGAGTGACAAGTGACGAGCACCTCGTACTGCCTACTGCCCACTGCCTACTGCCCACTGCCTACTGCCCTCTCTGCCTGCCGCCATGCGATAATCGCGGCGGCCACAACGGCGGGCGCTATCCACGCAAGCGCGAAGCCGGTGACCCACACCACGCGCGAAAGCGCCAGGCGATGTCCGATCCACTCGAAGCCCCGCCACATGAGCGGTGCTGAGACCACTCCCAGGATCCAAGACAGCGTACAGGAAATCCACAGAGCTCGCAGGCGCGCGGCGTTTTCGGCGATTTCTCGGGCTCGAACGCGAACTTGCATTTGGGTCTTCAGCAGCAGCGAGGAGTCGAAGCGCGGCGCGGCAGCACGAAACGCGCGCAGCGCCAGTTCGGTCTGACGCTCCAGCTTCTGGCAATGCACACAGCTTTCCAGGTGTGCCTCCAACTCTTCGCATTCTGCGGCGGTGAGGCTTTCCACCTGCATCTTATCGATGAGCTGCCGCGCTCGGTCGTGGCTTTCTTCCCTCATGAGTAGATGTCCTTCAACCATTCTCGAAGCATGGCCAGGCCTCGATAGAGCCTTGATTTCACGGTCGACAAAGGTGAATCGACGATGCGGGCAATCTCTTCCAGTTCCAAGTCCTCGTGGAAGCGCAGGGTTAGCACTTCGCGGTAAGAAGCGGGCAGATGCGCCAGCGCCGTGGCCACGCGCGCAGCCTCTTCGCCCTGAAACGCCTGTTCGAATGCCGATGATGAGGCGGTGTCTTCGACTTCGAGAGGACGGCGGGTGTCCACCGGTTCCAGCAAGGCATCCAGACTTTCGGGTTGCCGGCGCCGTCGGTAGTCGATGGTCAAGTGGCGGGCGATGCTGAAGAGCCAGGTCTCGAACTTCCAGCGCTGTTGGTACTGGTGCCCCTTTTCGAGCACCCGGATCCAGGTCTCCTGAAAGAGGTCTTCAGCCTCGTGGCGCCGGCCGGTGAGCATGAGCAGGTAGCGGAACAGGCGGTAGCGATATTGCTCGATGAGATAGTCGATCAGGGTGGGATCGCGCCGCCGCAGCCCCCCCACCAGCTCTCCGGCTTCCTGTTCAACCGCGTTCATAAGCCAGCTAGTCGCGAATCCCATTCTATCGTTGTATACGAGAAACGTCCTCCAAAAGACGCACCCAAGAGACCAGCCTTGGCAGATCCGGACAAAACCGCGATAGCGCGGCTTGACGCATTGAACCAGGAGTCGGTTAGGAGTACACTTCGGGCGTGGCCTGCGGGCCAGCAACTGGAATCCGGCTTACATCCTCCAGATGAAAGGCGGCGGCGATGAAGCGGAAAGGGGGGAGTTCGGGTCGGGTGTCCCGGGCGTTCTTGCTGTATGTTGTGCTGGCTGTGTCCGGGTTCGCCCTATTGAACGCCAGGACAGTCCGGACTCAAGTTACCGACACCAGCGGGCAATCCTGCTACTTGGACGCCAAACCGCTGCTGGACTATCCTCTTGCCTACCTCCTGAATGCCGCGCCGGAACTTCAGGGGCTGGAACCTGCCAAGAATCAGGACGAGTTGCCTTCCATTTTGGAAAAAGTCGGAACTGTAACCAAGGATTTGATGGACAGGATACCGAACCTGGTTTCGCACGAGGAAGTAACCGAGCAACGGCTCCGCGCTTCGGGCAAGGTCGAGGCCAACCGGCGAGTTGAATTTGAATACATGATCCTCGTCCATCGGCAGGACTCGACCATCAGCTTGGACGAGTACCGGACTGGGACCACCGGCATTCAAGTGGAGGCGCATGAGCTGGAGCAGGGCTTTATGCTTACTAGCGGCTTTGCCTCCGCATGGGAGCACTTCCTTCCCCCGGTTCAGGCGGCGGCGCGGTTCCGCTATCTCGGCCAACAGACCTGCAAAGGGCTTAGGTGTTACGTCGTGGCCTTTGCCCAGAAGCCGGGGTCGGCCACCATCATCGGTAGGTTTTCGTTTTCCTACGGGGTCAAGTCGGTTTGCATCCTGTATCAAGGGATCGCGTGGATCGACGAGGCGACTTTCCGAATCGTACGCTTGAGGACGGATTTATTGGCGTCCCATCCTGACATTGCCCTCGAGCGGCTGACGACCGACCTCGACCTGGGTGAAATACGATTGCCGCAGATCGTCTCGCCCCTATGGCTTCCTCAGCAGGTCGCCGTTACGACTGACTCGGACCAAGAGCACTTCCGAAACCTTCATCGCTACTCAGCCTACAGGTTGTTCAAAGTCGAATCCAAGATCCTGCCGGCGCCGCCTGATTAAGCCTCCTGCAATCGGTCCAATTAAGCCTGCTTAGGCGATACCTGCGATCCTGGCGGTTTCCTCCCAAAGACGCTGCGCCGCGGCGTCATCTTGGGCGGCTCTGGAGGGGTTGACAGGACGGCACTTATGGAAGTACTTGCCGGTCACGCCGGCGACCTCGGGGGACGACGCCAGATACACGAGTGTTTCCGCGCCCTGCTCGGGAGTAAGGGCGAAGTGCTTGCCGATGCCAATTCCGAAAGACATGAATCCGCCGCTCTGATCGCCGAAGCGAGTGTGCACGAATCCGGGATGCAAACAATTGGCCGTCACGCCCGTACCTTGAAGCCGCCGCGCGAGTTCGCGCGTAAAGAGGATGTTGCACAGCTTGGAGCGCCCGTACACTTTGAAGCCGGGCCCTCCGTAGCGCAGTGATGGCCAAAAGCCGCCGCCATAGGCTTTTTCGGATTGCAAGTCGTCAAAGTCGAGCGTCGCAGGCTCGTGCGCATCCGAAGCCGTACTCACGATTCGTGCCGGCGCGGAGGCGGTGAGCCGCTCCAGCAGGCCCTGGGTCACAACAAAATAGGACAGGTGGTTCAGGGCAAAGGTCCGCTCTAAACCGTCCGCGGTGACCTGGCGCGAGCCGAAGAGAGCACCGGCGTTATTAATCAGCACATCGATCCGGGGTTCAGCGCCCGCGATCTCCGACGCCACCCGCTTCATTTCGCCGAGGCGCGAGAGATCGGCATAGTGAACGGCGTGCTCGACTCCAGGCGCGCACGCTTGGAGACTCTTCAGGGCGGCTTCACCGCGTTGCCGGTCGCGCGCGATCTGGACGATGCGCGCCCCCATTCTCGCAAGATCCTCCGCTGCGACCTTTCCAATGCCGGACGTCGCACCGGTGGTAACGACCACCTTGCCTTGCATGTCTTGGTTCATAAGTGCTTTCCTGAAACGAACAACCCTCAGCAGCATCCTAGCAAAGAGAAGCTCAGGTTGTCACTTGTTCAACACAGGAACGCTGCGGACGGGAACTTTGTTGATTCCGGGCACGTAGAAGGTGTGAAGGCATCAACCGGATGTCATCCTGAGCATTGACAGCCGCGCGGCTGCCCTTGCTGAGCAGAAAGTCGGCGCGACCGGGAGTCTGAGCCGCCGTTGATTCCAAAAGGCTTACGCGCCGACTTTCTGCAGAGCGAAG
>Ga0116223_10003196_pt1 | contig 14909 bp, 14 predicted proteins | sample Sb_taG_3_FD_90092 | JGI IMG/M metagenome (GOLD analysis project Ga0116223, IMG submission 90092) | Peat soil microbial communities from Weissenstadt, Germany - Sb_50d_a_PC metaG | ecosystem: Environmental > Terrestrial > Soil > Wetlands > Peat | place: Germany: Weissenstadt | collected 2010-09-21 | reverse complement strand
TTGACGACAGCCAGAAGCCGGTCGGCTACGCCATGGACATTTGCTACAAGATTGTCGAGGCCGTGAAGAAGGAGCTCAAGCTCGACAAGCTTGAGGTCAAGCTCAACCCCGTCACCTCGGCGACCCGCATTCCCTTGATGGCCAACGGCACCGTCGACCTCGAATGCGGTTCGACCACCAACAACGCCGAACGCCAGAAGCAGGTGTGGTTCACCAATACGCACTTTCTGACCGCGAGCCGCTTCGTTTCGAAGAAGGAAAGCAACATCAAATCGATCGACGATCTCAAGGGCAAGTCGGTGGTCTCGACCTCCGGCACCACCAATATCAAACAGCTCAACGAAGCCAACTCCGCCCGCAATCTCGGCATCAACATCATCCCGGCAAAGGATCATGCCGAGGCATTCCTGATGGTCGAGACCGAACGCGCGGTGGCGTTCGTGATGGACGACATTCTGCTGGCGAGCCTGGTGGCGGGTTCAAAGGAGCCCGGCGCCTATGTCATCTCAACGGATGCATTCTCGAAGCCCGAGCCCTACGGCATCATGGTGCGCAAGGACGACGTCGCCTTCAAGAAAGTGGTCGATGCCGCCACTGCTGCGCTCTATCAGGGAGCGGAAGGCGCGAAGCTTTATGACAAGTGGTTCATGCAGAAAATCCCGCCCAAGGGCTTGAATCTCAACGTGCCGATGGGCGCGGAGCTCAAGCATGAATTTGCCAAGCCATCCGACTCCCCCGATCCGGATTCATACAAGGCGATGTAGGTTCTGGCAGCGCAGGCGACGGCCGGGGTCTTGCATGACTCCTGCACAAGGGCTCGGCCGTCTGCCACCGAAAGCAACACTCTAATCATGGGCACGATCGTTCAAGTGGGGGAGGAAGTCGGTATGAAACGTCTGCGCATGATGAGCCTGGCGCTCGCCGCAGCGTTTTGCTCGGCGCAGGCCAATGCCGAAGAACTCTCGGGCACGCTGAAAAAAGTCAGGGAAACCGGCGTCATCGCGCTTGGCTTTCGCGACTCGTCGATCCCGTTTTCTTATCTCGACGACAAGCAGAAGCCGATCGGCTTTGCGATGGACATCTGTTACAAGATCGTGGATGCCGTAAAGAAGGAACTCAAGCTCGACAGGCTCGCGGTCGAGCTCGAACCGGTGACGTCGTCGACCCGTATCCCATTGCTCGCCAACGGCACCATCGATCTTGAATGCGGGTCGACCACCAACAACCCCGAACGTCTGAGGCAGGTTGCCTTCGCTCACACCCACTTTCTGACCGCGACCCGCTTCGTCTCGAAACGATCCAGCAAGCTCAACTCGATCGATGACCTCAGGGGCAAGTCGGTGACCGCGACCTCCGGCACCACCAACATCAAGCAGCTCACCGAAACCAATGCCGCCCGCAATCTCGGCATCAACATCGTCCCGGCCAAGGATCATGCCGAGGCGTTCCTGATGGTCGAGACCGATCGGGTGGTGGCATTCGTGATGGACGACATACTGCTTGCCGCCTTCGTCACCGGGTCGAAGGATCCGGACGCCTACGTCATTTCCACCGACGCTTTTTCGAAGCCGGAGCCCTGCGGCATTATGCTGCGCAAGGACGATCCGGCTTTCAAGAAGGTGGTCGATGACGCCACCGCCGCGCTCTACCAGAGCCCGGAAGGCCAAAGGCTGTACGACAGATGGTTCATGCAGAAAATCCCGCCCAAGGGGCTGAATCTCAACGTGCCGATCAGCGCGGAGCTGAAGCATGAATTCGCCAGGCCGTCCGATTCCCCCGATCCGGATTCCTATAAGGCGATGTAGGGTTTGTTGGTCGGGCCGCGGCCCGGTCCTTGCATGAATGACCCCCGGCATGAGGGGGGCTCACACGAGCCTCGGGCCGCATGGGTCGCCGAAGGTTACATTCTATTCCGGATTGAATTATGCAAGCATGGCGGCCATCACCGAAGCCGGGGGAGTTCGAATGAAACGTCTGCGTATCATGGGCCTTGTCATGGGCCTTGCGCTCGCTGCAGCCTTTTGTGCGGCGCAGGCCAATGCCGAAGAGCTGACGGGGACGCTCAAAAAGATCAAGGAGACCGGCGTCATCAACATCGGCTACCGCGACTCGTCCATCCCGTTCTCCTACCTGGACGATAATCAGAAGCCGATCGGCTTTGCGATCGACATCTGCCTCAAGATCGTGGATGCCGTGAAAAAGGAACTCAAGCTCGACAAGCTCACGGTCGAATTCAACCCGGTGACGTCATCGACCCGCATTCCCTTGCTCGCCAACGGCACCATCGACCTCGAATGCGGATCGACCACCAACAATCCCGACCGGCTGAAACAGGTGGCCTTCACCAACACCCATTTCCTGACCGCGACCCGCTTCGTCTCGAAGAAGTCGAGCAAGCTCAACTCGATCGAGGACCTCAAGGGCAAATCGGTGGCTTCCACTTCAGGCACCACCAATATCAAGCAACTCACCGAAGCCAACGCCGCGCGCAACCTCGGCATCAATATCATCCCGGCCAAGGAGCATGCCGAATCCTTCCTGATGGTCGAAACCGACCGTGCGGTCGCGGCCGTGCTGGACGACATCCTGCTTGCGAGTTTTGCCGCCGGATCGAAGGACCCCGGCGCCTACGTCATTTCCACGGACGCCTTTTCGAAGCCGGAGCCCTACGGCATCATGCTGCGCAAGGATGATCCGGCTTTCAAGAAAGTGGCGGACCAAGCCACCGCGGCGCTCTATCAAAGCGCGGAAGGCCAAAAACTCTATGATAAATGGTTCATGCAGAAGATTCCGCCGAAGGGTTTGAATCTCAATGTGCCGATCGGGGCGGAGCTGAAGAAGGCGTTTGCCAAGCCTACCGATTCACCCGATCCTGATTCCTACAAGGCAATGTGAGGCTTGTGGGCCTGACCGATGGCGCGGACATTGCTTGAGCGAACGACGCGGTCGCCTTGTCTATCCTTGGCGGCGTGGGAGCTGCGGTCTTGAACTATCACTGGAACTGGCGTGTCTTCTGGGAGCCGGCCCCGAACGGGACCGGCAACTATCTCGACATGTTGCTGTCCGGGCTGGTGCTGACGATCGAGACCGCGATTTGCGCCTGGATCATTGCGCTGGTGACCGGAGCAGTCGTCGGCGTGCTGCGCACGCTGCCGTCGAAGACCGCGTCCGGGTTCGGCTTTGCCTATGTCGAATTCTTCCGCAACATGCCGCTGTTGGTGCAGTTGTTCCTCTGGTTCTTCGTCTTGCCGGAACTTGTGCCGCATTCCTGGGGACTTTGGCTGAAGCAATTGCCCAACGCGCCGTTCTATACCGCGGCGATCGGGATCGGATTGTTCATGTCCGCCCGCGTCGCCGAGCAAACGCGTTCCGGCATCGGTGCGCTGCCGCGCGGACAGAAACTCGCCGCCACCGCGCTCGGACTAACGACCGCGCAGACCTATCGCTACGTGCTGCTGCCGATGGCGTTTCGCATCATCCTGCCGCCGCTGACTTCCGAATTCCTCTCGACCATCAAGAATACCTCGGTGGCGATCACCATCGGGCTGGTCGAGCTGACGGCTGAGGCGCGCGCGATGCAGGAGTTTTCCTTTCAGGTATTCGAAGCCTTCACCGCCGCGACGGTGCTGTATCTTATGGTCAATATCGTCGTCGTGATCGCCATGCGCTTCGTCGAGCGCGGTGTCGCAATCCCCGGCTACATCACGGGGAAATAGCACATGTTCGCCAATTTCGACTTCGACGTCATCCGCCGCTCGCTCGGTTATCTGTTCTTCGACGGCATGACGTTCACGCTGACGCTGACGAGTCTGGCCACCTTCGGCGGCATCATCTTCGGAACGTCGATCGCCCTGATGCGGTTGTCAGGCGTCTGGCTGCTCTCGCGCGTCGCCGGCCTCTATGTCGACCTGATGCGGTCGCTGCCGCTGGTGCTGGTGATCTTTTGGTTCTATTTCCTCGTGCCCTATATCGGGCAGTGGTTGACGGGGGCCTCGCGGCCGATTCGTGTCGGCGCCTTTGCATCCTCGCTCATCACCTTCACTATCTTCGAGGCAGCCTATTTCTCCGAAATCATGCGCGCGGGCATTCAGTCGATTTCGAAGGGGCAACCGGCGGCGGCGCAGGCGCTCGGCCTGACCTACGGTCAGACCATGCGCTACGTCGTGCTGCCACAGGCCTTCCGCAACATGCTTCCGGTGCTGCTGACGCAGACTATCGTTTTGTTTCAGGACACCTCGCTGGTCTATGTGCTGTCGATTCCCGATTTTCTGGGCGCAGCCAGCAAGGTCGCACAACGCGACGGGCGCCTGGTCGAGATGTATCTGTTCTCGGCCGCGGTTTATTTTGCGATTTCCTGTGTTGCCTCATTCGGCGTCAGGCGCCTTCAGGCGCGCATCGCCTTCGTCCACTAGCAGGGTCATTGATGATCGAGATCAGCCACGTCGATAAATGGTACGGGCCTAGCTTTCAGGCGCTGAAGGATTGCACGACCAGCGTCGCCAAGGGCGAGGTGGTGGTGGTCTGCGGCCCGTCGGGATCGGGAAAATCGACGCTGATCAAATGCGTCAATGCGCTGGAGCCGTTCCAGAGCGGGGAAATCATCGTCGACGGCATCCGCGTCAACGATCCCCGAACCGATCTGCCGAAACTGCGCGCCCGTGTCGGCATGGTGTTTCAGCATTTTGAACTTTTTCCGCACCTGCGGATCCTCCAGAATCTTTGCCTGGCTCAGGAAAAGGTCCTGGGCCGATCGCGTGACGAGGCGGTCGCGAAGGGTTCAAAACTGCTCGACCGCGTTGGCCTCAAGGAGCAGGCGCATAAATATCCGGCGGAACTATCCGGCGGCCAGCAGCAGCGCGTCGCGATCGCCCGCGCGCTGGCGATGGACCCGATCGCCATGCTGTTCGATGAGCCAACTTCGGCGCTCGATCCCGAAATGATCAGCGAGGTGCTTGACGTGATGGTGGACCTCGCGCGCGAGGGCATGACCATGATGGTCGTCACCCACGAAATGGGTTTCGCCAGCAAGGTCGCGCATCGGGTCATTTTCATGGACCAGGGTGAAATCGTCGAAGACGCGCTCAAGGACGATTTCTTCGGCAAGCCCCGCAGCGACCGCGCGCAGAAGTTTTTGTCGAAAATATTGTCGCGTTAGCTCGATGTTATTCCGGGTTCGCAGCTCAAGCGCGCCCCGGAATGACGATACCGGGGTTTATAGCCGGCAACAATTTGCGTATATGCTGTTGGCTGCTTCGCTGCTCGACAGGAGAAATCGCTTGGATCAGATTGCCTACGTCAATGGCGCGTTCATGCCGCTCACGGAAGCCAAGGTCTCCATTCTTGACCGCGGCTTCTTGTTCGCCGACGGCATCTACGAGGTGTCAGCCGTCCTCGACGGCAAGCTGGTCGACAATGCCTCGCATCTGGCGCGGCTGGAGCGCTCGGTCGGCGAAATTGCGCTTGCGTTGCCGGAGCCGCTTTCGCGCATTGTGGAAATCCAGCGGGAACTGATCGCGCGCAATCAGCTCGAAAACGGCCTGGTCTATATGGAGGTCACGCGCGGAGCCGACGTCGGGCGGGACTTTGCGTTTCCGAAGGGCAGCGTGAAGCCGACCCTGGTCATGTTCACCTCGGTCAAGGACATCGTCAACGCGCCGGCGGCCAAGACCGGTATTCGCATCATCACGGTGCCCGACATTCGCTGGACGCGGCGCGACATCAAGAGCGTGGCGCTGCTGGCGCAGGTGCTGGCCAAGCAGGCGGCGGCGGAGGCCGGCGCCGGCGAAGCCTGGATGATCGAGGACGGCAAGGTGACCGAAGGCGGATCGTCGTCGGCGTTTATCCTGACCCAGGACGACGTGCTGGTCACGCGTCAGAACTCGTCCGCGATTCTGCCGGGTTGCACGCGCAAGGCGGTGGTGGCGCTTGCCGAGGAGCGTCAGCTGCGTGTCGAGGAGCGGCCCTTCACCGTTGACGAGGCCCTCGCGGCGAAAGAAGCCTTCATCACCAGCGCGTCCCTGTTCGTGCAGCCGGTGGTGAGCATCGACGGCAAGACTGTCGCCGGCGGCAAACCGGGGCCGATGGCCACGCGCCTGCGCGAAATCTATATCGATTTCGCCCGCGCCACCGCGGTGTGACTCCTAGCGCTAAGATTTTGAAACGGCCATTTCCGGGCGATGCGCAATTGCACATCGGAGAACCTCGAGATTCCCCGATGCGCAATTGCGCATCTGAGGTCTGGTCCTGTTACGATTTCGAAGTTTCCTGAGACGGCCAAGCCTATGCTCATTGAACCCAATACGAGAACACTGCCTTTGCTTTTTGCGCTGGTCGCGCTGCTGCTGGCGGTTTTCCCGACCGGCGCCTTGGCCCTGTACCCGGAAAGGGCTATCAGGATCGTCGTTCCCTTTGCGCCGGGTGGCGGCACCGATGTGGTTGCGCGCACGCTCGCGCAGGAGATGGCAAAGGACCTCGGCGTCTCGGTTGTGATCGAGAACAAGGCCGGGGCAGGGACCATCATCGGAACCCAGGCGGTCGCCGTCAGCGCACCGGATGGCTATACGCTCCTGATGGGGACGTTTTCGCACGCCGTCAATTCCAGTCTCAACGCAAATTTGCCCTACGATCCGCACAAGGATTTCGCGCCCGTGGCCATGATTGCGCGTTCCTTCAATATCGTCGTGGTCAATCCCAAATCCACCATTCAATCGATTGCGGACCTGATCGCCGCGGCGAAGGCCGACCCCGACAAATTGTCCTATGGGACGTTTGGCGTCGGCACCTCGGCTCACCTGGCGGGTGAGCTGTTCAAGGATCTCGCCAAGGTCAATCTGACGGCCGTGCCCTACAAGGGCGCAGCGCCTGCGATCACCGACCTGATCGGCGGCCAGATCCAGGTAATGTTTACGACGGTTGCGAGCGCGGCCGCATTGGTCGAAGGCGGACAGTTGCGCGCGATCGCGGTGACATCGGCGGAGCGTTCGCCTGCGTTCCCGCAATTGCCGACGGTAGCGGAAGCCGGCGTTCCCGGCTATGCCGCCGAGAGCTGGTACGGCCTGTTCGCGCCAGCGGGAACGCCGGCCGAAATCATCGACCGGCTCAATAAATCGGCAGCCCTGGCGGTCCAGTCCGAGGCGTTCAAAAGGCTCGGCGCCAATGAAGGTCTGGTGATGATTGCAGGTCCCCCTTGGGAGCTCGACCGGTACGTTCGTGGCGAGGAGGAGCGCTGGCGCCGCGTGATTCAGGACGCCGGGATCAAAGTCGATTAGGATGATTGGGATGACGGCTGGATGACGCTCTGTTGCAGTGCGGCGGAATATTGGGGGATTACCGGGGTTGCAGAGAAGGCGTCTTTCAGGCACTTGGCGGGACGGCCTTCGGCCCGGTATCAACCCGTCAGCCGGCAATTCAGAACCATGGAGGATCACAATGTCCAGTACGCTCCAGCGCACGCTCGCTGCTGCGAGTTTTGCTTTGATCTGCTTCGCCTTGCCAGCGTCGGCACAGGATACGGTCCGCATCCGCGGCACCATCGAGAAGGTCGACGGCGCGGCTTACGTGGTCAAGAACCGTGACGGCGCGGAGTACAAGGTGACGGTAAGCGACCCCGGCCTGTATGTGGCGATCGTGAAGTCAACCATGGCCGACATCAAGCCCGGCATGTTCGTCGGCGCGACCGGAATGACGCAACCCGACGGCAGCCAGAAAGCCATCGAGGTGCATATCTTCCCGGAATCGATGCGTGGCACCGGCGAAGGCCATTACGATTGGGACCTCAAGCCCAACACCAAGATGACCAATGCCAACGTCGAGCAGACCGTTGCCGGTGTCGAAGGACCGGTATTGTCGGTCAAATACAAGGACGGCGAAAAGAAGGTTTTGGTGACCCCGGAAACCGCAGTCGTCACTTACGTCATGGGCGACAAGAGCGATCTCAAGCCGGGCACCAAGATCTTTGTCGGCGCCGGAAAGAAGCAGGCTGACGGCACGGTGCAAACTCCGCGCGTCACCTACGGCAAGGATGGGTTGACGCCGCCGATGTGACGCGGCGTTGACTCTAACGCACTACCTCTGAAAACAAACACAACTGGGAGAGTATTATGCGTCCGATTATTTCGATGACATTGGCGGCTTGCGCCGTTGCGGCGGCGAGCTCGCTGGCCCTTGCACAGGCGCAGACACCGGCACCGGCCACGCCACCGGCGCCTCCGGCGGCGGGTGGAACGCCCGACAAGATGCCCTTCGACATTCCGTATGGCACCTCGATCGGGCTTGAGCAGGCCAGCAAGTTGATGGCTGCGGCTGACGCCGAAGCCAAGAAGCGGAACTGGAAGATGAACATCGCCATCGTCGATACCAATGGCGAGCTGGTCCAGTTCGAGCGGATGGAAGGCGCGCAAATTGCGTCCGGTACGATTTCGATCAACAAGGCCCGCACGGCGGCGCGGTTCCGTCGCGAATCCCGCTTGTTCTACAATGCCTTTGAAGGCGGTCACGGCTATGTCGCCACCCTTGATCCCACTCTGGTCGCGAGCCCCGGCGGATTTCCGCTCGTCGAAAATGGCAAGCTGATCGGTGCAATCGGTTGCAGCGGCGGCACCGGCGATCAGGATGCCTTGATCTGCAAGGTTGGCGCCGATCTCGTAAAATAAAAGCGTTGCTGTCCCGGCGCGCCGGCTTGCGTCGAGGCTCGTTCGTTTCGAGACTAAATGACGCCGCGGCGGGGTACCGTCCGCGGCGTCACTGCGAATCACGGGCTATTGCCACGGCTTCTTCGGGCCTGCTTCATCCCGTAGCGCTACTGGTCGATCCTGATATTGCCGGCCTTCGCCACTTCGCTCCACCGCGCGATATCGGATGCCAGAATCTGTGCGAATTCCTCCGACGAATTGCCCACCGACACGACGCCGAGCGGCTTCAGACGGGCGATGACGTCCGGTAGCCTGGCGATCCGCATCAATTCGCTTTCAAGTTTTTTCACGATGGCGGGCGGCGTTGCCTTGGGCGCAAAGAGCCCGGTCCAGAGTACCGCATCGACATTGGCGCCGGCCTCCTTCATGGTCGGAATATCAGGAAAATCCGCAGACCGTGCCGGCGCAGCAATCGCAAGCGCGCGCAAATGACCGCCCTGCACCTGGCTCGATACCGGACCGGCGTCGGCAATGGTCATGGTCACCTGACCGGAGACGACCGCCGTAACCGACTCGGTTGCGCTCTTGTAGGGAATGACTTGCATCGGTGCCCCGGTCTTCTGCTTGAACAGCTCGGTCACGAGCTGGAATGAGGCTGATGAGCTCGCGTAATTCGTCTTGTCCGGATTGGCTTTCGCATAAGCGACGAGTTCGGCGACGGATTTGATGGGGGAGCCCGCGTTGACGATCAGGATCAGTGGAAACGAGGCGAGTTCGGAAACCGCAACGAAATCACGGATCGGATCGTATGGCAGCCTGGCATAGACGGCGGGATTGATGGCCATGCCGCTGGCGCTGACCAGCAGCGTATAGCCGTCAGGCGCCGACTTGGCGACGTGTTCGGTGGCGACGATCGCGCCGCCGCCCGGCCTGTTTTCGATGATGACGGGCTGCCCGAGGCTTTCAGACAATTTTTGTCCGAAGATCCGCGCGATGATGTCGTTGCCGCCGCCGGCCGCAAACCCGACCACGATATGAATTGCGTGTGTCGGATATTTCGACGCATCTTCCTGGGCGCAAGCACAACCGAGCGTAGCCGCAGTGAAGACAATCAGTCCAAGACACCTTCCGATCAGGGAGTATCTTCCCGGAACTTTCGCCGACCTCCCTTGGGTGCTAACGGCGAACATCTCGTCTCAAAGCCGCGTGACGGGAACATGGAGCACGGCGGCCCGGCCATCTTCCAGCGCGGCCAGGCAGCGGTCGATGGCCGGTGCGAGTTCATCCGGCTCTGTCACGCATTCGCCATGCGCCCCGAAGGCTTGTGCAACGGCGGAGAAATCCCGCCGCTCGCCCTGACGGCCCGAAGTGAGCCGCGATTGAAACTGATCAGTTTCGGCGGCCACACCCCTGGGATAAACCCGTTGCACCGCCGATTTCACCGCCTGCCAGCCGCCATTGTCCACAACCACCGTCAGGATCGGAATCCGGTACTGCTGCGCCACCGCGTAGACGCTGTCGGGCGAGGAGAAATGAAATCCGCCGTCGCCGATCACCTGCACGATGCGGCGATCAGGTTGCGCCAGCCTCAGCCCCAGCGCCATGCCGCCGGAAAAGCCGAGGCCGCCGCCGGCGAGCCCAACATAGCTGCCCGGTTTGGTGCGCCTGATGTGTTCCTGCAGCACAGGGGCGTTGCGGATCGCCTCGTTCACGACGATATCGTCCTGCGACAATTTTTCGTTCAACGTCGCGAACAGGAACGCCGGATTAAGTGCGCCGGGAACGCCCTTGTTCGCGCCCGCGGCCGCCCGCCGCTTGGCGGCGGCATCGCGGGCGCCGCTCCAGGTCGCCATGCGCTCGGCGACGCGCCGGCACCATGCGTCGTCGGCGCGCGTTTCCACGGCCTCGAGCACTTGCCGCAACACGGTCGCGCAATCGCCCTGGATTCGCATGTCGGTCGGAAATCCCCACATCGGAAAATCCGACTTCAGGGGATCGATATCGACCTGTATCCATTTGAGCGCGCCGGCTCGCTTGGCATATTGCGGAATGAAAGGCACGTCCGAATCGAGCAACAGCCCGAGATCGGCGTGTTCGAGCAACGGCAGGGGATCGAAGCCGGCGAAGCATGGCGAGGCTTGCGAAATGTTGAGGTCGATCGAGTTGAATTCCGCAACGCGGATACCGCAGCTCTCGGCCAGGCGCTCCAGCACCGCAACCGCCTCTGGCTTGCGGCCGAGATAGGCCGTGCACGCAATCGGGTTTTCCGCCGCCATCAGGGCCTGCGCGATCGCGTCGACCCGCGCGGGCTCGATCCCGCCCGCCTGGACGCTGCCATATCGCGCCGGCGGATAGGCCGGCATATCGGCATCGTCCCATTCTTCCGCCAGCGTTTCCCGCGGCAGCATCATATAGACCGGGCCCGGCGGGTCGCTTTGCGCAAAGGCGCGGGCGCGCGCCAGCGCCTCCTTCACCACAATGCCCGACGGCAATGAATATTCCCATTTGACATAGGGCCTGACGATGCCAGCGATATCGAACGGGTCTTGCACGAAATGCACATAGGTGTCGCGCGATCCCGGCAGCTCGCCGTGCAGCGTGTAGGGCGCGCGGCCGGCAAACAGCATGACCGGCAGCCGGTAGCGAAACAGGTTCTGGATCGCCATGCATGCATTCGCGGTGCCGGCATCGACATGCACCAACACCGCTTGCGCCCGCCCGGTCGCCAGCGCATGGCCGGCCGCCATGTGCACGGCGACGATCTCGTGCGGGCACAGGATCATTTCGGGGTGCTTGCGCTCTTCGCGGTCCCACTGGGCCAATGCCTCGATCAGCGACACATGATCGGTGCCCAGATTGGCGAAGATGTATTCGACGCCGAGATCGACAAGGCCTTGAAGGAAATGATGCGCGGTGGAGTGGCGGCTCATGCCGTCTTCCCCAGCGCAGTTTCCGCAACAAATCTATTGCGCAATGTGCCAATCCCGGTGATCTCGATCTCGACGACATCGCCGGCCCTGATGTCCGGTGATGTGCCATCGGTTCCCATCCAGATCACATCGCCCGGCCACAGCGTGAAATATTTCGTCATTTCGACGATGAATTCCTTGACGCCGAAGATCATGTCGTTGGTCCGGAAGCGATTGCTCTCCTTGCCGTTCAGCCTCACGATGGTTTCCATCTTGTCGAGATCGACCGAGGTTTCGATCCACGGTCCCATCGGCTTGAAGGTGTCGGTATTCTTGGAGCGCCACAGACCACGGTCGGCCTTCTGCCAGGTGCGCTCGCTGACATCGTTGCCGATGGTGTAGCCGAATATGCAGGACATCGCGTCGTGCTCGCCAAGGTGTTTTGCTTTCTTGCCGATGACGACGACCAATTCACCCTCGTAGTGAATCTTCTCGGTCGCGGTCGCCGGAATAACCACCTCTTCGTCGTGGGCGATCAGCGCGTTCTGCGCGCGATAGCCGATCTCGGGCCGCGTGGGAATGTTTGGTATCTCGCCGCGTTTGTCGGCGGCTTCCTTGAGGTGCTTCACGTAATTCAGGCCGACGCAGTAAAACGTACGCGGCACCAGCGGCAGTTCGATCCTCACATCGGCCAGGGGATATGTGCGCGTCGTGCGCTGCCACTCGCCGAGGGGATCGCCGCTGACCGCGATCACGCGGTCGCCTTCGACGATGCCCCAGGAAGTCTGTTTGTCCGCGGTAAACTTAAGCCAGCGCACGCGCCATCCTCTCATCCCGCCGCGGCCGCCACATGGCCCGGAAACCCGCCGGGCCACGGCAGCGTCGTCTGGTCGGCGAGGCATTCGAGAAAGACCTTCGCCCCGTCGGCGTAGGTCGCTCCGTCAGGCAGTTCGAGAATTGCGCACCATGCACGAGGCATCGGCTGCCGCACGTCGCGCAGCTCAAAAGCCGTGCCCCACCACCACGCAGGCGCCGGCGATCTCGCCGGCTCCGGAACCGCGCGCCAGCGGGCGAATTCGCTCACGGCGCGCCCGAATTGCACGTCTGAAGCCTGATGCATTCAATTCTCCAAACGGTACTTCTTCGAGTGAAAGACGATCAGACCTCGACACGGGAATAGACCGCTTTCGTCGGGGTTATTTCTCTTCCGCCGCAGTTGCGGTCGCCGGGCCTTCGCCCATGATCAAGAGCACGGCGTCCTCATCCTTGGCGCCGTCCCAATGAACTTGCTTGCCGAAATGGGTGACAAAACTTCCGGCCGGCATCGGCGTGGTGTTGGCCGGATCGAATTTCGGTCCCGAACCTACCCACCAGGTTCCCTGCAGCACGACGATGTAACGGTCGTTGGGATGGAAGTGCGGCCGGCTGAAATGATTGCCCTTGGTCCACTTAGTGTAAACCATGTAAAAGCCGGGCTTGCTCGGATCGCCGACAACGACGGCATTTTGCGCGCCGCGGGCATCGACCGCGCTCCACGGGATCTGATCCGGCAGTTTGTAGATCACCGCGGCCGGGTTGAGTTCGGCGGCCGAGCCGATGCTCAACATGCCGGCAAGCGATAACGGCATCAGGAGATATCGCCAGAACCGGTACGTAAATTTCATGATTTCCTCCCTCGAATTCCGCGGACTGGATGCTGCCCGCGTGTTTCTCTGCTCCATTTTATGCTAGCCGGTCTCGCGCCAGCGGTGCAAGAGGCGGACTCGCATGCGTGGCGCGCGAGATCGCGCGTCAGGAAATAGTAGAAGGAGAGGGGGCTCTTCGACCTGCATCAGCCACTTGCGTATCTGGGCTGCGCCACGCTAAAATATTTGAGTTGCTTGGAGCAATCAGGATTTCATATACGCCCTGCGCACCGTTGGTGGTCGACCAGGCGGCGGTCCTTATTCGTCGATAACGCAATAACAGCCGGTCGCGATTTCCAGAGTGCTCACTGATCCTAGGACTGACCATTTCCTTACTGGGACGCCGTTTAGCCTCTGAATCCTGTAGCTTCTGAAAACACCCTTGCGGTTACAATCCCCACTCCCGTCCTTTTCCTGCTTAATGGGTTCGACGCCACAATATGACGACGAGCGCATAATAGCAGTGTTCACTAGTCCTTCAGATTCACGATCTGCTGCCTCACAAGCGTTCATCTTCGTGAAAAAAATCGCCATCGAAAACGCTGCAACTGAAACCAACTTACGCATGGTTACTACTCCGGAGTTTCGGCGGGTAAGGACGGGCATGCGCCATGATTCCGCTGATTTCGCCGGACGTGAAGCCGCTAGGGATTGTGGTTTTACCCGGGCGGGCACACAATGGCAGCACGGGCACGCGAGAAAACTGCCTTCATTTCCCCTTTGGCCTTCAGCCCGAGATCGCTCTCGCCGCGCGACCAACTATCCAGGCAAAACCGCCTAACACCGCAAAAAACACCACTGCTATCCAAGCCTCAGAGTCCTGAAGCTTGTTTGTGACAAGTGCCGCGAGTATCGTAATCGCTGCTATCTCGGACAAAAAAGCGATTATCAGACCGATCAAGTAAACGATCATGCCAAGACGAGCCATCACCTGGCTTTTGCCTTCAGCCCCGGCTCGACCAGGGGACCCCGGTGTACGATTTTACGGCTTTGAGCATTTGCATGGGCAAATGCGAGACGCTCGGAAGGGAGCGTGAAGCGTTGCGCCTTGAACGGTTCGCCTGGCGTCTTCTTTGAGGATCTTATGCGAGAGTAAATCGAGCCTGGAGAACGCTTCAGCTTTCGAGCAATCAAACCGACCTTAGTGTCGGATGCAATCAGCTCGCCCAGCCGGGCCACTTCAGCCTGTGTCCAGGGGCGGCCCGCCGACCGTGGTCCTGTCATTGCTAAAATCCCTGACGAAAGCGTCAATTTAATCGCAATCGGAGCCCGATCGCAATCCGAATTCCGCGCCTCGCTCCCTGCTGGGGTGGCCCGGTCGAATGCGATCACGATGGGCTTCGTCATCAGAAGCCACTCGCGACCGTGCCATTACCCTCGTTGATACGCTTACGCTGTGGCTGACGCTCGCTCCGTTGTGCCAGGACGTTTGGTCTCCTTGATGCCGCGAATGGAGACGTTGAAGTGCCGCGCGCAATAGGCGAATGCGCAGCCCTCCAGCATCGGATCGCCGCAACAGGTACGGTGGGCGGTCTGCGAAACCTCCCATCGGCCAGCGGCAATCGTTTCTAGATGTGTTGCGTCGATCGGTTGAGACCACCCCCATTAAAGGACATTCACGCGGCACCACGCGACCAAACGAAGGCCCCGGCAATTCGGCCAGGGTCTTGGTTAGATCACAAGGC
>Ga0116223_10003195_pt1 | contig 14912 bp, 17 predicted proteins | sample Sb_taG_3_FD_90092 | JGI IMG/M metagenome (GOLD analysis project Ga0116223, IMG submission 90092) | Peat soil microbial communities from Weissenstadt, Germany - Sb_50d_a_PC metaG | ecosystem: Environmental > Terrestrial > Soil > Wetlands > Peat | place: Germany: Weissenstadt | collected 2010-09-21 | reverse complement strand
TCGCGCCAGTTCAAGACGCTTCCGCTCCAGCACGTTGAGATGTCGTCCCCGGCGATCGAGCTTTTGCGCAAGACCGAACCGATGCGCGATCGCGACAGCCCGTTCCGTCGCCGCGCGCATGGCGTGAACGCGACATAGAACCGCAACGCGGATCGTTTCCAGCACCGTCAAATCCGGAAATGGACGAGCGATCTGAAACGTCCGGCCAATCCCGGCTATGCAGAGGCGGCTCGGCGCTCGGCCGGTGACGTCAACGCCGGCAAAGCGCACAATGCCGACATCCGGCTTGATCGCTCCGGAAATGATATTGAACAGCGTGGTCTTGCCGGCGCCGTTGGCACCGATAATGCCGAAGATACCGCCCTCCTCGACACTAAAAGACACGTCGTCAAGCGCTTTAAGACCGCGAAAGCGTTTACCTATTCTCTCGATCTGCAGAAGATCGCTCATCAGTTCCGCCGTTCCCAAAGACTGACGATGCCTCGCGGCATTCGCAGCACTACGACGATCAGAAACAATCCATAGCCGATCCGCACCAAGCTTGCCGCCTCCTGCGAATTTACGACAGGCAAGGAGCGCAACACGTCACCAAGAACGCCGAATAGCAGCGAGCCGACAATCGGTCCGAGGATTGTTCCGCTGCCGCCGACGATCGTGCCCAGCATCATGTTGAGCATGTGATCGAAGGAAAACAGCGTCTCAGGTACGATGAAGAGCAGAAATTGCGCATAGAAGGTGCCGGCAAGCGCCGTGGCTGCGGCACTTATTGCAATAACGACGATCTTGCAGCGAAAGGTCGGAACGCCGCTCGCTTCGGCCGCCTCTTCATCTTCGCGCAAGGCCATCGCGTATTGACCGAGGCGCGAGCGCTCAAGCCAAAACGTTCCCGCTGCCGCCAGAACGACCAACGCCAAGATAATTTCATAATACGGAATGCGCGAGAGGAAATTCATGTTCACCGGGTCGTTTGCCGAGATCAGGAAGATGCCGGCGGTGCCGCCAAGAATGTCAAACTCGGAAAAAAGACCGCGAAACACTTCGACAGAGCCAAGGGTGATAACGGCAAAAAAGACGCCGCGGACGCGATACCAAAACGCCACGGCCGATAGAACCGCGCCAAGAAGCGCCGCCAGGCCTGCACCAACCCACATGCCGATCCAGGGCGAAACGGCGTAGTCACGAAACAGAACAGTGGAGGTATAGGCACCGACGGCAAGAAAGACGGTATGACCAAGGGAGAATTGGCCGGCATAGCCGGCCGCCAGATTCCAGCACTGGGCAAGATAACAACTGAACAAAACGAATGTGCCGGCGACCACCATCTGTTGGCGAACAAAAAACGGAAACACCACCGCAAGCGCGACGGCTACCGCAATTGCGGCAACCACCAGCGCTGATGGAGATGGTTTTCCGGCTGCGCTCACGAGCGAAACGAACCCATCAGACCCGCCGGCCTAAACAGGAGTACGAGCATCAGAAGGCCGAACACGAGAGCGGTCGCGTACGACGCGGTCAGATAAAAATCGCCGAATGCCTCGACCACGCCGATGATCAAGCCTGCCAGGACCGCACCCGGTAGACTGCCAAGACCGCCGATGATCGCGATCACGAACGCTTTGAGCATGAAATCGTAACCAATAAACGGATTGATCAGATAAAAAGGCACCAGCATCGCGCCGGCAAACGCTGCCATCGCGGTTGCAAGCGCAAATGCCTGGATAAATACGCGTTGGATTGGTATGCCGACCAGACGCGCACCGAGTTCGTTACTGGCAGCGGCGCGAATTTCCTTGCCAAACCGAGTGAACCGCAGAAACGCCCATAGCGCGGCAATAGCGAGCAGGCTACCGACCGCCGCAAGCACGCGCGACATCGGTAGCACCAGGGTGCCGAGATGCAAGGAACCCTCGCCAATCGGCGATCGAACGCTGCGCAAATCGCCGCCGAAAATGAGGTTAGCGGTGTTCTCAATCACGATCAGCAGACCAAGTGTGACCAGCATTTGTGTCGCCGGACTTGCACCAACGGCCGGTGCTATCGACGTGTGATAAAGAAGCGCGCCAACGACAAGAAAAATCGGAAACAGGCATAAAGCTGCGATGTAAGGATCAAGCCCGAGGTAGCGGTTCAGCACAAAACTCGCGAACATCGCCGCCATGGCGATATGGCCATGGGCGAAATTGACGACGTTCATTACCCCGAAGACGATGGTAAAGCCGACAGCGACAAGCGCGTAGGCAAGGCCCATCAACAGGCCGCTTGCGGCTACCTGCGCGATATCTGAACTCCACTGCATGCGATTTTCGAAGCTTGCTCGCGTCCGCAACGCCTGATGTCAAATGATCGGCGTCCGACGCAGGGTGTGCGGTTCATTCGAATCGAATGGCAAACGCGCGTGCTGCAGCAACAAATTACCCCAGATCAGGAGATCGCCCGTCGACCAATTGTGCACATACTTGCAGTGCCCGCTGCCGTCGACATTATTAATCAAGATTGTCGGATCGCCAAGTTCGCGGCGAATGGTGTCATAGGTCGAGGACACCTCCGCAGGCTTGCTCACGTCGCAGTGCCATGACTTGACGCGCTGACCCGGCCGCACCGAGAGTTTTTCAATAGCCTCGTCGGCGGTGGAGGAGATATCGACGACGGCAACATCAGCGCCGTCCTCGGCAAGAGGCCGTGTAATTGCCGCGCCGATGCCGGCCGCACCGCCGGTCACCAACGCCAACTGACCGTCCAATGCCATTCTTACGCCGTAGCTTTTTGGTTTTTAAGCGTCCACTCGGCTATATCGCGATTGCGTGTGTAAAACACGCCGTCGTGCTTCTTGACGTAGCCGAGGCAACGGCGAACCGTCGAAGCGAAGGTCGGCCGTCCCGCCATATGAGCATGCAAAGTCATGCTGAGCCACTTCGGTGCGCCCTCGTTGCCTTCGCGATAGAGCTGATCGAACGTCTCAGTGAAGTTTTCAAAAAAGACGCTCGGCGGATTGGCCGGGAATATCCACGCCGAGATGTCGTTGGTGCTTATATTGGTTCTTGGGAGAATGACGAACGGACCGCTTTTGGTTTGTTGGACGAACGGCAAATCATCGCTCGCGTCGTCGCCGAGCCAAATGTATCCCTGCTCGGCAAGAAATTCGATCGTGAAGTCCGATCCGCTCGATCCCGGACTTGTCCATCCCACCGGCCGCACGCCGCCGGTCGCTTCGGTGAGCATTTTGGTACAGCGTGCAATCTCTGCGCGTTCCAGCTCGGGCGAAGCATCCTTTGCGTAAACATCGTTCGCCCAGCCGTGGCCATTCACTTCGTGGCCGTCCTGCGCCAGCATTCTAATGATGTCCGGATGGCGCTCGGCAGCGAGGCCGTTGGCGGAAACCGAAGCTTTGAGGCCGTACTCGTCGAGGAGATTCAAAAGGCGCCAGATTCCTGCTTTCCAGCCATAGTCGCCATAGGACAGCGAGAACCGATCCAAAACGCCCTTGGCGGCAACAAAATTGACCTGGCTTTGCTTCTCGAATGCTTCGAACGGAATGCCGACGCTGAACGCAATTTTCCCATTGTCCGGCCAAGACCACTGGCGCGGGAAGCGGGGCCGCTTTGACATTGACTGACCGTATCCTGCGTTACAGGCAAGCCTAGTCGATAATATAAGCTGCCGCCAAGGACTAATTGCGCTACCATCTACTGGGCGTGGTGCGGCCGCTCTTCCAATGAGATGCACTGAACACCGTTTGAGAGACAAGGCATCGGGGCGCTGCGAGTGATCGGCCGCCGTATCAGTCCAGCTGCCGGACAAGGCGACTGTCCCCGCACTTATTTCACAGCCCCGCGTTATCCGGTGCGAGACTTTCCTTTTGGGAACGGTTGTCGCTACGGTCCGGCCCGTCGAATGACTGTCACACAAGATGATGCATGAATCTTGCAGGTCTCGATGGAAGCGGCTCTCCACCATGTGCGTCGCGGAAAGTGCGCGCTCTCAAATACCAGTGAAAGGATAGTCTACATGAACGATCCCCTGTTTTTCAAAGACGACATTCGCTGGAGAGAAGATTCACCGATGTGCCATATGGTAAAAGCCGGCGATTTCCTTTGGCTCACCGGTATTGTCGCGCTAGACGAAAACAGAAAAGTCGTTGGTGTAGGCGATATTCAGGCTCAAGCCAGGCAAGTCTTTACTATTATGCGCAGGGTCCTCAGTCTTGCCAGCTGCGATCTCACCTCTGTCATTCGCCTGACCAACTACTTCACGGTGTCGTTCGACGATATGGAGCAGATAAACAAGTACTGGGACGTAAGACGGGAGTTCTTCGGAACACATCGTCCCGCGAGCACCGGAGTGAAAGTCGCCGCGCTGATTCTTCCCGAACTCTTGATTGAGATCGATGCCATTGCCTATGCGCCCAATGTAGTCATCAATCCGAGCGCAGTGATTCCCAATGCCAAGAAATAAACCCTGAACGATCCCAAAGCGGAGTTGCGTGCGCGCTTTACTAATCATCCAGTTGCAGAGCTTCAAAGACATGACGAAAGTGATCGATACTGGCGTCTTCATCCCGGTCGGCAATCACGGGTGGATTCATTCGATAAACTCGCCGGCGGTGGAGGACGGCTCGTTCCAGCGTGTGCTTGAGGTGACCAAAGGAGCAGAGGGGTTGGGTTTCGACTTCGTGCTCAGCCCTAGCATCTGGCGCGGACGCAAAGGCCCCTCGGAACACTGGATGCGTTCACTGGAATCCTTGACGACCACGGCGGCATTGCTTCAGGCGACCGATAGAATATCGGTGTTTGGCACGGTCCACATGACCATCTACCCGCCCGCCGTCGTTGCGAAGATCATGACGACCCTGGATCAGATCGGTCCGGGTCGTGTCGGACTGAATTTAGTCACCGGCTCCAGCTACCTTGATCTTTCGCATGTCGGACTTTGGCGTGACGGGCTCGACCATAACGAACGCTACGATCTGGCGGACGAGTGGATACAAGTCGTCAAGCGGCTTTGGACAGAAGACATCGTTTCGCACAAGGGCCGGTTCTATGAATTGACGGAAGCCACGATGGGGCCGAAACCATCACACTTGCCCCCCCTCGCGAATGCAGGTGCCTCGGAGAGGGGCTTCAAATTCGCCGTCCAGAACTGCGACATCGCGTTCCTCTCAGGCAGCGACGATCCAAAGTACAAGGCAGACGCGATACGTGCCAAGCAGACGGCTCGATCGATGGGCAAGGCAGACCTAAAGGTCTACGGGCTTGTCACGCTGATCGCCGGCGAGACCGACAAAGACGCAAAGGACCGGAAGGATCACTTCGACGAAGGCGTAGATATCGAATGTCTGGATGATATCGCGTTGGGATACAACCTGAACCCCAACATTAAAGATGTCAGCCCGACATCGCTGCGTCTCGCCGCGGGCAGGGAAAAGCGTAGCGCCGTTGCGCCGGGAGCGTTCGTGGGGTCATACGCTTCGCTCGCCAAACGTATCGCCCAAGTCGTCATAGACTACGAACTCGATGCGATTATCCTGATTGTGCCGGACTACGTGAACGATCTGGAAGCTGTCGCGAAGAAAACGTTGGTCCGCATGTCGGAGTATGGCGTCTCCTGCCGTCTCGGCGGGGCCTGACCATTCGCAGGAAACTTGATCTCAAACAGTCCCGAGTTTCCGCTGGACAGCAAGCCAGAGCGCTCTGAGGCATCCTGACGACCTTGTTCGGCCTGACATGGAGCAAGCAGAACCGGAAGCTGCCAAGCAAGAACGCTATCATGCATCGCTCGCTCTATGAGCGCTTCGATCTCGGCGCCGCGCCGATCTACGACGAGATGCGGCCCTATCTTGCCAAGTTCGCTCTAAGGCGAACAAAGGCGAACAAGGCCTGTGGCGGAGGGAGTGGGATTCGAACCCACGATACGGTTTCCCGTATACACGCTTTCCAAGCGTGCGCCTTCAGCCACTCGGCCATCCCTCCGGGCACGGGAGCGCAATATAGCGAGGTGGCTTCGAGTGACAACCCGCGCGCCACGTTTGCTCTTTTGCCTATTGCGCGGCGCATTACAGGCCACACCTGTCTAAAGCGGCGGATTCCTCCAGGGAGACATTGCATGCGCCTGCCTTTGATCGCTCCGGCCGACCTCACCCCGGAACAACGGCCCGTATACGACGACATGCGCGCGGGCATCGAAAAGAACTTCCAGGGCTTCAAGACGATCGCCGAAAACGGGGCGCTGCTGGGGCCGTGGAATCCATGGCTGCACGAGCCGAAATTCGGCAAGCCGATTTGGGACCTGACCTTGGCGCTTTCGGTATCGCCCTCGTTGCCGCGCACGGTGCGCGAGGTGGCGATCCTGGTGACCGGAACGACGTTTCACTCCGCCTACGAGCTTTACGCCCACGTCATCGCCGCGGAACGGCGCGGTTTGTCCGACGACAAGCTCGCGACCATCGTCGCCGGCCAGCGTCCCGGCGATCTTACCCGCGAAGAAATGATCGCCTACGATGTGGCCTCGGCGTTGCTCCACCACGGCACTTTGCCGGAGTTGAACTATCGGCAGGCTGCGGCGGCATTCGGCCGGCACGGAGCCGCCGAATTGATCTATCTGGTCGGACTTTATTGCCTCGGCTCGGTCACGCTGAATGGGTTTGATGTCCCGGTGCCGGAATCCGAGGCGGAGTGAGATGCACAGATGAAGATCGATCGCCGCGCCTTTGTCGGCGGCCTCGCGGTGGCGCTCGTTGCGCCGCGCGATGGTTTCGCCGCCAGCATCACCGACGCCACCGGCCGCACGGTGATGGCGTCGGACCGCCTGATGCGGATCTATCCGGCCGGGCCGCCGGCCGCGGTCGAACTTTATACGCTCGCACCCGACCTGCTCATGGGCTGGCTGGAACCGATCGGACAGGCGGACCGCGAATTCCTCCTGCCCGAAAGCGCCGCGCTGCCGAAAATTCCACGGCTCACCGGCCGCGGCGGCGACACCATCAATCTCGACGCGCTCGCTGCGCTCAAGCCCGATCTCATCCTCGACGTCAGCAATACCGGCGAAGCGTATTCATCGCTCGCCGAACGCGTGCAGCAGCAGAGCAGCATTCCCTACGTGCTGCTCGACGGACACCTCGACCGCATCGGCGCGACCTACCGCGCGATCGGCCACCTCATCGGCCGCAGTGAACAGGCCGAAACGCTGGCGCGCTACGCCGAAACCACGATCGCGACGATCACGCAACGCAGCGCGGAAGTGCCGAGCGACGCGCGCCCCCTGGTCTATTACGCCCGCGACAAGAGCGGCCTGCAAACTGGCTTCGGCGGCTCGATGATCAGCGAGCCGATCGAGTTTATCGGCGCGCGCAACGCGGCGGCCGAGCTGCACGGCGCCCACGGCGTTGCCACGCTCGAGCAGGTGACCGCCTGGAACCCCGAGATCATCATCGCCGGCGACCGGGAATTCACCAAGCTCGTGCGCAGCGATCCGGCATGGGCGGCGATCGCCGCGGTCGAGAAGGGCCGTATCTATTTGGCGCCGCGGCTGCCGTTCGGCTGGATCGATTATCCGCCGGCGGTCAATCGGCTGATCGGGCTGTGGTGGCTCGCGAAGATTTTCTATCCCGACCGCTTCCCGGAAGACATCAACGCGCTGGCGCGCCACTTCTACACGGTGTTTTATCACGTGACCCCGACGGCGGCACAGATTGGGCGCGTGCTGGCGGGCGGCGATTAGGATACGGTTTTAGTGGCGGGTAGCGGTGGCCGGTTTCCAAGCCCAGATCTCACCGATACTCGCTCCGAACGGGCGACCGAGCTTTTCGACAAGCGACTGATGCACTTCAACCTCGAAGCCGTTACCTTCGAGGATCGTAACCAGCTCGGCAACCCGGCGATCGCGTCCGAATTCATGATACTCGATCGCAGCGCGCTCGATGCGAGACCAACAGGCGCCGCTGATATTTCTCAGAACTTCAAATTCGCTGCCTTCGCAATCGAGCTTGAGATAATTCACGACCTCGATCCCGTGGTCGTCCATGATGTGTTCGAGCGACATCAGCGGCGTGACGATGCGCTGTGCGGACTCGGCGGTAGTGTGCCGGTTGGTCAATCCGGCAATGATCCATCGGACCAACCGCGCCGGTCCGCCGTGCTTGTAGAACCACGGCGCCGAAACCTTGGCGTCATGGGCGATCATTTCCCAACCGGGATGGCAGATCAGCTCCATGGTTCCGCCATCGCTCCCGGCGGCCGCCTGCATCGCCGTCACGTTGCCGAGACCGTTTCGTTCGATGTTCAGCTGCAGGCACCCGAGTGACACGGGATTGGGTTCCACGCTGACGATCCAGCCTAGCGGAACTTGCGGAGCCGCCCAGAGGACGAACACGCCGATATTGCCGCCGATGTCCACCACGGTGTCGCTAGGCCGCAGCTCAAAACCTGCACGAGCATAACGGCCCCGCTTGAAGATTTCCCACCTCAAATATTTTGCGAGCGGCCTCATCGATTCGGATGTCAGATGGCATACCGTGCCATTGGGAAGTCCAACGTTCAGTTCGACCACTACGTCACCTCATCACGTGTCCGCAGATGCACTCTACATTCGATGCTATCACTTTCATGCGGTACCTGCATGCACTGCCTCGGCAATGGCCATCTGGTCAAAATTGTTCACCAGGATCATTGGGCTCACCCCCCGGCGGCAAAATGGCTACTGCCGTAATTTTAGTCTTATTGAGCTTCGCCTCGTTCAAAATTGATTTAATACAGCCGCAAATAATAATGGCGGGAGCGGGCAAAAACGGACGCAGCAGCGAACGTGCTTTATGAGTACGCAGGCTAGATCGTTTCCAAGCAATCGGACGGCTCGTGGCGCATCCTGAAACCCTTGGCGTGGTACTTGCCGGCGGGCGCGCGCGCCGCATGGGCGGCGGCGACAAGGCGCGCATCCGCATCGGCGGCGCCAGCATTCTCGAGCGCGTGCTTGATCGGCTCCGTGCGCAGTGCAGCGGAATCATTGTCAGCGCCAACGCCGACCCGGCGCGCTTTGGCGATTTGAAGCTGCCGGTCGTTGCCGACAGCGTGCCCGATCATGCCGGCCCGTTGGCCGGTATTCTCGCCGGCCTCGACTGGACGGCGCGCCACGCGCCCGAGATCGAATGGATCGTGAGCGTGCCGGGCGACTGCCCTTTCCTGCCGCACGATTTGGCGGCGCGGCTGCATCAGGCGCGCGCCGCCGCGGGCGCGCAACTCGCCTGCGCGCGTTCGGGAGAATGGACCCACCCGGTCGTCGCACTCTGGCCGGTCACGCTGCGCGAAGAGCTGCGGCACGCGCTCACCGTTGAAGGCGTGCGCAAGGTGGACCAATGGACGGCGCGCTACCCGATCGGCATCGCCCAATGGCCGGCCGCGCCGGTCGATCCGTTCTTCAACGTCAATACGCCCGAACAGGCCGCCGCGGCCGAGCGCATGGCGGCGGAACATCCGGATATGTGAAACGCTGAAATCGTTACGCTTGGGTCGCAGGCCTGATCTGCTCGCGCGGCCGCGCTTCGGCCTCGAGAACATTGGCGATGCCTTCGATGTCGTCGAGCCGGAGCACCGGCAATTGCGCCTGCGGCAATGGCGAGTCGGTCGCGATCGCCACGATGCAATCGTCCTCGGGGTAGAGGAGCGGCTTGCCGATTGCGGCGCGATAAATTTCGAGTTTCGGATGGGCGTAGCGCTTGAAGCCTTCGACGATCACCAGATCGGCGGGGCCGAGCTTGGCCAGAATCTCGGCAAGCGGCGGTTCGGCTTCGCCGCGCAGCTCGTGGATGACCGCCCAGCGCCGGCTCGACACCACCGCGACCTCGCTCGCCCCGGCTTCGCGGTGCAGCCATGAATCCTTGCCCGGCCGGTCGATGTCGAACTCGTGATGCGCATGCTTGACCGTCGCCACCTTCAGGCCGCGCCCGAGCAGCACCGGGATCACCTTGGTGATCAGCGTCGTTTTCCCGGACCCGCTCCAGCCGGCAAGCCCGATGACGCGCATCGACGTGGAATGTTTCATCGTCATTATGATAGAGAGGGTTTGCCGATTTTGCGACCCTTGCCCATGGCGGAAAAACTCTTCGATCTGCGCGGTCTCAAATGCCCGCTGCCGGTGCTGCGCACGCGCAAGGCGCTCGACGCCAGCGCGGCCGGCGACATTCTGACTGTGGCTTGCACCGATCCGCTCGCCGGCGTCGATATTCCCAATCTGCTGCGGGAAACCGGCGATACGCTTGAAGAAACGCGCCGGGACGCGCGGGTTATCACGTTCCGTATCCGCAAGCGCTGAATTGCATCACTCGGCGGCGACCCGCTGCGCGGCCACGCCGCGCGCTTTCACCACCACCTTGATCGCATCGTCGACCCGATCCTTGGCGTAGCGGATCGCGGTGGGCAAATCGTCGAGCGCGAAGGTGTGGGTGTGGATTTTTGTGGCGTCGAAGCGCTTTTGCGCCATGAAGGCTTCGGCCCGGTGCGTCGCGCTCTTACCCTCGCCGCGGATGCCGTAGAGGTAGATGTTGTTGCGCACGATGTGCGCGACATCGACCGGCGTCTCCTGGTGCGGGAACGCCGCGAGGCAGACTTTGCCTCCGCGATTGACCATGTGAATGGCGTCGTTCACGGCGTTCGGCGCGCCCGAGCACTCGATCACGTAATCCACGCCCTTGCCGCCATTGAGCCGGCGCACGGCTTCGACCGCATCCTCGTTACGGATGTTGACGACGTGATCGGCGCCGAGTTCGCGCCCGATCTTGAGCCGATTGTCGCGCGTGCCGGTGAGGATCACCGGCGACGGGCCGAGCGCCTTGGCCACCGCGACGCCGAGCAGGCCGATCGGACCGGGCCCGGTCACGGCGACGCTCTCGCCGGCGACCAGCCCCCCGAGCTCGGTCAGCCCGTACATCGCGGTGCCCGCGGTCACCACCAAAGTCGCCTCCTCGTCCGACATCCCATCGGCGATGGCGACGAGCGTGTTGATGTTGTTGACCTGGTATTCGCAGAAACCGCCGTCCGTGGTGAAGCCGTTGGCGCGGTGGCCTTTGTCCACGTCGCCGTGATTGAGGCCGTAGTTGAAGCACGACGTGTACATGCCTTCGCGGCAGCGTTTGCATTGGCCGCAGCCGGCGTGGATTTCGACAGTGACGCGCTGGCCGATGCGATACTCATCGACGCCGGGACCGAGCGCCACCACGGTGCCCATGTATTCGTGGCCCGGCGTAAAGTTCTTGTTGAAGGGCATGCCGCCCTGGATCAATGCCGGCGATCCATGATCGATGACCTCGAGATCGGTGGCGCAGATCGCCACCGCGTCGATGCGCAGCAGGACTTCCGCCCGCCTCGGCACGGGGACGGGCTTGCGCACCAGGATAAGCTCGCCGGGGTTCCCCAGAACCCAGGCCTTCATCGTCTCGGGAACAGGAAAATCCGGGCTTGTTTTTACGCCAGCTGCGGCAGCCATCGCCAAATCCCTCTTTTCGGCCCCGCACTTATAATGAATTTGGGCAGTCAACGGAACCGTCGGTCGAAGGCGCGGCGCTTCATCATGCCGGCTCGCCGGCGGCATTGCGGCTCAGATCGACGAATACGTCGTCGCCCTTGAGGATGACCTGATAGGTACGCAGGGGTACTTCGCAGGGCGGCGCCACCACGTTACCGGTCGGGACATGAAACGAGCCCAAATGCATACAGCACTCGATCACGTCGCCTTCGAGCATGCCGTCGGCCAGACTCGCCGCCGCGTGGGTGCATTCGTCGTCGGTGACATAGATGACGCCACCGATGTTATAGACCGCGAGCGTATGGGCGCCGACCGCGAACGCCTTGACCGAATCCGGCGCCACGTCGGACGTCCAGCATACGCGCACGACGCTATCTGCATTATCCGCCATCGTTGACCCTTCCCTGGCGATTCCCGTTTAGAATAAAGGCGACAGGCCTGGAAACATGCAAGTCCTTGTCGTCGGCGCCGGAGTTATCGGGCTTGCCGTCGCCCGCGCGGCGGCGCGCCGCGGTCACGACGTGATCGTCGCCGAAGCGACCGGTGGCATCGGCAATGGCGTGTCTTCGCGCAACAGCGAAGTCATCCATGGCGGCATCTATTATCCGACCGGCTCGCTGCGCGCCCGGCATTCAACGCGAGGGCGGCGCATGCTCTACGAATTCTGCGCGTCCCACGGCGTCGCCTACAAGAAATGCGGCAAGCTCATTGTCGCCACCGATGTGGCGGAGTTGGCCAAGGTGGAGACGCTCCTCATCCAGGGGCAAAAGAACGGCGTCGAAGGCCTGGAAATGCTCGGCGGCAACGCCGCGGGCGCTCTCGAAGCCGAGCTTTTCTGCGTCGGGGCGCTCTCCTCGCCGGAATCCGGCATCATCGACAGCCACGGCTATATGCTGGCGCTGTGGGGCGAGCTGGAGGATCGCGGCGGCCGCATCGCTTTCGAGACGCCGGTCGAGCGCGCTTCCTATGCAGTGCGACAATGGCAAGTGCAGTTCGGCGGCGACGACGCCGGCATGGTCGCGTTCGATGCGGTGGTGAATGCGGCGGGACTCGGCGCGCAGGCGCTGGCGCGGCGCATCGAGGGCTATCCGGCGGACAACGTGCCGCCGCTCGTCCTCGCCAAAGGCAACTATTTCGGCTTTGCCGGCCGTCCGGTGTTCTCGCGGCTCATTTATCCGACGCCGGTCGACGGCGGTCTGGGCGTGCACGTGACTCTCGACCTCGCCGGGCGCATGCGCTTCGGGCCGGATGTGGAGTGGATCGATCGCGAAAGCTATACCGTCGATCCGCGCCGCGCCGAGGCATTCTACGACCGCATCCGCACCTACTGGCCGGGCCTGCCGGCCGGCTCATTGGTGCCAGATTATTGCGGCATTCGCCCCAAGCTCAGCGGCCCGGGGCAGACGCAGGCCGATTTCATGATCGCCGGCGAGGGTGCGCACGGCCTGCCGCGGCTAGTCTGCATGTTCGGTATCGAATCGCCGGGACTGACCGCTTCGCTGTCGCTGGCGGAAGAGGTCGTCGACTACCTTATAGCCTGAACGTTGCCCGATTGCGGGACGATAATTCCGGGATCGTCCGTGGGACCGGCCGGCTCACTGCCGCGCCGCGCCACCCGCGGTCGCGAGAATCCGGAATTCAACTCCGCCCCTACTTTTGCAGAATTCACCGGGGTGAACGCGTCGGTCTGGCCGCGTTTGCCGGCATAGGCCTTAAAGCCGTCCTTGGTAGAGACGATATCGCCGGGGCGTAGCGTCGGATCGGTGCTACCATCGAAGGACGCGAGCCCGAAGGCGTCCTTGCCGTTGCAGGTGCAATCAGCCACGAGATGCTGGCGATACACGAAGGCGGTTTCGAGGTCGGCATAGCGCGCGCCATCGGCGGCGGAAGCGTGATCGATTTCACTGCCGTAAAACACTTTGGTCTTGCTCGCCGGGCACATCGACCGGCAGGTTTCAATCGGCGTCGCATTGCTCGGATGCTCGAGCGGAAAGTGCTGGCCGTCGCAGAGCCGCACGCAGAACGCCACCGCATGGCTGGTGCTGCCATTTGAGTGCAGGATTTCGCGGCCGTTCGGCAGCGGCATTCCCGGCGCCGGCGGCTCGGCATAGGAATTGACGTCGGCCGGTGGCTGCTGCGGCGCGCTGCCGAATAGAAAATCGAGAAATCCCGCACGCGCCGGGGCCGGCCCGGCGGCCAGCAAAGCCGCCGAGAGCACGCCGACAAGGATTGCACCAACGCGCCGTTCCGATGGGTTGCGGTTCCGATGCACCACGCCACGACCTTACAAGCCGGTTCGCTTCCCCAGCACCCGGTTGGTGAACGTGCCGCGGGCCGCATCGTTCCCGCCGCGGCGCCCGCCTATGGGCGTGAAACATGAGATCGCGGGGCGATACGCTACCGCAAGGTGGCAAAAGCCAGGGGCTCCTCAGAAATACCGCCGCGCGTAAACGATAAGAAGCACACCGACAACCGCTATTCCGCCGCCATAATAAATCCACCGCGTCTGGCTGATCATGAAGCTTGAAGCGGGATAGGGGAAATAGCCGGAGCCCTGCCCGATAAAGACCACCCCTGCCAGCAAAGCGATAATTCCGATAATCGTTAGTAGCGTTTGCATTTTTCCATCAGCGCAAAATCAATGCGCGGCATCCCAGTTGTCGGCGGCGTGCGCCTCGACCTGCAAAGGCACCGAGAGCGAAACCGCCGGCAGCGGCGCGTCTCCCATGACCTTCTTGACCACCGGCAGGGTCTTTTCCACTTCCGCATTGGGCACTTCGAAGACAAGCTCGTCGTGCACCTGCAACAGCATCTGTGCCGCGAGCTTTTTCTGCGCCAGCACCTCCTCAATGCGGATCATAGCGCGACGGATGATGTCGGCGGCACTGCCTTGCAGTCGCGCGTTGATCGCGGCGCGCTCGTTGAACGAGCGGATCGACGGATTGGAGGCGCGAATGTCCGGGTAGTGGCATTTCCTCCCGAACAGCGTGACCACGTAGCCATTTTTCTTGGCGTATTCCTTCGATTCCTCGATGTAATCGCGGATGCCGGGAAAGCGCTCGAAATATTTTTTGATGTAAGCGGCGGCCTCTTCGCGCGTGATGCCGAGCTGGTTGGCGAGCCCGAATGCGGAGATGCCGTAGACGATGCCGAAATTGATCGCTTTCGCCCGGCGGCGCACTTCCGGCGGCATGCCCTTGATCGGCACGCCGAACATTTCCGACGCCGTCATGGCGTGAATGTCGAGGCCTTCGCGGAACGCCTTTTGCAGCGGCTCGATGCCGGCAATCTCGGCGAGCAGCCGCAATTCGATCTGCGAATAATCGGCGGAGACGAGCTTCGTCCCCGGCGCGGCGATGAACGCGCGGCGGATTTTGCGACCGTCCTCGGTGCGCACCGGGATG
>Ga0116223_10003194_pt1 | contig 14916 bp, 16 predicted proteins | sample Sb_taG_3_FD_90092 | JGI IMG/M metagenome (GOLD analysis project Ga0116223, IMG submission 90092) | Peat soil microbial communities from Weissenstadt, Germany - Sb_50d_a_PC metaG | ecosystem: Environmental > Terrestrial > Soil > Wetlands > Peat | place: Germany: Weissenstadt | collected 2010-09-21 | reverse complement strand
CTTCCGATCCGGCTTTCTTGGCCGCTTCCGCTCGCTTGACCGTATCCTTGATGTTGCGAAGTCCTTGCTCAGTAAAGTTGTAAAGGGTGACATAGGTCGCCATGGCGTTTTCCTCCGTAACTGAGGCCGGCTGATTCAGATTGGAACACCGACCGACCCTCGTACTCGCTGCGCTCGCGCGCACATCATCAGCATTTCTCGCGCGACGGCAATGTGAATCTCGCGCGCAAATAACCAAATAATGCGTTGGGGCATGCCTGGCCCTCCGCAATATGGCGGGGCGCCAAGCCGATGCGGCGATGATCGAACCCGGCGATATGACCGGAGATACAGCCCCCGTCGACGCTAGCCCGGATTCAGGTGCGAAACTGGATCAGCTTTCAGACTACACTTCGAGCGACGCCTGGGGCGAGCTTCAGCCAGGCGCCCACGTGCTTGCGGCCAATCTTGACCGGTATGGAGCGGCTGAAGCTTGGTTCGCGGCTATCATCGTCCAAAACGAAGGAAATGAGTTCGTCTTGCGCTGGCGCGATTTTCCGCGCGAAGGCCTGCTGACGCGAGCGCGGCGGCACATCGCGCTTCTTCATCCGGCCGAGTAGCCGGATAGACTTCGAAGGGGCGGCCAAGAGCCGCCCTTTCGATTCTGAGGCCCCCGCCCTGTCGAAAGGATGTCTCATCAAAATCCAATCGCTCGATAACAAAGCTGACAAGATTCGCCAACTCAATGACGCGCTGCGATCGACTTTTGTTGGCGGCACGATTGTGATCACAGCCGGCGTCGCAGCACTCGATCTCGCCGTTCGCTCAGAACTGCTCGCTGCGGTTCGACGCATCGATGCCTTCTCGGCCGACAATGATCCGTACGGCGAGCATGATTTTGGCGCGATCGAGATCGCAGATCAGACCTTCTTCTTCAAGATCGACTACTACGATCGCTCGCTGACGTTTCACTCGCCTGACGCAGCCGATCCGGCGGTGACCACGCGGGTCCTGACCGTGATGCGTGCCGATGAATATTAGGGCTAGGGAGACGACCATGCTTGGTCGGCAAGCCAAAATCATCACGCCGACCATGCTCCGCCGCATACTGAACTTTGTCGGGGGCACGCCATTCACGAAGCGTGATCGAGTCATCATCCTGCTCTCTGTGAAAGCGGGTTTGCGCGCCTGCGAGATTGCGCGGCTCGACTGGTCCATGGTTCTCGACGCGCGCGGTCAGGTTGGCGCATTCGTCGCTGTCAGAGATGCGATCGCAAAGAGGCGCTCGGGTCGCCGCATACCGTTGCATGGCGATCTAAGACGCGCACTCGTCAGGCTTAAGGGACCCCGCCGCCTCGCCTCGAACTTATTGATATTCCTGGCGCTCCCTAGGGGACTCGAACCCCTGTTTTCGCCGTGAGAGGGCGACGTCCTGGGCCGCTAGACGAAGGGAGCAGGCCGCGGCATGACGGCTGGGTTCTATAGCGCGCCACCGAGGCCCGCAAGCATCCTATGTTCCGACCTCATCGCGCATTTCGAGTTTTTCGGCCGGCTCGGAGTCGGCCGATGCCGCCGCAGGCGTTGGAACGACGGGCGGAGCGGATGTCTCGGCATCGGCCGGATTCTCCGAGCCTGCACCGTTCGGCGAAGAATCCCCATTCGGCCGTGCGAGCCGGACAATGGTGCCGGTTTCCTTGTCTTGCCGCAACACGGCATCGGCTTCCGAGGCAGCCGGCGCTTTTTGGCGGCCCGCACGCTGGGCTGATAGATCGGCCTCGAGCGTCTCGCAACGCCGGCGGGCAACCTCAAGCGCGCCCTGCAAGGCCGCATATTCGGACTGCAAGCGATCGTATTTCTCGACCAGCACGTGCTCGGCAGCGCGGGTCTTTTCGACCTGCTGATCGCGCTGCGCGCGAATCATCTTTTCGCGGCGGCTTGCATCTTCGAGCGCGGCCTCGTTGACGCCGATCTTGATGGTGAGCGAACGCAGCTTGCCCTGGTCCTCCTCGCGCTGCTGGCGCAGAGCCTCAAGCTCCTGGGTGAGCTGTGCGGCGCGCGCGGTCTCCGCTTCCAATTTCTTTTGCAGCGCGGCGTAATTGCCCTCGCTCAGTTCGAGATTGCGGTTGGAATGGGCAAGCGCATCGCCGAGCTTGGCGGCCTGCGTGGTCCTCTCCGTAAACCGCTTCTCGGCCTCGAGAAGCATGCGGCTCACGTCGCCCAGACGCAGCTCCAATCCGGCAGCGCGGGCATCGGCGGCGGCATGGTTTGCGAGCCGCTCCTCGGCCAGCATCATCATTGCCTCGTGAGCCTGGCCGAGCTGGATCAATTCCTCCGTCTTCCTCTCATGCAGGCCTTCCGCGTCATACAGCGCCTTGGTCATGGCGCCCAATTCGGCGGAGACTTCGGTGAGATGGGATTGCACCTCAGCGAGCATTTGCTCGTATTCGCGGTTCTCCTGCGCGCTCTGGGCAAGTCGCTCATTCAGGCCGCTGATCTCGGCGGCGCGACGGCCGAGTTCGCTGCGGTCTGCCGCGTGGGCGAGTTTGGTTTGCTCGGCGCGCAGTTCCAAGCGGCGTTGCTCGACTGCGAATTCGGCTCTGAGCTGGTCCCGCTCTGCAAGGATTTCCTGAACGGAAAGTGGCACCTGCATCTCAAGCCGACGGCGGGTGAGTCGGTTCGCCCGCCGCCAAAAGGCGGGCGCAAAGGCCAGCGCCGCGAGCCCTGCGAACAGGAACCCGAGCGCGAAGATCATGATTTGTTCGATCACGCGGCTCTGCTCACTCGGTCTTTCGCGCCGGACTATGCCATTTAAGCACGGCGAGATCAAAATTCGTGCCCGGCGGCGCGCTGCGGCCGAAATCTCAGAACGGGTTCCAGGTCGGGTGCGGGGTGAACTTCAAATAGCCGAGATTGAGCCCGAGGCGGGCGCCAAGCCCGGAACGGATCGGGACCACAACGATATTGGCGGCGGTGAGCGCGGTCATGCCGAAACCGCCGACGAAATAGGCCGAACCATCGACCCCCCCGAAGCGGCGGAAGACCGCGTTCACCGCCGGCAGGCCATAGACGAGCATCATCGTGCGGTCGCCGTCGGCGCCGGCGTCGAACCCGAGCGACGGACCCTGCCAGAAGATTTTGAGATCGCCCGCGTTGCGGGTGTACATGATGCCTTCGCCATAGCGCAGGCCGCCGACGAAGGCGCCGCTCGCCTCCTGGCCGAGGATATAGCCGTTCGGCCTGCCCCAGCGCCGGCTTGCAGTCTCGACGACTTCGGCAAGGCCGCGCGAGATCGTCCCGAAGAAGTGCTGGCCGGCGCGGATCATTTCATCGCCGCTGAACTCGCCAGGCTGGTCCTCGGCAGCAGCCTGCGCGCCGCGCGGCCAGCCCAATGCCGTGCCGCCGGCGGCGATCAGAGCCAGTTTCACGGCAATCTCTCGACGCGAAAATGCGCGCATTGGCGCCTCCCGGTATGTGACGCGTTGCTGCCCCAATACGCGACTCTCGGTGAGCATGGTTAAGGGAGGATTACGGCATTAGGTAGCAAACTCACCTAATCGCCGATAGTCTTACGAGCCGCCATTTCATAGCCTTGTGAGATGCGGGATCAATCTGTCGTGAACGGCTTGCTTGCCAAGCGCGAAGAGCTCCAACGCGAGAACGGAGAGCTTCGGGAACGCATTGCCGTCATCTCAAACGACATTGGGGCGATCGATCGAGTTCTCGACTCTCTCGGTTATGCTGGCGAGCTTAACGGCGGCACGCCACGCCAAGCCCGAATCGTCCTGTTCTATCGGAACCAGCTTCGCGAATACCTTCTTGCTGAGCTTCGGAAAGCCGATCGGCCGCTTTCATGCCGGGAACTGGCCTGCCGAGTGTGTCAGTGCGAAGGCAAGGATTCTCATGATCGGCGGCTCTTGGCGGACGTTACCGGCCGCGTTGGATGCGCGCTTCGCCAGATGCGAGCTGCGAAGATTGTCCAAGGCGGTTCCCGGAACAAGAGCGGAACGGCCACATGGTCGATCACGTAGCGGGCAGATTCGCGACGGCGGCAGCCGAAGGGCGTCAGAGTGTGGAAAATTTGCCACACGTCTTTAATTTCTTCAGTAATCTTACAATTTCCTGACTTTGGTATTCTCTCATGGATATATGCTGAAAGATGCGCAGGACTTTTTGACGCGCACATTGCTGCGCGTCCGTCGCAACCAACGGGTTACGAAGAAGTTAGTGTACCGCTCTATGGCGACAGCAATAGAATTTGCTATTGGCTTCGCACCCACACGGACCATCCACGGTCCCAAACTCAAGGGAGAGAGAGCCTATGGATTTCATCATGAAATACATCCCTATGGGATGATATAGGTCCATCCCCTAGGTCCCAATCGCTAATTGATAAAGATAAAGGGCGTGCTCAAAGAGACCCGGGGGCACGCCCGCTTCATTTTGTCTTGCTGCAATATGCTCCGAGAAATTTCGGCCAAACGCGATAACAGGGCCGCTAAAAAGTCCAAGGGCATCGTCCTTTGATATATATTTTCGCTTTACCATCATTCCGACAGTCTCAAAAAAGCCGCCCAAACTGAGCAAGAGAGAATATTTATCTTTTTGCTTTTCACGCAATTCGGACAACTGCTTTGTCCATTCATCTGCCATCTTCGCCATTTTTTCTTCTTCATTCAATAATGATGGAGTCCACAAATAGCCACGCTCATCGCTCTCTCTCATTTCGATAAATAGATTTCTGGCCTCGGTCATTTCCTTAGAGTCGAAACGCTGATCTAGCTCCATTAAGAGAGTCGCATTAGCTATACGTAATCTTTGCCTTCTGTAATCCGCCATTTCGCGTAGTTGGTAACAGGCGACTACGGCACCGGCAAGAGCAACTATCGCTACGGCGATTTGTGCTATCCACGACGCGGTTTCGATCCAGCCATGTTCTGTGACCACTCGCATAGTTTCCATTATTAAGTTCCCACCTTAGCAATATGCAACGATAACGAGCGTGGGCATCCCTGACAATCCAGAGGATGCTATCAAACATACCGCGTGCGCTGCCAATACCCCTTCCACTGCCGCGAAACAGGATGCGCGAGAGCCGCCGAAGCGGTGATAAGGTACTGTTCGCCGTTGCTGACGCGCCGATTGTTCTCACGCCACGCCATCTCTGACGCGTAGGCCGCAAGATACCGGCCGCTGATATGATGATGGATGCCGAATTCGGCGCGGCGTAGCCGGCTAAAGAAGCTCTCGGCTTGATTGGTGCAAGCCTCGCCGTCCGAATAGCATTCTTCGTGATTGATCCGCTTCGTGAGGTAGCGGCTGTGCAGCACGTCCCATGATGCCGCTTCGTCGGCATGAATTATCGAGCCGAGCTGCACGCGTTCAGCGATCTTGAAAATCGATTGGCTTTCGGCGCGGAACACGAAAGGAAGCGTCATGCCGTTGCGCTCGCGCATGACGACCACAACGCGACGTTTGCCAGTTTGATGCTGTGCGAGCCGACGATCGACGCGGTTCTCTTTCCAGTTGGCCGGGCGGACGTGACCGCCAAAATATGCGCCGTCAACCTTCCACTTCGCCTTGCAATGTTTCGTCGGCAGTCTCGGAAGCCATCGCTTCGCGGATTTTATGCGCGAGGCAAAAAGCAGTCTTGTATTGCACGTCCAAGTCACGCGAGAGTTGCAAAGCCGAATGGCCTTTCGCGCCGTTCACAAAGATCGCGATGGCCATCAAGTAGTCGCGGACGGGAAGCTTGCGGCTCGCGAAGATCGTCCCGGACGTGACGCTGAATTGGTGATTGCAGGCTTTGCACTTGAACAGTGGCCGGGCCTGATAGGCGTACACGGCCGCGCATTGGCAGCGCGGGCAAACGGGGTCGCCGCTGGTATCGGACCAACGTATGAGGCGGAAGGCATCGCGGGCTTCCTCGTCTGACATGCGGGCTACCTTCGCCAGACTTAGCGAGCGTGCCGCGGTTGAAAGAAGGAAGTGCTGCGCCATAGAAAAGCCGCCCGTTTTGGCTGACCTTATCTATAATAGCTGATATAGATGGTGTCAGCTGAAAAGGATGACCTTGACGAATAAATTTCGCGATGTTATCCATTGTGGATGACACCAGAACAATGCCGGGCTGCCCGTGCGTGGCTGAACTTGACTCAAGCCGATCTTGCGGAGGACGCCGGAACGGCGCTCTCGACCGTGAAGGATTTCGAAGGCGCTCGCCGAGTTCCGATTGCGAATAATCTAGCGGCAATTCGAACTGCCCTGGAGGCGAAAGGAATTGCCTTCGTCGATGGCGATAAATCATCTGGAATAACCTTTACGAAGCTGACCGTCCGCGCCAGGAAACAATAGACTGTGCGGACAATTTCTGATTCTGTCTGGAGGTGGAGGCGGGGGGTGTCGAACCCCAGGGGGAGAGCCTGCAAATGCTTCCCTGGCACCGGCCACTAACCGCCCCCACAAGGAACGGCCCCAGATGTAACTCTCTGGGGCCGTTTCGCTTTCCAGACACGAATCACCTAATCGGACTCAACTGCCGGGGCAGCGTCAGAGTCGAGTCGATCTGGCCGCTTTCCACAGCTTAGGGAAAGATTCCCCGCATGCCGGGAAGGATTCCCGGCGGGGAGGCCATAGCTGCGATCGATGATCTAGCTGGCGATCTGATGGGGGATAGGACATACTTTCATGCGAGGGCCGCATGGGGAACCGGCTAAATGAGGCGAGTTATCTCAGTCGCGTGTGTGGGGCTCGCACTAGAATTGGCAGCATTGCCTTCGCGCGCTCAATCACCCGGCCCGACTGGCCGCGCTCTTTTTAACGCTTGTCTTAGCCCCAGCGGGTCGACCGCCTATACGATCTGTTCCACATATCTAAGCGGCTTCATTAACGGTGCGAATTGGGCAACGGTCGCGCACAAGTCAGATATGCTCTGTATGCCGCCTAACCTTACTGGCGATGAGGCCGTTGCCGCTTTTGTGCGGATAGGCCGAACTTTTCGAGGGCAAGAACTAGAAAGGCTAATGAACGCCAACATGCAGCTCACGGTCGGAATCTTTTTGGGAATTGCCTATCCGTGCTCAAAATGACTTAGGTGAGTTTGCTACCTAATGCCGGAGGATTACGCCAATCTTGCGCCAAGCTGCGCCGGCACCGCGGTGCGATCGCCCCAGGCGACGAAGGAGCCGTTCATGAACTTGCTCGAGATCTTCCCATAGCGAAGCGGCTGGCCGTCGCGGCCGAGGACGATTCCGCCTGCGGCGCGCAGGATCGCGTCGCCCGCCGCCGTATCCCATTCCCTGGTCGCCCCGAAACGAGGATAAATATCCGCCGAGCCGTCGGCGATTGCGCAGAATTTCGACGAAGAGCCGATCATGCGGCGTTCCTTGATCGGAAATTTCGAAAGAAAGGTCGTGGTCCGCGGGTCGGTATGCGACCAGCTGGTCAGCGCGATCAGCCCGTCGGCGCCGGGCTGCCGGACGTGAATGCGCCGGCGCCGATCGGGCGGCGGCAGTTTCGCGCCAGGAAGAACCGGAAAGGAGACGGCTTTCTGGCCTGCCATCCAGACCTGCTCGAGCGCCGGCGCATAGACGACGCCGGCCTTCGGCTCGCCATGCACGACGAGCCCGATATTGACGGTGAATTCGCCCTTGCCGGCGAGAAATTCGCGTGTTCCATCGACAGGGTCGACCAGGATGAAAGCGTCGCCCAGCCGCGCCGTGGCGCCGCTCGCGGCGGCTTCTTCGGAGACGACCGGCAGGTTCGGCAGGCGTGCGGCGAGGCCCGCGAGGATGATCGCTTCGCCGGCGACATCGGCATCGCAGACAGGACTCTTGTCCGCTTTGGTCTGAACGTGACTGTCGCTTTTGTAAAAGCGCATGACGGCCGCGCCGGCGACAACGGCAAGCTCCGCAAAGACCTCCGCGATGGCCTCGTAGTTCAGGTTGAGGAGATCCGGGTTCTGGCTCGTTTCGACAGGCATGGGATCCGATAGCGCGGCGCTGTGCCCTGCATGCGGCAAATCGAGGCCCGATTCAAGTCTCGCGACCCAGACGATGGTCGGCGCAGGCCGCTTTGCAAACCATGAGGCGGCGTGTAACTAGAACGTTGCAAAGCGCAATTCGTGATTCGTCTTGTCTTAAACACTTGGACCCATGCTCCTCTGCTTCCCCTGTGTTGCATCGCAGCGGAGGCTAATCTGTCGCAGTCCCGCGTGGACCGACGTTCGCCACGCGATCCGATTTCAGCCTTGCGTTTCGGTTCCCGCGTTCAAACTCTTGATAGAACTGAAGGGACGGAACATGACGGATTTCGCGCTCAATCCCCTCGATCTTGCGGCGCTCCTGTGCTCGCGGGTTTGTCACGATGTCATCAGCCCGGTGGGCGCCATCGTAAACGGGCTCGAGGTGCTCGATGAGGAGAGAGACGCGGAAATGCGCGGCTTCGCGCTGGAGCTCGTCAAGAAGAGCGCCCGCACGGCCTCCGCGCGCCTGCAATTCTGCCGTTTGGCTTTTGGCGCGGCAGGCTCGGCCGGTGCCGCAATCGACACCGGCGATGCCGAGCAGGTCGCGCGCGGCCTGCTCGCCGACGAGCGCACACGGCTCGCGTGGGATGTGCCACGCATCCTGATGGCCAAGAACAAAGTGAAGCTCGTCTTGAACCTCTGCCTGATCGCCGCGGCTGCAATCCCACGCGGCGGCACGATCACGGTGAAAGTGAGCGACACAGAGGCAACAACCCGGATCGAAGTGGAAGCGAAGGGCGCCAACGCCCGGCTCGCCAGCCATGTGCCGCAACTTCTTGCCGGTACGCCGGAAAACAATCAGGTCGATGCTCAGGGAATTCAGGCCTTCTATACTGGCCTCGTGGCACGCGCGGCAAAACTGGCGCTGACCGTCACGGCCGCCCCCGACATGGTGCGGATCGAGGCCTGCCCTGCGACGGCAGCCACGCTGGCCGCCGCCTCCGCATGAGTTCCCCGGTTTCGTCCTCGACTATTTCTTCCTTGCCGAAAGCCTCTCCGAAGATTTCCTTCCCGCGCCCTTGGCTCGACAAATCACTTCAAATCACTCGCCTTTTTGAAACGACTTACGAATTAGCCTTCAAGCCTCCTTAACGGATCGGCGCGATAGTCCTGCCACCTGCGGCAACAGTCCCAGGCGGAGCTATGGACGAATTACTCAACGATTTCCTGGTTGAGACGACCGAGCACATCGAAGCCGCCGGCGAACAGCTCGTTCTGTTCGAGCGTGATCCTTCGAACAGCGGAGCCATCGGCAGGATTTTCCGCCTGTTCCACACCATCAAGGGGACCTGCGGCTTTCTCGGCCTGTCGCGGCTCGAACTCCTGACGCATATCACCGAATCCCTGATCGGCCGCTTGCGTGACGGTGCCCCGGCGACGCCGGAGACCGTCACGCTCATCCTGACCGCCGTCGATCGGGTGAAGTTCATCCTGGCTTGGCTGGCCAACACCGCGAAGGAGCCCGAAGGCGACGACGGCGCCTTGATCGAGGCCTTACAGGCCAATCTCAGCGCGCCCGCTTCACTGCGGGTGGCACAATCGACCTCGGGCGAGACACCGGCGCCAGCGGTGATCGCCTCACCCTCCCATACGGAAACCGCGGCGGAAACGGCGCCCGTCGAAATTGCCGCGGCTCCCGCCACAGCGGCTCAAGTCGGCTCTACGACGAGCCGCCCTGAGACCATCCGGATCGCGGTCGGCGCTCTCGAGCGCATCATGATCCTGGTTTCGGAACTGGTCTTGACCCGCAATCAGCTCCTCGAAATCACCCGGCACCGGGAGGATGCGACGGTCAAAGCGCCGTTGCAGCGCCTCTCGAGCCTGACGACGGATCTGCAGGACGCCGTGATGCGCGCCCGCATGCAGCCGGTCGGGCGACTGTTCGCTAGCTTACCGCGACTCGTGCGAGAGCTCGCGGTCGAGCTCAAGAAGAAGCTTTACCTCGTCACCGAAGGCGCCGACACCGAGCTTGACCGTCAGCTTGTAGAACTCATCCGTGATCCTTTAACTCACCTGCTCCGCAATTGCGCCGACCACGGCATAGAAGCACCCGACAAACGCATTGCTCTGGGCAAGCCCGAAGAAGGAACGATAAGGGTCGCGGCCATGCATGAGGCGGGCTACATCACGATCGACGTCTCCGACGACGGCCGCGGTCTCGATCTCGAACGCATCCGTTACAAGGCTTTGGCCAAGGGCCTGGTGAGCGCGGCCGAGTCCAAAAATCTTTCCGACGACGAAGTCGCCCGATTCATCTTCGCTCCGGGTTTTTCGACCTCGCCGAGCGTCACCAGCATTTCGGGGCGTGGCATCGGCATGGATATCGTGCGCGATAATATCGAATCGATCGGCGGATCGATATCGCTCACGACCAAGGCCGGAAAGGGCACCCGCTTTTCTCTGAAGATCCCGCTCACCTTGGCGATCCCGCCGGCGCTGATGGTTGAAGCGCGCGGCCATCATTTCGCTCTCCCGCAGCATTCCGTCATCGAAGCCGTTCGGATCGATGCCGAAAGCGGCCATTCGCTTGAAAGAATTCAGGGCAGTCTGGTGTTGAGATTGCGTGACGAGGTCCTGCCCGTCGCCGATCTCGAAAGCGTCCTCGACCTCGAAACCAACAGCGTGGCCGCCGAGACCGGCACGCTCGTCATCGTGATGCGTGTCAACTCGCGTGCATTCGGGATCATCGTCGATGCCGTCACCGACGTCCAGGAAATCGTGGTCAAGCCGCTCGGCGCCTCGCTTTCGCATCTAGAAGTCTTTTCCGGCCATACAATTCTCGGCGACGGCTCCGTGGTTCTGATCCTTGATCCCACCGGAATTGCCGGACGTATCGGTTTCGAGCGGGCGAGCGATTACACGGTTGGGCGAACCGTCGAGGCCTTCGTGCCCGCCGAAGAGAATACCCGCTTCATCCTGTTCCGCGCCGGCGCCGGTACGCCGAAGGCGCTGCCACTTTCCCTCGTTGCGCGAATCGAATCGGTCCCGGCTGCGGAGATCCGCCGAGCGGACGGAAACTTTGTCATGCAGCAGCAAAATCAGCTCATGCCGCTCGTGCCAGTGATTCCTCCGGATCAGGCATTGCTCGACGAAGGCAACCCCGTTCTGGTGCTCGGCATTGGCGGCGAGAGCATGGGCCTGCTCATCGAAGAAATCATCGACGTCGTCGAAGCCCGTCTTGACATACAGATTGCCGGCGTCTCCTCGAGCATCATCGGAACGGCGCAGATCCGCGGCGAAGTTGTCGAAGTCCTCGATGCGACTCATTTCATGCGCATCGGCCGGCCAAACGCCTATTCCCGCGGCTCTGCCAATCAGTTTCGCATCCTGCTCGTCGACGACAAGCCGTTCTTCCGGGACATGTTGGCCCCGCTGCTCATTGCGGCGGGCTATCGCGTGACGACCGCCGCCTCGGGCGAGGACGCCCTCGCCCTATTCGAGAAGGGCGCGCATTTCGATGCTGTCGTGACCGATACCGACATGCCCAACATGAGCGGCTATGCGCTCGCGCACCGGCTCACAACCGATCCGCAGCACGCCGGTCTGCCGGTAATTGCTCTCGCGGCGCATGCCGCGCCGAGCGTCCTGCAAGCGGCGGCCGCGAGCGGCATGTGCGGCGCTGTCGGCAAATTCGATCGCCCGGCCTTGCTCGAAATGCTTGGCCGGATTCTCGAGACTCACCATCTCAACAAGCACGATCTCGAGTCGCGCGTCATCGGAGCCGCCGCCGCATGAACCTCAATCCACCCCGCAGGGAAGCCGAGCCGCCAGACGGCCCGGTTCGTCGCGAAGAGAGCGACAGGCATTGCTTTATCGTATACGTCGGCGGCGAGCCTTTCGGACTTCCTGTCGATTGCGTTCAAACGATCTTCCAAATCGAAGCCGTAACGCCCGTGCCGCTCGGCCCGCATGAAATCGTCGGCCTCGTCAATTTGCGCGGCAAGATCGTGACCGCCGTCAGCCTGCGCCGTCGGCTGCACATGCCGGACGCCCGGCAGGCGAAATCGAGGCTGGCGATTGGCATGGAACATCGCGGCGAGAACTTCACGCTCCTCATCGACGAGGTCGGCGACGTGATCTTTCTCAACCCACAGACGCAGATTGCGCTGCCGCCGCATCTCGATCAACACCGGGCGAAGCTCACCGAAGCAGTTTATCGCCTCGAGAACGGAATTCTCTCACTGCTCGACGTTGGATCCGTCTTCGATTTCCAGCGGCGAGTTTGACCAATGGCTGGCGCCACAGGATACAAAATTGATGCGGGGAGGCATAACATGAGACAGGTTTTGGTGGTTGATGATTCCACCGTCATCAGGAAGGTGGCAAAGCGAATCCTGGAAGGCATGAACTTCCAAACTCTCGAGGCGGAAGACGGCCGTAAGGCACTCAACGCCTGCGCGTTCGTGATGCCGGACGCCATCTTGCTCGATTGGAACATGCCGGTGATGGACGGGTTCGAATTCCTGCACGAACTGCGCAAGATGCCCGGCGGATTGAAGCCGAAGGTCGTCTTCTGCACCACCGAGAACGACGTCGCGCACATCGCGCGCGCCATTCATGCCGGTGCCGACGAATATATAATGAAGCCCTTCGACAAGCAGATTCTACAGTCCAAGCTGGAAGAGATCGGCCTGATTGAACCCACCGCGTGAGCGTACAAATTTAGTCGGATCGGCTCTGTCCATGCCGAAATGTATCACTGTCGCAGATCCGCAGATCGAGTCCGCGTCCGGATCAATACCGATTCTGCAGGAGGTCGACAAACTCCGCCTGCCCCGCCCACCGCAGCGCGCGATCGTGATTGGCGCCTCGACGGGTGGAGCGCAAGCGGTGCCCATCGTGCTGAAGGGACTGATGCCCGCGATTCAGCAGATCCCTGTCTTTGTCGCTCTGCACATTCCTCCCCAATTCACCGAAACGATCGCCGAACATATCGAAAGAGCCACTTCCTTGCCGACCCACACGGCCCGGCATGGCGAGCAGGTGATGAATGGACACGTCTATATTTCGCCCGGCAATCTGCATCTCACGGTTGCACGGATCGGCGAATCGGCGGTGATCGTGCTGTCCGATGCGCCGCCTGAAAATTTCTGCAAGCCGGCAGTGGATGTCCTGTTTCGCGCGGCCGCGCATGCTTACGGCCCGGAAGTGATCGGGATCATTCTCACCGGAATGGGCAGCGATGGTCTGTTGGGCTCGCGCGCCATTGTCGAAGCCGGCGGCGTGGTGATCGCGCAGGACGCCGCTTCTTCAGCCGTGTGGGGAATGCCGCGCTCGGTCGTGCAGGAAGGGCTGGCCCACGCCGTGCTCTCGCTCGATTTGATCGGCCCCACAATCTGCCGTCTGCTTCGGCAGCCCACTTTCCGAGAGAAGCAATCATGACATCCGATTTCGACGCGCTCCGCCAGCTTCTCAGCCGAACTTCGGGGCTTTCACTCGATGCAGAGAAGGCCTATCTCGCCGAGAGCCGGCTGCAACCGATCATACAGCGGGCAGGCCTCAGCGATCTCGGCGCGCTCGTCAAGCGACTCCTCTCCGGGGCCGATCCCGAATTGGTGCGCGACGTGGTCGACGCGATGACCACGAGCGAAACCTTCTTTTTTCGTGACCGCGAGCCGTTCGATAATTTCCGCAAGGTGATCATGCCGCAACTGCTCCGAGCCAGGAAGGAAGTGCAGCGCATCAGGATTTGGTGTGCCGCCTGCTCGACCGGCCAGGAACCCTATTCGCTCGCCATGCTTCTCGATGAGGAAACGCACCGGCTGACCGGATGGAACGTAGAGATTCTGGCGACGGATCTGTCGCGTAGCGTCGTCGCCGCGGCCCGCGAGGGAGTCTACACCCAGTTCGAGGTGCAGCGCGGCCTGCCGATCTCGCAGCTTCTCCGCTATTTCCGACAGGAAGGGGATCGCTGGCGCATCAATGAACATTTGCGCTCGCGCGTGCGTTTTGATGAATTCAACCTGCTCTCCGACCATGGCGAACTCGGCCTTTTCGACCTGATCTTCTGCCGCAATGTTTTGATCTATTTCGACGTGCCGACGAAGCAGAACGTCTTGAACCGCATGGCGCGGATCATTGCCCCCGATGGTTATCTCGTGCTGGGCACCGCCGAAAGCGTGGTCGGCCTAACCGATGCGTTCGTGGCGCATCAGGAGCTTCGCTCGATCAATATACCGCGCGCCGCCTCGCGTGCGCAGCGCGCGCCCTTGATGCTGGCGACAGGCTAGATCGATTCGGCCCGTGGGGGACGGCGGTCGGGATAAAGCGCGGTGGGAGAGCCGTCAGGCGGGCATCAGCTCTTCGTCCTCGGTCGGCTCCCGCAGGACGTAGCCGCGGCCCCAGACGGTTTCGATGTAATTGCGGCCGCGGCTCGCATTGGCGAGCTTCTTGCGTAGCTTGCAGATGAAGACGTCGATGATCTTCAACTCCGGCTCGTCCATGCCGCCGTAAAGATGGTTGAGGAACATTTCCTTCGTCAGAGTCGTGCCCTTGCGCAGCGAGAGCAGCTCGAGCATCTGATATTCCTTGCCCGTCAGGTGAACGCGGTTGCCGGTCACTTCGACGGTCTTCTGATCGAGATTGACGACGAGGTCGCCGGTCGTGATCACCGACTGCGCATGACCTTTCGAGCGGCGAACGATGGCGTGGATGCGGGCGACGAGCTCGTCCTTGTGGAAAGGCTTGGTCAAATAGTCGTCGGCGCCGAAGCCGAGACCCTTCACCTTGTCCTCGATGCCGGCGAGGCCTGAAAGGATGAGGATGGGCGTCTTGACTTTCGCTACGCGCAGGGTGCGCAGCACTTCATAGCCCGACATGTCCGGCAGATTGATGTCGAGAAGGATGATGTCGTAGTCATAGAGCTTGCCGAGATCGATGCCCTCCTCGCCGAGATCGGTCGTGTAGACGTTGAAGTT
>Ga0116223_10003192_pt1 | contig 14920 bp, 15 predicted proteins | sample Sb_taG_3_FD_90092 | JGI IMG/M metagenome (GOLD analysis project Ga0116223, IMG submission 90092) | Peat soil microbial communities from Weissenstadt, Germany - Sb_50d_a_PC metaG | ecosystem: Environmental > Terrestrial > Soil > Wetlands > Peat | place: Germany: Weissenstadt | collected 2010-09-21 | reverse complement strand
TGCGGGATCGGTTTGTTGCTCATGGCAGACTCCTCACGAGAAGGTTTCTCGCCATGCTAAGCGCGAGGCACTGACTTCCGAGTGCTTGCGCCCAAGTGACTTCCGAGTGGTTGCACTTACCCGCTGATACGTAATTCGCGCGCGGCGGCCCCGCCGACCGGCCGAGGCGTCGCTCCCGCGGCGCGCGGGGGGCGGGCCGGTTTCTCCTTGCGTCCCGGCCCGTCGCGCGTACACTGGAGCCGTGAGCCGCTACAGCCGAGGCAACTTCCCCGACCGCGCCGGAGGGCATCCCCATGCCGCGCCTGCCCCGCCGCTGGCAATGGACCGAGGCCGCCTGCTACCACGTCCTGGACCGCGGCCACAACCGCGGAAAGGCGGATAAGGGAAAGGCGGATAGGGGGACAGCGTGATTTTCCAGAAAGGCGGATAAGGGAGTGCCTCCGAAAAAGGGGTGAGACATACCCTAATTCTCTCGGATGGCAGCCGGAAGAGGAATTCTTTTCCAAGGAACCCACATACCAGGGGACAGCGTGATTTTCCAGCGGACATTCACTCCGGGCCCTTATCCGGCTGTCCCCATCCGGCTTATCGGGCCGCCGCCGGGCTTTTCGCCTTGAGTCGCTCCGCCGCGGCGCGGGCCTCGGCGCTCAGCCTGCTCTCGCCTGCCCTGGCGAACTCCTCGAGCACCTTCTGCGCTTCCGGGGTGCCGATCCGCTCCAGCACCTCGACGCCGCGTACCGCCCGCACCTCTTCGATGTCCGGCCCGAGCTTGCCGCTCAGCTTGCCCAGGACGTTTTCGAGGCGCTGCTTGGCCTCGGCCGACGGCGTGTTCCCCAGTGCCTTCTTGACCGCCGCTTCGGCCGCCTTGCCGGCGCACATCAGCTCCTGGGTCGCGTCCTCGCGCCTGGAACTCGTCGGCGTCGAGCCGCGCAATCAGCCTGGCGATCCCCTTGGCGTCCAGCCCCGAGCCCGCCTGGAGGCGCTTCTGCACAAACGGGACGCTGTCCTTCGGCACCGACTCAAGGCAGAGGATCGCCTGCCGGGCGCGGGCCGCGTCTTCCCCGCCCAGGTCCTTCCACAGGTCATCGAGCTTGTCCGCGGTAACGTCCTTGACGGCGAGCCGCCCCTGGGCGTCGGGACCTAGCACGTCCCAGAGCGTCACCACCCCGTCGGCACCCGCAGGGCCAACGTCTTGCCGTCCGGCGCGAACCACAGCGGCCGCGAATTCGGCGGCAACCCCTTGCGAAGGAACAAAAGGGGGAACAAAAGGGGACAGAGGAACAAATTAGGAATAAAAAGGAGGAACAAAAGTTGAAAACGTACTTTTTCACATGCCTTTGGGGGAACAACAGGGGGTAGCGTACTTTTTCACATACCGTTGTGGTATAATTCACGCTGTCCCATTTTCTATGTCCCAGGGAGATGTTCCCCGACATCACCGTGAACGTCACGAATGGGGGAAGGTCGGGTGGCCCATGATTTGTACCGCAGTGAACACGGCCACGAGCAAACTCGTGCAGACAGGGCTGGCGGGGCCAGACTCGTTCCAGGGGTGCATGGGGGAAGAGGTCAAGTCCCTGGAGGGCCAGTTCTCTCTTCGCCTACCGCAGTGTTACCGAGACTTCCTCTCCGTCATGGGACGTGCAGCCGGAGAGTTTCTTCTCGGCACCGACTACTCCTTTCCCAAGATGCTTGGGTTCCGCAAGGATGCCGAAGGGCTGCTACAAACTAGCCAATCGAACTTCAAGTTACCGCCCACCGCCTTCGTTTTCATGTTTCACCAGGGCTACACGGTTCTCTTTTTCGATTGCCACGATGATCCTGACGATCCGCCCGTTTTCATGTTCACCGAAGCAGAGAAGGAGCCTCGTAAAATAGCGGACAGTTTCTCCGCTTGGCTCCTTATTGCCGTGGAAGATGACATCGCCGCCTCTCGAGGGCGGAAGGGCCATTGACGAGCAAGAAAAGGACCCTGACAGACAAGGACCCGGGGTCACATCCCCTGCCGGGTTGGCCGTCGTAGGTTTTTTCGCTCCGGCTCGGCTGAGGGTGTTGCCACCTTGCCCCGTCGGGATAAAATCGCTGTCATGGGGCGAACATGTCGCCGGGCGACTTCAAACGGGTTCCCCCGCTCGTCGATGGGGCCTCTTCTCTTGATGAGGAGGCGGTCCGGCTCGGCGGACGACACGGCCAGCCCCGTTCTGTGCCAGATCGCCCTCCCGCTTGCCGGAGAATCTCATCATGGCGTCGCTACCCCACACCTGCCCCGAGTGTCGCGCCAAACTGGATTCGAGCCGCGCTGAGCGGAACGGCAAAGTCCGTTGCCCGGAATGCGGCGCACGCATCTCCTCGCGGCGCGACGACGATTCGGACGACGGCATCCGGTCGGGGTCCGGTTCCGTCCCCCCGGTGGCCCGCGGCGGGCGACCTTCGCGGCGCTATCACGACGAGAACAAAGCCCCTGTTCCCTCCACAAAGGGCTCCTCGCTGGGCCTGCTGGACGTGCTGGGTGTCGGCGTCGGTCTCTTCGCCCTTCTCGTCGTCGGCGGGATCATTGCCGCCGTCGTCTGCGCCTCGAAGGGCCCGGATGCCGCAGCGGTCGCCCAGGCCGGGCCGGGCGGGCCCGCCGCCGCGCCGGCCAAGGGCCCGCTGAGCGCGCCCGCTGCCGCGCCGGTCGGGGGCCCGCCGAGTGCGCCCGCCGCGTCCGTCGGGGAGCCGCCGGCCGCACAGCCCGACAAGGGACCGGCCGCGCCGGCCCCGCCCGCGAAGGAGCCGATCCAGCCGGGTCCGCGGGGGGAAGACCGCCGGCCGGACAAGGTTGGCACTCTGCCCTTGAAGGAGTTGAAAGAGGCCAGCGTCTTCATCAAGGCGACGACGCCGACCCTGTGGGCGACCGGCAGCGGCTTCGTGGTCCGCTCGCAGGGTGACACGGTCTACGTCGTCACCAACCACCACGTCGTCACCCCACCCAAGGAAGAGGCGGCCGGCGCGCCGCCGGGAGGGCCGGCCGGTGCCCCGCCGGGAGGGCCGGCCGGTGCCCCGCCGGGAGGGCGGTTCCTCCCGCGCCCGCCGCTCATGCCGCGCCCCCCCCGCATCGTGCCCCCCCCGCACGTCCCCCACGTCCCGCACATCCCGCGACTGGGGATGGCCCTGGAAGGGGCCGGCGGCCAGCCCGTCGCCGAACTGACGGTTATCTTCCGCAGCGGCAACGACCAGGAACAGGCCGCCAAGGCCGTCCTCATTGTGGACGACGCCGACGCCGACCTCACGGTGCTCAAGGTAAGCGGCGTCAAGAACACGCCGCGGCCGATCGACTGCGAGCACAGCCCGGAATTGGTGGAAACGATGCAGGTGTACGCCTTCGGCTTCCCCTTCGGCGAGGAACTCGACCCGAAAAACGGCCACCCGGCCATCACCGTCACCAAGGGAAACGTGTCGGCCCTGCGCCGCGACCGCAACGAGTTAAAGGACGTGCAGATGGCCCTCGACCTGAACCCCGGCAACAGCGGCGGCCCGGTGGTGGATGAACAGGGGGCCCTCGTCGGCGTGGCCGTCGCCAAGATCAAGAACACGGGCATCAGCTTTGCCGTGCCGGTCCACAAGCTGCACCGACTGCTGCAAGGCCGCATCGACGCGCCGGAAGCGCTCCGCTCGGTGCCGGTCGCGGGGGGCACCGAGGTCCGCGCCGTCGTCCGTGTCACCGACCCCCTGGGGAAGGTGCGCTCGCCCGCCGTGCTGTACGGCCTGGCGGACGAGGTGAAAATGCCCCGCAAGGGGGTGAACGGTTGGGACGGCCTGGCCGGCGCCCGCTCGAGCGAACTGACGATCGAGGGGACGCAGGGCGTGGCCGTCCTGGCGCTGGCCCCGCCCGCGCAGGGCGAAGTCAAGGTCCTCGTTCAGGTGTCCTTCCGGAACGACGCCGGCCAGACAGTCTACGGCGAGCCGACAACGCTGACCCTGGCGAAGAAAACAAAGGTGTGAGGAATCGGAAGGCGGATAAGGGGAGAGCGGGAAGGCAGATAAGGGAGAAGGCTCCAGCGCGCCTCGACCGGTCCCCGGGAATCCGTTACCGATGTTGCTACAGTATCGAGATGCGACATCGTATTTCGGAGCGCTGCGCTCACGATCCCGAGCGGTTGGTGGCCGACCGCGCGAAGTTCCAGGAGCAGTATCGCGACCGCTTGATCGATGCCGCGAAGCCTCCGGAGCGCACCGGCCAGTCGGCCGCCTGACGTCGCTTTGTCGTGGCGCTCCGTGATCGGGGTTGGGGCTGAGGGCCGGCTCCTCACCGAGGGCGTTCCCTACACCTGCACCCCCTGCCACCGGCCGCTCGCGAAGCGCGCCAGCAGCAGCGCCCCGCGCACGAACAGGTCGGCGAACATCGCCAGCCACGCCCCGAAGAGGCCCCCCTCCCACGTCCACGGCCCCAGGTGGACCAGCGGTTGCGTCAAGAAGTACGCCAGCGGGATGCGCACCCCGAGGAAGCCGACCCAGGTGAACAGCACCGGCACCCGCGTGTCGCCGGCGCCGCGCAGGGCGTAGGTGAAGACGATCGTGCAGGCCACCGCCGGCATGGCGAACGCCACCAGCCGCAGCACCGGCACGCCGATCACGATGACGTGCTCCTGCTCCGGGTTGGGGGCGAACAGGCGAAACATTTGCGGCGCGAACGAGAAGAAGACTGCCCCCATGAAGGTCATCACGGCCAACCCCAGCGTGAACGCGACCCAACCGCTGCGCGCCGCCCGGTCCGGCCGGCCGGCGCCGAGGTTCTGTCCGACCAGGGCCATCGCCGCCGTGCCGAACGCCGCCCCGGACTGGTAGCCCAGGGCCTCCCAGCGCAGGGCGATCCCGTGGGCCGTCGCCGCCTCGTTGCCCAGGGCGTTGATCAGCGTCAGGAACCACAGCTGGCAGACCGCGACCGACATGCTGTCCGCCCCCGCCGGCAGGCTGACGCGCAGCAGCCGCCACTGCAAGCCCCAGTCCGGCCGGAGTTGCCCCAGGCGCAGGCGCAGCCCCGCCTGACCGCGGGCCAGGACCAGGAGCACCGCAACCGCACCGAGGGTGTGGCTGATCGCCGTGCCCAGGGCGATCCCCTGGAAGCCGGTGACGTGAAACAGCCCCCAGGCGAGCGGCAGATTCACCAGGGCCACGCCGCCGCGGATGAACAACCCGGTGCGGGTGTCGCCCGCCCCGACCAGGCAGGCGATGCCGGCCTGCTCGATCACCTGGAAGGCCAACAGGGCGAAGATCGGTCGCAGGTACGAGGCGCCGAACTCCGCCGCCTCGCCCTTCAGGCCGAGCAGGCCGACGATGCGCTCGACCCCGGCGAGCCCGGCGACCGTGCCGAGCAGGCCGAAGACCGCGGCGAGGGTGATCGACTGGTTGGTGGCGTGGACGGCGCCGGCGCGATCGCGGCCGCCGACAAGGCGGGCCACGAGGGCGGTACTGCCGACGGTGACGAAGACGGTGAAGCAGGTGATGAGCCAGGCGAGGTAGCCGGCGGTCGTTTGGGCCGCCTGGTAGGCGACGTGCTGCGACGGGTCGGGCGGCCGAAACCAGCCCGCCAGGAAGAAGTCGGACAAATCGACGGCGATGATGAGGAATTGCTGGAGGAGGACGGGCCACGCCAGCAGCAGGACGAGGCGCACCGTCGAGCCGGGCCGGTCGATGACGGCGGTAGAGGCCGACTGTTCGTCGCGGTCGCCCATGGTCCGCTAGCGCCCCTCGTCCGCGGACTCCTCGGGCGGCCCGACGGTCCACTCCGGCTCGTCGCCGACGCGGAAGCGGTCGCCGGCGACGAGCTTGCGCCCCGGCTGGGTGGCGGGCTCGCCGTTGACGGTGACGCCGCCGTCGCGGACGAGGTGCTTGGCCTGCCCGCCGCTGTCGGCGAAGCCGGCCGCCTTGACCGCCTGGGCCAGGGTGATGTGATCGCCTCGGAGGGGGAGGGTTGGCATGGCGGCGCGACTCGTGACACTTCGGACGCAGCGCCCGCGGCGCTGTCGCTCTGCGGTATCTTACCGGGAATGCCCGGGGCCGTCTGAGGGTTGTTGACGATCAAGTCCGGGAAGTGGGGCCAGCAGGTCCGGCCGCTCATGACCCTGTTCGCGATGACGATTGCCGTCTTTGCGGCGCTCGTCGCCGGATTGCTTGCTGGCTTGTTGTTGCGCCGATCAGCAGTTCAACCGCCTCAGCAAGCGCCGCTGTCCCCCTCGGTCGCGCCGCCCAGCGCGACGACCGATGCCTAATTCTCCTCCTCTGTGAACGAAATGCGGAACGACCCCAGTCGCGTCCAGTCGAGCGTTAACGGCGGCAGGTCCGCCGGGTCCGGCGGTGGGGGAGGGGGATACTGACCTCCGGAGATGTCTATCTTCTGAAAAGGCACTTCGATGCTCTTCAGGATGCCGGCCTGGAAACTGCCCGGGGGAGGCCACTGCATCTTGGCCGGATCGAGCTTGAAATTCATCTGTGTCTCCTTGTCACGTCCAGGGATTGAGTCGCCTCGGGAAGTATTGCTTGTGCTTGATCCACTTGAAGCCGTCGTGCTTGGTGATGGCCGCAATTTCAATCGGCCCGCCGACCGTAGGTGAGCCGGCACGGAACCGGGTGAAACCGATGGCTGTCTGCACCAGGAACTCCGCCAGGTCGATGGCGTCCTGGATCGGCATGGGGTCGGTGTAGAGGGGGATGTTGAAAGCCGCCTTGATCTGCGACATCAATGCCTCCACCTGACGACCGATCTGGTCCACCGGCAGACCGGCCTGCCTGAACAGCTGCTCAAACACCGATTTCAGCCTGGCATCGTAGCCATCAAGGAGGCGGTTCAGCGCCTCGGGTTGGCCATGCCACAGGTAGCCGGTCGCAGCCGTCGCCATGGCTAGGAACGGCTCCGGGCAGTCGCCGTCGTGAATATCAATCCGGTACACCTCCGCGAGGTCGGCACCGGTGGAAAAGCCAGCAACGAGAAGGCCGAGCGAGGGCCTCTCCGGTGCAGCCGCGGGTGGTGGTCCTCCCGGAGGAGCGGCCGGCGCTGGGGGTGGGGCCGGGTACGCCGCCAGGTACTTCTCTTCGTAGAAGAACCGTCGGACCTTCTCGGTCACATCCTTGACGGTATAATTGCCTGGGACCACCGCCAGCGGATCACCGCCGAATGTAAACCGCGCCTCCAGGTCTCGCGCCAGCGTCGAGATGGAGACGGGACCGATGCTGCCGGCGCCCCAGACCACGCCGCCGACCCGAAGGTCCTTACCAAGCCGAAAGACCTTGTTCGCGTTGTTGTACACCCAGGCCGCCAGCCCGTGGGCGGCACCAGCGGGGTGCATGATCGAAGCGGCACTGTCGGCCGCCAGAACAACACCGTCGTGGACCTTGACGGCGATGGCAATCGTCACGAACAACTCCTCGGCAATCCGTTACTCGTCGCCCGACCGGTTCGCAGCGCCCTCATTATAATACGAGGATGACAACCGAGGCAGTTCAAGCTGTCGCGTCCCGGGCTACGAATAGCGTCGTCCGACCGCCCAACCCGCGGAGATCCGTCATGCCGCCGTCCCCTGACGATGTGCGCCGCATCGTTGCCGAGGCCGTCCGTCCCTCTCGCTTCTTTGTCGGTGGCTCGCTCCGGCTGGAGTGGGATCACGTCCCCGCCGAGGACGTTTCCTGGGAGGTGTTCCGCGGCCGGCTGCTCGACCCAGCCCACACTCGGGAGCGGCGCACCTTCGAGGCGTGGAACGTCTACCTCCTTGACGATGGGGGCCGGTCGTCGGAGCCACTGCTGGCGGTGAAACTCGACGCGCCCGCCGGTCTGATTCACGTCGTTCGGGCCATCCACTCCTACGCCTGGGAGGCGTACGACGCGGGGGGGAACGTCATTCTCAGCCGCGAGACGAAGAAGTGGGTGCGCGAGCTGGTCGGGACCATCGACCTCGCCGATTTCAGCGACGCCGACGACCTGCGGGACGAGATCGTCTGCCGGCTGTTTCAGGCGGTGGTTGGCACCAACCGGCTGCCGCTGACATCGCTAGAAGCGCCGCTGCCGGCGTTCACGTTCGGTGAGTTGGCGTATTTCCACGGGCCGGTTGCCGAGACGGAGCCGATGCGCTCCTACGGCGACCTGGTCGAACGAGCCCGACCGGAGGGGCGGCGGGAGATCGCGAAGTTCCTTGAGACGATGGTACACGCGATGCCTCCCGAGGAATTGCCTGTGGCTTGCAAACTGTTCGAGCAACTCTCGCGCGGGATCGGCACGTATCCCAACCTGGTATTCACCTGCCTGCGCGTCCTGTTCAACGACGTGGCGCTGTCGCCCTTTACCGACATGCCGGAGAAGGCACTCACACTGGCGCGGCGGCTGGCCCATCACTTCGGCTACGAGGAGGACGTTGCCGACTACGCCGACCTCCTCAGCCACCTGCTGCGACAGATCGGCCGCCATCTGACGGCCTATGACCTCGTCCGCTTCCATCACGCGGGCGCTAACTACCCCGATGCCCTGTTGCTCGACGTCGTGCTGCGTTTTGACTTCGACCTGATTGAGCAACGCCCAGCGCTGTTCCTCGGTGCCCCAGCGGACGACGAGCGCACCCGGAACGCGAAGCGCCTGCGCCGCCGCGGATTGCGCCAGGCGTGGCTGATCCGCCAGCGTTATCGCGGCTACCTGGTCCCCGACGCGCCGACCTCGCCCGGCGAAAACGCCCGTGTTCTACCAGCGCCTCATGCCCGAGTTCCCGAGGAACAGATTCTCAACGCACACCGACGAACAAAGCCGCTTTTCCTGGAAGAGATTCACGGCAGCCACTTCGGTGACACTGCGCGGGCCATTCTGCGGCAGAGCATCCTCGACTTGCGGCATCCCAACGAGTTGCGCGAGTTGGGGATGGCCCTTTACCTCGACCGGCCACTGGGGGTGTGGAAGGCCCCAGGGGAGCCGGATCAAACGCCCATGCTGGCGTATGAAGCGTTCAGTCGCAGCATCGCGGCGCAGCGACTGCTGCTGCTGGGGAAGGACAAGGACCTCTTGCCGGACAAGGAACTGCCGGCCCTCCGCGAGGCGCTTCAAGCGCTGCCGGTGTCGGGTGTGCCAGTCGCCGACCTGGCCAGCATCCAGCGTCCCGGGGTGGTCTCGTTGGCCGATGCCGGCAAGGCCGCTCAGGACTTCATCTTCCTGCGCACGACGGGAGGTTCCTCGACGCGCGATTTCTTCTGGCTCTTCGATTTCCTGGGGCTGGCAAAGCGGTTTGAAATGATGGGATTGCTCGGGATTCCCGGATGGCTGCCAACGCCCGCCCTCATCCTCGGGCGTCTTGCCCCGGACGGTGAAGTCGTACTCATGGTCCATGAGGCCGGGACGCTGCGCAAGCGACTGGAGTTGTCGGCGAACCCGCGGGACGGCTACGTCATCCGTGCCGCTGTGGAATATCCGCGAAAGGGGCTACGTGTGCGGCGCGTTTGGGAAGAGACCGGCGCGGGCGAATTGCGGGAGCGCGACCTGAGCGCCGAGGATCTGTTCGTTCGTCCCGTTTAGCCGCCGCCCTCGGGGCGGCGGCTTCGCTTACGCCACCCCCGACGCCTCATCCGCTTCCCACCCCGGCAGCCACGGCTGCACGAACGCCCTGTCGGAGCGCTGCCGGCGCTGGCGTGCCGCCGCGGCGCGGCGGCGCCGCCGCGGTTCCGGGGCGCCGCCGATGTGCAGCGTGGCTCCCGCCTCATCCTGGCTGGCCGTATGCACCTCCGCCGGCTGTTTGTGTTCCTCGAGGATCGCCCGCGCCGCCGCGAGCGCCAGGTCCGGCCGGTTGCAGTCCCGGCTCAGGTGCAGCTGCACGACGTGCTTCAACCGCCCCGGCGTCGATGAGCGCAGCACCTCGCGCAGCAGCCCGGCCGCCTGCTCGTTGGACAGGTGCCCCTCGTCGCCGACGACGCGCGCGATCAGCCGTGCCGATCGGCCGCTGCCATACTCCAGCGCCACGTCATGGTTGAATTCCAGCGCCAGCGCGTCCACGTCGGCCAGGGAGGATGCCAGGTCCGCATCCCAGGAGCCGAGGTCGGCGAGGTAGGCCAGCGAACAGGTTCCGCCGAACAGGTCGGGCGCTCCCTCGAAGCGGAAGCCGAACGTGGCGCCGCCGTCGTGGCGGATCGCGAGCGGCCGGCAGCGCAGTCCCGGCGCCAGGTCAAACTCCTGTCCGGCGTCGAAGAGGCGGATGAGGTTGGCGGTGCGTAGGGCGCTGAAGGCGGGGGAATACGCCTGGAGAACGTCGTGATGGCCGGCGTGACAGTAGAGGGGCAGGTTGCGGCGGCGCAGTTGGGCGAAGGTGCGGTCGTGCCAGTGGTCGGAGTGCGTGTGCGTCAGGAGCAGGGCGTGGACGGCGTTCCAGGACGTGCCGGCGGCGGCCAGGCGGGCGGCGAGCTGGCGCGGGCCGAGGCCGGCGTCGAGGAGCAGACCGAAGCCGCCGGCCTCCAGCAGACTCGCGTTGCCCCCGCTCCCGCTCGCCAGCACGGTGAACCGCATCGACATGCCGCCCCTCATTGTCTGCGCCGGAGTCGGAAGAACCGATCCACGGCCCCATTGCCGCCGCCCGTCAGCACCAGCACGACGCAGGCGACGATGATCAGCATATTGTACTCGTAGCCGCCCTTGGTGATGTCGAACCCGTTCGGCCAGTGGACGGTCGCGATGGCCCCCGCCATGAGGGCAATGATCCCCAGGGCCGCCAGCCTCGTCAGGAAGCCGAGCGCCAGGGCGACGCCGCCGATCAGTTCGCCCCAGGCCACCGCGAGCTGGACCGGGGGAGGGGGTGGCTCGACGCCCTGCTTTGACGCCTCCGCGTTCATCCAGGCGGCCCCCCACTCGTGGCCCTCGTCCCCCACCAGGTGGAGCCCGTGGAAGAGGAAAATGGCCGCCAGTGCCAGTCGCAGCAGGAGGGGCACGGCAGTATTCTTGACGATGGTGTCGAACATGGTCAACCTCTCTCGTGAATGAAGGCCGAGGGCCGAAACCGACATGGCCGACCTCTCGCACAGCAACCCCACCGGCCGCTTCACCGGCCTGGCGGACGTCTACGCCCGCTGCCGCCCGACCTACCCCGCCGCGGCCATCGACCTGATCGTGTCGCGCTGCGGACTCGGGCCGCAATCGCTGCTCATCGACGTCGGCTGCGGCACCGGCATCTCATCACGCCTCTTCGCGGAGCGCGGCGTGCCGGTCATCGGCCTCGAGCCGAACGCCGACATGCGGCGCACGGCCGAAGCGCAGCCTCTGCCGCCGGGCGCACCCCCGCCGACTTACAGCGAAGGGCGTGCCGAAGCGACCGGGCTGGCTGGCGGAATCGCCGACGGCGTGCTCTGCGCCCAGGCGTTTCACTGGTTCGATGCCGACGCCGCGCTGCGCGAGTTCCACCGCATCTTGAAGCCCAGCGGATGGGTCCTGCTGCTGTGGAACGAGCGCGACGAGTCCGACCTATTCACGGCAGCATACGGTGCCGTCGTCCGCAGCACGCCCGAGGCGGCGGCGGTGGAGGGGCCGCGCGCCAGGGCGGGGGAGCCGCTGCTCACGCACGAGTTGTTTCAGGATGCGGCCCGGCTCGACTTCGCGAACGAGCAGGCGCTGGACGAGGATGGGCTGCTGGGGCGGTCGTTCTCGGCCTCCTACGCCCCGCGCGAGCCGGCCGCGGTCGAGGCCTTCGCGACGGCCCTGCGGGACGTGTTCGGGCGCCACCAGCAGGAGGGAAGGGTGGTCGTGCGTTACGTGACGTCGCTGTACCTGGCCCGAGTTCGGCACGCGGAGTGCTTGTGAGGGCGGGACAGGATTGCTAGAATGAAAAATCTGTTGCGCCAGCCGCTTGCGGCTTAGCGGATTCCAGGCTTCCGCTAAGCCGCAAGCGGCTGGCGCAACAGACTCTCAAGCATCCCACCCACCCCGTGGCCAGACACGCCCTATCCCATGAGGACCGCGCCGATGGCGGAACAAAGAACGATCCTGGTAGTAGACGACGATCTGGAGTTGAGCGACGGCCTGCGCGCCGTGCTGGAGAAGCAGGGCTTTCGCGTCATCCAGGCGCGCGACGGCCAGCAGGGCAAGCAGGCTGTGTACAACCACCGACCCGACCTCGTCATCCTCGACATGATGATGCCGCGCATGGGCGGCTACCCGGTGCTGGAGCACTTCCGCGGCAAGACCGACGCCCCGCCGATCATCATGATCACGGCCAACGAGGGCAGCCGGCACAAGGCGTATGCCGAGTACCTCGGCGTCATCGATTACATCCGCAAGCCGTTCGCGATGGAGCGGCTGCTGGAGGCCGTCCACAGGGGCCTGTCGCAGTCGAAGCCCGACCCGGAAGCGCCCGCGCCGAAGGACGGCGAGTAGTGCGAACGGGAGGCCCCGCCTTGAGTGACGTCGCCGAGGCCGCGAGTGTGCTCCTGACCCGCGGCCGCGGCTCGCCCCAGGTCTTTGCCGTTCGGCGCTCGGAGAAGTTGCGCTTCTTCGGCGGCTTCATCGCCTTCCCCGGCGGGCGGGTGGCGCCCGCCGACGCCACCCTCGACCCCAACATCGACGTCCGCCGCGTCGCCGCCGCCCGGGAGCTGTTCGAGGAAACCGGCGTCCTCATCGCCCGCCGCCCCGACGGTTCCTTCCCAAGCGGCCCCGACCTGGATCACCTCCGCCGCGAGCTGATCGCGGAGCGTCTCTCCTTCGCCGAGGTCCTGCGCATGCTTGGGGCGCGGCTCCACCCCGAGGATTTCGTGCGGGTCGGCGACCTGGTCACGCCGCCCTTCACGGCGACGCGCTTCGATACGACCTTTTTCGTGGCGTATCTGCCGCCGGGGCAGGAGCCAGCGATCTGGCCCGGGGAGTTGGACGGCGGCTGGTGGGAGACGGCGCAGACCCTGCTGGCCCGCTGGAAGGGGGGCGAACTGGTGTCGCCGCCGACGGTGTCTCTCCTGCAAGCGGTGGAGGCGCTGCCGCTTCACCTGCTGCCGGAGCGAATCGCGCCGTTGCTCGCCTCGATCGCGGCGGGTGCGATCCACCCGATCTTCTTCGCCCCCGGCGTGCGCATGATCCCCCTGCGGACGTTGGCCCTGGCGCCGGCCTCGCATACCAACGCCTTCCTCGTCGGCGCGGAGAACACCTACCTCCTCGACCCGGGCCCGAGCGACCCGGACGAGCAGGCTCGCCTCTTCACGATTCTCGACGCCGAGCAGGCCGGCGGCCGCCGTCTCACGGCGATCGTCCTGACGCACCACCATCCTGACCACGTCGGCGGCGCCGCCGCCTGTGCCGGGCGCTACCGCGCCCCCGTCTGGGCGCACCCGTGGACGGCACACTCCCTCCGCGAGAGGTTGGCCGTTTCGCGCCTGCTCGGCGAGGGCGACCGGGTCGAACTGGGGACGGCCGCCGACGGCACCCCCGGGTGGCACCTGCAAGCGCTATACACGCCGGGCCACGCGCCGGGACACCTGGCGTTTTACGATCCGCACTATCGGTTCCTGTACGCCTCGGACATGGTGTCCACGCAGACGTCCATCGTGATCGCCCCGCCGGAGGGGGACCTGACGGGGTACCTGGCATCGCTGCGGCGACTGCTGGCGTTGGACTGCCGGCTGCTGCTGCCGGCGCATGGCGGCCCCAGTTCGCGCCCGCGGCAGACGCTGGAAGAGGCGCTGGCCCACCGGGCCAGGCGCGAGGAGATGCTGCTGGCGGCGCTGGGCGCGACCCCGCGGGCGATCCCCGAATTGGCAGCGGAGTTGTACAAGGGACTGCCCCAGCCGCTGGTGCGCTTTGCGGAGTTACAGGTGCTGGCGGGGTTGCAGAAGCTGCAGCGGGAGGGGCGGGCTGAAGTAAAGGGGGACGACTGGAGACGTCGCGGTGACGGTTCGGATTGACCGCGGACGGGGATTTCGGGAAAACAACGTGTCCGCCGCGCGTGGGGGACAGCAAGCCGGCGCAGGTGAGATGGTTTTCGGGTCTAGCGTGGGCTGATTCCCGGATGGAGCGTATCCAGGATTGCGTATGCTCACCTACGATATGGCCAGCCTCTTCCAGCACCCACTGAAGTTTCGGGCGCGCATCCCGTCAGCAATCGTGACGTTCGGCGGTCGGCCTGTCGGGCAGTGCCGCATCCAAGTACAACGGCGCAAGGGCGCGCAGGACGTCGAGAACCAGGACGAACTGCTGTTGTCCTGGGATGTCGCGACCCTGAAGTCGTGGTGTACGGACGTCGAGGAGGAGATCGCGATTCTCCTCCAACGTGATGAGGATCGGGCCACACGTACCGAGTTGGCGGCGGTGGTCGTCGCCGTGGCGGTGATGGCGCACATCGAGCCGCAGACCCTCTTCACACGGAGATCGAGTACGGGCACCCGCCACGATTATTACCTGAACGAAACGCGCGACGAGATGATCGAGATCGCGGGGCGCTGGGAGGCGGGACTTCCCGGGCTGTTCGAGGAAAAGCGCGACCAGAGCAACCTCAACCGACAGCTCCGCAAACGCTGGGTGAGCGTGACGATCGTTCTGCAAAGTCCTCGGAACCGCACTGAAAGACGCCACCCATGACCGGCACTCAGGCCGCCGAATATCGGGAACTCGAACTCCAGTCCTCGAATCTGCTGCTTGAAGCCGATTCACGGCTGGTTCTCAGTCGCTACGAGGAGGCCGCCTTCCATGCGCTGCAAGCGGGCCGGTCCCGCGCCCGTATGGGGGAACTCAATTACAAGGCCGACGAATGGGCGGGAGCCGCGGAGGACTGGCTCTCGGCCGCGGCCTGTTTTCTGAGGGCGACCGCACCGCAACAGGCACAAACAGTCTTGGGCGTAACCGCCCGTCCGCTACGGTGCCAAGGCGAAGAAGGCCTCACCGGCGACGAGGTCACGGTGAGGATAGAGGCGCTCCACTTCCCGCTCGATGCGCTGCTCCTGGAACGCCTCC
>Ga0116223_10003189_pt1 | contig 14927 bp, 14 predicted proteins | sample Sb_taG_3_FD_90092 | JGI IMG/M metagenome (GOLD analysis project Ga0116223, IMG submission 90092) | Peat soil microbial communities from Weissenstadt, Germany - Sb_50d_a_PC metaG | ecosystem: Environmental > Terrestrial > Soil > Wetlands > Peat | place: Germany: Weissenstadt | collected 2010-09-21 | reverse complement strand
ATCTGCGGTCCCGCGGGTTGCTTTTTTGTCTTGGAATACCACCACCCATATGTGGGTTCTATCGATGAGAAATCCGGGTTAGGAGCGCGCCTTGTGGCGGGACGTCGCGGAACAGCGAGCCAAGGAAGCCCGGTGCTCTTTGCAGCACAGTGTCGCGAGGTGAGGTCAGGATCGTGCCCTTTATTGTAATGTTGGACCGACCGATTTGGAGGGTCGCATTGATCGCGTACCTGCCAGGATCGAGTTGGCAAGCGCCACCCTGCCCTTGTGCGCCTATACATTTGGTGAAAGTGACGCGGCCGAGCATGGCTGGAGCAGCCCCGCAACGACCAATATGAAAAAACACTGCAATGTCGCCATGGTCAAACGCAGTCCGCTTGAGATTCCGAGATTATACCGCGCGGGCGTTCGGCCTTGCCTCCCATCGCCGATTACCGGGTTGGCGCCGTGCCTTCTTAAAATGGCTCCGGCGAATCGCAATTCCGACGCGCGGCGAGCAACTCTTTGGGCGACGCCGTCCCAGTCCCCTTCTTCATGATGGTAATCGACGCCACCAGGTTCCCGAATCGGGCGGCTGTGACCGGGTCGCCCGTGACTCGGAGCGCCAGTGCCGCGCCGGCGGAGAAGCTGTCGCCCGCGCCGCAAATGTCCACCGGATTCTCCACGCGCCGCGTGGGCACGAAGACGGAGCCCTGCGCGTCAACCACCAGCGCGCCATCGCCCGCGTGCGTGATCACGAGCAGCCTGGCGTCCATCCGGCGGCGGAGCTCCGCGTAGTCGATCCGCCCCATCGCGCGCACGGATGCGGCTTCAGCCTCCTGCTGGTTGGACTTGACGATGACGCCGCGGAAGTGCTCGGCGCGCATTCGCGAGTCCACCCAGATCACGGCCCGGGGGTTGCCGGCGGCAACTCTCGTGAGGGCCTCCCGCATGGCAGGCGTCACTACGCCTCCCTGCTGGGTCTCGGCCTGATCGGAAACCAGGATCGCGTCGTGCCCGGCAGCGGCCTCCTCCAGCCGGGCCACCAGCTCGCGCTCCAAATCCCCCGCCAGCGGGCGCGTGTTCACGAAGTCGATGCGTGGGAGGTCCTCCTCGCCGGTCTGGCAGTTGATCAGCTTGGTATAGGTGAACGTGCAAACGCGCTCCGTTCGAACCAGCAGGTCGCTCGCAATCCCGCGGGCCCGCAGCGCGCCGGCCAATTCGTAACCGAAGCCGTCGCTCCCGGCCAGCCCGAGCACTCCCACCCGCGCCCCTAACGCCGCGACGTTGCTGGCCACCGTTCCCGCCGCTCCTGGAGTCACCTCGGTCGCAACCACGCCGATGCGCGGGATGCCGGTCTCGCGCGACGGGCCAGCGAGTCCCGGATCGTAGCGGCACCAGCGGTCCAGGCAGACGTCCCCCACCACCAGCACCCGCAGGCCCGGAAATTCGGCCAGAATTTCGGCGGTGGTCACGGCTCGCGCTCCACCACCGCGCGCCGCAGCGCGGGCAGCGTGGCGCGATGTTCCCCGCGGAAATAAAAGCTCTCGCCGCCGTCCGCCACGGTGCGCACCAGGATGGTCTTGTGCGGCCGGAAGTAGTAGCCCGGATCGGTCTTGGGCAGCTCCCGCCGGTAGTCGCCGTGGATCGGAACCATGTCGAAGACCGCCGTCGTGAAATTGCGGATCGAGCGGCCCTCCTGGCGGGCCACGTTGCGGGCCATGGCCAGTGCCTTGAGGTAGACCTCCGGGCCCATGATCGCCGAGCCGAAGTTAAGAAGCACTCCTCCCTCCAGGCGTTCCACGGTCCGCGCGAGGATCAGGAAGTCGCGATAACTGGCGGCGCCCAGGGCCGCGCCATCGCAGTTGGGATGCTCGTGGATAATGTCGTAACCGATCCCCGTGTGAACCGTGACCGGCACTTGCAAGCGGTAAGCGGCGGCGAAAACCGAAAGATCCCGGTGCGGAAAATCGCTCCGCCCTATGCGGCGCCCGATGTTCTCACCCAGCCCCAGCGAGAGGTCCGCCGCTTCCGCGATCCAGTCGTTCAGTTCGCCGGTCTCGCGCCACAGTCCGAACTCTCCCGTGCGGATGTAGCGGTCCACGCTCTCGGTAGTGGCGCCGATTCGCGCCAGCTCGTAATCGTGGATGGCGCCGGCTCCGTTCATCGCGATGTGGTCGAGCAGGCCGCGCTCCAACATGTCGATGAGGTGCCGGTTGACGCCGGCGCGGAGCACGTGCGCGCCCATCATGAGGATGCGCGCGGCGCCCGACCCGCGGGCCGCCGCCATCCGCCCGGCGACCGCCCCCAGATCCGGGTGGGTAAAGGGCGGCGTTGCATCATCGAGCGCGATCCAGCGGTCCAGGTTCAGGTCGTGATGACGCTCCGCCAGCGGCTTTAGTTCGAGTCGCGACCGATCGAAAACTTCGTAGCGCGAGCTTTCCTTCGGTTTGGGCGCGTCTTCGACCATGTTCTGAGGATACCCTGCCCGGCAAATTCCCCCAATATTCCCCTGAATCTCCCGACCCCGTCTTGACTTTGGTTACGTCGGTAACGTATTCTGACGATTCGCTTTGCTAACGATCCCTGGCCGTTCTGCGTATGCGGGAAAACAAGCATCAGGTGCCGGAAACCGTCGAGCGGTTTCTGGATTCGACATTAGACAGCGTCGACAGCGCTGAAGAGATCGCCGTGGGCGTAGCCCAGCGGGCGGGCTTCGACGACGACAACCTGACCAGGATTGGAATGGCCGTGCGCGAATCCATGGTCAACGCGGTGGTGCACGGGAATCGCTACAACGCGCACAAGAAGATCCGGTTTTCCGTGGGGCACAATTCCCACCAGTTCACCGTGCGCATCTCGGACGAAGGCGAGGGCTTCGATTTTGAGTCCCTGCCCGACCCCCTGGCGCCGGAGAACATTATGCGCACTTCGGGGCGCGGCATTTTTCTCATCCGGTCGTTCATGGATGAGTTCCAGATGCGTCATCTGGATATGGGCGGAACCGAGGTAACTTTGATCAAATATTTGGTGTCTAAGTAGATTCGGCGGCATTCAGACAGGAGAAATAATCAGTGAGCATAAAGTTGAATACCAGGCAAGTGGGCGACGTGAGCGTTGTGGATGTGGCGGGGCGGATCACCCTGGGCGAGGGTTCGAGCGCCCTGCGCGATACCATGCGAGACATGGTTGGCAAGGGCCAGAAGAAGATCCTGCTCAACCTGGGCGAGGTGTCTTACATAGACAGCTCGGGGATCGGCGAGCTGGTGTCGGGATTCACCACCGTCACCAACAGTGGCGGCCAGTTGAAGTTGCTCAACCTCAACAAGCGCGTGAAGGACCTGCTGCAAATCACCAAGCTCTACACCGTCTTCGATGTGCATGAGGACGAAGCGGCCGCCATTCGCAGCTTCTGACGCCCTGGACCGCTCAAAACTCGGATCGCTCCGCAAGTATCGCCGACACCCACAGCAGGATCGCGGCGGTCCTGCTTGACGGGGCGCCCTCGGCGCCGGGTGGCGTTTTCGTGGGCGGGCGCTTTCGCCTGCCCACCGGATTTTTCACGGATCCGAGTACGCCGTATCCGGTATGCACCGAGGGTCAGCTTGCGTGCCCACCGGAAGATTGCATCCCCGGATTCTACGATCTTGTAGAGGCCACCCGTGACCCCAACCACTAACGGCACAAGGAAATGCGCGACTGGATCGACTATGATTTTGATCCCCAAGCCTTTTCCGTCGACAAGGTCAACCGGCTGCTCACGCTCTTCCGGAGCGCACGCATCCATGACATAATGAGGGCAAGTTCAGTTACCGCGAGGGTACCGAAATGAAGGATTCAGCGCTCTTTCTTCTCCTCGGAGCGGTCGCAACCGTTAACCTCATGGCCCAGGTCGGCGGTACTGGGGGGATGGGCGGAACAACGCCGACTACCGGCGGCGGAGGACAAACCAGCGTCCAGGCAAACCCCAATCTGGGCTCCGGGGGCGGGGCCAGAGGGGCCGATATGTCCCGGCCCATCTATATTTCCGGCAAAGTGGTCATCGAGGACGGTTCGGCCGTCCCGCAGAATGTCACGATCCAGAGAGTCTGCAGCGGGATCCCCAAGACGGTCGCGTATACCGATTCGAATGGGCGCTTCAATTTTAGATGGGGCGACGGCAATATGATCCTCACCGATGCTTCCGACGCCGGCTCCGGTTCTGCCCGGAGTTCCAGCTCCGGCGGATTCGGCAGTTCTCAATCCGCCGGCGGCGCGAACGTCTTGGCTACCGATCCATTCGCGAGCCGCATGATGAATTGCGCATTGCGGGCGAGCGTGGCGGGGTTTACCTCCGACACGATCAACCTGTTCAATCGCCGCACTGCCGACTCTCCGGATGTTGGCATGATCGTCCTCCATCGCATCGCGGGTGTCGAAGGATCGTCCGTCAGCGTCACGTCGATGATGGCTCCCAAAGAGGCGAAGAAAGCCTACGAACATGGCCTGCAGTCCCTGCTGAAAAACAAGCCCACTGATGCCGCGAAGGATTTCGAAAAGGCGGTGGCCCTCTATCCCAAATACGCCGACGCGTGGGTGAACCTGGGTAAACTGCGCCTCGAACGGCAATCTGTCGAACCGGCGCGCGCCGCTCTCATGAAAGCCATGGAATCCGACCCGAACCTCGTCGCGCCGTACGTCGAGCTCGGCCTCCTCGCCGCGAAAGATGCGAAATGGGAGGAGTCCGGCAAGTATCTGGATCGCGCTGTCGAACTGGATCCGGTCGACTTTCCGCAGGCTTGGTACGCCGACGCTGTCGCTAACTACAACCTCAAGAAATACGACGCGGCGGAGAAAAGCGCGCGCGCGGCTGTGAAGCTGGACCCGAGGCACGCCAACCCGCGGTCTGGCTATCTGCTGGGACTCGTGCTCGCCGAAAAGCAGGATTACGCGGGTGCGGCCGCGGAGTTGACGACATATATGAAACTCGCGCCAAATGCGCCGGACCTGGCGCAGGCAAGAGATCAGCTTCGACAAATCGAGAAGCTGATGGGTGGGACAAAGTAGGCGCCGGCTACCCTGACACCTGCGATCTTCGGCGAACGTTTTTTTCGCTCTCGCTGCGGGTGTATCTGCGCAAAACAGCACGGCGGACGCAAATGAGTTATTGGCGCGCGGCGCCCAAGCATGAACGTGATTGTGAACGGGCCGTGGTTGTTTGCGCAAGTGGCGACTCTAAGACTGGGTGCCGTCGATCTTCTGCCCGGGCAGGGTGTATTTCAGCTCGCTAAGGCGGAACGACAGGAGAGGCGCGAACACGGCGGCCAGACGGGCCCTAAGGCCGGCGCCAAACCCCTGGTATTTTCCCAAAAACACGGCCATGCCCAAACGGAAGTCGGCGCGCTCGAACGGCGTATACTCATCGCGGCCGCGATGCCGCGCTCTCACCGTGGGGACCAGCAGAATTTTCTTGCCTCCGCGCCGGATCTGCGTGGCGAGGTCGGCATCGCTGCCGAACTGACCGTACCGCTCGTCGATTTGCCGGATCGCCTTGATCAGGAAGACGCGCATCATGAGGGCCGCGCCGCGAGGGTACTCTACCTGCACGGGGTCGCTTCCGGCGGGCTGCGCGGGGCGCCATTGGCCATCGGGTGGAAGGGCACCGAGTTGCGGCGCCGGCCGGCCTTCGCTGTCCACGAGCAGCGGGCAGACAGCGGCCACGTCGCTTTGGGCATCCAGCACCTCGGCAAGCCGCGGGACCGTGCCGGGCTCGATCTCGGTGTCGTCGTGGAGAAAGAGAACGTATTCCGCGTCGGCCGCGCGCCAGCCGATGTTGAGGGCCTTGGTCAGCCCAAAGTTTTTGGGAAGCCGGATGAACTGGACCTTGGGGAAGGCGGAGTCCAGTTGCGCGCTGCCGTCGAAAGAGCCGTTGTCGACCAGGATCACCTGAAGAGTCTCGCGTCCTTCGGACTTCTCGATGGAGTCCAGACATCGGCGCAGTGAGTCCACGCGGTTGTGAGAGACGACCACGACCGACACGTGGGGCGGCTGGTTTTCCTGTTCCGGTTTCTTCTGCGGCGTCAAGCCAATAGGATAGCAGCCAGTGGACTTGCTGCAATCCGTGGCCGGGCTCGGGGAATCTCCAGGCCTTCTGTGATAGCATATTCAGACGACATTTTGGCCTCTCCCGCAAACGCCGATTCGCTCCCAGGTATGGTGGCGCGCGGCGCGATCGGTCTGATTTGTGCAATGAGTAATCCCGTTCAGCTCGTGTTCCGGGACGTCGCCGACCTCCCGCCGGCGGAGCGGGAACGGTACTTCGAAGAACGGCAGGTGCCTGCGGACCTCCGCAACGAAGTGGAATCCTTACTTCGCTTTGACGTCACCTATGCCGGGTCTCTGACAGATCGCGTCGCCGTAAGCGCGGAGCAGTTCCTGAATGCGAAGTCCGGCGCCGTTGAAGGGGGGCGTTGCGGTCCTTATCGGCTGGTCCGGCTGCTCGGAGAAGGCGGCATGGGGACGGTCTTCCTGGCGCAGCGTACGGATGGCGAAGTGGAACAGCGCGTCGCCATCAAATTCGTCCGCAACGTCCCGCAAGCGCTTTCGATGCGGGACCGTTTCCTCAGAGAACGGCAGATTCTCGCCTCCCTCAGCCACCCGGGGATCGCCCGCTTGTTCGATGCCGGCCACACCCCCGAGGGTCAGCCATACATCGTGATGGAGTACATCGAAGGCACACCCATCGACGATTATTCCCGGAATCTCGACCTTCGCGCGAAGCTCGGTCTCTTTCTCCGCGTATCGGACGCCGTCTCGTATGCACACCGCAGCTTAGTCATTCACCGCGATCTGAAACCCGCCAACATCCTGGTGGAGGCCAATGGTCAGCCGAAGTTACTGGACTTCGGGATCGCCAAGATCCTGGACGAGGCAGCGGATCGCGAGCTGACCAGGGAACGCTTGATGACGCCCGACTATGCCAGCCCCGAGCAGGTCCGCGGCGCCGCCCAGACCACCGCGACCGATGTCTACTCTCTGGGAGCAGTACTCTACCGGCTTCTCACCGGAGGTTCGCCGCACATTCCGTCCGGAGAGCGTCCGGAATCCGTGGAGGTGATGATCTGCGTCACCGAACCCGCCGCGCCGAGCCGTGTGAATCCCTCGCTTCCGCGGGACCTGGATTACATCCTGGGCAAGGCGCTCCGGAAACAGCCCGAGGAGCGGTATGCGAGCGTGGATGCCTTCGCCGAGGACATTCGCGCATTCCTGGACTCCAAGCCTGTGCGGGCCCGCGCCGGCAGCGCCTGGTATCATACGCGCAAATTCATGCGCCGTCATTGGCTGCCGGTCACGGCGGTCTGGGCAGCCATGGTGTGTCTCTCGGCCGGCATGTACGTCGCCAACCGGGAACGGGCCGTTGCGCTCCATCGGTTCGGGCAGCTACGGCAACTGGCCAATCGAATGCTCCATTTCGATGCCGCCATCCGCGGCCTGCCGGGTTCCACCAAAGCCCGGCAGGAAATCGTGGCGGCGTCCATGGATTACCTGGAAGGGCTGGGCCGCGAGGCGCGCAACGACACGGACTTGGCCATGGACCTGGCGAACGGTTATGAGCTCCTGGCCGAAGCTCAGGGCGTTCCGCCCAATCCCAATCTGGGACAATTCGCCGCCGCCCGGGAAAGTCTTCGCAAAGCGGACGCATTCATCAAGAAAGTGCTGGCAGCCACTCCGGGAAGACCGGACGCACTGCTTTTGGCGGCCGATATCCAACAGGACCGTATGATTCTCGCCAGTACGGAACAGCGCGACGACGAGGTGCTGGCGGCGGGGCACGAGTGCGCCAGCCGCCTTGACGCGTTAATCGGGAGCGGGCGCGCGTCGCCCGAGCAGGCCAGGGATGCCGCCAGAGTCTACCTCAACGTGGGCCAGGCGAACATGAACGCACATCGCTTCGAGGACGCGGCCCGCTACGTCCGGCGAGGGATCGAGCTGGCTCGATCCGCCTCCTCTACTCCGGAGTATCTCGCCGTGGCTTTCAGCCTCCTGGCGAACGTGTTGCGTTATTCCGGAGATCTTGACGGGGCGCTGCAGTCCGTCAGTGAAGCGCGGAGCCTCGCCGAGAGCATTCGATTCCCCGACGAGCCGCAACAAGCGTTAACGCTGTATCCGATCCTCCTGCGGCAGGGCTGGATTCTGGGTGAGGATGAAGACTCCATCGGGCTGGGCCGCCCCGCCGAGGCGGTCGAGCCGCTGCGGAAGGCTTTCGATATGGTGGATCGTCAGGCCGCCAAGGACCCGGACGATGCCGCCATGCGCGACCGCGTGTCAACCGTGGGACGCCTTTTAGGCGATAATTTGCGCTATCTGGATCCCGCGCAGGCGCTGGCCGTTTACGATCGGGCGTTGGGGCGGGTCCGCGAGGTGAAGGATAACGTCAGAGCGCGTAGGGAAGAGGCGCTATTGCTGGCGCGCTCTTCATATGTCCTCGATAGTCTCCGCCGCGGCGGGGAAGCCGGCGCCCGCATCGACTCCGCACTGGATTTGCTCCGCGCCACCGGCGACTACCCGGCCGCGAAGATCGAGCTTGGAGAATCAACCGACGCCGTGATCCGCGCGCTGGGGGATCATGCAGCGGAAGCGGGCCGGCCGGAGCGCGCCATGGAGGTCTACCGCGATCTTCTGGAGAAAGCGATGGCCTCCAAGCCGAATCCCGGCGCCGATCTTCGCCAGGCCAATGACCTGTCCCAGATCTACCGCGCGCTGGCCCGACTCTACCGAAAAGCTGGAGAGCGCGGCGCGGCAGAGAGTCTGGACGCCGCCGGGTGGAGTTGTGGCGCGGCTGGAACGTCAGGCTGCCCGGCAATCCGCTTGTGCAGCGGCGGCTTTCCGCCAGTCTCGGCGAATCCCGATAAAAAAACTTCGCTAATTTTCCCGCGCGTTTCCGCTATACGAAATAGAAGGCCGATTGGCGTAACCGGTCGCGCCCGGCTTGGAAAATGGGGGGGCCGACGCAACATCGCGATCGATTACCCTGGCAGGCTTTTCAAATCGTTGTAGCCGCGGTCCGTGCAGCTTCGGCCCGGCTATACGGGTGGAACAGAGATGAGTATCTATATCTTGAGGAAATGAATCGGTTCGAAGAGAGGAGCTAACGAAGATGACACACCGGAAGAAGATCGCGTTTACCACGCTTTCTGGGGGCGGCGTCGTCCTATCGCTGCTCTGGCTGCCGTCTGGGGCGAAAGGGGCGGGCCACTTCTGCATGCCGCTCGCCGGTACGGCGAGCCTGGGGCAGTCGCCCGTGAGGAGGCTGAAGTGAGCTTCCCGACACTGCCAGCCACGAGGAAACTCATCGATCCCTGGGGGCGGAAGCCCGGGTACGTTTGGATCCGAGTGTTTCCCTTTTTTGCGGCGAACACGCGACTGGCACAGAGCCACGATATCGCGCAGTTCTACCTCGAAGGTGGGGAGACACGCGTTCGCGGCTACCTGAAAGAGGATGTTGGGGAAGGAGTGGTCGGTTTTCGTGTCGGTGTCCACTATAGCTTTCCTAAAGAGAAGTCGAGCGGTTGGTTGCTCAAGGACATATCTGACGCCGTTTCGCTGCCCGGTTCGGATCGCTTTGACATCTTTACCGTTGCATGGGAATACGAAACTTCGGACGATTACACACTAACCCTTGGAAACCCTTGGGTGAAAAGGGAGTTTACTACATCGCGTTTGTCTTACGACGCCAGAGTCTCTGCGACAACCAGCCCGAAAGCGCGGGTCACGTTACAGGTGGTAGTCACTGGGCCATCGATCACGGCGTCGAGCAGCGACGGCGGAGGCTTCGACCTCAAAGTCGTAAACACGAGCGACTCGACAACTGTTCAGGACTCTCCGGATGTTAACACGCTCGATACAGATCCGCTGGAAATCGAATTGCCCCTCCCGTTAGCAGGGGATTATGATTTGCATCGCCTGATTGATGAAGATCTGTTTCGCTATACGGTGGAATTTGATACAGGTCGCAATGTACCGCCCGTGAAAAAGCAACCGTTGTTCGACGACTGGTTACGAAAGGTCAAGGCGGACCCAGTACTTGGGAAGTTTGTAGAGCCGTTACCAGACTCGAAAGATCCGCCGCTGCTGAACTTCGGAGTGGAAGGGCGCGCCAGCGAACTGGGGACCTACCAAGGAAACGTCCTCCTCTCAACCCAACGCCGGGACTGGGCCGTGAAACGCATTAGGGATTTTGTTTCGAGCAAGCAAGATCCGAACGGCAGCGCCATTGGGGTGCCTCCTGGAGCGAAAAAAGGAGCCAACCAGGCAGACCAAGTTGCCATCGTCACGCTTGACCAGCAAAGGGCCTATCAGCTTCAGGAGGCCGCGAAACCCAAGCGTGCCAAGCGCCGGTGACGGCCACAACCAGATCCGCCACGCCTGGTTGAGCAGTGCGGGGCCAAACGCCCGAATGACCACGCCTGTCGCGAGCCGTATGGACGACGCGGATCGCCGGGCCTTGCGGGTTCCCTGGGCGTCCCGGTCACCCGCCCTCCAATGTTCTCAACCTCACTCTGAGTGAGCCACAACCATGACCTACCGATACATCGGTTTTGAACACTTCCGGAACCAGCGGCTGTATAAGTTTGAGCGTCAGGCCGCCGGTCATCCCGCAACCGTTATCGTCAGCGCCGACCTGAGCCTGTTCTCGGTCCACCGGGTCAACATTCAGGACGGGCCCGCACTGTGCACCCAAAGGCTCGCCGCCGGCCCCGTCGACGCGCGCGAACCGCGAATCGAGCTGACCGACCACGATTTTCGCGCCCATGCGGCCCGGCAGGCCCTCGCCGAACAACAAAAGGCCGAGCTGCGAAAACGCCTGCATAACCGTCTTCCTGCGCGCCGCCCGCGATCTCTCGTCAGCGGCCACTGGGGGTAGGTTCAGCTTGACACGCCTGCCAGTTTGCGCCGCAGCCACGCGTGGCCAAAGCGCAGTTCGTGGCGCACGACGTGCACCGATCGCCCCACCGCTGCGGAAGTCTCTTCCGCCGTCATGCCGCCGAAATACCGCATCTCGATCACCTGTGCGGGCTCTGGATTTTCTCCGGCCAAGGCCTCGATCGCCCGGTCCAGATCCAACAACTGCACCAGCGCGTCCGCGCCCTCGATGGCCACCTCAAGGTCGGTGTCCGCCGCGATCTGCCGGGCGTCCCCGCCGCGCTTTTCGGCAGCGCGGGTACGGGCATGATCCACTAGGATGCGGCGCATGATTTGCGACGCGAAAGCCATGAAATGCGACCGGTCGGCGAACTCGGCATCGGAGTGCCCAAAAATCCTGAGGTAGGCTTCGTTTACCAGGGCGGTCGGTTGTAAGGTATGGTCTCGCCGCTCCTTGCGGAAGTGCCTTTCGGCGATGCGGTGCAGTTCCGCGTATACCAGCGGCATCAGCTCCTGGGAGGCGGAGGAATCACCCGAGCTCACTTTCCGGAGCAGTTGCGTGATTTGCGAGGCCAATGCGCAGGACCTCTTCTCGTCGCATTATCATACGTTTCGGCTCCTTGCGCCAGATGGAGCTATCCCGCGAAGTGCATCTTCTCGATCAGCGAATCGAACCGGGGAGAAGTGTGCCCCTTGGAGAGCTTGGCATCCCGCAGAAAAATCATACCGGCGGAGCGCTGGCGGAAGGCTTCCTCCAGGAAATCCACGGCACGTTTTTCGTCGCCCAATACCAGGGAAACGGTGCCCAGATCGAAAGGCGACACGTAACGCTGCGTCGCGAGATCTTCCAACTGGTGGAGAAGGCGAACGCCCTCTTCGCGCATGCCTTGACGCGCGTACGCGCGGGCCAGCACAGCCAAGGCGTGGGGGTCGTCTTTGGAGAACTGCAGACCGCGGGCGAGCGCCGCCTCGGCCTCCGCGGTTTGGGACTGGGCAACATAGACGTGGGCCAAGATGACTTCCGCCGAGACGAGGTCCGGGGCGACTTCCGCGGCGTGGCGCGCCTGTTCCAAGGCCGCGCCATAGTTGCCGGCCATCATGTAAGCGTCTGCGAGGTTGAGGCTGGTCAATACGGAAAACGGCTCCAGTTGCGCGGCTCGGCGCAACTCGGGCAGGGCCTCCTGAAGCCGGCCCTGGTCGCGCAGAAACATCCCGTACCACAGGTGCGCCGCGGGCAGCCCTGGGTTTAATTCCAGGGCGCGCCTGTACTCGCGCTCCGCCGCGGACCAGTTCCAGTCGTAGGCTTCGATCACGGCCGCCAGGGACACGTGTCCCTCGGCCAGGGCGGGGTCGATGGCCAGCGCTCGTTCGGCCGCGCGCCGCGCCTCCTCCATCCCCTCGCGCGGCGCGATGTAACCGTGCTGCGCCAGGACGTTGTGAGCATCGGCCAGGCCGGCATAGGCGGAGGCGAACTGCGGATCGCGTTCGACCGCCCGCCGGAAGCAGTCGATGCTCTCGTTGAGGGCGCGCTCGGTCAACCGGTCCATCAGGTAGCGGCCGCGAATGTAGAGGTCCTGAGCGGCGGGGTCGGGCTCGTGAACGGCTTTCGCCGGCGTGCCATGGGAGCGGGCTTGCCAGACCTCGGCGGTGCATGCAAGCAAAATCAACAGGGCCAGGATGCTCATCCACACAGGACGGCGCCAGGCCCCTTTCGCCGGGACGTTCGCGGCGGCAATCACGACTCCGGTGGTAACGATAAGCGTTTGGGCAGGGGCAACCGCCTCGGGCTCCGCCTTCTCTTCCACGCGGGCGCGGAAGATCGGCACGTAAGTCCGTTTGGGCAATTCGATGACAATCGGGTCGTTGGCGCCGGCGGCGACATAGTACCGGCCCAGCCGGACTCGCAGATTGCGCGCCTGCACACGCACGATGGGGTCCAGGCGCGGGTCGAAGTCCTCTCCGCGCTCGAATGCCACCACGCCCAGCGAGTACTCCTTAAGAGAACCGCTGTGGCCGGCCAAGGTTTCCTCCACCACGTACCGCAGGAAGCGGCACAAGCTGGGTGACGATTCGAGGGGCGGGCTGGTCAGAATCCGCTCCAACTGCGCCGTCACTAACTCGGGTGTGCAGGTGTCCGGCAAGTCGGTGTCCTCAAGCTGCGGCTGATTATCAGTGACGCTCCGGGAGACGATTGGTAACGCGAAACAAGTGCAAGATCTTACGGGCTGCCGGCCGGGGGCGCGGCATGATAGCGTAAAGCTGATGAATTCCAAAGAGATTCTTGCCTTCATTACGGAGGTTGGTATCGTTCCGGTGGTGCGCACGTCGAGCGCGGAATCCGCCGTCCAGGCCGTGGAAGCCCTGTACAACGGCGGCGTGCGCGCCGCCGAGATCACCATGACGGTCCCGGGAGCCGTCGGCGCGTTGGAAAAGGTCGCCGGCCGATTCAGCGGGAAGATCATTCTCGGTGCGGGCACGGTGCTCGATCCGGAGACGGCGCGCATCTGCATGCTGGCGGGCGCCGAGTTCTTCGTGACGCCCAGCTTGCGCCTTTCCACCATCGAGATGGTGAAACGCTATTCCAAAGTGATTTGCCCCGGCGCGCTGACTCCCACGGAAGTGCTCACCGCTTGGGAGGCCGGTGCGGATGTGGTGAAGATCTTCCCGTGCGGCAACGTCGGAGGACCGAAATATATCAAAGCGTTGAAAGGCCCGTTCCCGCAGATCGAGATGATTCCCACGGGCGGTGTCAATCTGGAGACTGCCGGCGAGTTTCTCAAGGCGGGCGCCTGTGCGATCGCGGTGGGCGGCGAGCTGGTGGACGCCAAGTCGATTGCCGAGGGCCGTTTCGATGTGATCGAGGAGCGCGCGCGCCAGTACCTGGCCGCGGTGGCCAAGGCGCGGTCGGAGATGAAGGCCAAGGGGTGAAGGGGTCGGTCTTACGTGTCACTCGATTTGCGAAGGCCGATCCTGCGAAAACGAAGCCTGTTTTCACGATCAGGTTTCACATGAAGAGCGTGCGCCGCCGGACGATGTTCAGCAATCCGATGTTCCGTTCGCCCCGCTCGACGCCCCCAATGTAGTTTCGATGCAAGCTCAGGCCCGGCGCGGCACAGGCTTTTAGCCGGCCGGCCTGGGGCCCGCCCCACGAGGTCAACTGGGCGTATTTCACCAGGCCAGGGCGTAAGCCTCGACGCGCGGGTCGGCGCCGGCGCTTAGGGCGCGGGCCTTGCGATCCACGAAAATGGCGCCGTTCGATCCCATCACCCACGGGCCGCTCACGGTCAGCTTGTGGCCGCGCTCGATGAGGGCGTCGCGGACTTCCTTGGGGATGCGATCCTCGACCGACATGGCCCCCGGACGCATCACGTGCGGGAACGGCGAGGAGGGAAAACTGGTGGTGTTGAAGCGCGGCGCTTCGATGGCCTGCTGCACGTTCATTCCGAATTCCACCACGTTGAGCAGCGTCTGCATGGTGCGCATCACCTGGTCATCTCCGCCCGGGCTCCCCAGCACCATGAGGGGCAGATTGTCCTTCATCACGAGCGTGCTTTGCAGCGTGCTGCGGGGGCGCTTGCCGGGCTCGAGCGCGTTGGCGTGGCCGGGGACAAGCGAGTAGTAGTCGCCCCGGCAGGTGAAGATGAATCCCAGGTCGCCCATCACCACGCCGGTGCCGAAGGCGCTGTGCAGGCTGGGCTCAAAGCTCACCATGTTGCGCTCCTTGTCCACCACCGCGATGTAGCTGGTATCGCCGCTGTGGTCGGCGGTGCCGCGCATCTCGACATCGTGCGGCCGCTCGGTCTGATCGGCGCCCGGCGGCCGCCCCGGCCGGAACTCCGGGGAGGCGTGCCGGGGGTCGATGAGCTTGCGGCGATCGGCTGCGTAGGCTTTCGAGAGCAGACCGGCAAAGGGGACGCGGATGAAATCGGTGTCGCCGAGGTAGGTGTCGCGGTCCGCCATTGCGAGTTTGATGGCCTCGACGGTGGTGTGGATGTAGTCGGGGGAGTTGAGTCCCATCTTCTTGAGGTCGTAGCCTTCCAGCAGGT
>Ga0116223_10003188_pt1 | contig 14928 bp, 8 predicted proteins | sample Sb_taG_3_FD_90092 | JGI IMG/M metagenome (GOLD analysis project Ga0116223, IMG submission 90092) | Peat soil microbial communities from Weissenstadt, Germany - Sb_50d_a_PC metaG | ecosystem: Environmental > Terrestrial > Soil > Wetlands > Peat | place: Germany: Weissenstadt | collected 2010-09-21 | reverse complement strand
GAATGTAGGCCTCGGCTGCGTCACGCTGGGCGTCCAGGGAGTTGAAGTCCTGGTTGAGACCCTCCTCCGTTGACTTCCGCGTGTAGATCGCGCACCGGACCGGTTTTGCTGTCCCGTTACTTGTACTCGCCACGCTGCCTCCCTGGCTTGTCACCCAACCCGAAGAAGGCGAAACCGTTCCACCGGGTGCCGGTTGCCACGCGCACGGCGGCGCTCAAAGAGTGGTACAGCCTGCCGTCGCACTCGAAACCGTCCTCGCGTACGCGGACGACAACGTCCTTCCCCTGGAAACGGCGAACCAGGAGAGTGCCCGGCAGGGGAAGCCGCGGATCGGCCGCCGGCGAGACGCGCGACTCGACGGTGCGCGTTTCGTCCAGCGCTTCCTTCAGAAAGTTCTTCGGCGCCCGGATGCGGAGGTCGGCGTCGTTGGCAATCTCCAGCGCGCGTCGGCGGGCGCGTTCCGAGAGGCCGCCCTCGACGTTCGCCTGGATGCGCCAGGCGATACGCCGGAATAGAAACTGCTTGTGATTGGACCGGCTGTCTTCGCCGAAAACCTCGCGGTACCTGTCCTTGAGCTGGCCCACGGTCATGTGGCGCACCCCTTCGATCTGCTCTCGCAGCGCGGTGGTGTTAATCGTCTCTTCTCTCATGGCGTTAACCTGCACTCACATGAGGGCTCTCTGTCTCCGGAGAGTCAACTTGGCTGGCCTGGTCCGGGAACCGGAGGCGCAGGTAGGCCGTGGCCAGAAGATTGGCGATTTCGTGGATGGCGTCGTCGAGCGCCGGATCGTGATCGGGCATGAGCGGTCTCCTATTGAGACCACCCACAACGATCTCCGCTTTGCGGTCGAAGCGCTGTCTGGTGGGCTTCCGTTAACTATATACGCGGACTGCTGGAAAAGTGTCCGGCTCGGATCGGACAATTTCTCTCGCGAGTTAACCACAAGCCGGGACCGAGGTGGAGACGCGGAGAAACGGCCTCCGGCAAACGTTGGAGCCGGGCGGGGCTGGCGGGTCAAGTCGGACGCGGACGAAACGGAGAGACGGCGAACGCGCGAAACGTCGGCCAGTTGCGCACTTCTGGCGCAGCGATGCCGTCAACAAACGGTGGGGAAAACGTTGCAGGGAAAGGATTTGGCTCCCCGAGCGCTACACGAAGGAAATTCGGGACGCTCAACGCGCGGGAGAAACCGGTAAATAGGTTTTCCTTCAATAATTTCGGGCAAAATGAATGCGGGAAGCCGGGAGCGCGCCGTGCTGTTACCTGCGGGGGGCGACCTCCGCAGCTCCCGTCGCGGCTTCCGGACGCCCCTGACAAGTCCATCGCGCGCAGCCTTCGGATGCAGTGATCTTCGTAAGTTTCCGAAATCTCCTCGAAGTCGCTCTCCGGGTGCCGAATTCAGTTCACTTGCGTTGCCGAATGCGCGCTAGCGAACGGCTGGAGTTGGAGGCGCCCGCATCGTCGCGCCTTCGGTTCCAAGCCGGGATGCCCGATCATGCGTCTGCCTGCCGGAAAGCGCCGGGCGGCAGTTGGCCCATCTCGAAATCGACATACCGGTGCAGATACGCTGTTGCGCCATCTGAAAAATACACCCGGGCCGTGCACGTGAAGGGTGCATAAGCTGCGGTCGCGATCAAGAATCCGCTGGCGCGATCAATTGAACGAAAAATCTTGCGCCCCCAGTACGCCCCCATGTAGTACTCCACAGCAACAACGCCCGATAGGGATCCATACCTCAACGAGGGCACCAGATAGATGACGATGTCGTAGAGCATCTCCGGGTCGTTCGATGCGGCGATCCTGTGAACGAGAAAGAGGTTTCTGAACTCTGCTTTGAACTGGCTGCGAGAATCGTGGAACGCGCCATCGTCATCGCGAATCTCGACGAGGCCACGCACCCTGGTGGCGGCGCTGGTACCCTGCTGAACTTGCGGGAGAGCATCCAGCTTGAAGGAGGCGATCGAGACAGATCCGCCCGCCCGAATGCGGGTAAACGCCGCACTCAACAGCGTTCCGATTTGGCGCCTGAAAAGCAAGATGCCAATCATGATCGTGGCCACCCAGAGCGCCGTCTGAACCACGGCGTAGACGCCGGGATCGAAGTTCGGCACGGAAAGAGGCTGCTTGGGTGATTGAGTCGTTCCCGCCTGAACTGCTGGACTCGCTGATCGGATTTGAGCCACTCCTGATGAAGGTCCTGTCTGCTGCATGGGGCTTGCTCCAGCAACAATATTATAAGCTGTGGACCGAGAGGATTGCCTCCCCAAAAAACGTGGTTTCCAACTACCTCTCCGCTCCGTGAGTCATTGATTCTATACAAACATTCCCCACGCTCTGAATTGGCTCCCCAATTGAACCGCTGAAACGAACACGAGTTTGGAGAAACTGAGGCGCGCCCAATTCTCCGTGCTGTTAAATTAACCGAGCGGGGAGATTTCGAAAGCGCGTACTTCACGCAACATCCTGCCTGGGCCAGGCGTGGCAACTGGGTGGCATCCGATTCAGGCGCACTTCACCCTTTGTCAAGGTGCACTTCAGCCTTCTGCACTTCAGCCTTCCTGTGTCCGGATACCATCTGTGTTAGACTTGGGGCCTCAATTGGAGCGAAGATGGACATTTTGGCTGAACCCTCCAAGCGTTCCTTCATTGCGCCCGTTCCACCAGTGGGCATCAGTTTCCCTGCCATCCTCTGGGGCCTGCTCATGGTGGAGTTGGGGAAGAAAGTTCGAGACTTCGTTCAGAACGACCTGCCTGAACTCGCGCGGAAGAAACAGGAAGAACTGACGAAGCAGCTGAGCACCATCAAGCAAGGAGAGGATTTTCTCTCCCTGAAGGTGATTCTAGCGACTACCAAGACCGTCACGCTCTTGTTTGGATGCGCCGACCAGGAGGTCAAGTATCCCGTTTGGGAGGACGGTAAGCCGGGGACGAAAACCGTCCCAGGCCTCAAGATCAATCTTGCACGCGCTGCTTTTGAAATTGAGCGCTCCTACTTCAATATTACGCATTCGGATCAACCGATCGTCCACTTCGTCGGTGGCTCAGAGAAGGATGCCCTCCGGGAGTCCACTATAGAGATCTCGTGGCAGAGAGACTCATACAAGATCACGCTTGGCGGCGGCAAGAGCAGTATCCCGGGCTTCGAGCAAGAGCAGTACCTCGTGGAAGTCTACTGGAAGTCTCCGGCTTTCCGGTTTCGTGGATACTGGGCGGGTAGTTCCAGAGGCGGTTTCATCCTTGAGCTGAGCGCCCCGCTTCCCGTCCCAATTCCCCTGGCATCCACCGGCTTGGCATTGTGTGGTCTCGGTTTCCAGTATGGGGAGCGGTTTGCGCCCCAGCTCACCGAGTACGTTCCGAATGATCCGGTTGCCGAGATGCGAATAGCATCTGCCACCAAATACATCGAGTGGTCGCAGAAGCATGATCTGAACAAGTGGCTACCCGTCCCTCAAGACCTCCGGATTTTCGGCATATCCGCCGACATCGGGGATCTGGGCACAAGCGGCAAGATTGTGGGTATTTACAACGCCGGCGTCACTTACTTGAGTTACGGTCCAACCATCCTCTGGGGCGGCAGGCTGCGGGTCCTAGAAAGTGGAGACTTAGTCGAAGTGCGGGGGGCGATCGACCTTCCCTCAAAAAGCGTAGCCGTAGTAGAGTCCCTTCATTTTGATGTCATACCCGACGGGTGGCTGAGCATCGATGGGCGCATCGAGCTGAGTGGTTCCTTGATCGACCCGACCAAGACCTACATCGCCTTGGGCGGCTACGACATGGGTGGGTGCCGTGTAAAGGTACTCAAGGGTGCACTGGAACTGTGGGGCGGCTACCGCTTGGCACCTCTGCAAGGTGCGGCTATCCGTGCCGGAGGAAAAGTTGAGGGGTCTGGAGAGTTACTGGGCATCGGCGGCGACTATAGCTTCTCTATTGAAGTCACTGCCCGGTTGGGCTGGAACCCAGGCGAGCTTGGCGGTCAACTGGATGTCGGTGGCAGCGTTCACATCAAAATCTGGAAGCTGACGCTTGGCGCCGGGGTGGCGGCCAAACTGGTGCTCCAGCTCGCGAAGCCCTTGGAGTTGTCTCTGTCCGGGGAAGTCTCGGTAGATCTTCCCTGGCCGCTGGGGACCCAACGCTTCGGATTTACGATTTTCCACTTCAGCGACCCCGAGGTCGCACCACCCCAGCCGGCGCTTGCGTTGATTGCCGGTGAGCATTTGAAATACATCCATCACTGTAGCGGCACATTAGGCCAGTTGGATGATAAGCCATGGCCGGAGGTCTGGCCGGATATCTCCTTCGATATCCCGTTCCGCAGCCTGCCAGGATCGCCCTCGAATGTGGTGAATAACTCGAAAGGAGATGGCTCGTCAAATGAAGGAGGCATCCAGGTCACACATTCCATGTCAAGGCTGGAAATTGCGAAAGTGGATCCTAAAACCCTCGCTGACACGGGGCTCACGGATGTCTCCGCTGCGTGGCTCGGCATGGGAGTGGCTGGGAAAACGGAACGAACCAGCCGGCTGGCGATCCCTTGCAACGATCCGCTAGCCTGGCTCCAAACGTTCGAGTACGCCCAACCTGGAACCGCGCAGTCGTATCACAGGACCGTGTTCCAACCCTTTGGAGACGGCCCCGACCAGATATTGGCCGAATTCGATCTTGGTGAACTTAGGATTTCCGGCAAATTCGAGTTTCACTTGGCCCGTCTTCACTGGATTGAACCATACGCGAGAGCCATCTTAGGCCGCTGGCTGGTCCTGGAAGTCGCTGCGCAAGGGGAGGCTGGCCGGACTCCGCTGGCAGTGGCGAGCTTCGAAGTACGGCTCGTCGCGCGCAACGAGCCAGATCTGCGCGTCGACGTGGGCACGGTGGATCTCAAGAAGGTGCGTCATCTGGGAGACGGCATGTGGGAATGGTCCGCAGTCGTTCTTCGGGACAAAGCAGATGCACTGGCGCCACTCCGTATTGAGGGAGGAGAGACAGAGGTCCCCATTGTAGCAATTGGCTACACAATCGACACTTCTGCTGACATAAGCGGGGGGACAGAGAAGGTCCTGGAACCGGGGCTCTACAGGCTTTATATCAATGGCACAAGCGAAACCAAGAATCACCCCGTAGGATGGTCGGCGGTTCAACCGTTCAAGGTCGTCCCGCCACCACAGCTTCGACCCTACCTCCGATACGCCACGTTCGGAGACGAGCGGGTTTTCGGGGTAGCTCATGGTGGATGGAATCCCAATCCTCACGGAGTAGGATTTGGACACTATAATCGGCATCGCGGCGCGATTCGCTCCAAAGTGGGTTACCTATCCAAAATCTACCCGAAGCTCTGGATCTCACCGACCAAGGATGATCCGGCCGTTGCAGTTGACGTCAAGCAGTGCACCGACCTCGTGGTCGCTGGCAGCAGGCTTAGCCAAGAATGGAGGACTATCAGCGGCGCCGCCAGTTCATTTGAGGAAGAGCTGATCTTTGATCTTCCCAAGACCCCAGGATCCTACTTCGTGAAGGTCTTCAGGAGCGAGAAGGGCGACGGATCTGGGCTCGTGCCGATCGACGAATGGCCTTACAGGGTCTCTCAGTATGCTCTTCCGCAGGACCACCTAAAGCCCAAGACGAATGCCCTTTCTCGCGCGTACGGACCGTTCGGCGTCAGGATCTTTCTGTCAAACCTGCGCCCGATCCGCCGCCGGGGATAAACTTCGATGCCGTGACTCCGGCTGTTTTCGCGGCGCGCTGGGCCCTGCCCTCTTGGGTCCGGCGCGAGCCCAATATAGGCAATTCCGACGTCGGCCTCTTCTTCTTTCGACTCTTCGAGTGGGCCGGAATCTTTGAAGCCAACCCCTTGGCTGCTGATGAACGAGTGTTTGCAAGACCGGCGAGTGCGGATCTAAACCTGGTCATGGACTCAACCAGAACTCCGGCCGCGCTTTTGCTGAGGACTGCCGAGCCTTGCGACTGGCGACGGGTCGATATAACGGTTCTGCATCGCATGAAGCCGGAGTTCGAGCGCCGCTTCGAGACGCGACTCGTCCCAGCTCCCGATGGCTGTGCATGCGTAATCCTGTTGCTGGCAGACGAGATTCCAGTGAGAGTTCCTCGCGGGGAATATGCCCTCAGGCTTCGGTATAAGTACCGCCTGGATGACTTAGCCTCTCTGGTCAATAGCGTTGACAGCAATGCCACTCTTGATGAATGTCAAATCGCACTAACTCAGCCGATGGGAGGAGTTTGGAATGTCTAGCTTTTTGCCATGTCACGAGCCGGACAGGCTCGCCTGTCCTGATGTTTTTCGCCTCCGTGTTTCAGGCTGGATCGACAAAAGCAACTTCGGTGACCCCCGCTGGCCGATCAACACTCCGCCGCCTGAAGGGATGCGTTTGCGATGGAACTTCCCGTTCCTGAGCGCGAATCCCGGTCCACGGATAGGCTATCCCTTGCGCTTCATCGTTTGGCGCACCGGCGATTTGACGAAAAGCAAGGAAATCTTCCACCCGGAGGTTAAGGTCGGGCACGCTCCTCGAACCCTCGCCCCACGGAAGTTGTGGCGCGAAATGCACAAGCGGTCCGACAACCGCTTCGACGTCGGTGAGGAACGTTGCGACAGCGCAGATGCAGTCTATGTCCAGCTCACTTCGACATCGAAGCCGGTTCAGGCAACATTGCTCGACGCTAGCGGTGCCAAACGGGTCGCCGTCTCTTTATCGCCAGGAGACCAGTTCTATTTCGAGATGGCGGAGTTCAAAGCGATTGTGTTTTCGGAGCGGCCGAGCCTTGTTAACGTCCCGATCTGTCTCGACCTGAGGGTGAACCTGAAGCAGTCGCTGGATGTCGTGCCATCCGCGATCGCCGTTGTCGACGCGCGGATTTGGACTCATACCAAATTGACGGATATTGGTCAGCGTCTGTCCACCAGAGACCTCCAGCCCTTCGTGACGATAGGAACTGACGAGTGGGATGATCTCAGGCGTCGGGGTGCAGCTGTGGTGCAGGCGACTGATGCCGGTACCGAGCCGCCAGACGCGGATCTCAAGTATCTGCTGCTCGCTGCCGCTACCCGATGGGAGGCCGCAGTTCTGATGGGTTGGGGTTTTCTTGACGGAGAGCACCCGCCTGGGAAGGGTTTAGATCAGATCGATGGAGCGGCAATGATGACGCGGTCGCCGGGCATTTACGGCTATCAGGTGGAGGCCCAGACGCACACCCCTGCCGGCATTGTCAGTACGTTCAGTTCCGCGTTCTTTGCCTCACCCGATCCCATGGCAGGGCTTTCGGCTCCTGCCGTCCGGCTCCTCGCACCCGGCCCGATTTGCGAAATGCAACTCAGCAAGAAGGTGGACATCGGCAAATTACCCGATCAGCCGGTTATTTCGAAAGAGGATGCCCGAGAAGCAGTCTATTGCAACGTCGGATATGAGTTGGACACCGATAACGCGTGCAACGAAGTGATGTTCACCAGCCCCTGGGCACTCGATAGCCATGGGGATACATTTAAAGAAGTCGGCGAATTCGGATCGAGTTTCGGCGACCGTACTGCAATCGTTTCCGGCTTCAAAGTTGTCACAAGACGCGATTTCAACTTCGAAATACCATTCGTCGATTCAAGAGTTTGGCTCAAAGTTGCTGTTGGAGATCATTGGGATCGGTACCTGAAGTGCCCACCCACCGATGAGGAGTTGCCAAGGCTTCGCTACCGTGGTAGAGCCTTGCCCTTAGACAAGGCCGTCTGCAACGGCAAAGACCGCACGGTTACGTTGGATTTGCTCGCCGACAAGACGTGGAAAGCCGACCGGATTGCGCGGTTGTTGAACGGCCGGATCGAGCTTCTTTCGAAGACCCCTGGCGTCGAGAAGAAAGAGTTGAAAGTGGGGTCAGGACCGCCTTTTTTGATGGAAGACCGTTCTTGGGGTGCGATCATCGACCCAGTTCCCTCTCTGTCGGACCAAGGCATTCTGACAGGCGGCGTGCTTCAAGTGGGACGATTCACGGCTAGGGTGATACGATTCCTGCCGGGATCCACGGGAGAAGTCATCTGCTCTTTCGAGGCTAATCCGGCCTGTGCAGGTGAGCGGCTCTACTCGGTTTCCGACGGGCGCGCAGATGCTATTCTTTCCGAATCGGATGACTCAGAACGGCTTTGGAAGTTGGTGTCCGAAATCAAGATCTTCCCCGATGGGACACCCGAATCCAGAAGCAGGACAGTTCCGATCAGTTCCATCCTGGATCCCATCATCACAAGCCTTACTTTTCGTTTTGCGACCCGATTGGCGGTATCGCGTGACGGACGAACCGATTGGGGGCCAATTAGCGCCCCTGTAGCCGCCCCCTATCTTCACGATCCTCCAGAACGGCCTGAGCTTTGCTTGAAGATCTCTCAACTCGGTGTGGACTACTACGGGCGTTCCATGCTGCGCGCTGCCGCTGACAACTGCAAGGAATTGGACAGCCGCTTTAGGAATGCCGTTGTGGGGGCGCACTTGCCTGATCAGTCCGCACTCCCTGAGAAAGACAAGGTTCCCCCCGAGCGCCTTTTGGCCCAGTTGGGCGGCAAAGGCTTATTTGGCCCTCAACAAGCCTTTCGTGGCAAGGCGCTGTTTGAGGGATTCACCGCACTGGAAGGCACAGCCGACGGAGAGGCCTTTACGATTGGCGTCTCGAATTATCGCGAGTCCGACAATGCAGAGGGGCCGCCGCTGGTTGTCACCTTCATTGCGCGTGACGTCGGTGATTAGATGCACCATGTAATAGCCCATGGGGATGGGAGTCCCAAAGCGCCGGAACATAATGCGCGCTACTGGGTGCGCAGCGGGCGTATGCGCGCGTGGGCGATTGCCTGCGATGCGTTAGCCTGGTCGGTGATGGTGGCCACCAGGCATGCGTAGCCCGGATCTTGTGGTGACCGTGCAGAACTTGGCGTGCGGTCGGCCTTCTTGATGCCAAAATAGTTGGCCCGGCCAGCGGACTTTTCGCCCCAATTCGATTCGTTCGTCCAGTGGGCAATCTGCAAGTTGGGGCAGCCGGTCTCTTCCTCGAGGCGCACCGCGATCCGGGCCACCTTTTTGAGGCGCGTTTCTAAGGTTTCCATAAGGGGATCAATAAATGAACGAGCGGTCATCGCTCGTGGGCAGAAGTATCGGCCAACGCGCTACACGGCGCCGATGGCGAACTGCAGTGTTGCGGTTGGGTTGAGGTTTCCCAAATGGCAACAGGCGCTGCTGGTGGGTGTGGATCAGATGAACGAGGAGAAGCTTTTTTCAATCGGCAGAGGCAACGGCCAGCCGAATAAGCACAGATGGTCGTAGGCCCAGAACTTGATCACCGGCACCGTCGTGCGGCGCGCGGCCAGATACTCCCGCTGCCAGGGCCAGCCTGAGTAGTACCAGCCCATCAGATAGCGGCAGTGCGCCTTGTCCCAGGACAGCTCCGCGAACGGATATTCCACGCAGCGTTTGGCCTGGTCGAGGTTGTGGTTGATGCCGCCGTACTGGAATCCCTCGGACATGAACGTGTCGAAACCCGAGCCGGATCGCGCCTCCCACTCGATCGGCAGGTTGATGTACCGCGTCAACCTGCAGGTGTCGGGATCGTTCACATCCATGGGCCAGAGCAGCTCGAATTGGGCGGCGGGATAGCTGGCGAGCACATAGGCCCGGATGGCATCCACGTAAGCCTTCAGCAGGGCGCGCAGGAAGTTGGCGTCGGCGTAGCTGTTGACGGATGGGTCGTCGTTCGGCGTATGGAAGGTCGCGAGCGAACGCCCGAGAGCGGTCGCCGCGGCGGCTGCGGTATCGGCATCGTAGAACGCCATGCCGCTCGCGTTTGCCTGGAACCACCACAGCACTTCGCCGAACTGGAGGCGGATCGGCATGCTGGCGGTATTCAGCAGGCCAGCCATCGCCAGGTGCGCGCTTTGCATGTAGCTTTCAACCGGCGACCCGAATGCGGCTTGCGAACTGTAGAGCGTCCCAAACCCGGTGGCCGTCGCGACCGGCGTGTTGTCCGGATACCGCTGCACCCATACGGCGCCGCCGCCCGGATCGTCGGGCGGATTGACGAGCTCCTGAGAGAAGGAGACGGTAACACCCAGGCCGGCTGCATGGAGCGCAGCGAAATACTCGGCATGCCAATCGCGGAAGGCGCGGTTGAACACCGAGCCCGCTGTGGGGTCGATAGTCCACCTCGGATCGACAGCGCCGGTTTCGAGCGCGGTCGAACTATTGAACTTCTGCCCGCCTGATGTACTCGTGGCCGCCCCAGGCACGGTGATCGTCCCGAGCACCGAATTGGTCTGGCTCAGGAAGCTGTACATCCAGATGGCCCCGGTCGAACGCGTCGTAATCGTGAGTACCGGGCCGCTGGCCGATGCCCACACGCCCACCAGTTTCTCGTTGATGAAGTAAGCGAAGTGGGCGGCGATGGTCGAGGCGGTGTCGGTCGGGAAGACCGTTTTCCCGATGGATGTCCCGCCCGAGATTACGCCGCCTGAGAGCGTGCCGCCGAAGTTCAACCAGACCACGTCCTGGTTCGCCCACGTGCCGCCGAACGTCACCGTCACACTGGGGTAATTGCCGCCGACTGCGACGCTCTGCTTCCACCAGAAAACGCCGCAATAGTGGTCGATCTCGCCCACGAGCCCAAGTTTCTGAATGTTCCAGATGAGGCGTTGTGGCGAGAGCTTGTAAGTCGCGTCGGTATCGTAATCCGTCGCCACACCGACGTCCGTGCGGGTCTCGGACGCGTCCGGAACATCCGATGGCACGGCGCATTCGAGGAAGTCGAAATAGAAATACCAGCCCGCACTGGCGGTGTTCTTGGTGCCGGTGAGGGTGATGACGACGCTATGCTGCCCCAGAGCGACCGAAGCGAAGAGCTTTCGGCGCACCTGGCTGGCGGGAGAGTTGTAGCAATCCAACGTGACCGGGGCGCCGCCATCGAGCGACGCCTGGACGATACCGCAATTCGAATCGAGGCGCGTCCCCACGTAGATGTCGTGCGTGGCCTGGCAATGCGTCTCGATGGTGACAGAGGCACCCGACGCCGACGCCCGGACAGCGCGGCCTTGGCTCCAGAACGCGAATCCGTCCGCGGGGGCTGGCTCCCAATAGCCCGAGCGCACTGCCCACGGATTGTCCTCCTCGATCCGCACGGAACCAGGCCCGGCCACTTTGAGCGGGCGCACGCCGCCGGTGTCGGTCACGGTCCAGTTGGTCACCGTGACGCTCCACTCGGTCGACTGATAAACCGTGCTGTTGGCCAGGGCCGGCGCGAATGTGAGCCACAGCTCTTGGATGTCGGTCCAACCGAGGGCCGAGAAATCCGCGGTGACGTGCCACGTCACGTTGTCGGAGGAACCGTCCGCCAGTTGCAGGGTGGCCGGTGTGAAATACAGGTTGGTATTCTTGTGCAATTCGTAGAACGTCACCATGTTGCCATCAGCGCCGGGTTCGGCGGTGATGGTGATCTGGTTCCCGGTGGCCGCCGCGGAGAAGACCACCGGGCCATTGGCCACCCAGTCGGTGGCGTTGATCTGCGCGGCGATGTTTTGGCAGACCATCGCTGGCGTGACGTTGGTCAGCGTCGCCGATCCGGAACCATCGGAACTGGACACCGCGACCGGACCCGCGACGCCGGCCTGGAGCGTGACCGTGATCTCGTTGTTGTAGGTGCCGCCGACCGTGGCTGTGCAATTGGGGTCCGACCCGTTGATCAGGTTGGCGACCGCCGTCGCGATCTGAGCACTGTTGAGGCTCCCTTCCTGGACGCCATAGGTATGGCTGGCAATCGTGATCGAATGGGTGTAGGTGGCGCTCCCCTGCCACCACATGGCCTGGACGCAGGACGGCGTGAACGTGGGGACCGTGTAGTCGAACGCGCGATTCTGATACCAGAGTGTGACCCGGTCTCCCGCCGCGACGGCGCCGGAGTTGAGTGTGAACGTTCCCGAGGCACCAGTGCGGCCTCCCGGACCCGTGGCGATCTGGGACAGGAATTTCTGCACCCTCTGGCCGTTGCCCAGGAGGCAATCGAGATAAGCCCAATCGGTCCATGGCGACTTCTTCGATTCAAACGCCTGGATGCCCGTCCACTTGATATCGAAATCCAACTTCAGGCCGGTGAAGTTGCCATCGGGAAGGTAGGAGAATCGTGGGTGTCCGAAGGGATCGTCCTTCTGGAACAGCACCAGCACGGCGAAATCGCCCTGGTCGCGGAAGACGCCGGAAACCGTGAAGCCCGAATCCGACGCGCCCCACAGGGCCGCGGCGGCGCCATAGGCGTCAAAACCCTGGAGGTGGATAGTGCGGTGCGGCTGCAGTTTGTATATCTGGTCCATATGCGGATTTGGGGCGCAAGGGGCGCGGCCTGGCGACAGCCGGCCATGACACTACCACCCAGGCGTCTTCGGGCCAACGTCGCGCCCCTGTGCGCGCCCTTCCTACGAATAAACGAACACGGACAGGTCCGATCCGGGGAACGTCGTCCCCACTGCCGTAATTGCAAGTCGCACATTCACATTGGCCGGAATCGTGGCCAGCGCAGCGATCTGGCTCTGCGTCGCGACCACCGAAGTACTCCCCGCCGGGATAGTGAGCGACAGCCATGCCGTCGAACCCGCATAGATCGTGAACGAGAGATCCGCTCCCACCGGCGCGGATTTCACATAAGCCTTGACGGACCCCGCGACAAAGTCGGCGTTCAAATAGAACGCCGGCGCTGCGTCGGCCTGGATGCCCAGAGTCCCGCTCACCGGCAGCGTAAAGCCCGCCGATCTCTGGCCTTCGGCCCCATAGATCCAGTCCTCGCGGATCGGGCAGTCGCCATCCGGCGATTCGCTCCCGTTGATGTCCACCGTGAAGCCTGCGATCACGAGTGGCTGGTCGATGAAGTTGTCGGTGGGAATGTTCAGCGTCACCGCATGCAACGGGTCGGCATTGCCCATGGCGGTCGAATCGGCGATGTAATCCCAAGCAGGCGCCTCGACGATCCACACCGAGGTGGTATCGAGCAGAAGCGGGAGGTCCCAGGACAACTGCGTGGCGGTGTTGCCGGTGATCTTGCGCAGCCCGCCGCGGCCCGTCCCCTGTATGACACGCAGGATGTTGCCCACCTCGACGCCTGGCGTCATGCCGCCGTAGCCGTTCGCCACGTTCTGGTAGCCGGAATCCGTGATCTGCGTCTGGCTGGACGTATTGGCGGCGTCGGCCAGGTTGCGGATCACCACTACATCGCCCACCTGGAAGGACTGCTCGGGATGGCCGGAAACGACCGCCTGCGGCGAAACGGTAAAGGTTCCGGTCGTGGCATCAAACGCGGTGATCGCGACGCTCAGGAACGGCGTGGCTGACTCCGGCCGGCCAATGACCGAGAGGATGCGCCCCACCGGGTTGAACGGGGTCGAATGGCTGTCGATCAGGGCCGAGCAAACCACCAGGTTGGGAGCGGTCAGGCCCGTGACTTCCGTTCCGATCACGCCGCTGTGGATAGCCCGCTTGGCCTTGACGCGGATCTTGGCGACGTAGGAGGACGGCAGCGCCCACGTGGAACGCGCCAGGGGACCGTTGATCGTGATAGAGGCGGGCGCATAGACGATCCCGGTGCCATCGGCGGTCAAGGTCCCAGTCTGCTGTTCGCAGATCAGATCGTCCTGGGTAGACGCGAACAGAGCGTAGCTGGCCAGCCCCGCGATAGCCGGCCAGGTGATGCCGTTCAACACGATCTGGTTCGTGTTGGTTCCAACTGCGGTCTGCACGATTGCAATGAACGCGGGCGCGGATGGCAGGCCATTGGCGTCTGTGGCGCACAGCGAGATCCGGACGGTGATGCCGCCCGGCAAGCCGCCGCCGGTTGTGCTTTGGGCAATACTGCCGATGACCGGCGCGCCCACGCCGGGGCTGAACTGGTTCACCGGAAGCTTTCCGGTCACCGCCAGCGTCGCGAGCGCGCTGCCGTCAGCCAGCGTGGTGTAAGTCTGGTTCGAATCGAAATTCCACTCGCAGGGGAACAGCCCATCCCAGGATTGCGCCTGGACCTCGTACGGGGCCCATGCGGGGCCAAACGGAATCGCATAGAACATCCCCGGCAGAGGCGACGGGACCACATCCGCCGGCTTGGGTCCGACCGTAAGGTCGTACATCGAAGGCGTGACGGTCTTCGCCGCGATATCGATGGACCAATCCTTGTTGAGCCGCCAGGACTGAATGCGGAAGTCGCCGGTAATGATCTGGAACGTCAGGCCAGTTCCGTTGCCCGGCGCGGACGCGAGCGTCAATGTGCCGGCGAGGGTGACCGTAGCCGATCCGTCGGTGCTCGATACCGTGACCGGCCCGACCTGGCCATACCGCAGGCTGACGATGATGTGGTTGCCGGAAACGCCGGTGGTGGTCGCCGAGCAGACTGGATCCGAGGCGTTGATCTGCGCCGCGATGTTAGCGGCAATCTGGGCGGCAGTGAGCGTCCCTTCGGCGACCGAGTAGACATTGGATCCGATGGTGACCGAGTGGGTATACGCCGGGCTTCCCTGCCACCACATGGCCTCGTCGCAGGACACGGCGCATGCGCTCACCACCACCTGGACCCCATTGATAACGATCTCCTTGTTCAATAGGGACGAGTCGAAGGCGTCGCCCGATACCCAGGTGGCGGTCGTACCGCTCATGTTGCAGGTGCCGCGGTAGCCGGGAACGTCCGGATGGCTCATGGAGACCACCTGGCCGACCTCGGTATTCAGGGCCAGAATGGTGGTCTTCCAATAGGCGTTGCGCGCCTTGCGCCATTCGGTCGGAGTCACCCCGCCGATCTCCTCGCGCGTGCGCACGGCCGCCAGGCGCAACGCCTGCGACAGCGTGCCACAGCCCACCGAGTGCTGGCGGGCGGTAAGCGGAGAGCCGCTGCGGCCGTAGTAAGCCGCGTGGCTCTTGTCCTGGTAGTCG
>Ga0116223_10003187_pt1 | contig 14929 bp, 14 predicted proteins | sample Sb_taG_3_FD_90092 | JGI IMG/M metagenome (GOLD analysis project Ga0116223, IMG submission 90092) | Peat soil microbial communities from Weissenstadt, Germany - Sb_50d_a_PC metaG | ecosystem: Environmental > Terrestrial > Soil > Wetlands > Peat | place: Germany: Weissenstadt | collected 2010-09-21 | reverse complement strand
TATCCATGATGGCCAGGAGCTCGAACGCTCCATCAATGGGCCGGATACAGAAGCGCAAGACCGACTTTCTCCAAATCATCACTTTCGGCTTGCAACGCGCGGCCGGTCCATACAGATGGGCCATGAGGCGGCATTCCGGCACGTCCGCGTAGCGTCCGCTTTGCTCCACGAGTGGGCCCCGGTAGGATTAGTAGGTTGCGCGTCCGCCCGATAGATCAAACACTGCGCCAGTGCTAAAGCTACATTCCGCGGACGCCAGCCACGCCACAAGAGCGGCAATTTCCTCCACCATGATGAACCGGTTCATTGGAATTTTGGAGAGCATGTATTGGACATGCTCTTCGGTCATCTGCTGAAATATCTCGGTCTGCGCGGCGGCTGGGGTCACGCAGTTGACAAGCACGCCGCTCGTCGCGAGTTCCTTGCCGAGAGATTTGGTGAGCCCGATCAGGCCGGCTTTAGCCGCGCTATATGCGGAAGCGTTGGGATTGCCCTCTTTGCCGGCGATCGAGGCGATGTTGACGATGCGTCCATAGCCAAGCGCAATCATCCCGGGAATGAGCGCACGAGCACAAAGGTAAGCGCCAATCAAGTCGATCTCGATCACCCCGCGCCATTCGCCGGGTGAATATTCCCAAGTCTTTTTATTCGGTCCCGTAATGCCGGCATTGTTGATAAGGATATCGACCTTGCCCATGGTGCGGACGGTTTCGGCGCGGGCGGCCTCGACCGATGCCGCATCGCTGACGTCGGCAACCTGGGCATGAACGCTGCCCATAGCCTTGAGCCTTTCAGCTGCTGCCCAGAGCGTCGTGGGATCGACATCCCACAGCGTGACGATGGCACCCGATCGCAGGAGGCGCGCCGCGCAAGCGTAACCGATGCCACGGGCGCCGCCAGTGACAACCGCGGCATTGCCGGAAAGATCGATCGCGTTTGCCATGCGGGCGACTATCGATCGAATTGAAGCGTTACCATGCCGAACGCACCGAAGTCCGCTGCGAAGCGGCTTCCCGCTTCGGCGGGTACCATTTTCGCCATGGCGCCACTCATCACCACGTCGCCGGCGCGCAGACGATCGCCCAGCCGCGTCAGCGCGCCGGCGAGCCAAGCCACGGCGTTTGCCGGATTGCCCAGACAAGCTGCGCCGCGGCCCTCGGCGCAGTCGGCGCCGTTCAAGCGAACCCGCACGGCAACGTCGGCAAGCTTCGGCAAAACCGGCTTCCACTTTTGGCTGCCGAGGACGACTAGTCCCGACGACGCATTGTCGGCGACGGTATCTTCGAAACGGATGTCCCACCCTTTGACGCGGCTGCCGCAGACTTCGACGGCAGGCACGACATAATCCGTCGCCGCGATAACCTCTTCCGCGGTGAGATTCTCGCCGGCTAAATCGGCTTTGAGCACGAACGCAACTTCCGGCTCGACGCGCGGTTGCAATACCGCCCGCGACCCGATGTGTGCGTCGTTCTCCAGAATCATGTCGCTGAACAGCGTCCCATAATCGGGCTCGTGGACGCCAAGCTGCTCCTGCACCGCTTTCGAGGTCAGCCCGATCTTGTGGCCGGCCGGCTTGCGCCCCGCCTTGATCCAGGCGTCATATGTCGCCCGCTGCACGGCGTAAGCCGCCTCCAATCCGGAAATCTCTGACCGCACGGGGGCGATCGGGACGCCGGTTTCGTAGGCCTTGAGGATTCGATTGGCGACTTCAGTGGTGGTCATTGTAATTACTCATCGTTGTCATTAGGCGTCGAAGGCGGCCGGGCACATCGTCGCGGCCGGGGAGCCGATAATTTCCCCGGCCGCTCTTTAGCGCGAACTTCAGTGCGCGTAGGCGCCGAGGCGCTTGAGTGCGTTCTGCGCAAAGCCCGCATCGACTAGCGTCTTGGCATCGACCGGCTTGCTGCCCAGGACGCTGGCATAGTAGTTCGCCATGTCCTGCAGGCCGGTCATGTCGATACCCGCGTCGGGAGCGGCGTAGGCGAAGACGATGCGGTCATAGAGCGCGCGATTCTTGACCGGCGTGTATTTCACGAGAATTTCGGCCATCTCGCCGCGGCCTTCGGGCTTCTTGAGCGCGTCGAGGTAGTCGCGGGCGCCTTGCATGTAAGCGGCGATGACGCGCTCGCCGGTTTCGCGGGATTTTTCCAAAAGATTGGTCCCGAATTGCAGGACGGCAACGGTCAGCCCGTTCGGCGCATAAGTATTGACCGGCTTGAACTTCACTGCTGCTTGCGCGTCGACGGCGATCGTGGCGAGTGGCTCCGAAACATGCGCCGCGTCAACGCCGCCGGTTTTCAGCGCGGTGATCATACTGGGGAAGGGCACATTGACGGTCTGTACGTCGTTGAGCGTTAGACCGCCGAGCTTGAGATAGCGCGTCGCGAAGTAATCGGTGAGGTTCGGACGCGGTTCGATGATGGCGAGCTTGAGACCCTTCAGATCGGCAAAATCCTTGACCTTGCCCTGGTCAATAAGCTCCTTGCGGACCATCAGGAAGCCCGATTCAAACCCGGGCACGTAGCTGCTAAGGCCGCCCGCGATGCGCACGTTAACGCCGCGCTCGACTGCATTGATCATCTCCGGACCAAACGCACCCCCGACCGCGTCCACTTGTCCGGTCGCCAACGCCGGAAACGCGTCAGGACCAAACAGTCCCTTGACGAATTCGACGTCGAGACCTTCCTTGGCGAAGTAGCCGTGCTCCGCAGCGACGTAAAGGCCGGCTTCGGCGAGAATGCCGATGACGCCGATCTTGACCTTGTCGGCTGCGTTCGCCAGCGACGACTGCAGGATCAGGCCGAATACAACGACGACCGCCTGCACCAGACGTCCGTTACGCGAAATTTTCCCTGACATGTTGGTCTCCTTTCGTTTCCTCCGAGTTTGTGACGACTTTTAGTAGCTCCATCGGCGCGCCATCACCTCAGACGCCGCGCAGCCTGAACGAAGTCGCTACGGAATTGTCCTTCGGACTGGTAGATTAGCGTGTCGTGCTCATTGAAGATCCAGCGCGACACGTTGACGATCGGCGAACTCAGCGGAATGCCGAGCAGGAAGGCGAGCTCGGCATCGGCGGTGCCAACCGAAATAAGCTGATCGCCACGCACGGCATGAAAGTGTCGGGATGTTTCGATGACGCGGTAAAGCGAGCTGGTCTTGAAGATGTCGGCGCCGACTTCATCGACCACACGCCGGTCGACGTAAGAGATACCGACCAGATAGGGTATCCCGCCGCGGCGCAACAGGCGGCGGACGACGTGATAGCTGGGCGCGAGCTCGCCGCGTTCGGTTTGCGGCACTTCCGGGAGACGCCCCGGCCTCGCCAACTCCAGAACGTCGCCTTCGATCCTGTCGGAGTCTTTGACGAGGTCGGACCAGGTATTGGGAACCGGCTGCCATAGCGTTTCATGCGGCTTGCCGATGACTTCGGTGCCACGTCCGCGGCGGCTGCTGAGCAAGCCTTCGCGGTGAAGAAAGCCGATCGCCTGCCGAACGGTCGCGCGCGTCACGCCAAACTCGGCGGCAAGCTCATGCAGCGGCGGGATGATCTGGTGCTGGCGCCATTTGCCGGTTTCGATTTGATGGCGAAAGTGAACGATAAGCTGGACGTAGATCGGTGTAGCGTTGCTAAGCTGCAGATCGACGCCGTTGCCACGGCGCTTCTGCTGCCCGCGCGCTTTCGATCCGGCCGCCGTTTTGGCAGATTTTCTTTTCACCGACGCCTCACTTGGCTCTTTTTGCGAAGCTGATCGGCTCGAACATGCGTATCGTGTCGCCGCGGATATAGGCCGTCGATTCGAAAGAGCGCAGGGAGTGCTCGTCGTCGACCGACAAATGAACAATCGCGAGTGGCGCATTGAGCGGCACATTCAGGAGCTGTGACATCTCGCCGTCGGCGATGCCGAACCGCAGCGTTTGATCCGCGCGCTTGATCCGCACAAGACGATCGACAAACTTGATCGACGGTGTGTTGCGCAGCTCGGCGCGGTCAACCTTCTGGCAAATCCGATCGTCGAGATAATTGTCCTCGACGATGAGCGGCACGCGGCCTCGACGATATAGGCGCCGCAAACGGCGATAACGGCGAGCCGACGAACCAGCGGCGCGCAGCCGGGAGGGAATCTCCTTGACGTCCTTGTCGTCGAGCAACTTGAATGCCAAGCCGTCGTAAGCCCGCAGCGCAGCCGACCAGCTTGTCGCAATGTCGTACCAGTGCGCGTCCGGCGGCTTTGCGATGACAAAGGTTCCGCGCCGACGCGAGCATTTGACCAATCCCTCCGTCTCCAGCGCGCTGATGGCCTTGCGGACGGTTGCCGGATTGACACCGAATTGCGCGGCTAGCGCTTCCTGGTTCGGTATCCGCTCACCCACCGTCCATTGATTCCGTACGATGAATCTGCGGAACAACGTCGATAATTGCAGGTAGATCGGCGCATAGGTGGTCGATAGATCGACCATCGGGTCGGCAAGCTCGGCGAGCGACGGCGCCTCTGGCGGAGCGGAGAACGTCATGACCGTTTCCACGGGATCAACCGCCGTTCGGTAAAGTCCAGCAGCAGCGACGCGGCAAAGCCGAGAATGGCGGTGACAAACAAGCCGACATACATTTTCTCGACTTCAAAGACCTGCCAGCTCGTCCAGATCAGATAGCCGATGCCGCTTTTCGCGGCGAGCGACTCCGCCGTGACGATGACGATGAGCGAAACGCCCATGCTGACTTTCATTCCGGTGACGATCGACGGCAACGCACCGGGCAGCGCCACGTCGGTGAACATCATTAGACGGCTGGCGTGATAGTTGCGCCCGACGTCGAGGTAGATACGTTCGATTTGCCGCACCCCTGCCGCGGTATTGATGATGACGAGGTAAACCACCGAAATTGCGATGATCGCGTATTTTGACGCCTCGCCGATGCCGAAGAGAATAATGACCAGTGGCAGCAGACCGACCTTCGGAATCGGGAAAGTCGCATCGACCAGAGGCTGCAATGCGGCCGACACGGTCGGAATGAGCCCGATGGCGAGCCCAAGCACGATACCGACCGTCGTGCCGATGAAAAAGCCAATCAGAATCCGCGTGACGGTTGCCATGGTGTGATACAGCAACTCACCGTCGGAAAGCATCAGCCAAAACTGAGCGAAGATCCGGGTCGGCGAGGAGAAAAAGCGGGTATCGATCGCATGGGTCCGCGCCGCCACTTCCCATGCCGCAAGCAAAAGCAGCGGCGTCGCCACCGAGATGAGCCGATTGACGACAACGTTGGCGCCGCGCGATGTCATGCCGCCTGCTCTATAGTGTTTGCGCCGGCCGCAACTTCGTTGCGCAATTCACCCCAGATGCGGGCGAACAATTCGCCGTAGCTCGGATTTGACTTCACGATCGCGACGTCGCGCGGCCGGCTGAAAATCCCGGCAATATCGATAATCTCCTTGACGCGGCCTGGCCGCGCACTCATCACCAGCACTCGGTCGGCAAGCGTGATGGCTTCATCGATCGAATGCGTGACGTAGAGGACGGTTTTGCCCGAGGCTTCCCAGATGCGCAGCAGCTCGCCTTGCAGAATGAGCTTTGTCTGCTCGTCTAACGCTGCGAACGGCTCGTCCATCAGCAGGATTTCCGGATCGTTGGCGAAAGCCCTCGCCAGCGCGACGCGCTGCTTCATGCCGCCGGAAAGCTGGTAGGGGAGGGCATTCTCGAATCCGGCAAGTCCCGCCCGCTCGAGAATCGGCTGCACCATGGCATAGCGCTGCCGCTTGCCGATGCCACGGGCTTTCAGCCCGAACGCGGCGTTGTCGCGCACCGTCATCCAGGGGAAGATAGACTCCTGCTGGAACACCATGGAGTTGACGGGCCGCGAAGCCGGCTGCGCGCGCACGACCTCGATCGTCCCGTGAGTCTGCGTATCAAGGCCAGCGACGATACGGAGCATCGTGGTCTTGCCGCAGCCGGATGGCCCGACGATGGCAAGAAATTCGCCGGCTGTGATATCGAGGCTGACGCCGTCGAGCGCTTCGAAAGTGCGGCCGTGCAGCACGAAGCTGCGGCGGAGATCCCGCAAGCGGACTTTCGGTGCAGCAACGCTCACGACGGCAAGCTCTGCGGCGCCAGCGCGATGACGTCGAGCGCGTAATGCGCCTTGCCTCCGGGCGCCGCATTGGCGTCGGCAACGCCGACCGCAATGCGGGCCGGAGGATCCTTTGGAAAAAACTCCATCCAGGCTTGATGGAATTCCTTACGCCGTTCGAGATCATGCATGTAGAGCGTCACCTTGACGACATGGGCGAGCGTTGCGCCGGAGGCGGCAAGCACTGTCTCGACATTGCGCAGGGCTTGCCGCGCCTGCGCCAGCGGCTCCTCAACCATGGCGCCGGTTTTCGGGTCGCGACCGCGGACGGCTGAGAGGAACAGAAAGCCGCCCGCGCGCACACCCGGCACCATGCCCTCCATGCGATCGGGGGCATCCGGGGATTGTCGCATCGGTTGGCGATCCAGTCCGCTCACGCTCGCTCTCCGCCGATCTTTTACGTCGCGCGTCAACTGCGCGCGAAATTCCGGATAATCTCCGCCGACTCTTTCGGCTTATCCGTCTGCACTTGATGGCCGGCACCCGGCACCCAATAAAACTTGGTATTAGGGACCGCCTTTTCGATGGCTCTGCCGGTCTCCGGCAACGCAAACGTGTCGGCTTCGCCCCATACGAAGATGGTCGGGATTTGCTTGGCGACAGCCGGCAGCGACGCGCGCAGGTCGAATTGCAACGCCAATGCCGGGTTCTTGCGGGCAGCACCAGTGTTCTTGACGAAGTCCTTCATCGCCTCCACGGCTCCCGGCCGTGTCGCCGATTTCTGCCGGCGATCGATCAGCGCATCGGTGATCTTCGATTTGTCGGAGACCACCGCCTCCAGGAGTTTTCTCATTCCCTCGCGCGTGCCGTCGTAACCCTCCAACGCCGCTAATGCCGGCGTTCTTGGCTGATCGATGCCGAGCCCCTGCGCGATCGTCAGCGACGATATCAGGACCAGCTTCTCGACCCGATCGGGATGCAACAAGGCGTAGCGGACCGCAGCCCAGGCGCCCTGCGAATTCCCGGTCAGCGTGAACTTATCGAGGCACAATGTATCCGCGAAGGCCTCCAGCTGGGTCGCACGATTGATCAAGCCATAGGGAGCCCGAGCGTAGGGATCGGTATCGCCAAAGCCGCCGACGGAGTCGGGAGCGATCACGCGGAAATCGGATGCAAGAAACGGCATCACGAGCCCCATGCCGGATTCGCCCGACGATCCCGCGCCGCCGCCGTGCAAGGCGACGATCAACGGACCGTTGTCGCCCGCTTCGGTGTAGTGCGTGTTGACACCGCCGGCCATCACGCGGCGTGACCGCAATCCATCGTTCGCCATGTTGTCTCTCCCTGCTGCCATTTCTTATCGAGTGGCTTTGTCGCTTCACGTCGCGCGCGGCGCTGCCGGCGCGGACAAATGCCGTGCCAGAAATTTCAAGGTGCGTTGCCAGCTCAGTTCAGCGGCGGCAGCGTGATAGTTCGGATGGCTGTCGTCATGATAGGCATGGTCGGCGCCCGGATAGATGTGAAACTCTACCGGCTGGCCGGATTTCTTCAGCACTTCGACCATACGTTTGGCTTCGTCGAGCTTGACGGCGCGATCGGCCTCGCCGTGATGGACGAGCAGCGGACATTGCAGCTTTTGTCCATTGTGAATCCGGTCCAGCAGTTTGCCGTCGGCACGGGCCTCGGCCTGCACCGTCGGGGCGCCATAGAACACGACCGCGGCCTTCAGATTGCGGCTACGCCCGCAAATCCACGCATAGAGCGTGCCGCCGCCGGAGCAGTAGCCGATCGCGCCGATGCGATTGCCGTCGACCTCCGACAAGGCGGAAAGATAATCGCACGCCGCCTGCAGATCGGGAACATATTGCTCGTCGGGGGTTGCCAGAAAAGCCTTCAGTCGCCGCTCCTCCGGGCTCTTGAAGTCGCGCGGCGATTGACCGCCGATGCGGCTATAGGGATCGATGGTGAGAACGGCATAGCCGGCCTTGGCCAGCCGGCGCGTGACGTCCTGCCGGTGCTCGATCATGCCGAGATTTTCCGGCGCCATTACCATCGCGGGGAGGTTGCTGCGGCCTTTCGGCTTGGCGAAATAGCCGCGGATTTCGTCCTTGCTACTCTTGAAGACGATCCAGCCACAGTCGAGGTCTCTCTCCCATTTGGGCGGCAGCGGAAGAATATGCTCGGGCATATCGAAGCGTCCTCGGGCTAGACCGCCATCTCGATATCAAAGAGCGCCGGCTCGGCTTTCAGCTTGATCTCCACCCAATGCAGCCGGGCGCATTCCGGGCAGGCGTAACGGATCGCCTCCAGCTCTTCATGCAAGGCGATGCGCGGTCCAAGTTCAGCCGCGGTTGTCGTCGCTTGGCGCGCATAAGGTTTCCAATTCTCCGAAGCAGGCGCCATCACGCAGCCGCAGTCGCAGCGCAGATAGGCGGCGCCGCCGATGCGCGCAACCTTGGCGCGGTCGCCCCAGAGCGAGATCACCTGGAACGGCGCGTTACGCGGCGGCGGATTACCGAGGCGTTTCTGCTGCGGCCAGCTCTGGCGTTCCTTGCGGACCGCTTCGCGCCGCGCCACGGTCGCTTTCTCATCGAGCGAGCCGTCGGCTTTGACCGCAACGCCGTAGATCTGATGCGCCATCGCGGCAGAGACGGCGTTGTCACGGATGTCGGCAACAACCAGTGCCGGATCGCGCTCGATGGGGTCGCCCCAGCCGCCGCCCGCGGACGGCGTCGCCTCGTGATAATCGCGATCGGTGAATTCCAATGTGCCGCGGGTCTTGGCCGGCAGGATTTGCAGCTTACCTTCGATCGCGGCGGAATCGTATGGAATGTGGCCGCTATCGATGATTGCGCGCGCCGACGCTTCCTTGAGCATCCGCCGCGTATTGCACGCTGCGGGGTAGCCGCCGAACATGCCGGTCGCGATCGGCGACTCGTAGCAGTGGCAGGTGAACCGCGTCTGCATGCTCTTGACCTGGCTCAGCACGTAAGCGTGGCCGACCGAGATGCCGCCGCGGTTGCGGCCGGCGCCCGCGGTGTCTGGAATGAATTTCCGATAGATGTAAAGCAGCGGCAGATGCGATTCGTTGCGCTCGACGTTTTGCAAGCGAATGGCGGGAATGTGCCGGTGCCCCTGCGGCGACAGCCCATCATGATCGACATAGGCGCCGCCGCCAACATAGATCTGGTCGAGGTTGCTGCCGGTCGCGCGCTCGCCGTGCTGGCTGATGCCGTAAACCGAAAAACCGTCGGGGCCGCCGTTGGGACCCGCTTGCGCTTCGACGATGTATTTTTCGCTGGTGGATACAAGGAGTGACAACGCTTCGATGACGACCGCTTCGACGAGCCACATGGCGCCGAGGGGGCCCTGGCTCACCGGCGCCGGGAAACGCGCTGAAACGATCGAGCCCGGACGTGTCAAGACCTCCATCGGCCTGAACACGCCTTCATTCCATGGCAGATCGTAGGCGAGAATCGGCAACAGCGCAGCGCGGATGCCGGCGAGCAGTCCACCCTCCGCGCAATTCATGAAACGGTCGACCTGGTCTGCAGATTTTGAGAAGTCGAGGATCAGGCGGTCACCCTGCTTCGTCATCTCGACATGGATGCGGAACAGCTTGTTCGCGGTACCGTCGTGATCGAGATATTTCTGCGAGCGATAGACGCCGTCGGGCAATTCGCGCAACCGTTCGCGCACGGTCGTCTCCGATAGCTCGATTGCCTCGTCAAAGACCGAGAGCACAGTATCGATGCCGTATTGGTCGATGGTGTCGGCGAAGCGGCGGACGGCGACGCGGTTGGCGGCGATCATGCCGCGGAAATCGAGCGCGACGTTTTGCGGCAGCCGCGTCATGTTGAGAATGGTCGCCATGATATCGCTGCGCAACTCATCGTTCTCGACGATGCGCAGCGGCGAGACCAGCATGCCTTCCTGATAGATTTCGGTGACTTCGGCGCCGCCCAGGCCGCCGACGTCGAGCTGGTGGCAACAGACGCCGATCCAGGCGATCAACGCACCGTCGTGGAATACCGGGGCGGCGATGCCGAAATCGTTCTGGTGGAGCGCGCCTTTGTAGGGATTGTTGACCACGAACATGTCGCCTGGGCGGATGCCCGGATTCGGATGGCAATCTACGATAATGTGCTTGATCATCTCGGCGACCGAGGCAGCGTGAAACAGAACGGTCTTGCCGAGCGTGATGATCTCGCCGTGGGCGCCAAAAATCCCGGTGTTGTAGTCGGAGGCGTCGTTCACCAGCGGCGAGCCGGAAATGGCCGACAGGGTAGCCGCCTGCTCCTCGCCGATGGAGATCAGGCGATGGTGGATGACCTCGAACGTGATCGGGTCGACCGCCACCCGCTTGTGCGGATAGAGAATGGATTCGTAGGGCGAGCGATTAGACATGAGACCGGATGCCACTCTCGGTGAGGCGGAGGATGAAGTTGCCGTAGGGCTCGACTTCGAGGCTTTGATTGAGCCCGACGACAATGGTCGTGTCGGGCCGCTCGACGATGACCGGCCCGCGCAACAGTGTTCCCGGACCCAGACTTTCCGAGCGGTAGACCGGCGTTTCCTTAAAGCCGAGCCGGTAGAAATAGACTTTTCGGGTCGATAGCGGCTTCGGCGAAACGTCGCGCTTGGGCAAAAGCGACAGCACGGGTTTCTGAACCGGCGCCACGGCTTCGGCGCGCAGCACGTTGAACTCAACGCCAGTACCGCGCAGCGCAGTGTTCTTGCCGTAGATTTGCTCGTACCTTTCGACGAAGCAGTCGACGAGAGCGTCGAGGTCGGCCGGCGTCAGTTGCTTGCTCGGCGCTTCAACCGGAATTTCGTGAACCTGAAAGCGAAATCGCATCGTCACCAGGTGCTCGATGCGGGCATCCGCTCCGAGCGCTGTCCGGCAAAGCTGATCGAGCTTGGCGAAACCGTCGTTCATCCCCGCGACGTCTACGTGATCGGATGCCTTCTTGAATCGCGGCGGCGCGTGATGGCCGAAAGCAATGGAGAAGGACCGATGGCGGTCGGCGGTGACCGCGCCCAGCGCCGAATGACCCGATGCGGTTGTCGGCACGACCGCAGCGGAGATTCCGGCAATCGATCCGTAAAGATGAGCGTGCGTCGGCCCGGCGCCGCCGTAGGCGAAGATGGTAAAGCCGCGCGGATCATAGCCCGAGCGCGTCGTCACCCGCCGCAACAGGTCCGCCATTTGGTTGTTGGCGACTTCGCGAATGCCGGCGGCTGCCTCATGCAGATCGAAACCGAGCGGCTTGGCGATGCGCTCCATGATTGCGTCTTCGGCGAGCGCCGCATCGAGCTTCATCTCGCCGCCTAGGAAGTAGTCCGGATCGATGATGCCGAGCACGACGTCGGCGTCGGTGATGGTTGGATCGGTGCCGCCGCGGCCGAAGCAGACCGGTCCCGGCTCGGCGCCGGCGCTGTCAGGTCCGACCGTGAGATGCCCGCCGCGGACGCGAGCGATCGAGCCGCCGCCGGCGCCGATGGCTGTGACCTTGATCGCCGGCAGCGCAACATGAAAGCGGCCGACCTCGCGCGAGGTCGCGAGAATCGGCTGCCCGTCGACGATCAGGCCGACGTCGAAACTCGTGCCGCCCATGTCGCTGGTGATGATATTCTTGAAGCCGAGCCGCTCGCCGAGCTTTTGCGAGGCGAGCACGCCGCCGGCCGGTCCGGAAGTCAGCAAATTGGCGGCTTGGAACGCCGCTTCGCTTGCCGGCAACACGCCGCCGCCCGACTCCATGATGGAGATCGGGCCGTCATAGCCGTAACCGCGTATCGATCGTTCCAGCCCGTTGATGTAGCGGTGAATGACCGGCCCGAGATAGGAATTGATCGACGTTGTTGACGCCCGCTCATATTCGCCGAGGATTGGGATCAGCGCCGCCGACGCAGTCACGAACATTTCGGGCGCTTCTTCGCGCACCAATTGTTCCAGGCGCTGCTCGTGGACCGGATTACGAAATGACCACAGCAAGGTGATGGCGATCGCCTCGACGCCTTTGGCGGCGAGGCGACGGATGCTTTCACGCGCGGCCTCTTCCACCAGCGGAGCGATGATCTTGCCGCGTTCGTCGATGCGTTCTTCGATCTCCTCGATCAGATCGAGCGGAATGATCGGCACCGGAATCGTGCGTTTGGAAAAATGCGCGATCTCGTGATCGGCAAGCCCGGCCCAGCTCGCCATGCAGCGCTCGATGCGCAACGTATCAGCAAAGCCGCGGGTGATCAGCAGCCCGGTCTTGGCGCCCTTGCGCTCGATGAACGCATTGGTGGCGGCCGTGGTGCCGTGAGCGAAATAGGCAAGTTGTCCGATCAACGACTTGGGTTCGACGCCCAGACGCGCAGCCGCTGCATCGATCGCATGCAAAACGCCTTGCGTGCGATCGCTGGGCGTTGTCGGCGATTTGACGATCATGACCTCGCCGGCTTCGGACAGCATGACGAGGTCGGTGAACGTACCGCCGATATCCGTGCCGATGAAATATCCCATGGACCTTTATGGCCCTCCTTAAGGTCTGCGGCTTTCGATTAAAGGCGCAAGATCGCGATGGCGCGCAAGCAGCTTGCACTCCGCCGCATTGATCGCGGCGGCTCATCGTCTCCTCCCAGAATGCGACACTAACGAAGCAGGCAAAGCTGTCAATCTAAAATCATTATATGACTATACTTTTGACTTTTGTTTCTTTTGCGCTATATCATCATCATCGCTAAGAAAAGATGGACATGGGGCGAAACGTCTTTCATTCGGCCCTCGCTTCTGAGGTTTTGCGCTTCTATAGTTTTGCGCGAGGCGGCGAGCGTGAGTGACCGCGACAGCTTATTGGCCGAGCTGCCCGTCAGGCTCCGATGGAGGTGAGAAATGGCAACAATCGTATGGGGCGCATGCACCGCACACACGGCGGCGATGAATCGCCTTCCGCCCGGCACCGACCCCGCCCAGGCTGATCGTGTTTTCGCGGCCTTCCAGCAGTTGCATGGCACGCTGATCGCATCCAAGCCCGACGCGCTGGTGGTGGTCGGTACCGACCATTTCATGACGTTCAACTATAACGCGGTGCCCACCTTTGCGATCGGCACGGGAGATTCATTTCAGAGCTGGGGCGAGGGCAATTCGCCCAACCGGCGCTTCCGCGGTCACGACGCGCTAAGCATCGAGCTGGTAGAAGGTTTGGTGGTGGCGGATTTCGACGTGCTTCGCGTCGACGAAATGCGCGTCGATCACGCCTTCGCGACCCCGTTAGGATTCCTTTTGGGTGATACCGAACTGCCGGTGATTCCGATCTATGTGAATTGCACGGTGACGCCGCTACCGAGCCATGCGCGCTGCCGCGCATTCGGTCAGGCGCTCGGCAAGGTGCTGCGCGCGCAGGATGCCGCCGCCCGCGTCGCCGTCGTCGGCACCGGGGGGCTTAGCCATTGGATCGGCGTGCCGCAGACGGGCGACATCAACGAGAACTTCGATCACGATTTTCTCGATCGCTTCGTGGTCGGCGACCTCTCTGGCCTGGTGGCGCTTGATTCCGACTGGGTCATCGAGCAAGCCGGCAATGGCGCGGCCGAGATTCGCAACTGGATCATTGCCTCCGAAGCTATTCGTCCGCAGCGCCGAACCCAGCTCGCCTATGAGCCCGTGCGCAGCTGGAAAACCGGCATCGGGGTTGTGGAGCTCACGCCGTGAACCGCCGCCGCGCGCTCGAACGCCTGTTGGCAGCTTTTGACAAAGACGAAAGCCTGCGCGCTGAACTTGAGACACGACCGCAGGCCGTCGCCGATCGGTTCGGTCTCGCGCCGGACGAACTCGCCGCTGTCCTAGAACGTAATGTTGCGCAACTCTACAATTGGGGAGTGCATGCACTTCTCATCCGCAACTTCGCAGGGTTCAATGGGATTGATCTCGCTGCCGCGTACCGAATCGCTGGCTTAAAAAAAGGTGCATAGGAATAGACGACCGAGTTGGGTCATCAACAGACATTCCGCGCTCTTCGCGTCACGTCCGCTTTACCCCCTGTAAGCAGACATCGCTCGCGAAGACCGAATACTTTCCTGTTCGTCGAGAAATTTTCCCTGCAATCGACTTGAAAATTCCCTGTTCTCTTGAGTAGGGGGTATAGTGATATCGGGAAAAGTAGGCCACTAACCCGGGTTTTTTGAAAACTATACCGGTGCACTCAGGTAGCGAAGTAACATTTGCCCAATATCTGTCGGGACAGCTCTTGCGCCTCCTTGGATCCGGTGCGCTTCGATGAACCGCCCGCTAATTAGCTCATTTATTGCATGCTTTTCGGCTTTGCACATACAGGCCCCACGAGTTGATGGTCAGCCATGATGACTAGCCATCGTCGGATGTTTCCAGGTTCCGTCATAAATCCCGTCGTAAGTCGGGCCTTCGCCGTTCGTCCCGATGCCGAGCAACGAGCGGAACGCGTTGAACGGATAGAACCGACGGTTAAAGCGGAACGTGAACTCGTTCAGATAGGCTTGCAGGTGCTTGGGGCTGACGCGGCCATGATGCGTGCCTTGCAGCCAAGCCTTCAAATTCGAGAAAACAAGGTGGACGATGGGGAGATATTCTTCGGCCACCGCGGGGTTGCTGCTCTCGACAACGGGAAGGTGCTGGTAGCCGAGATCAGCGAGCGTGTTGTAGCCGCCCCAGGCGTCCGTAACGACCATCGCGCCTGGCTCTACCGCCTGCTCTACAAAGGCCGTCAGAGACTTAGCGCCGCGCGTTGGCACGATTTCCAAACGCAAGCGCCCGGCATACCGGCCACCGCGCCGCATGGGCTTGTCGCCCTTCTTAGCGGGCCGGGTGCGGACCTCGACAGCAGCCATGATCAGCGTTTT
>Ga0116223_10003175_pt1 | contig 14952 bp, 14 predicted proteins | sample Sb_taG_3_FD_90092 | JGI IMG/M metagenome (GOLD analysis project Ga0116223, IMG submission 90092) | Peat soil microbial communities from Weissenstadt, Germany - Sb_50d_a_PC metaG | ecosystem: Environmental > Terrestrial > Soil > Wetlands > Peat | place: Germany: Weissenstadt | collected 2010-09-21 | reverse complement strand
TCCCGACACGCTTGCTCGGTGTCGAACCGAGCCTCGAAATCGGCCAGACTCCGGGGATACTCCTCCACAGCCGGCCATGCTACAGGTTGGGGCCACCTGAGTCAAGTAAATACCCCCTTTGTCACCTTAGTACGGAAGATTCCTCCCCGCCTTAGGACGGCGCATAGGCCACAGCACTCCGGGATTCTCTGGATCTCCAGAATCCGCCTCTTCCGCCGATACAACAAGCAGTGGACCCGTTTGAAACCGATACCGATCCGGTCGCCTCGCTGCATGCTGCCGTGAACAGTTATTTGTCCACGCTGCTGGCCGTGGCGGAGTGCTTGGGCAGTGCGTGTCCTCCGGTGGGAGGTCCGTACCGCCACAGGCTGAGCCGCATGGAGAAGCGCCTGGCGGTGGATGCGAGCCCGGAGTACATCGAGGAGACGTGCGCTAAAGTGGCCCAGGAGCTGGAGGACTATGCGGCCAAGGCCGCCGCCTATCTGCGCTGCCATGAAGTCGAATTGCGCAAGGCCGCGGCCGGCGTCGAGGAGATCGTCGGCGCGCTGGCCCAGCGGCAGGAGTTCTACGCAGCCCAACTGCTGCAACTCGCCGGCGCGGCGGGGTTACCGGCCGCGGACGTGAAAGCCTGCGTGGAGAACATGGGCCACGAGAGCCAGTCCCTGCTGGCGCAAATGCGGGGCAAGCTAGCCGCCGTGGAACAGCGCTTGTCCGAATTCGAGATCACCGATCCGGTCACCGGCCTGACTAACCGCCGCGAGATGGAGCGCCGCATCCGCGCCGCCTCCGCCGGCGGCCCGGCCCCGGTCCTGATCCGCTTCGATCTGGGCGGGCCGGTTCCGGACGATGCGGCCCGCCAGGTGGGCGCGCGCGTCGCCTCGCAGTTCCGCTATAACGATTTGGTGTGCCGCTGGAGCGAGCGCGAGTTCCTGGTGCTGTTCCAGGGCCCGTTGGACGTGGCGCAGGTGCGCTCCGCGCAAGTAGCGCCGTGGGTGGCGGGACGCTATCTTCTCGACAACGGCGAAATCGCCGACATCCGGATCGCCCATGTCCAGGTGGCAACGGGACTGGACCGTTTCGACGCGCTCCCGGCAACGCCCACGGAACCGGCGGCGGCCCCGGCCTAGACTAGGACGTTCCCGCCCCCCGCTTGACACCCCAAGTTACGCCCCGAGTTCGCAAACCTCCTCGCGTGCATTCACGTCTTGTATTAACGTAGAGGACGTGCAGCCAACCTTCAAAGGCGTGCCGGTGCTGGTGACCGGCGCCGGACGCGGAATCGGTAAGCGGTTGGCGATCGGCTTCGCGACCCAGGGCGCCCGAGTGGCGTTGCTGGCGCGGAGCAAGGCCGAGTTGGACTTGTGCCACCTGGAAATCGAGCATGGCGGCGGCAACGCCCTGCGGATTCGCACAGACGTGGGCGACTATGAGCAGGTGGCGGCGGCTGTGGAACGCATGCGGGTGCACTTCGGCGCGGCGGTGCAAGTGCTGGTCTGCGCGGCGGGCACGCTGGGCCCGGTGGGTCCTTTCGCCGAATCCAACCCCAAGCATTGGGACGAGCTGATCCGCACCAATCTGTGCGGCGTGCTGAACGCCTGCCGCGCCGTGTTGCCCACCATGATCGAGCGGCGCAGCGGCAAAATCATTCTCATCGCCGGAGGCGGAGCCACGCCCGCGCGCCCCAACTTCGCCGTGTACTCGGCCACCAAGACCGCGCTGGTGCGCTTCGCCGAGAGCCTGGCGGAGGAGCTCGCCGATCACAACATCCAAGTGAACTGCGTGAATCCAGGCGGGACCTACACGCATATGACCGACCAGATTCTGGCGGCGGGCGAGCGGGCCGGCTGGCGGGAAGTCGAGGCCGCGCGCCAGATCCGTCTGACCGGCGGCGCCGTGGCGTCGAAACAGATCGAGCTGGCTTTGTTTCTGGCTTCGACGCTGTCCAATCACATTACCGGGCGCTTCATCAGCGTGGAAGACGATTGGAAGAAACTGCGGGATTCCTCCGTCAGCCCGGATCTGTTCCGGCTGCGGCGGACCCAGCGGGTTTAAGATTCTCTCCCCAAGGGCGTACTCCGGTTTGCCGAGCGGCGAGGACGGCCGATAAGCTGTAACGGAGGGGCGCTGTTTCGCCAAGTTGCGCCAAAGACCATGCCCACGGCCGTGACCCATGCCGCGCGAGTTTCCCTGCTGCAGCTGGCTTTGCCCGGCGAGGCTCCGGTGAACATCGGCGTGTTGCTCGAAGACGTGGCCGCCGACCGTCTTTACTTACGCCTGCGCCGCGACTGGGATCTGATTGCGCCCGAGGAGTCCGACGTGCTTTCCGCACTAGAGGCCGATCTGGAAGCACAGGCCGCGCAAGCGGGAGCGGCCGGGTTGATGCGGCAATTGGCGGACACACTCTCCAACACCATAGCGATCACCGATCCGCGTGAAGCGATCGTCGAGGATTTTGAGCGTTCGCTGGGGCGTTTGTACCGCGAGCACGTGCAGAGCCGCGTGCAACCCTTTCGCACGCATCTGCCCCGGTATTCCCTCGCTGTGGCAGCGGGGGACTTTCTGGAGAACCCGGAGGTGGACGAAACCCTCGCCGATTGGGAGGAAATTCCCGCCGCCGGCGTGCGTCCGCAGCCGGGGATGTTCGTGGCGCGCATCGTGGGGCGCTCGATGGAGCCGCGCATTCCGGACGGCAGTCTGTGCATCTTTCGCAAGTTCGGCGCCGGTTCGCGCGAAGGGCGGCTAGTGCTGGTGGAGTCGCTCGAGCGCGGGACCAATGACCGCTACACGGTGAAGCGCTACCACAGCGAGAAGTCGCAGCGGCCCGAGGGCGGCTGGGAACACGCCGCGATTCGGCTCGAACCGCTCAACCCGGAGTTTGAAGCCTGGTATCTGAAGCCGGAAGAGAACCGCTATCGCATCCTCGCGGAGTTCGTCGAGGTTTTAGACTAGAAGGGTTCTTCCAAAGGGATTATCTCGCCAAGCCGCCAAGGCGCAAAGGAAAATCAAAAGGTTCTTAGTGATTCTTTGCGTCTTGGCGCCTTGGCGAGAGTCTGGAGAAGGTTGATTTTTCCCCTGTGAGAACGCGCCTGGGATTCGCCCCTATCTTGGCCCCTGTATTTGCGTGGACGCTCGCCGCGCTGCTCTCGATCGCCGCGGTGTACGGATTCCGGCACGAACATCTCTTTTCCGAGAGCCTGTGGTACCCCCAAGGGCGCGCCGGACTGCTCCTGTACGCTTGCGCCTTCTGGCCCATCGCCGCGCTGATCGTGTGGCTCGCTCCGCGCCGGCTTTGGTTGATCGCGGGAGCAGCGGCGATTGCCTACGCGGCGTGGTGGTCCGGGCCTGCGGCGCCTGCGGCGGTATTGTTCCTGCTGGGATCGTGTTTCCTGCTCGGACGCATGCTGGTGCGCTGGACCGATGGGGTAACACAAACGCTCGTGGGAGCCGCCGTATGGATGAGCGTCGCCTGGGTGGCGCTGCATTTCCCCGTCAACACGCGCTGGGTTTACGTGGCCGCTCTGGCGCTGCCTTACGCGCGAGGCTTCCGCTTCGCGCGGCGCTTCAGGGCGCCCGGATCCCGCACGGAGGCCGCCGCTCTTGCGCTGTTGCTGTTCATCATGGGCGCGCACTTCCTGGTCGCCTTGAAGCCCGAGATCAGCTCCGACGGCCTGTCGATGCACCTGGCGCTGCCCATGGCCGTGTTCCGCGACGCGCGTTGGGGGTTCGATGTCCGCCACTACGCCTGGTCGGTGATGCCCGCCGGCGGCGACACGCTGTACGCCGTGGCGTATGTGTTGGGTGGCGCGAAATCCGGAGAGGCCGCGGCGCGGCTGTTGAATTTCGCTTTCTTGGCCATGATCGTTGCCCTAATAGCGCGACAAGTCGCCAGTTGGATTCGTCCCGCGCCTGCTTCTCCGGCGGTGACGCCTCCCGCCGTACCCGCGGGCGCGTGGCTGGCGGCGGCGCTGTTTGCCTCGACGCCGCTGGTGCAATTGGTCACCGGCTCCCTGTTCATCGAGAACGTCTGGGCGGCGTTCGTGCTGGCAGCGTCGCTCGCGCTCGTCCGCTATTTGGCCACGGGCGACTCGCGCGAACTCGCCGTCGCGGGTTTTCTGATCGGGTCGGCGGCGGCGGTGAAGCTGATCGCCGGAGCGTTCCTGGTTCCGCTGGCCCTCGTGGCCGTGGTGGGCGCGGCCCGGCGCGGCCAGTGGAAGCCCTTGGCGATCGCGGCGGCGCTGGCGACCGTGGCCGCGTCGCCGCCATACGTGTTTGCCTACGCCGCCACCGGCAATCCCGTATTCCCGTTCGAGAATGCCATCTTCCGCTCGCCGCTGTTCGACACGGCCCAGTCTTTCGACGATCCCCGCTTTCACCTCCCGCTTTCTTGGTCGACGCCCTACGCCCTGACGTTCCGCTCCACGCAGTTCATCGAAGGGCAAGGCGGCGCGGCGGGCTTTCAGTATTTCCTGCTGCTCGCGCCGGCGTTGTTGCTGCTACGCAAGCGGGACCACGCCGCGCTCGCGGTCATCGCGGTGGGCGGCGCTTTGACGATTCTGTTGGTCCTGCCCAACCTGCGGTATCTGTACCCGGCTCTGCCGCTGTTCTCGCTCCTCATCGCGGCTCTGGCGGCGGAGACGCCACTGCTCTCGGGAGCCGTATTCGGCGCGCTGATCGCTGTGAACTTCTATTTTCTGCCCGCCTCCGGCTGGTACGACAACGAATTCGCACTGTTCCGTCACGACGCCATCCGCCCCTACCTGGAAAAGATGGCCCCCGCGCGGGTGTTGATCGATCGCCTGAACCGCACCGCGCCCGGCGAGCCAGCGGCCCTGTTTTCCACCGACGCCACCGCGGACCTCAAGGCGCTGGCCTACACCGACACCTGGCACAGCGAGCTGTATTGGAACCGCGTCCGCTTCGCCAACACACCCCAGGAAATCGCGGCGGTGATGAACGAACTCGGCGTCCGCCATGTGATCGCGCCCGCGTCGCGCGAGGCCGGGTCTGCGCCCATCCACGATTTTCTGGAGCGCTGGCTCGACCCCGATGGCCCGCCCATCGCTTCCCAAGCCGGAGCCTTCGGAGCTTTCCGCCTGCGCACGACGCCGCTGGCCATCCCTGCCGATACCAAGCCCTTCGGCCCCGGGACTTACGACGACGCAGTCGACGGCATCGAACACTCCGGGGGCTGGATCTTCGACCGTCAATTCGCGCAAGCGGCGCATAGCACGCTGAGCTATTCCGACGCGCCCGGCGATTTCCTGCGCTTCCAATTCTCGGGCAGCGGCATTAGGTACATCTACACCAAGACCTTCAACCGAGGTATCGCCCAGGTGTCGATCGACGGAGCCGAGCGCGCCCGCGTCAACCTGTACGCGCCTCGCACGCTGTGGCAGACCTCCAGCGAAATTCGCGGTCTCAGCGCCGGCGTCCATACCTTCGAACTTCGCGTCACCGGGCAGAAGGACCCGCGCAGTTCGGGACGCTTTGTAGATTTCGACGGCTTCGTCGTTTTTGAGTGAGCCCCCGGCAAGTGAAAGTGGATCTAAAATAAAGCCATGGCCACATGTTTCCGCCTGACCCCGGCGCTGCTTTCAATTGCCTCGGGCCTGTTCCTCTTCCCGGCCAGCGCGCAATCCAACCAATCCTATAAGGGACCGCGCCCGCCCAAGTCCGACGTGGTGTACCTGGTGCACGCCTCCAACCTGGTTCCGACCGAAGTGACCGAAGCGAAGGAGGACAGCAAGAAGAATTCGACGATGTACTCGGTTCCCGGCGCAAGTTCTTCCGCGCGCACGCCACTGGCCGAGCCGATCTTTCTCATCATGGCCGACCACATCTCGGCGGAATCCCTGGAACTGTACCGCATGGAGGTGAAGAACGGCCAACGCGAGGTGTCCACCTCGTCGCGGCGCACCCGCGGCGGTCCCCGGCCGTTCCGCGTTTCGGTAACCCGCCTGGACCGCGGACTGTACCGGCTGGAAGCGTCCGAGACGCTAGAAAACGGCCAGTACGCGTTGACTCCGCCCGGTTCGAATAAGGTGTTCTGCTTCGAAGTGTACTGAGGTGGAGCGGGCTTCAGCCTGCAACGGAGGCTTCAGCCTCCGAGTCGATCGAGCGGCACGTCCAACGCTGGGACTGAAGTCCCCGTTGCAGGCTGAAGCCCGCTCCACGGCGGCCACCTGCTAAAATTGTCCCTGAATGTTTGTCGGCTTGGAACAGGTGGCCATCGCCAGTCCGAATCCGCCCGCGCTGGCCCGCTGGTACGTGGATCATCTGGGCTTCAAGTTCATTCCGGAGCGCGACGGCAACTGCTTCGTCCGCGCCTCCAACGGCTCGGTGATCGAAATCATCGTCGGCCAGGGTCCGCTAGCGGACGCGCAGCCCACCGATTGCGGCCTGCGGCATCTGGCGATTCAGGTTTCCGATTTCAGCGCCGCGTACGCCTCGCTAGCCGGCTGCGGTGTGAGCCCCGTGGGCGACCCGTATCTAAACAACGGCAACCGTCTGGCGTTCATCAAGGACGGCGAAGGCAATCTGCGCCATCTGATCCAGCGGAAGGAGCCGCTTCCTTAAGAGAGGACGCGCCGGAATCCCTTGCTCGCCCGCGTCTTCAGCGCCTTCCGGCACCGCGACTTCCGCAATATGTGGATTGGCGCCTGCACGTCCACCATCGGGACGTTCGTGCAGCAGTTCGCGCAAAGCTGGCTGGTTTTCGAGCTCACCAACGATCCATTTTTCCTGGGGTTGGACCTGTTCCTGGGCCAGTTGCCGATCATGATGTTTTCGCTGTTCGGCGGAGTGTTCGCCGACCGCTACGACCGCCGCAAGCTGTTGCTGATGTCGCAGTACATTCAGATGACCTGCGCGTTTATCCTGACCGTGTTGTTTTTCACTCACGTCGTCAAGGTCTGGCACATCCTGACGTTGTCCTTCGTGGTGGGCATGGGCCAGTCCATGGGCGGCCCGGCTTATTCTGCCTTGCTCCCGACGCTGGTGGGACCCGAGGATCTCCAGAACGCCATCGCCATGAATTCCATTCAGTTCAACCTGGCGCGCATCATTGGCCCGACCCTGGGCGGGCTGGCGTACACCACGCTCGGCGCGACCTGGTGTTTCTTACTTAACGGAGTCTCTTTCATCGCCGTGATCATTTCGCTATACATGATCCACGTAACGTTCGTCCCGGCCAAATCGCGCGAGCCGGTCATGGAAAGCATGAAGGCGGGGATACGCTTCATACGCCGCCGCGAGGGCATGGAACCGCTGGTCGCGCTGGCGTTCTGCACCACCTTGCTGGGCTTCTCGCTCAACGGGTTTCTGCCGGTGTTTGTGAAGGAAGTGTTCAAGCGCGGGCCGGAGACCTACACGCTGCTGCTGGTGTGTTCCGGCTCGGGCGCGGTCGTCGGCGGGCTGATCGTGGCCTGGCTTGGCCGCCTGAGACACCAGGGTCGCTCGGCTTTGCTGATTCTGCTGGTGCTGGGGACGTTCATTGCGGCATTCGCGCTCTCGCATTGGCTGGTGTTGTCCTGCGTGTTGCTGTTCTGCGGCGGCGCGGCCATCATGGCGTCGGCGTCGATTATGTTATCGCTGGTGCAATTGATCGTCACCGACGATATGCGCGGCCGGGTGATGAGCGTCTACAACCTGGCTTTTCGAGGCGGCATGCCCATGGGCAGCTTGATCCTGGGGCGCTTGATGCCGCACTACGGCGTATCGACGACCATGACCGGCGCCGGGTCGTTGCTGGTGGCGATGGCGCTGTATTTCCTTCTGGTCCAGCGCCGCATCACGGCGCTGTAGCGGTACCGCGACCCACGCTGCGGCGCGTTCAAACTCTGTGGTGTGCTTCACTCAGGTCCGCTTTTGCCATTGCAACGGATCGCGGCTGGCATGAAAACAGGCAATGACGAGCAGGGTTTCGTCTTCGACGATGAAGAATAAGGAGTATGGAAAACGGCGCAAAAGGGCGCGGCGCACGTTCTTCAACAGGATAGGAAACCGCCGCGGATTTGCGCTCATGCTCTCGGCCAAGGTGTCAATCGCCTGCCGGAAACGGCGGCCTAGCCCGGTAGCCTCGCGTTCATACCAATCCTGCGCTTCGATCAACTCCGCGCGTGCGGCCTGGGTAAAAACAACTGTAAACACTACGGGCAACGTTGCGCTAGTTCGGCCTTCAAGGCTGCCCACGACACACAGTTCGGCCGATCTTGATCGAGTGAGGTCAGGCGCCGTTCCAGTTCCGCTTCTTGCGCACTAGTCAGGGGAAGTTGACCGTCTTCCAGACTGTCCCAGAGCTGCGCAATCAGCGCAATTCGCTCGGACGGTGACAAACGAACAATCTCGTCAGCGGTAAGCAACTCCATAGTTTAAGAATACGCAACCACGCGGGGGGCGGCAACGGCCTTGGCAGTGCCTGAAGGTTCGCGCGACAACGTCGCCTCTTACAAATTGGACCAGGCCGCATCCTCCTCGGGGGTCGACCGATCCTTGGCCAGTGACGACTCGGCAGTCGGCCGTGGCATCGCGGTCTCGGCGTGGGATTCCTTGAGCGAACACAGGAACGCCAGCAGCCTATCGAGATCCTGGTCCGGAGTGCGATCTACTGCGTGGGCGATTAGCTCACGCTTGCTTCCAACCTTGGCGCTACGCATCTTAGAATCGGGAATCCGGCTAACGAAGAAACCATAACAACGCTAACTCAGCAAGCGCCTGGTAGTCGGTTACGCTCACGGCGGTGCTCAGGCTAAGGCAGGCTCGATGAGAGCCAAAATCGCTTCTAACTTGACCCTATGCGACAACAACATCTTGGACTGCCGATTGCCGACTTTATTAAAGTTAGTAGTGAGCTGAATGACGCCCCCGATGGATTTGCCTTTGTACATTAGCTCCTCAACGTCGTTCCGGGCAATAAAGAAGCACACATATGGAGTGGTATCCAAGTATTGATCCGGAAACCGGTCATCTTTTTCTCCGATGAGAACGAGGTAATCGTAGTCCTTGCCCTTATCTTTGTAACCTAATGGCTTACTCCAACTCCAGCGACGTGTCGGACCACCCCGGACGGGGCTGCCCAAATTGCTGTACTTGACCTCGATCTTGCGTTTTCCAGCCACGATGTCATAGCTTTTGGCGAAAGAGGTTAGCTTCCCTCCAACTAAGTCGCGGACAAGCGTTTCGCCCTTAAGTCCAGCCACAAAGACGGGATGCAGCTTGAGAAACTCAAGCTCTGCTTTGAGGCGTGCATTGGTCTGCCTGAGCTCGTGGTTCTCGTCTTTGTGCTCTACAAACTCGCCCGGTCGGCTTGCTCGATGCCTCTTTGCACGCCTGCGACGAAGCGGGCCTGATTTTCGAGCATGCGGGCAACCGTGTCTTTCACCAGTTGCTCGGCGTCCTTGCCATTGGCGGAGGCCACTTGCTGGAGCCGCGTTTCGACGTCGGGCGAGAAATGTACTTCCATGCCCTTCAAGGTACGCGAACACCGGCAGTGAGGCAACACGGAAGACGAAAACGCCAGAAATCCAGGCAGGGCAAGGAAGGGCGAAACGGACCCCTTGTGGAACGGACGGGAGGCAGTATTTTCCCGGCATTTGGGCTACAATGTGGCTCAAGAGGAGAGAAACCCCATGCCTGACAATTCCGTCGTTCGCGCTCGCATCGATGCACGCACCAAACGGGAAGCCTCTGCGGCGCTGAAGAAAATCGGGCTCACTGTGTCCGATGCCTTTCGCCTGCTGCTGGTGCGCGTCGCGGCGGAAAAGGCCCTGCCGTTCGAGCCGCTCAATCCCAACGCCGAAACCGTCGCGGCGATGAAAGCCGCGCGCCGGGGCGAGCTAGTCAAGGTCGGCAAGCCGGACAAGCTGCTGCCCAGTCTGAATGCGCGAGGTTAAATACACCACCCGCTTTCAGCGTGACTACAGGCGAGAAAAATCCGCGAGGCACAGCAAGAAGCTGGACGCCCTGCTGATGGAGGTCGTCAACCTGCTCGCCGCCGACACGCTGCTGCCACGCCGGAATTTCGATCACCCACTGTCTGGCGAATGGGACGATCACCGCGACTGCCACATCAGGCCGGATCTGGTTCTCATCTACCGCAAGCCGGATGACGACAGCCTCGAACTTGTGCGCCTTGGCTCGCATAGTGAGATTGGGCTGTGAAAGCCGCGGGGTCACGTTTCAAGTTGGAGCCGTCCGGGACCGTTCAGATTTTCAAACTGACCACCACCCGAGTTTTTGATACGCTCTCATGTCAGGGAGGATCGTGATGAACACATTCCCGGTACGCGCAGCAATCGTGATGTGCTGGTTCGTGGGCTGGCCTGTGGCGGCGCAATGGCTGAGCCCCACTGCGGGCATCCCGCGAACCGCCGACGGCAAGCCGATTCTTACCGCTCCGGCGCCCCGCACGCCCGACGGCAAACCGGATCTGTCCGGATTTTGGGCCCTGAACTCCGGCAAGTACATGGGCAACATTGCCTCGGATCAGCCGCCCGGAGTCTTCCAGCCTTGGGCGGAGGCGCTCTACAAACAGCACGCCGAGACCTATGGCAAGGACGACCCGTACCTGCAGTGCCTGCCCCAGGGTCCTCGAATGAATGTGTACTACCCCCTGCTCCAGAAGATCATCCAGACTCCCGGCCTCATCGCGATTCTCATGGAGGACCTAACCTTCCGGCAAATCTTCATGGACGGCCGCGCTCTTCCTCAGGACCCCAATCCGAGCTACATGGGATACTCGGTGGGCCGTTGGGACGGCGACACGCTGGTGGTGGAGACCATCGGATTTAACGACCGCACCTGGCTCGACCTGAGTGGCCACACGCACAGCGAAGCCCTCCGCACGACCGAGCGATTCCGGCGCCGCGACCTCGGCCACATGGAGATCCAGGAGACCTTCGACGATCCCCAGACCTTTACCAAGCCGTGGAGCATCACAATCCAAGCCGATCTGGCGCTCGACATCGACATTATCGAATACATCTGCGCCGAAAACGAAAAGGACGCCAAACACCTGGTGGGCAAGGCTTCCGAAGCCGTGGAAGACGCCAAGAAGCGCGCCGTGAAGGTGGCTCCGGAGGTGCTGGCCAAGTACGTCGGGACGTACGAGTCACATGCCCTGGAGAATCCCGTTACCGCGAGGCTCACCCATGTCACGGTCAAGGACGGCGTTTTGTTCGGCGAAAGCTCGGCGGCGATTCCTTTATCCGACACAGTTTTCTTCTGGGGCGGTACGCGGCACGAATTTGTGATGAATGAGCAGGGCGTGGTCACGCATATGCTGGAGGGAGAGAACGGCAACAAGGCTGTCCGTATTTCGGGCGGGAACTGATAGACTGCAAGGGATTCGGGAGGTGAACTATGGATTCGCGCGCCGCGTATTCCAGAAGAGACGTGTTGAAGGCTGCCGCCGCCGGACTCGTGCTTGCGCCGGCGCGGGCGGCCACGAAGATCGACTCGGTGGTGTCCGGCGTGCGGTTGGGTGCGCAGAGCTACAGCTTTCGCGACCGCTCGCTCGACGCGGCCATTAAAGGGTACGTGGAGGACGGGCTGGGTGAGTGCGAGCTGTACTCACCCGGCCATGTCGAACCGCGCTTGGACCGCGAGGCATTGCGCAAGTGGCGGCTGACGGTTCCGCTCGACGAGTTTCGCGCGGTGCGCAAGAAGTTCGACGATGCGGGCATCGAACTCTACGCCTACAACCTCAGTTTCAAGGACGATTTCACGGACGAAGAAATCGACCGGGGGTTTGAAGCGGCCCATGCGCTGGGCGTGGGCGCGATCACGGCTTCGTCCACCGTGAGCTGCGCCAAACGGCTGGTGCCTTTTGTCACCAAACACAAAATCTCGGTGGCGTTTCACGGGCATTCCGATGTACGTAATCCCAACGAGTTTGCGAAACCGGAAAGCTTCTTTCAGGCGCTGGATATGTCGCCGCGCTTCGCCGTGAATCTGGACATTGGCCACTTCTGGGCGGCCAACTACGATCCGGTGGCGTTCATCGAGCAATATCACGATCGCATCCTGGTGCTGCACTTGAAAGATCGCAAGAAGGACCAGGGACCGAATGTGCCGTGGGGCCAGGGCGATACTCCGATCAAGGAAGTCTTGCAGTTGCTGAAGGAAGAGAAGTATCCGATTCGCGCGTACATCGAGTACGAGTATCCCGGCAAGGATGACGCGGTGGTGGAGGTGAAGCGGTGCTTCGACTATTGCAAGCAGGCGCTGGCTTAGCCTCGCTGGCTGTGGTGTTGGCGGCGGTGTTTACCGCTGGCTCAGCGCGGGCGCAACTGATCACGCGGCCGGTTCCTTCGCCCCAGGCTGTCGAGCGGGGCCAGAAGGCGTTCGTCGCCAATTGCGGGTTCTGCCACGGGGCTACGGCCAAGGGCGGAGAGAGCGGTCCGGATCTGGTGCGGTCGGTGCTGGTGCTCGATGACGAGTCGGGCGACAAGATCGGGCCGGTGATTCGGAACGGGCGTCCCGACAGGGGCATGCCCGCGTTCGGTTTGCCCGCGGACCAGGTATCCGATATCGCGGCGTTCCTGCGCGCGCGAACGCAGGCCGCGATTAACCGGCGCGAATACCAGATCCCCAATCTGCTGACCGGCGACGCTAAGGCGGGCGAGGTGTATTTCAACGGCTCGGGCAAATGCAACTCCTGCCATTCGGCGACCGGAGATCTGGCGGGTGTCGGCAAGAAATATGCACCGGAACAACTGGAGACGCGCTTCCTTTATCCGCGGGGGCAGCAGCCGAAGGCGAGCCAGGTTACGGTGACGTTGCGCGGAGGCCAGACCTACTCGGGTGAGCTGGTGAACCTCGACGATTTCAATGTGGGGCTGCGCGATTCCGACGGTTACTATCATTCGTTCAGCCGCGACGGCGCGAAAGTCGACGTGCGCGATCCTTATGCCGCGCACGCCGATCTGCTGCGAAAGTATACGGATGCCGATATGCACAATCTTCTGGCGTACCTGGTGACGCTGCAATGAAGGCGCTGCTGAGGATGTGGGGCAGGATGATATCCTGCGCGCCGGTTGGCAACCGGCGCTGGGGGGCCTGGTGGCAACATCCACAGGCGGGTTGCCAACCCGCCGCAGGTTTCCAACCTGCCCCACACAGGCAAGCTGAAGGACAGGCTCGCAGCGGCATCCTCTCCCTCGCCGTGTTGCTTGCGGGTGCTTCGGTGCTCGCGCAGCCGCTGGATCCTGCCAAGCTCCTGAAGCCGCCTACCGATTCCTGGCCCACTTACAATGGCGATTACTCCGGGCGGCGGTACAGCCCGCTCAATCAGATCACTCAACTGAACGTCAAGAATCTCGCGCTGGCCTGGGCTTTCCGCGCCCCGTCGGCCGGTTTTCCGGGTGCCGGCGGGAGCACGCAGATCAAAGCCACGCCCCTGGAGGTGAACGGGGTGCTGTACTTCACCGTGCCCGATCACGCCTGGGCCGTGGACGCGCGCACCGGCCGTCAGATCTGGCGCTTCGATTGGGAGACGCAGGGCGGCATCCACATTGGCAATCGCGGCTTTGGCATGTACGGCAACTGGCTCTTCTTTGAAACGCCGGATTGTCACCTGATCTCGCTCGACGCGCGCACGGGCAAGATGCGCTGGTCGACGGAGATCGCCGACGTCAAGCAGGAGTACTTCTGCACGCCTGCTCCCTTCGTGGTCCACAACCACATCCTGGTGGGCGTGGGCGGCGACTCGCTGGACGTGCCGGGGTACTTGGAAGCGCGCAATCCGGAGACGGGGGAAGTTGAGTGGCGCTTCAACACCACGCCGCGCGTGGGCGAGGCCAACGCGGAATCGTGGCCGTCGAAGGAAGCCATGGAGCACGGCGGCGGCATGACGTGGCTCTCCGGCACTTACGATCCGGAGTTGAACCTTTATTACTTCGGCACCGGCAATCCGCAACCGGTGCATGCCGCGCAGAGCCGTAAGGGCGACAACTTGTACACATGCTCGATCGTGGCGTTGAATCCGGACACGGGGAAGATGGCGTGGTACTACCAGGTCTCGCCGCACGATACGCACGATTGGGACAACGTCGAAACGCCGGTGCTGATTGACGGAACCTTTGGCGGCCAGCCGCGCAAGATGCTGGCGCAGGCGGCGCGCAATGGATACTTCGTGGTGCTCGATCGCACCAACGGCAAGCATCTGGTGACCGCGCCGTTCGTGGACACGCTCAACTGGTCCAAGGGGATCGATACGCTGGGGCGGCCGCAGCCCGATCCGGCCAAGGAGCCGAGGGCCGACGGTACTCTGGTATCGCCCGCATCGGGAGGCGCTGCGAACTGGCCGGCACCGTCCTTCAATCCCGACACCGGGATGTTCTATCTGCACGCGACGACCTCTTACAGCGTTTACTATTTGACCGATCTCGACGAAAAGCCCGAGGGCTACGGCGGGCGGGACGACGGGTTGTGGGCGCGCAACATGCTCCAAGCGATCGACTACAAAACCGGGAAAATCGCATGGAGCCATCCGTATCCGGGGATCGGTGGAGGGCGCTCGGGGTTGTTGAGCACCGCGGGCAAGCTGCTGTTCGGCGGCGATCCTACGGGCAACGTGATCGCTTACGATGCTGCGGCGGGAAAAATTTTGTGGCACGTGGGCGTGGGAGCGCCGGTGACTAATGCTCCGATCACCTATGAGTTGGATGGCCGGCAGTACATCGTGGTCGGCGCTAACGACATGCTGTACGCCTTCGCGCTGCCGAGGTAGGCGCGCGCGCTGACACTTCGGCTGTGGGGAATTTGTTTGTTGCGGTGGCCGGGGCTCTCGGACTTATCGCCGTGCGTTACCGGCCACCAGTGATTTGAGGACATCTAGACCATTTTCTGAGATAATATAGACCAGCTCTGGCGATCCGGCTGCAAGCAAGAGATGGCGAAGGCCTATTCTGACGATCTACGACGGAAGTTGTTGGAGGCGCATCAGCAGGGGGA
>Ga0116223_10003173_pt1 | contig 14960 bp, 13 predicted proteins | sample Sb_taG_3_FD_90092 | JGI IMG/M metagenome (GOLD analysis project Ga0116223, IMG submission 90092) | Peat soil microbial communities from Weissenstadt, Germany - Sb_50d_a_PC metaG | ecosystem: Environmental > Terrestrial > Soil > Wetlands > Peat | place: Germany: Weissenstadt | collected 2010-09-21 | reverse complement strand
CGAGCATAACGAGCGCACCGCCGATCAGCGCCGCGGTGAGGAAGCCGTTTTGGCCGTGGCCGACATTGATCAGCACTGACGGAAAGGCGAGCGCGAGCAGCAGCCACTCAGCCGTCATTCCGGAAGCCGCGTAGCTGCTGTCCGGAATCCATAACCACTGCGTCCAAAGGCCGGTCTGCGGCGTCTGTCTCTTGCGTTCTGTGGCTATGGATTCCGGGCTCGCGCTTCGCGCGCCCCGGAATGACGGCTGGAGGATCGCCCGGATCGCCAACAGATAAAGTCCGAGCGTGACCGTCTGCCACACCGCAAGCGCGGCGCCATAGGGCATCAACGCCAATGCCGCGGCGATGAAGAGAAAGAACGGCGGATAGTGCCAGCCGTAGAACTGCGTCGCCGCGCCGAAGATTGCGCGCTCGCGCGCGAATTGCTGCACCGGGTCGAACGCCGCGTCGGCGTTGCCTCCGTTGGCATAGCTGCCGGCAGCATAGACGTTGGAGAAATCGGTGCCCAGCGGCCGGCCCTGCTGGTCGATGCCGCCATGCGCGGTCGCGACCAGATAGAGAAAGCCCAGCGTCGACGCCAGCAGCAACGCCACGGCGACCAGCCGGATGCGCTCGCGCGTCAGCCAGTCGCCGCTCCGCAGCATGTCGCGCGCCCGGTCCATAGCGGTTTCCTGTCTGGAAAGGCTTAAGCCAAAGTATTAGGCCAGCCGGGCCTTAACGGAGTGTTGCGCCGAGCGCACGCTCCCCGGCAAATGCCGCAGATGTGAGGGTCAGTTGAGGATTTCGCGCTTGCCTGTGCGTATCCAGCGCTTTACCAAGCACCCGCTTTTACCGCCGGAGAATCGGAAATGGCCTTCATCGCGGACCAGATCATGCGCATCAAGCCGTCGGCGACCATCGCCGTGACGGATAAAGCGCGTGCGCTGAAAGCGGCCGGCCGCGACGTCATCGGGCTCGGCGCCGGCGAGCCCGACTTCGACACGCCAGAGAACATCAAAGAAGCGGCGATCAAGGCGATCCGCGACGGCAAGTCGTCGAAATACACGGCGGTCGACGGCATTGCCGAGCTCAAGGCCGCGGTGGCGCGCAAGTTCAAGCGCGAGAACAAGCTCGACTATAAGCCTTCGCAGATCATCGTCGGCACCGGCGGCAAGCAGGTGCTCTACAATGCGCTGGTCGCGACCATCAATCCGGGCGACGAGGTGATCATCCCGGCGCCCTATTGGGTGAGCTATCCGGACATGGTGCTGCTCGCCGGCGGCACGCCGGTCGAAGTCATCACCACGATGGCGACCGGCTACAAGATGAAGCCGGAGGACTTGGAAATGGCGATCACGCCGAAGACCAAGTGGATCATCTTCAACTCGCCGTCGAACCCGACCGGCGCCGCTTATACGCGCGACGAGCTGAAAGCGGTGACCGACGTGCTGGTGCGGCACCCGCACGTCCACGTCATGGCCGACGACATGTACGAGCATCTCGTCTACGACGACTTCGTGTTCTACTCGCCGGCGCAGCTTGAGCCGAGGCTCTACGAGCGCACGCTGACGGTGAACGGCGTGTCCAAAGCCTATTGCATGACCGGCTGGCGCATCGGCTATGCCGGCGGCCCCGAGATCTTGATCAAGGCCATGGCGATGATCCAATCGCAGTCGACGTCGAACCCGACCGCGGTGGCGCAATGGGCCGCGCTCGAGGCGCTCGACGGGCCGCAAGACTTCATCCCCAAGCACAACAAGATCTTCAAGGAGCGCCGCGACCTCTGCGTCTCCATGCTGAACCAAGCCAAAGGCATCCAGTGCCCGAAGCCGGAGGGCGCGTTCTACGTCTATCCGTCCTGTGCCGGCACCATGGGCAAGATGGCGCCGACCGGGAAAAAGCTCGCGACCGATGAAGACTTCGTCACCGAGCTTCTGGAAGCCGAAGGCGTCGCGGTGGTGCAGGGCGCGCCGTTCGGAGTCAGCCCCGCCTTCCGCATCTCTTATGCGACGGCTACGAGCGCTCTCGAGGAAGCCTGCACGCGCATCCAGCGCTTCTGCGGCAATCTGCGGTAACGGCTCGCAATCTCGTCATTGCGAGGAGCGAAAGCGACGAAGCAATCCAGAAACGGCGCTGCTCGCTGGCTTGCTTCGCTGCGCTCGCAATGACGCCGTTAAGACGCTACCCCGTCGGCGGCGCGATCTCGTCTAGGCTCCTCTGCTTCGCCTCCGGACCGAGGAAGATCACCGCGACCGCCGCGATGATCAGAACCACGGCGAGCGATACGAACACCGCGGTCAATCCGAAGCCGGTCCGTATCAGCAGGATTCCCGGAACGATGCCGGCGGTGGCGAGACGGCCGACGCCCGCAGCCCAGCCGAAGCCCGATGCCCGCGCGTTGGTGGGGAACACCTCGGACGCGAAGATCTGCATCGCATTGCCGGCGACCTGGATGAAGAAGATCATGACGAAGCCGGCGGCCAGCAGTTCCATATCGGTGCCGGCATTGGCGAACACGATCGCCATGATCCCGGCGCCGATGAACGCGCAGATCGACGTGACTTTGCGGCCGAATTTATCCAGCGTGTACATCATGCAGATGCTCGCGCACGGCACCGCCATGTTCATCATGAGCGTATATTGGAGCGACTTGGTGATGGTGAAGCCCTTGTCGGTCATGATGCCGGGCAGCCACGAGCCAAGTCCGATGGCGACGCCGAAGAATGCGGAGAAGCAGATCATGCCGGCGATGACGCGAACGGGAAACTGGCCGAAGACCACAGCGAAGGGGTCGCTCTTGGTGTCGCTGGCGGCGTCGGTCGTCAGCGGCTCCTTCGGCCCGGCAATGCCGAGCCGGGACAGCACGTCGAGCGCTTCCTTGCCACGGCCGTGCGTCGACAGATAGCGCGGCGATTCCGGCAGCGTGAAACGGAACACCCAGACGATCAACGCGCCGATGCCGAAGCAGATCCACACGCCGCGCCAGCCGATCTGGTCGCGGAATGCGAGCACGAACAGCGTTGAGATCGGCCACACGCAGGCGCCGCCGACAAAGTGAATGATCGCCAGGATGCGGCCGCGGATGGCTTTGGGCGAATATTCGCCGGCATAGGCGAAGGCGAGCGGCTGTTCGGCGCCGAGCCCGAGCCCGGCGATGAAGCGGCAAATAACAAGTACCGTAATGCTCGGAGCGAACGCGCCGAGGATCGTGAAGGTGCCGAACAGCAGAAGGTTGAACTGATAGACAAACCTGCGACCGAACCGGTCGCTGAATTCGCCTTGGGCGCAGGTGCCGACGAACATTCCCAACGTGGTCATGCTTACGACGAGGGCAAACCCTGGCGCGTCGGCGAAGCCGGATGCCTTCATGTCGGGGAACAGCGAACCCTGAACGATATAATCGATGACATCGAAGAAATATCCCGCGGCGATCAGCGAGATCACCTTGATATGAAGCGGCGATATTTTGGCGTCATCCAGAGATGAGCCGACGAATGCCTCGATTGTCTGGGCCATTTGGTCCTCCCCGTGATCCCCCTCCGGCCGCTTGAACGGCTCTGGATCGGAGCACTTTGGAAGGGCAGGGTCCCACTGTCAATGCAGCTACGGCGAGGAGTGTCGCTTCGCCGCGTCCGCCGCTCACGCGCCCTCGAATTGCAAAATGTAAAGGCCGGCATTGGAATCGGTCACATACATCACGCCGTCTTTGTCGACGAAACAATCGCAGGATTGGATCACCTGCGGCCGGTGCGGCCGCGGATCGAACATGCGTGCGGGATCAGGCGGCACGAAATATCCGGCTTCGCGCGGCTGGAACGGATTGGCGATGTCGTAGGCGCGCACGCCGGCATTGTGCAGCGTCGCGAAAATGGTGCGCGAGCTCTGGAACGCGCCCGGCCGGTTCTCCCAAAGATTATGCGGGCCGAAATTGCCGCCCTTCTTGCAATAATCCGCCTCGTCCGGAATCGGCATGGTCGCGATGCTCACCGGATTTGACGGCTCGCGGACGTCGAAAACCCAGATATAGCGCAGGCCGAGCTTGCAATCGGCGAAGTTCGCCTCGTCGGCGACGATCAGCAGATTGCGGTCCGGCAGCGGCAGCGGCGAATGGGTGCCGCCGCCGAACGGCGGATCCCAGTTGCGATGACAGAGTAATGTAGGCTTGGCCGGATCGCCGACGTTGATCACGGCCAAGCCGCCGTCGCGCCAGGCGCTGTAGGCAAGATTGCCGGCGGTGAGCGCGTGATGCAGCGCGTAGCGTCTGCCCTTGGGCCATGCCGGTGTTTCGCCTCCGCCGGTCCACATGCCCGGCAGCCAGAATTTTCCGACCGCCTGCGGCCGCGTCGGCTCCGTCATGTCGACGATGACCAGCACGTGGTCGGAGAATTCCGGCAGATGCACCGAGACATAGGCGTAGCGACCGCCGACATACCAGATGCGGTGCGGCCCCAAGCCGCCGAGCGGCAGGAAGGCAATCTCGCGCGGTGTCTCCGGCTTCGCCAGATCGTAGACGCGCAAGCCGGTGGTGAACTTCTGCCCTTGCAGCGCATCGCCCGACGTTCCCGTGAAATAAGCCTCCTGGCTCACATGCATGGTCCAGACGCTCGGGCCGTTGACCGCCACGAGCAGGTCGCCGTGGGTCTGCAGATGATGCGCGCGCGTGTTCGGCGGGCAGGCGAGGAAATTGACCGTCTTCGGTTTCTTCGCATCGCGCACGTCGATGACGGTGATGCCGTTGGAAAATCCGTGGCCGATATAGGCGAAGCCGCGGTTGACCATGATCTGCACCCCGTCGCCGCGGCCGCCCTGATCACAATGGCTGAGGAACTTGATGTTACGTGACGCGACGGCGTTCATGACTATTCTCCCGGTGCGACGCCATCGTAACCGTCATGACCGGGCTTGTCCCGGCCATCCACATATTTACGTTTTCTGTCGCCGCAAAGACGTGGATGCCCGCGACAGGCGCGGGCATGACGCGGTAAACTTGTCGTCGCATTCACGGGGCGAAACGATGGCCAGTGCCGAACACGGAATAATCGCGGTCGACAAGATGGGAACGAAAGTCTTGTTCCTCAATCCCGACACCTATGCGACCGAGGTCGTGATCGACGGTTTCCCGAAAACCGTGCACGAACTGCTCGTGGTGCTGGAAACCGGTTTCGCCTATGTGCCGATCTTCGGCGACGGCATCCACGGCCGCAATCCCAATCCGCAGCATCATCTCTGCGTTTTCGATCTGCACAAGCGGGCGCACGTCGCCACCATCGATCTGCGCCCCTATATCGCCCCGCACACGCTCAAGCTCGCACCCGACGGTTTCATTTACATCACCTGCGAGAACTCGGCGGTGGTGGTGGCGATCGACCGCAAGGCGAACAAGGTGGTCGAGGCGATCGATTCCGGCTCGACCAACGGCCACCGCCTGATCATCGCGCCGGACGGGAAGCGGCTCTATACCGAGAATGAGGAAGACGCCACCGTTTCCGTCATCGACCTGCCGCGACGCAAATTGCTCGGCAAGATCAAGACGCCGCGCCCGCTCGCCGGCATCGCGATCTCGGCTGACGGGCGCACCGTGGTTGCGGTCGACGACGCGCAGCCGACGCTGTTCCTGATCGACACCGCAGCCGGCTGCGTCCGCGACGAGGTGGCGCTTAAGGACGTGCCGAAGCCGGCGCAGATCGCGCGCTACGCGCCGGACAACAGTCTCCTCGGCGTCACCAGCCTCAACAGCGACACCGTGAGCCTGATCGATCCGTCGTTCCGCGAGCAGACCGCGATCAAGGTCGGCTCGCAGCCGATGGATATGGCGTTTCGCGGCGACGAATTGTTCGTCGCCTGCCAGGGCGACGGCTCGGTGCACGTCATCGACATCCCCAAGCGCCGCGCCAAGGCAAGCTTCCAGGCCGGCAAGGGCTGCGAGTCGCTCGGGTTTTTCTAGCGCCCGCCACGGCTTAACGATGCGCGAAACGATGCGAGACGCGGGCGCAGTTCTCGCTTACAATCGTTTTCAGGAGGCCCCCAAGGTGGGCCGGGTCAGGGAGTAAGTCTATGTTTTCGAGGGGTTTTGTAGCGACTTTGATCGGTGCGGCGGCGCTTGCGGCGGTGGTCGCGATGCCTGCCGATGCCCAGCAGAACCGCGTTCAGGTTGGCACGCTGTCCTGCTCGGTTTCGGCCGGCATCGGCCTGATCATCGGCTCGCAACGCAATGTGAATTGCACCTTCAAGCCCGATAACGGACCGCCGGAAGCCTATACCGGCACCATGACCGTCGTTGGTCTCGATGTCGGCTTTACCACCGGATCGGCAATCGTGTGGGGCGTCTTCGCCGGGACCAGCCGCTATACCGGCATGCTGACCGGAACCTATGTCGGCGCGACCGCGCAGGCCACCGCCATCGCCGGTGTCGGCGCCAATGCGCTGGTCGGCGGATCGAATCATTCGGTCGCGTTGCAGCCGCTCTCGGTCCAGGGTCAGGTCGGACTCAATGCCGCCGGCGGCATCGGCGCCCTGGATTTGCGTTACGCGCAGTGAAATCGGGCGTGATGTCGCGGCTCTTGACCGGCCCCGGTCACGCCTGAAACGATAGTTCCCTGCGGCCCGCGTCGGAACGGCGGGTCCGCGGCGGGAGGCGTTGATGGCAGCAAACGGCAGCAACGGCACGCGAGCCACCGGACCCCGCTGCGTCGCTCTGGTCGGTCCCTTCCAGAGCGGCAAAACCACGCTACTTGAAGCGATCCTCGCGCGCACCGGCGCCATCCCGCGCCAAGGCACCGTCGAGGCCGGCAATACGGTCGGCGATTCCAGCAAGGAAGCGCGCCATCACCGCATGAGCGTCGAGCTCACGGTCGCCACCGTCAATTTCATGGGCGACGGCTATGCGTTCCTCGACTGCCCGGGCTCGGTCGAGTTCGTCCATGACATGCGCGCGGTGCTGCCGGCGATCGATGTCGCCGTCGTCGTGTGCGAGCTCGACGAGAAGAAAATTCCGCAGCTGCAGCTCATCCTGCGCGAGCTCGAAGATCAGAAAATTCCCCGCATCCTGTTCGTCAACAAGATCGACAAGGCCGATGCCGGCGTTCACGACGTGCTGAAGCTGTTGCAGCCCGCCTCGCGCACTAAACTGATCCTGCGGCAAATTCCGACCTTCTCCGGCGACATCATCAGCGGCTTCGTCGATCTCGCGCTCGAACGCGCCTTCGTTTACAAGGAGCATGCCCCCTCCGAAGTCGTTCCGCTCGCCGGCGACGCTGCGGATCTAGAAAAGACCGCGCGCTTCTCGATGCTGGAGACGCTTGCCGATCATGACGACGAGCTGATGGAGCAATTGCTCGAAGACATCCAGCCGCCGCGCGACAAGGTGTTCGACGACCTCACGCGCGAATTGCGCGAGGGCCTCGTTTGTCCGATCATGATGGGGACCGCGGCGCGCGCCAACGGCATCCTGCGCCTCCTCAAGGCACTGCGCCACGAATCGCCGGGCATCGCCGAAACCGCCAAGCGTCTCGGCGTCAAGGCCGGCTCTGACGCCGTCGCCTACGTGCTCAAGACGCAGAACACCGCGCATGGCGGCAGGATGTCGATCGTGCGGATGCTCGCGGGGCAAGCCGGCGACGGCACCACCTTCCTCACCGGCGACGACGAGGCCGGCCGCGTCGCCGGCGTCTTCAAGCTTGTCGGCCAGTCCAGCGAAAAGCGCGGACCGGCCACGGTCGGCGAAACCGTCGCTTTCGCCAAGCTCGAAAAGGCCAAGACCGGCGACACAATCACGGCGGGCAAGCAGGCGCATCCGGCGCTTGCCAAGGTCGTGCCCTATCCGCCGGTGCTGGCGATCGCGATTTCGGCGAAGGAGCGCAAGGACGACGTGAAACTTGGCCAGGCGCTCAACAAGCTCGCCGAGGAGGATCCCTCGATCACCATCGTGCACAATCCGGAGACGCACGAGGTGGTGCTGTGGGGCCAGGGCGAGATGCACCTGCGCGTCGCCACCGAGCGACTCAGCGATCGCTACGGCGTGGCGATCGAACGGCGCCAGCCGACGGTCGGCTACCGCGAGACCATCCGCAAGGGCATAGTCCAGCGCGGCCGCCACAAGAAACAATCGGGCGGCCACGGCCAGTACGGCGACGTCGTGCTCGACATCAAGCCGTTGCCGCGCGGCGCGGGTTTCTCATTCGAAGAAAAAATTAGCGGCGGCGTAGTGCCGCGCAACTATATCCCCTCGGTCGAGGAAGGCGTCATTGACGCGCTCGTTCACGGCCCGCTCGGGTTCCCGGTGGTCGACCTCGCAGTGGCGTTGATCGACGGCTCCTATCACACCGTCGATTCCTCCGACATGGCGTTCCGCGCCGCCGGCCGTATCGGCGTCGTCGAAGGCCTGCCGCAATGCCAGCCGGTGCTGCTCGAACCGATCCATCTCGTCGAAATCGTCTGTCCGTCCGAGGCGACGGCGAAGATCAATGCGTTGATGTCCGGGCGGCGCGGCCAAATTCTCGGTTTCGACACCCGCGCCGACTGGGACAGCTGGGACGTGGTGCGCGCGAAAATGCCGGAGGCGGAGATCGGAGATCTCATCGTCGAAATTCGCTCGGCGACCGCGGGTTCTGGCACCTTCACATTCAAGTTCGATCACATGGCGGAACTGACCGGCCGCACCGCCGACCAGATCATCGCCGCGCGCCGCGCCGCGGAGTGATGCGGCGCCACTGAGTTGCAATCCGGTTTTGGCAACGTGGATTGTCATTATGAAAATGATCGTCAGACTGGTGATTGTGGCGGCGGCCTTGGCGACGGCGATGTGTCTCGGCGTTCGCGCCGGCCATGCTTATGGCGACGCGCCTTGGTGCGCGGTGGTCAATCTCGGCGCCGAAGATATTCAATGGCAATGCGAATATTATACGTTCGAAGATTGCGTGCCGAACGTAATCGCCGGTACGCGCGGTTTCTGCAATCGGAACCCGTACTGGCGGCCGCCGCCCGCGCCCGCCGCGACGGCCGGTCAGTCGCCGCGAAAACCCAACCAGCAGTAGCTTTCTTCGCCGTCTTCGTCGGGGCCGGGTTCCAGCCTGTCGAAAACGCCTAAGTCGACAACCAGGTTCCGCACAATGCCAGCCTATTGGGTCGCACGCTCGAAGATCAACGATCCGGTCGCGTACAAGAAATACACCGATCGCGTGCCCGCCATCATCGCCAAATACGGCGGCAAGGTTCTGGCGCGCGACGGCCGTTTCCAGATCATGGAGGGGCCGCACAAGTTTCAGCGCTTCGTGGTGATCGAATTTCCGACCTTCGAGCAGGGCGTCACCTGTTTCGCGTCGAAGGAATACGACGAGGCGGCCGCGTTCCGCCGCGCGAACGGTGCGGGCGAGGTCGAAACCATCATGGTCGAGGGCGGCGACGCGACGACCTAGTTTGCGTGCACGGCTCGCGTAGCGGCAAATATGGAATATCCGGCACGCGCGGCTGGGATTACTCCGCCTTGATGTTCGCCGCCCGGATCACCTTGCCCCACTTTTCGGTTCCGTCGGCGACGAGCTGGCCGAACTCGGCGGGCGTCATCGGCATCGGCACGCCGCCCAAACCGGCAAGCCGCTGCTTTATCGTGGGGTCGGCGAGGGCCGTGTTGACCGCCTCGTTGAGTCTGTCGACGATCGCGGCTGGCGTGTTCTTGGGCATTCCGATGCCCTGCCAGCTGCTTGCCTCATAGCCCGGCACGAAATCACCCATGGTTGGTACGTCGGGCAGAACCTTCACGCGCGTCGCGGTGGTCACCGCCAGTACTCGCAGCTTCCCGGCTTGGACGTAGCCGATCGACGCGGGCACCGGAGCAAACATTACCTGCGCTTGTGCGGCGAGCAGAGCGACCAGCGCGGGCCCTTCGCCGCGATAGGGCACTCGGAGCATGTCGACGCCGGCCATCATCTTAAACAACTCGCCGAATACATGGGACGGACTTCCGTTTTCGCCCGATGCCATGTTGATTTTGCCCGGATTAGCCTTCGCGTAGGCAATGAACTCGGGAACGGTTTTTGCTGGATCGGATGGATTTATCACCATTGCGAAGGGCACATGGAAGATGCCCGCGACCGGCGCGATATCGCGAATAAGATTGAAATTGAGATTGTCGTAGAGAGTCGCGTTGATGGCGGTCCCGGTATTGAGCATCACGAGCGTATAGCCGTCTGCGGGCGAACGGATGACGGCTTCAGTGGCGATACTGCCATTAGCACCCGGTCGGTTCTCGACGACAAATGGCTGATGGAAATGCTCCGAGAGCCATTCACCGAACAGCCGCGCCACAATGTCGGTCGTGCCGCCGGGCGAAAACGGAACGATGAAGCGCACCGGCCGCGTTGGCCAGGATTGCGCCCACGCGACCCGCGAAACGGCCGGGAGGGCGACGGCACCCGCTGCCAATTGCAGCAATCGGCGGCGGGGAAGTTTCATGACGAGCCGCCAAAAGTCCGATCGCAGCGCCGGGCTCAGTTCGGCTTGATCCCCGCGAACTTGATCACCTTGCCCCATTTCTCGGTCTCGTTGTCGATCAGCTTGCCGAATTCGGCGGGTGACATCGGCATCGGCTCGCCGCCAAGGTCGGCAATGCGAGTCTTCATTTGAGCGTCGGCGAGAGCCGCGTTGAGTTCGGTGTTGAGCCTGGCGATGACGTCGGGCGGCGTGTCTTTCGGCGCGCCGATGCCTTGCCAAGCGAAAGCTTCGTAACCCGGCACGAATTCAGCCACGGTGGGAAGGTCCAGCAGCGCCGGCGTTCGCTTTGCGCTCGTTACCGCCAGCGCACGCAGCTGGCCGCTGCGGATATGCTCGAGCGACAGGATGATGAGATCGAACATGACCTGATCTTGTCCGGCGAGCAGGTCGGTGATGGCGGGTGCGTCGCCGCGATACGGCACATGGAGCATGTTGATGCCGGTCATCATTTTGAACAGCTCGCCGGCAAGATGCGGCGTAGAGCCGATGCCGCCGGAGGCCATATTGAGTTCGCCCGGATGTGCTTTGGCATAGGCGATGAGCTCGGCAACGCTATGGATTGGTACTGACGGGTTGACCTCCAAAATGGCTGGATTGAGGGCAATGCCGCCGACCGGAGCGATGTCGCGGGAGAAAGAGAAACTGAGGTTCGGATTGAGCATCGCGTTGATGACGTTCGGATTGGCAATGAGAAGGAGCGTGTAGCCATCCGGCGGCGCTCTAACGACCGAATCGGCGGCGATTTGCTGCCCTGCGGAGCCACGGTTCTCGATGACGAACGGCTGACCGAGCCGTTCCGACAGGAACCGACCGGTCAGGCGGGCAATAATGTCCGCAGTGCCGCCCGGCGGAAAGCCGACGAGGAGGTGTATCGGCCGCGCCGGATAGGTGTCGGCGCCGGCGCCACGGACGAATGCCGGCAACGCGACGGCACCGGTCGCAAGCTTTAAAAATCGGCGGCGCGGAAGCTTCATGCTTCCGGCAAGTTACACCGCGCTGTTCCAGTGTGGAAGTGAACGGTCGTTATGCCGCGGCGCGCGGCTCGCCGCCGCCGGGCGGCGGTACGAGCACGCCGTCGGCGGCATATTCGTTGAGCTTGTTGCGCAGCGTGCGGATCGAAATGCCAAGCACGTTCGCCGCATGGGTGCGGTTGCCGAGGCAATGCTTCAGCGTCTCCAGGATCAGGTCGCGTTCGACCTCGGCGACGGTGCGGCCGACCAGTCCGCGCGACACCTGCTCGGCGGCGAAAGTCGCGTGCGCGACGGCGGGAGCGCTGCGCTGCTGATCGAGCCGGACGCCGTCCGGCGTCAGGATCGCTTCCGGCCCGATTTCCTCGCCGGTCGCCATCAGCACCGAGCGGTGCATGGTGTTTTCAAGCTCGCGCACGTTCCCGGGCCAGTAGTTGAGCGTCAGCGTGCGCCGCGCCTCCTGCGACAGCGGCCGCGCCGGCACGCCGTTGGCGGCGGCGTATTTCTTGACGAAAAATTCGGCGAGCTCGATCACGTCGGCCGGCCGCTCGCGCAGCGGCGGAATTTTCAGATTTACGACGTTGAGCCGGAACAAGAGATCCTCGCGGAAGCTGCCATCGCGCACCGCCTCGGCGAGATTGCGGTTGGAGGTGGCGATGATACGGATATCGATCGGCACCGGCCGCGTGCCGCCGACGCGGTCGATGACGCGCTCCTGGATGGCGCGCAGCAGCTTGGCTTGCAGCCGCACGTCGATCTCGGAAATCTCGTCGAGCAAGAGTGTCGAACCGTTCGCCTCCTCGAATTTGCCGACCCGGCGCGCGACCGCGCCGGTGAACGAGCCCTTCTCGTGACCGAACAGCTCGGATTCCAGCAGCGATTCCGGAATCGCCGCGCAATTCACGCAAATCAATGGCTTTTTGGCGCGGCTCGAACGGGCGTGCACGTGACGCGCCAGAACCTCCTTGCCGGTGCCGGAATCGCCGGTAATCAGCACCGAGGCCTCGCTCGCCGCGACCTGCTGGGCGAGTTTGACGACACGCGCCATGGCATCATCGCGATAAATCAGTTCGCGCGTGTCGTCGGCGACGGCGGCGAGCACGGCGGCGATCAATTCCGCGTCGGGCGGCAGCGGGATGTATTCCTTGGCACCGGCATGGATGGCCGCAACCGCGGCCCGCGCATCGGTCGCAATGCCGCAAGCGACGATCGGCGCGTGGATATGCTCGGCTTCCAGACAGGCGACAAGATTGCGAATATCGATCGCGACGTCGACCATCAGGAGGTCGGCGCCGCGGCCCGAGCGCAGCACGGCGAGCGCCTGGGCGCCGTCCGCGGCATGGGTGACCATGGCGCCCTTATCCATCGCGAGCTTGGTCGCGGTAGAGAGTTGGCCGTTGAGCGTGCCGACGATCAGGAGCCGCATGTTCTTGTTCCTTCTCCGCTTACGGCGCAGAGCGCATCACGTGCGCTCTGCCTTGATGATTTCCGTCATGGTCACGCCGAGCTTTTCTTCAACCAGCACCACTTCGCCGCGGGCCACCAGGCGGTTATTGACGTAAATGTCGATCGCCTCGCCGACCTTGCGGTCGAGTTCGAGTACCGTGCCGGGGCCCAGCTTGAGGAGGTCGCCGATATCCATCCGCGCTCGGCCAAGCACGGCCGACACTTGCACCGGAACGTCGAACACCGCTTCGAGGTCGGCGGCGATGCGTGTCGTCGGGCCTTCCGGCTCCGGCGCCAGCGGCGCGTCGATCGGCGCTCCACCGCCTTCGAGGTTCGGCAGCGGGATTTTGCCATCCTCACTCATTCTCAGACCTCCTCAGCATTTCATTCGTGGCGGCGAGGCTGCGGCGCGCGCTGACGTAACCGGTCACCGCTTCGCTGATCGCCGCGTCCGCCGCGGCGTTGTCGCGGTTGATGCCGCCGTCGGCCCATTCGATGCGGCAATCGCCGACCGCAATGTCAGGTTCGGCGAGCACGACAAGCCGGCCTTCGAAACTGCGGGCGCGAACGATGTCGTCGAGCTTTTCCTTCGCCGCGGCATAGAGCGCATCGTTGACGCGCACCGCGATGTGCGGCGCGGCGACGATCTGGCGGAAGCAGTCGCTCGCCAGCGCTGCGATTTCTGCAAATGGCTCGCGTGCGATCAAAGCGGGCGCGAGCTTTCTGGCGACCGCCACGGCGACTTCGACCGCCTCGCATTCGAGCCGGGTCTCGATGGCCACGAGTGCATCGTTCGCCACGGCGAGGGCGGCCGCGATGCGCTCGATCGCCGCCGCCATGCGGCGGCCGGATTCGACCTCGGCGTCGGTCTGCGCCTCGGCAAAACCCCTGCGATGCGCGGCGGCTTCCGCCGCGGCGAGCTGCGCCGTGTGTTCGGCGAGCGCAATCGTCGACCCGGCGGGCTTGCCGTCCGCGTCGCCGGCGAAGTCCATGTCGAACAGGAATTTTTTGGCTGCGCTCATCCGCATGGGCCTTTAGTAGATCAACTCTTCTTCGCCGCGGGTCTTGGAGATGACGATCTCGCCTTTGGCGGCGAGATCCTTGGCGAGGTTGACCAGCAACCCCTGCGCCTCGTCGACCTCGCGCAGCCGCACCGGCCCCATCGCCTGCATGTCGTCCATCAGCATCTTGGCCGCGCGCGTCGACATGTTGGACAGGAAGAATTGGCGTACCGGCTCGGCGGCGCCCTTGAGCGCAATGCCGAGCTTGTCCTTATCGACGTGGCGCATCAGCGTTTGCGCCGAGGCGGTATCGAGTTTGGTCAGGTCGTCGAACGTGAACATCAGGGTCTTGATGCGCTCGGCGCTCTCGCGGTTGTCTTCTTCGAGCGCGGTCAGGAAGCGCGTCTCCGTCTGGCGGTCGAAATTGTTGAAAATCTCGGCCATGACCTCGTGGGCGTCGCGCCGGCGCGTCTGCGACAGGTTCGACATGAATTCGGTGCGCAGTGTCTGCTCGACGCGTTCCAGCACTTCTTTCTGCACCGCTTCCATGCGCAGCATGCGGTTGACCACGTCGAGCGCCAGCTCCTCCGGCAGGATGGCGAGCACGCGCGCGGCGTGCTCCGGGCCGATCTTCGACAGCACGACGGCGACGGTCTGCGGGTATTCGTTCTTGAGATAATTGGCGAGCACCTCTTCCTGCACGTTGGAAAGCTTCTCCCACATATTGCGGCCGGCGGGACCGCGGATTTCTTCCATGATATTGCCGACCCGCTCCGGCGGCAGGTATTGCTGCAGCAGGCGTTCCGTCGCGTCATAAGTGCCCGTGAGCGCCCCCGAGGCCGACATCCGCGACACGAATTCGAGTAAAAGGTTTTCGACCAGCTCGGCCTCAATCGTGCCGATGGTCGACATCACCACGGATATCTGCCGCAATTCGTCGTCGTCGAGCATGCTCCAGATCTTGGAGCCGTGCTGCTCGCCAAGTGCGAGCATCAGTACCGCGGCGCGCTCGGGCCCACGGAGCCCGCGCTTGGGGGACGGCGCGCTCGATTTGCCGGCGAGGCTCGCCAATGCGT
>Ga0116223_10003171_pt1 | contig 14965 bp, 15 predicted proteins | sample Sb_taG_3_FD_90092 | JGI IMG/M metagenome (GOLD analysis project Ga0116223, IMG submission 90092) | Peat soil microbial communities from Weissenstadt, Germany - Sb_50d_a_PC metaG | ecosystem: Environmental > Terrestrial > Soil > Wetlands > Peat | place: Germany: Weissenstadt | collected 2010-09-21 | reverse complement strand
CTCCGGCATGGAGGGATGCACTATGGGCCAGGTTCTACACGGCTGCGCCACGACGACAGAGGCGGTCCGTCGAGCAATACAAAATAGTCAAGAGAGCTTGAGAAGGCTCGCCGCGCGGCACAGCGAGCCCAACGCTTGAGCGACGGTCTGAATCTCGGAGATGTTCCGGTCTCATCATCCTGCCTGCAGCAGAGGGTTCTCCCACTCGGCGCGTCAAAACGAGCAGCGCCTCTATGCCTGCCGGAAGCAATCCAGCGCCCTGCCGGTGGAGACCGGCCTCAACCAGAGCAGCTACAGCAGTCCCGAGACGCCGCCATATAGACCCACGGCGATGACGATGGCCGAGATGCCGATCAAGACCCAAAGATAGAACCCACGCGGACGCAGCGGCTCCGGCAGCGCTTTCACCGCCAACGCCACGAGGAAGCCGATCACTAGCGGCAGCAGGAAAGCATTCAGAACCTGCGCCGCGATACTGAGCCACACAAGGTCCGGCACGAACCAAACAAGGGCGGCGGCGCCGACAACGCAGGCCGCATAGACGCCATAGAACCATTTCGCCTCGAATGGATGATATTCCAGGGAACGCCGGTAGCCGGCGACCTCACCCACCCCCCAGGCCAGCGCCAGCGAGCACACGATGGCGGCCACCAGAGAGGCGCCGAGGACGCCTGCGCTGAAGACCAGGCGTCCCACGTTCTCCCCAAAAAGCAGCGACAGCGCGTTGCTGATCTCGCCGACGCTGCTTATGCCCGCCGAGGCGCCGCTGGAGGCCAGCGTCGCCGCCGCGGCGACCAGCACGGCTCCCGTCAAGCACTGGGTAAGCACCGCGCCGACCGCCGTATCCCAGCGGGCAGCCTTGAGCTGATCGGGCCGAAGCTTCTTGTCGGCAATGGCGGACTGTTGGTAGAAGATCATCCATGGATTGAAGGTCGCTCCGATGACCGCAGCCACCAGATACATGAATTCACGGTTGCCGAGGGGCAGGTCGACCGCATCCTTCGCCATGGTTTCGGGGTTCGGGTGCGCGGCCCAGGCGACGGCAAAAAAGGCGAGTTCGAACAGGCCGATGACGATCGCTGTCCGCTCCACTCGCCGGTAGGAGCCGGTGGCGACGACGGAGAGCAGGGCCGCTGCGGCGACGGGCAAGGTGAGACTGCGCGACAGGCCATAGAGTTCTCCGATCCCCGCCACTCCGGTGAACTCGGTAACCAACGAGCCTATGGTCGCCGCCGCCAAGCCTGCCGTCGACAGCCACGCCCATCCGACACCAAACCGTTCGCGGATCAGTTCACCGTGGCCGCGCCCGGTGTAGAGTCCTAGCCGGACCGTTAATTCCTGCACCATGTAGAGCATCGGAATCAGCAGCAGCAGCAGCGGCAGCAGCCGATAGCCCCATTGGGCGCCCGCCTGGGCGCCTGTCACCACATTGCCAGCATCGGTATCGGCCAGCATCACCAGCAGGCCGGGTCCCCAGACCGAAATCCATCCGAGAGGGGCGATGATTTTCGTTCTCGGTCGGGCTACGTCGCCCATGCTGCTGCTCTCTCTAAGTCTGTAAGCCCGCATTCGCCAAATGACACAATAATTCGACGCATCTGTTCCGCGGTTCAGATACGATAATCAGCATGTTATACTGATCTTGAATGAGGCTGTCATGGCGAACCCGGCGGGTGAATCGAACGCCGAGGTTCTCAGGCTTGATTTCGATGGCCGGCTGGTGCTCCAGTTTCGCGGATTCGGTCGTCACCTCCGACCCCGGACTGTTGGCTACCGCGAACTCGACGATGCGCTCGGCCTCAGCGCGATGGCGGGCGAGAGGCTCGCCGACGCACGCACCAGGAATGATCGGCATGCGCTGGTTGGAATGTTTCGGCAATCCGTGTTTGGGCGCTGGCCGGGCATGAGGATGTGAACGACGCCGAGCGGCTGCAGCATGATCCCGCGATGCGGTGGATTGTCGGCGGCAAAAGCTTCTACGGGATGCGTCGCATCGGCGAGCCTAAGAATGCCGGCAATTGGCGCATAGCGCTTTCGGTCAGCATGAGCTTAAATCCGATGCCGGCTTCGTCGCAAAAATCAACATAGCCGACCTATTCGGGATAAATGAGCATGTCGAGCGCGCTCCGACCGCATTTCGGCCCTGCAGGTGGCGAATGAACGCGTTGGCCATCGGCGCGATTGTTTTTGTGAGCGTTTTTGGTGGCGCATTGCTTGGGATGTTTCTAAGCGTTGTTCTGCCCAAGGATCATTTGAGTAGCGACTCAAAGGACGTCATCAGGCTGGCGACGGCCATGCTCGCCACGCTTGCGGCGTTGGTGGTCGGGTTGCTAATTGCCTCGGCCAAGATTCATTCGATAATAAGGATAGTGAGTTGAAACGCGCTGCTGCGCACGCCATCCTGCTCGATGGCACATTGGCCGAATACGGGCCGGAGACTCGGGAAGCCCGCGATCTACTTCGCCAGATTGTTGCGATGAGGATCCACCAGATTTGGCCGGAGGAAAGTACGAGGAATGTGGACACGGATGCTATCAGACGAGGCCTAGGCGTTGAGGCAATTCAGCGCAAGCTTTTGGACCTTTCTCCGCAGAACGACGCACAGCGTTGGCTTAAATCGACGGCCTTGCAGATCAATGGCGAGATCGCGGAATCGCGCTGGTCAGTAGCGCAGCAGACAGGTAGCAGTATTCAATGGCCGTTTCTGGCCATTTTGGTGTTTTGGTTCGCCATCATTTTTGTGAGCCTCGGCCTCTTCGCGCCCCCGCACGGCACTGCCATCACGGCGCTGTTCGTCTCCGCGCTTTCGGTGGCCGGTGCGATCTATCCGATCCTTCAAATGGACCAGCCCTATAGCGGATTTATCAAACTCTCTAGCGCTCCGCTCGTCAATGCTTTGGACCAGATTGGCCGGCAGTGACACCAACGATGGAATTGCTGATCGCCACCAAGTCATCGATTGTCCGCAGCCTGGCGCATCTGTGTCATTAGGCCGGCGAAGCTGAATGACCGCTCGCCACCCGAACCAGCCATCCTGATCGGCTGAGGTGACCCTTAGCGGAAGTCCGGCAGAACGATCGCATTGTTGCCACCGCCGTGTTCGCCGGCTTATCGTCGTTTTGGGGTGCGGCAGCCCTGAGCATTTGGGGACGCGGGCCGTGGCACGGCTCTTCATCAGCCATTCGAGCAAGGACAACATTCCGGCGATCGCGTTCAAGGCGTTGACACGTTAACGTGCGGCCCCGCGCAGCGGGAGCGCTGAGGTCCCAATTCATTCAGCCGCAGCTGTCGCATCGCTCCTCCACTGCATTATATTAGAACTGCCAAGTCATCTTCAGCTCGGTCTTGAAGTCATAGACTGGATAGTCCTTGATGATAGGCACGCTCCCTTCGAGCGACACGATCAGACTGTCGGTGAACTTCTTGCCAACCGCCATGTCAAGTGGAAGAAAGAGTCGGCTGGTCTGGCCAGAAATTGGGTCGCCGAAGTTGATACGGATGTCGTTGCTTGGATAGAATGTCACAAACCAGCGATCCGGCAGACCAATATTCAACGTCGGCGCGATCTGCGGTTCACTGATGTTCCGACGCATCGAGTCGCCGGCAAAACTAATAGCGTATCGAATAACAGGCACGAAATAAGTGTCGGGGCCAATTTCAAGGAAAGAATAGCGTACGCCAAGCCCCGGCATGATCTGCCATTTGCCGCTGCCGAGCGAGTCTTCCGCCGTGGGGGTAACGAGTCGTGCCCCAAAACCGTAGGCCCAATTCTGGTCTATCGCGTGCAGGATCGCTGTCTGGAAGACCGCATCGCCGATGCCTGCCTCATTGTCGGAACTCGGCGGATCAAATGTGGTCGATGTCTTGTCAACAAATGGCAATTGGGCAAGAAATCCGAGCTTCCAACCCGAGCCCAGGTCAAGCTTCGAGGTGACTTGCAGCAGCGGCTCCGCGCGCGCTGCTTGGCTCGTGGTCCCGGACGACGTGCGGTACTCCAAGCGCGTTGAGAAGCTTGTTTCGGGGCGCGTAAAGTCCTGGCCGTTGTAGTCCGACTCTTGTCCGGTATTCGACTGTTGTGCGCCAGCAGCCTGATTGGGTAGTGGCGCCTGCGGATCCGCAAGGGCCGGAAGTGAGTAACAGAAAATACCGCCCCACGCTATGAGCCACGGGGAACGCGCTGCGAAGTGGCGATCGCCGGGCCTCCGACTCACGTTCAAAGGAACCCCAAATCAGCAACAATCAGCACGGCTATTTCGTGATCATGGGCTTCGGCGTTTCGCTTGGCATCGCCGGCGTAATCGCGAAGGTGAGCCATACGTTGAAGCCATCCGCCCGGTCTGCCGCGTCAAACTCTTTATAGCATTTGAGATTCAGGTATCCCTGAAGGTCGCTGACCGGAAACACGAAACCGATTTGCGGCCCGACACCAATCACCCGCGATTCAAAGGGACCGAGCAGGTCACCCGACCCGCTGTCGACTGTGAGCTGATCGTAGACATATCCGACGAGACCCACCTGTATTTGTTTGGTCAGGAATTGCGATGCGCCCCAATCGAGATGAAAGTCGACGCCGTTTTGGTAATTGGTCGACGGATTGATGAAATTATAGGTAAATCCGGCCACCGCCGAAAGTTCATGTCCGGTCTGCGGATTGAAATAGGTGTAACCGGCGCCGGAATCGACAGCGCTATGTCCAATGCCGATATTCGCTAGTCGTTGCGAGTCATAGGCGCCAACCGGTGCGTCCCCGGTGACATAGGTCATGAAGTTATGAACGCCCTCGTTCCAACGCAGGGCAGCTTGCGGGTATAGGTCTCCAACCCCGGTGATCGAGTCGCTGCGACTGCCAGACAAGACGCCGCCGAAGGGACCGGTCAGCGTCGCCGACGCGGAGACTTCTTGGTGTCCGAATACGGTCATCATGCCCACGGCGAGCTGTCCGCCCAAAACCGGGGTTCCGAACACATAGCTCGGAATGAAGAGACCAATATCCGCATTTGCGTCGATACCGGCCACGATCGCGGCTCCATGCTGGAAATCGAAGCCGCGCCCTGCCGATACGTCCGTATAATAATTGATTGTCGCCAACGAAAATCCAGGCTGCTGAGGTGTAGCAGCGAGGCTCCCGAACAGGCCCGGAAGCCAAAAACTTACGCCGAATTCGTCCGCCACGGCAACTGCCGGCGCAATCACGAAAACTCCGAGAAGAACGCCCGAACCGAAAGCTATACTGCTCGCGCTTCGTATGAACGCAAATCGATTCATGAACGCCTCCTCTTGCATCGTGATCACAGATACAGAGAGCGTCAGCGCAGAGTTCTGCGGTCCCCCGGAAGAAAATGAGATTTAAATTCTGCGTCCGCGTCAGACGTTGATAAGTGTGTCCAGGTCGGCGCGACCGCGCAATAGTCCGAAAGCCACACCCTCCAACTAAATTTCTTGATTTTGTTGCTTTGCAACCCGGCGGGGGCGTGACAGGGAATGAACCGGTGATCCCTCCTGCGTGAACGGAAAGTCAAAAGTCCTGCATCGCCATGGCCGCGACCGGTGAATATGCCCAACCGGACCGTCAGCTCTTGCGCCATGTACAGCATCGGGACGAGGCCGAGCACGAGCGGCAGTAACCGGTAGCGCCATTGGACCCCTGCTTGAGCCGCGACATTACCGGTGTCGGTATCGGCGAGCATCACGACGATGCCCGGACCTATCGCCCAGGCGATCTTGCGCCAGGGCGGAGCGGCGAGATCAGGTTTCTGTAGCAGCCGAGCCAAGGCGGCCCGAGTGGATTCGTTGGACATCCAGATCACCAGTCGGACGCCAGGGATTTTGCCACACTATCCGCGGCCCGCATCGCGGGCCCCTCGCGCTGCTCCATCTCAACCAGGAAAGTCAGCCCGGCAACCAGCCAGCGCGAATAGCGCAGCCAGACCTCGCGCTTCCGGCGTTTCGTCGCCGATCCGCTGAGCGTCGCCCACAACCCAACAAAGAATGCCTCGATCGTCCCGATGACGATGATCACGAGCGCCATCGCGTTAATGATCAAGACAGTGTTTTCGATGATGAATTTCAGCCCTCCTTCATGAAATCCTCTCATGAAATTTATTTCTTGCCAGGCTCGTGACGTAAGCCGCACGGCTTCCCGAGTCCGAATCGCCTCATTGTCCTGAAGGCTTAGGGCCGATAAGCGATGCGTCAAAGACGACCTGGTCGTATTGCCAAAGGCGCTCGAAGAAACTCAGGGCTCGGCGCTCGCCGTCGCTGTCTTGCGCAGCAAATTGCAGAATTTCGGCCAGGGTTCGGTTCCCGTCGATGGCGCCGAGCAGCCGGTCCTCGAAAGAGTCGACGGTGAGAATGAGATCGGTAAATGTATGCGACCGGTTGATCAGCACCGCGACGCTGCCAGGGGGCAACCGTTCCCGAACACACACCGTCCATGGCATTGCAATGGGAATGTAGTCGCGCCAGCTATCGCCGGCAAAGGTGGTCGCCTTACTCTCATCGGAGCGATCGTCGCGGTAGGCGATGAAGCTGTGCGAGACCATTGTTCCGCGGAAGAGCTCGACGGCGGCGTGCTGCAGCCGGGAGGGTAGCGAGCCTAGACGCGCAGCGTGCGGGCTACTCGCCACCACCCCGCATTGGGCCAGGTAGGGAGCCTGCTCGATCCAGCGACCGAACGACACGCCGCACCGATCGAGCCAAGCATACAGCTCCGGGACTGTGTAGGCGCGATCCTGCGGATGAAGAAGCGCGTCCGCCATGGCCTCGGGATTCCGAAAATCCTTCGCCCGGCGTAGCAAACCGGAGAGTGGATGGTCCGCTGGCAGCGCTGCGAGCGTGGCGCCGAGATCCCGCAGATCGTCCTCCGAGGTGCTGATGCAGAGCAGGCGACAGTATTCCTGGATCATGTAGATTCCAGCGCGGCCGTATGGCGCATAAACCATGAGGCGCATGGCGCCATTGGGATTGAGGATATCGCGAAGCGACCGCAGCCCGGCGTCCGGATCAGGCAGGTGATGGAGCACGCCGGTGCAAACGACGAGGTCGAAGGAACGCCCGAGCTCCCCAACGCTCTCGATCGGGAGCCGATGGAGTTCGAGGTTCTCCAGATTGTACCTGCGCTGAAGATCGCGCGTGTGGCGCAGGCTCGTCTCGCTGATATCGATCGCGGTGACTCGAGCATGCGGTTCACGAAGCGCGTACCTCGCCGCCTGCGACGTGCCGCAACCGGCCACGAGGATTTCCAGGCTTGCGCGGGGCCGCTCGGTCGGCCACGTCAGATGGAAATGCGCGCGGCGACGCTCGGGATTGGCATGGAGATTCCGGTCCAGACTGGCGACTGGCCCCGGATATGGCATTCTTTCGTAGAAGTCGCGGACCTCCTCGCTCCGGCTCACTTCGGCTCCCCTCGGATGTCGCGTCGCAGGCGCCAGCTCTTTCGTCCGAACCCGATCAGCCCACTTGATGGCCCGAACCTCCGCGGCGCGCTCATCGACGGGGAACAGGCATTCCAATCTTGGCTGTGGAGCGGCAGGCCGCGGAGGTAATCTTGTGTCCTTTCCGTTTGCTGATGCCAGTTCTTCGTGCGCAGTTTTTTCATTGTTTCGGCCTGTCGGTTTGTACAGGGACACCCCCGACGGATGCGTTGTCCGGCCAGGGTATCCGCTCAAATCAGCGAGCCAAGACGAGAGGCTGCGCGCTGGCCTTCCGGCCAGCGCCGGGCGTCTGCCCGCGGCTAGCCTCGCAAGAGGCCGCCGAGGTCACTCATGGCCATGTTTCGACACCATCGCCATAACCGCGTCCAGATTGAACGAAGCCGGCTTCTGGCGCGGCGGGAACTTGACGAAGTTATCGATTTGTGCCGCTACCACCGCTTGCATAAGGTAAAGTTGGGGGATGTGATTAACCATCCAATCCCAGTAAGTGTTGGAGTTGAAATCCGCGCGCTCGAACGGGTCGCGGCGCAGGTTGTATATCAGCGGGACCCGTAGCTTCACCACAGGCTCCGCCCATGCCATCATCCTCTCCGCGCGTTGTATCCCCAAGTTGAACTTATAGTCGCCGACCCGGACCGCCATGACTTCGCCGTCGTCGCTGAAGTACATGATGGCGTTTCTCGGGCTCTCCTTCACCGCGCCGGTCAGGTAAGGAACCATGTTGTAACCGTCGAGATGGACCTTGTAGGTCTTGCCTCCGACCGTGCAGCCGTTGAGAAGCTTCTGGGTCACGTCCGGATCGCCAGCGGCAGCCAGCAAAGTCGGGAACATGTCGATGTGAGAGACGATGCCGTTCAGCACCGAACCGGCCTTGATCTTGCCCGGCCAGCGCAGGAACGCCGGAACGCGCCAGCCGCCTTCCCAGTTGGTGTCCTTCTGGGCGCGGAACGGCGTGTTGGCGCCATCCGGCCAGGTGTCGTTCTCGGGGCCGTTGTCGGTCGAGTACATGACAATGGTGTTGTCGGCGATGCCGAGTTCATCGAGCTTCTCGAGCATCATGCCGATCTGCTCGTCGTGGACGACCATCCGATCGCTATAGGGATCCTGCCCGCTCTTGCCGATATTTTTTTCGGCGACGTGGCTCCGGAAGTGCATGGCGGTCGAATTGTACCAAAGGAAGAAGGGCTTTTCCGCCTTGGCCTGCTTCTCCATCCACGCGAGAGCACGGTCGGTGATCTCCTCGTCGATGGTTTCCATGCGTTTCTTGGTCAACGGGCCGGTGTCCGTAATGGTCTGCCCACCCTTGCCGTCACTCAAGCAGTGGAGCACGCCGCGCGGTCCGAACTTCTTCTTGAATTCCGGGTCCTTGGGATAGTCGGGCAGTTCCGGTTCTTCCTCGGCGTTCAGGTGATAGAGATTGCCGAAAAATTCGTCGAAACCATGCACGGTCGGCAGGTATTCATCCCGGTCGCCGAGATGGTTCTTGCCGAACTGACCGGTGGCATAGCCGAGCGGCTTCAACAGTTCAGCGATGGTCGGATCTTCCGCTTGAAGTCCGACAGTGGCGCCCGGCATGCCGACCTTGGTCAGGCCGGTGCGGATCGGATTCTGGCCGGTGATGAAGCTCGCGCGGCCGGCGGTGCAGCTCTGCTGGCCGTAGAAGTCGGTGAAGGTCACCCCTTCTTCCGCGATGCGGTCGATGTTGGGGGTCCGGTAGCCCATCATGCCCCGACTAAAGTGGCTGATGTTCCATATGCCGATGTCGTCTCCCCAGAGGATGAGGATGTTCGGTTTTCCTGTCTTAGCCATTTGCTTTTCCTTTCACGTAAGCAGTCGACGGTCACAATGGCTTTTTCCGCCGGGCCACACTGCACAAGTGCATCCCGTCACCGTTCCTGGCTTACTGCCGCGCCATCGCGATGCGGATGGCTTCCTCGGGCGAGACCAGGTGATCCGAGTTCTCGGCGGCGTCGGCAATGGCGAGTTGCACGCCTTTAACGGTACCGCTGAAGGCGTTGCCTCGCGGGCCATAGTCGGGGCAGACCGGGGCGCCGGAGTCCTCGCCGACATCGCAGCCATCGTCGGCGGAGAAGACCATCGCCAGCGTCATGGGGACGGCCCCTTCGCCGACCGTCTTCCCGTCGGTATACAGGGTAACCTTGCCGCCCTTGCCGAGTCCGCCGCCGGCGTAAGCGAACTCCATCCGCACCTGATGAGTGCCCGAGGGGATCGGGCTCGTGGCCTTGACGTAGAAGTGATTCACGCCGCCGAGGTTGTAGCAGTACTTGAGCTCGCCGCCCTTCGCGTAGAGGCTCCAGCCTCCGAAGTTCCCGCCCTGGGCGATGATCACGCCCTCGGCGCCCGACTCCGGCACCACGATCTCGGCGGTGACGGAGTGCGACTTGTTCTTGATGTTGAGGACGCAGTTCTCCGACAGGCGCCCCATGCCGCCGAAGAGGATCTGGGTATTCCCCTTAATGAGCACCGGGCGGCCGGCGGTATCCGGATTGAATCGCTTGGCAGGATCGTCATCAATCGGCAACACGTTGTAGCGCGTCGCCTCGATGAGCCACAGGCGTTGCAGCTCGCGGAGCTTCTCCGGCATCTGCTTAGCGAGGTCGTGCGCCTGGCTCCAGTCTTTGCTCGTGTCGTAGAGCTCCCAGATGTCGTCATCGAGCGGCACGGTCTTCTCGCCGATGAGCACCCAGGGAGTCTTGTGCTTCGTCACCGCGGTCCATCCTTTGTGGTAGATACCGCGGTTGCCGAACATTTCGAAGTACTGCGTCTCGCGCCGTTCCACCGCCTTGGGGTCATCGAAGGAATAAAGCATGCTGACGCCCTCGATGGGGTGCTGCTGGATGCCATTCACCGAGATCGGCTCGGGCAGCCCCGCTGCCTCGAGGACCGTGGGTGCGACGTCGATGACGTGGTGGAACTGCGAGCGTATCTCACCCTTCGCCCGGATTCCCTTTGGCCAGTGCACGATGGTGCCGTTGCGCGTTCCTCCCCAATGAGAAGCGACCTGCTTGGTCCACTGGTAGGGCGTGTTCATCGCGTGCGCCCAGCCTACGGCGAAGTGGTTGTAGGACTCTGGGCCGCCGAGCTTGTCGATGCGGGAGATGAGGAACTCCGGCGTCTCGATCGCGGACATGCCGTTGAAGTTGAGCATCTCATTGAACGTGCCGTTCAGCGTGCCCTCGGCGGAAGCGCCGTTGTCACCGATTATGTAGTAGACGAGGGTGTCGTCGAGAATGGTCAGTTTGCTCAGCGTATCGAACAACCGACCCACGTGGTGGTCGGTGTACTCCATGAAACCCGCGTACACCTCCATCTGCCGGCGCAGCACGGGCTTGAGCGCTTCCGGCATTGCGTCCCACGCCGGGATCTCCTTGTGGCGCGCGGTGAGCTGGCAGTCGGCCGGGATGACGCCGAGCTTCTTCTGCCGGTCGATGGTCTCTTCGCGCAGCCTGTCCCAGCCGGCGTCGAACTTGCCCTTGTACTTGTCGGCCCATTCTTTCGGCACATGGTGGGGCGCGTGGGTGGCGCCGGGCGCGAAGTAGAGGAAGAAAGGCTTGTCGGGCGCAAGAGCCTTCTGCTGTCCGATCCAAGCCACCGCCTTGTCGGTCATGTCTTCCATGAGGTGGTAGCCCTCTTCGGGCGTCTTCTTCAGCTCAACCGGCGTGGTGCCCTCGTAGAGCGTCGGATACCACTGGTTCGCTTCGCCGCCGATGAAGCCGTAGAAATACTCGAAGCCGCCGCCGCCCGTAGGCCAGGCGTCGAACGGTCCGACCGGGCTCGTCTCCCACACCGGCACCTCGTGGCACTTGCCGAACTGCGCCGTGGAATAGCCGTTGAGCTTCAAGGTTCGCGCCAGCGGCGACATGGTGTTGGGCAGCACCGAGTTGTAGCCTGGATAGCCGGAAGCAATTTCCGTGATTCCGCCCATGCCGGCGGAATGGTGGTTGCGCCCGGTCAGCATCGCCTGCCGCGTCGGCGAGCAGAGGGCGGTGGTGTGAAAGCGGATGTACTTAAGGCCGCCCGTCGCCAGCTTCTCCGCGTTCGGTGTCTGGCAGGGTCCGCCGAAGGCGCTGGAGGAACCGAACCCCGCGTCATCGATGAGGACGATCAGAACGTTGGGCGCCTCCTTGGGCGGGCGTAGTTGCTCGATTTTCGGATACTTCGCGTCCGGGTCTTTCGCGTCGTACGTGATCAAACCCTCATGCAGCTGATACGGAATCGGAAGCACCGAACGGTGAATTTTGACTTTCTCACTCATAGGAATGACTCCTTTGATCGAATCTCTGCTGTGGCTTTTCGGTTTTCCGGATTTCTCCTTGGCCGCACAGCTATACGAGACTCCTCACCCGATCGGCCCGATGTGAAAGAGCATACTCACGATCCCTGTGATCCCGTTGCCGTCACCCAGATGATGAAGACATTTGCTTCATTTGGTCTAGCCATTTCACACTCGTTCGGCTTGTGTGGCGGGCTTCCGATCGACTTTGCAGTTGGTATTTCCTCTGCGTCTGCCGCTACACAAGACGCAGCAGCACGGCGAAGAACGCGAACACGCCGACGAAGATGAGCGTGATTGTAACGGCGATCATCGGCGTTTGCTTCCCCTCCTTCGTCATTCCTGCGATTGCCGCAAAATCTCTCCCCCACAGGTAACGAAGTGCCCAGCGGTACTCCCAAAGCGAAACGACAAGCGCCAGGATACCGCAGAAGATCAACGCAAGCCCGAGATACAACGGTGCGTCTGGAAAACGTGCGGGCGCGGCCCCGGGTCTCTGTTGCAAATGCTCAAAAAACTGGACGATCGCGAAGCCAAATCCGATCAGCGAGACGGCCGTGCGCACCACCGACATCAAGGTGCGCTCGACGCTCAGCCGCGTGCGCAGCCAAGAGAAATGACTCTCCGCCGTTGCCTTCACTTCGAACCTGTGCGCCATTGCATCAGTGCTTGGATCTGCCATGCCAGTTGCTTTCTTTGCCGACGATTTTCCACACGCTTAGTAAGGCAATTTCTTCAGCCCTTGTTTAGGCCGGCGTCCCCGCAATGCGGCGGCAGACAACGCGGCGTCAGTCAGATATCCGCGCCCTCACCGGATTTCGCCCGTGAGGATATCGCCACGCCACCAGCGCGCGATCCGCGCTATTGGGCCGCGCAACAGCAGGTACGGGACAAAGGCGAGCGCTATCGCTACGATGACTGCCTCTACCGGATAGAATGCCTTGAGCACGATCAGCTGGTAGACAGCGTCCATGCACAGCCCCAAAAGAATGATCCGCGCGGTGGAGATCAGTCCTTCTTGCAGGCGGCCAACGCGCTCCGACGGATCGGTGAGTAGCGACCAGAAATAGGGCGAGCGCCCGAGTTTCGCATCCTTGATGCCGTCGCGCAGCGCGGCAATAGCCGCCATAACGGGCTGGAGAATGAAACGGAAGGTCATCGGGCCGCCTGGACGGTTGAGCAAATCCTGCCAGACGCGCTGGCGAACTTCTGCCGAAAAGCCGTACCAGATCGCCCCAACGACGATGAAAGCGATCACAAGTATGACAACCAATCTAGCCAGAAAGATTTGAAGCTTTGATGCAGTCTCAGTCATTACACACGCTTCTTCTCCTCGCGGACAACGCAACGAAACCCGACGTGGCTCGTAGACGTGTCGACCGGCTCGGCGTGGCGCGCAGCGGGGCGGTAGCGCCGGCAATAATTCGGCGCGCACAGATGTGAGCCGCCCTTGATCACCTTGCGAGGAATTTTAATCTTCGGCTGACAGGGGTCGTAGCTTCCGAACTCAGGGCCTCCACGCGGATTTTCCGGGATGCAGCAGGCCTTTGGTGCGTCGGCGGTGTGTCCTTGCGAGAACCAATCAGTCGTCCACTCCCAGACATTGCCGATCATGTCGTGCAGGCCGTAGCCGTTCGGCGGGAATGCGCCGACCGGCGATGTACGCTCGAAGCCGTCCAAACAAAGGTTCTGTCGCGGAAATTCACCCTGCCAGGTGTTCGCCATTTGCTTGCCGCCGGGCGTCAACTCATCGCCCCAGGCAAACTCGGCGCCGTCGAGCCCGCCGCGCGCGGCGAACTCCCATTCCGCCTCGGTCGGCAGGTCCTTGCCGGCCCATGTGGCGAAGGCCAGCGCATCCGCGAATGCCACGTGTACGACTGGATGATCGTCGAGACCATTGATATTGCTCTTCGGGCCGTAGGGGTGGCGCCAGTCCGCGCCCTTGAGGAAGGTCCACCACTGACTCCAGTCGCGGAGATCGACTTGGCGCGCCGGCGGCGTGAAAACGAGGGAACCTGCGTAAAGCATGTGCGGCAGGGCGCCCGGATAGTCTTTTGGGTCGGGCGGAATCTCAGCGAAGGTGACGTGGCCGGTCGCCTCAACAAATTTGCGGAACTGGCTATTGGTGACGGGAGTCCGGTCCATCCAAAACGAGTCGACCGTCACGCGATGAACCGGCGCTTCCTCGGGGTAATGCCGGTCCGAGCCCATACGGAATGTTCCGCCGGGGATAAAGACCATGGGTGAAGTCGGCAACTCGTGCGTCTCGATTGTGACGGGAGCACCCGCGTGACGCGCTTCAGGCTGCATCCCTGAGCCTCCCTTGCGGCCGCCACGCCATGGGTTTTTCCATGGTAGCGTCACTGCCTTCATTTGCCGTCGATCGCTTCTTGTTTGGGTAGCACGTACGCACTCTACCACCTTGAGTGCGACTTCGCTAAAGAATCAAAGCTTGGACCGCGATCGCCTAAATCGCGAGCTTCTCTACAAAGCGGCAGTCAACGCGGCTTTTGCATCATCGCTCAGATGTCTTGGCTCTCTCAGTCCTTGGAGTTCGTCCGCATTTTTCTTAGCGGCGTCAGCAGCGGCTTGGGCTTGGCCAATTGCTGACGAATTTGCGCAGTCTCAATATCGTGGCGCTCTTGGCTAGCTTTCTCCTGCTTATCCCGCTCTCCCGCAGCAATGCGAGCAGCTTCTTCTACCAGCCAATCCCCTTCGGTGACCGTAAATAGGCCAACAACTGAATATGACGACCACGAGAAAAAGAGCAATGCCTGTCCGTCGTCAGATAATTTGAGACTATTTTCGTCTGTCAGGAACGGAGGTTCTGGCTCATCCTTGTTTGATGTTATGCGGCCTGGTCGTGATGTTGCAAGCGGCGGTGGGCGATGGTCTGGCGTTTGATCCTTTCGCGTTCGAGGAGAATGCTCTGGCTGCGCCCGAAGTAGATGTCGGCCGGGGTGAGATTGTCGAGGCTCTCGTGGTATCGGCCATGGTTGTAGTGCTCGACGAAGGCACGAACCTGCGCCTCCAGATCGCCCGGCAAATAGTAGTTTTCGAGCAGGATGCGGTTCTTCAACGTCTGGTGCCAGCGCTCGATCTTGCCCTGCGTCTGGGGCCAGGCGCGAGACTTCCTCACGGGTATCCTAGTACCTCGACACAGTGATTTTGACCGATTGACGCGACGTCAGAGTAGAACGGGCAACTGTTCCGGATCAATGAGCATTTCGATACTACG
>Ga0116223_10003160_pt1 | contig 14996 bp, 15 predicted proteins | sample Sb_taG_3_FD_90092 | JGI IMG/M metagenome (GOLD analysis project Ga0116223, IMG submission 90092) | Peat soil microbial communities from Weissenstadt, Germany - Sb_50d_a_PC metaG | ecosystem: Environmental > Terrestrial > Soil > Wetlands > Peat | place: Germany: Weissenstadt | collected 2010-09-21 | reverse complement strand
GAGGCAATGGAGCATAAGCTCACCATCGGGCCGAACGGGACCGTGCACGCCGCCGTTAAGGCGCGGGAGGTAGTGGCCCTCGGAACCATCCAGGGCAACGTGGAAGCCACGGAACGCATCGAGATTCGCAAGGACGCAAAACTGGTCGGCGACATCCGCACGGCCCGCATCATCATCGAGGATGGGGCGTATTTCAAGGGCAGCATCGATATCGTCAAGCCGGAACCCGGTAAGGCTGCTCCCAAGGCGGCGGCACCGGCGCCGGCGCCGCCTGTCGCTGCCCACCCGCCTGCCGCCGCGGCCGTCGCTCCGGATACCAGGCGCTAAGCCGTAAGGTCCTCGATGCAACTCCCAGGACCGCTGAAGAACATCCTGCGCGGCGGACGGGGCGGGCCGCCGCCAGATGGGCCTGTCCCGGGCGCCAACCCCCAGCGCGGCCAGTTTCCCTCCCGGATTGTGCGCGGCGAGGATTCCGTCAGCACGCGGCAGAGCCGGGGCCTCGAGCAATTCTTCGGGTATATTCGCGACCAGTCGGGGCTCACGATTCTCGACCTCGGCGGCGCGACGCAGCAGAACGTTAACTTTATTACAAATCTGGGCCACCGGTTGTACTCCGAGGACTTTCTCCAGATTCTCCACGAGACCTTCGGCGTGAACGATACGGTGGACCAGTCGAATCCCGGAAGAATCGAATACTTCCTGCACCAGGCCCTGGACTATCCCGAAGGAAAGTTCGATGGGGTCCTGGTTTGGGACGTTCTGGAGTACCTCGAGCCCCCGCTGCTGGCGGCGGTGGTGGAAAGGATGAACAAGATCGCGCGCCCCAAGAGCTACATGCTGGCGTTTTTCCACTCCGACCTGAAGCTCGAGGCCGTGCCGTTCTACACGTTCCGCATCCAGGAAGTGAATCAGCTCCAGGTGGCGCAGCAGGGGACGCGCCGCCCCGCGCAACTCTTCAACAACCGCAGCCTCGAGAAACTCTTCAGCCGGTTCGAATCCGTGAAATTCTTTCTCACCAAGGAGAGCCTTCGCGAAGTGATCGTCAAAGTGTAGTCGCCGCGGGCGACGGTGTAGTCGCCGCGGGCGACGGTGTAGCCGCCGCAGGCGCCATCCAGCTTGCCCAATACTCCTTCCACTCCACCTGTTCGCCCGCCGGCAGCACGTGGATGGGATTCAGCCCGTCGAGCATCACCGCGTACTCGTCGGTGTGGCTCTTCCGGTGCTGGTTGGCCAGAGCCTTGGGATGCGGCCCGTGGTGGATCCCGCGCGGATGCAGGGTGGCGTACCCCGGCTTGATGTTGTCCTTGCTGAAGAAATCGCCGTCGTGGTAGAAGAGGAACTCGTCGTAGTCCGTATTTGCGATGGAAGAAGGGGACGCGCAGCGCCTCGGCGTCCTGCTCCAGCGGACGCGGCAGAAAACTGCACACCACCGCGCCCTCGGTCAGAAACGTGGTGTGTGCGCTCGGCGGCAGGTGCGCGCGATGGCTCATGATCGGCCGGATGTCGCGCATGTTGATCTTCCACACGGTGAGGTCGCCCTTCCATCCCACCACGTCGATGGGGTTGAACGGGTAGATCACTTTGGAAATCTCGTCGTCCGCCTTGATCCACACCTCCCACTCGCGGTTGTCGTCGAGATGCGGCGCGGGCTCAGGCGTCGAGATTACGCCCGGGTCGTACAGCGCGTGGTGGCCGATCAGCCCCTTGTCCGGCTGATCGAACTCACCCCGCGACTGGACGATCAGGAAGAAATTGTCCTCGGTCTCGGGAATCAGCCGGTACGTTACCGCGCGCGGCAGCCCAGGTAATCGCCCGCCTCGAACGGCAGCGGTCCGAAATCCGTCTCGATGGCGCCTGTGCCCCGATGCACGAACATCAGCTCGTCGCCATCGGCATTCCGGTAATAGAACGGCATGGGCTGCGACCGTCGTGAAACGTACAGTCGCACGTCGTGGTTTCCCAGAAACGCCACCGGCATCCCCTCCGGATCGTGACCATCCGAGGGCGCAAGTTTGTTCAGATCGAACAGGTGGGGCCGCAGTTTGCCTTCGAAGCGAATCCACCCCGTGGGCGGATGCGCGTGATACAGATGGCTGCTCTTCCCGTAGAATCCCTTGCGCCCATGCTCCTCTTCGTACGTTCCCGGCGGAATCCCCACGTGCGCTTGCGGTGCGAACTTCCCCTTCTTCAACGGATACATGCGCCCCTCCACTCCCAGGATACATTGGTGGGGCGGACCCCCTGGTCCGCGCGGGACGCCCTCGTCCCGCTGCCTCAAGCGGTGTGTCGTGACTGCCTAATTCTCGGTCGGCATCTTTTCCGCGTGATCAATCACCAGAATCTCGACAGGGGCTTTTCGCGATTCCAGCTTGAGTCCCATAGCCTGCAGGGCCGTGAAAATCGAACTGGTGGGCTCGGATGCGGCATCCGCGGGCGCCCGGGCGGCATCTCCACCCATCCCCATCCCCATCCCCATCATGCCCGCCATGCCGGACTTGGCAGCCATGGCTTTAATATCGTCCATCGAGAGGTCGAGCGCTACTTCGAAGCTCCCTTTCAGCTCGGTGGCATCGATCACCGGACGATCCAGGAAGCGCGCCACCATCTCGACCAGCCCCTCGATAGGCATTTTCTGGAATTCCATGTGCATTGTGCCATTTGGTCCCATCGACATCTTGGCCGCTCCGGCGGCGCCGCCGCTGACCGTGGCGCCCTTGCCGTCGCTGTTGGGGCTGACGCGCACCTGGTTACTGCCGGTCCCGACCACCAGGCCGCCCTTCTTGCCGTCGTCGGCCGGTGTCGGGGCAGCCGCGTCGGGCGCCGCCTCCTTCATCTTCAGCCCGGTCTTTGCGACCACCAACGCATATACCGAGTGTTCCTTGGTGTCGCGATGCGTGGTCAGCTTGAACCGGTCCGCCAGCAGCGCCTGCAGCATCTCCGGAACCTGCTCCTTCGTCGTGCCCTCAGGCATCTTGGCGAGGATGTCGAATCTCTGCACGCTCAGCCAATCCGGGCCCGAGAGTTGGTACGCCTTCAGCTTGTACGCCGTGCGGATCATGTCGGACAATGAGAAAAAGCCAATATCCAATCGCGCTCCGTCCACCGACATGCCGGCGTGGAGCTTGCCCGAAGCCACCAACGCCGGCGTCAGCGGCGCAGCGGGTTTGATGGTGGCGACCTCGAATGTCAGACCGGCGGGCTGGGGAGCGGTGTTTGGGTCCGGTGTCTGGGCGAATGCCGCGCTCACCGCCAGCGCCAGACAGGCGCTCCATTCCCATAAGAAGCTTTTTCGCATGTTAGTTCCACTGTGGCGCAACGCGCGAACGCTTGCAACAGGCTGGGTGCTATTAACCGATGTTGCGGATTCGATTCCCGCCGACCGCTCACGGTCGCGGCTCTGTAACGATCTGCGAACATGCGGCATTGCAAAACGGAGCCGCGACCGTTAGGGAGCGGTTCTTCGCGACTGAGCTGCGAAATCCCCAGAACGGTTAGTTACCCAAACAGGCTAGAGATTCCCGCGCCGCGCCTGCTCCCGCTCGATGGCCTCGAACAGCGCCTTGAAATTGCCTTTGCCGAAACTGCGGCTGCCCTTGCGCTGGATCACTTCGTAGAACAGGGTGGGGCGATCCTCCACCGGCGGCGTGAAGATCTGCAGCATGTACCCCTCGTCGTCGCGGTCCACCAGGATGCCCAATTCCTGCAGCTCCGCGACTGGCTCGTCAATCGGCCCGATGCGCGCCAGCAGATCCTCGTAGTAAGTGGCCGGGACGCGCAGAAAATCCACGCCCTGACGCCGCAGCGTACGAACCGTCTCGATGATGTTGTCCGTCGCCATGGCGATGTGCTGCACGCCGGGGCCGTGGTAGAACTCCAGGTACTCCTCGATCTGCGACTTGCGCTTGCCCGCGGCCGGCTCGTTGAGGGGGAACTTCACGCGCTCGTTGCCGTTCGACATCACTTTGGACATCAGGGCCGAGTACTCGGTGGAGATGTCCTTGTCGTCGAAATGCATGAACATCTTGAAGCCCATCACGTCGCGATAGAAGTCCACCCAGCGGTTCATCTCGCCCAGGGCCACGTTGCCCACGGTGTGGTCGATGTATTTCAGCCCCACCGGGCGCGCGATGGCGTCCTCGGCGTCGGCCGGCGCGAACCCCGGAAGAAAAACGCCGCGGTAGTTGCGGCGCTCGACAAAGCTGTGGATGGTATCGCCGTAGGTGGCGATCGCCGCCACCCTCGCTTCGCCGTGCTCATCGCGCAGCGTCTCGGGCTGGCGCACGCTGCGCGCACCGCGCATAGTGGTCTCGCGCCACGCCGATTCCGCATCGTCCACCCACAGGGCGATGTCGTGCACGCCGTCGCCGTGCCGCCGGATGTGATCGGTGATAGCGTGATCGGGGTCGAGCGGCGTAGTCAGCACGAAGCGGATCTTGTTCTGGACCAGGACGTACGAGGCCCGGTCGCGCATGCCAGTCTCGGGCCCCTGGTACGCCGCCAGGCGGAATCCGAACGCGGTGCGGTAGAAGTGCGCGGCCTGGCGCGCCTTGCCCACATAAAACTCCAGGTAGTCGGTGCCGTTGAGCGGAAGGAAATCCTTCTCAGCCCGCGCGGCATGCTCTAATACTTGCGGCATAACTTCTCCTCATTTCTTCCAGGCAGCCCGTAGGGCTTGTAGGCAAAGCCGATTGTCCAAGTCCGTGCCGGTGGAGATACGCAGGCAGTTCGGCAGGCCGAACGCGTTCAGCGGCCGGACCACCACGCCTTGGGCGAGCAACTCCTCAAAGATGCGATCGGCGTCCCGCTCGCTGGGCAGCACGGTCATCACGAAATTCGCCTCCGAAGGCACTACCGCGAGGCCGATCTCGGCGAGGCCTTCCGAGAGGCAGCGCAACCCGCGGGCGTTCAGCTCGAGCGAGCGGTGCAGGAATTCTTTGTCGGCGAGCGCTGCCACGCCGGCCGCCTGCGCCGGAGTGGAAGGCTCGAACGGCAGCTTCACCTTGAGCAAGTTGCGGATCAGCTCCTCGTGCGCGAACCCATATCCGATGCGCGCACCCGCCAGGCCGTAGACCTTTGAAAACGTGCGCAGCGTGATCACGTTGTCGTTGCGGTAATGCATGGAATCGGGATACCGCGGATTGTCCTGGGCGTATTCGAAGTAGGCTTCGTCCAGGATGATGAGCACGCGCTCCGGCACGTGCCTGTAGAACTCTTCGAACTCGTGCCGGGTGAAGATGGTGCCCGTCGGATTGTTGGGATTGGCCAGGTAGACGATCTTGGTGTGGTTGTTGATCTCGCCGGCGAGGGTCGGAAGGTCGTAGTGCCAGTCGCGGTACGGCACCGTGCGATATTTCACGCCGCGCGAGCGGGCCAGCACCTGAAAGCCGATGAACGCGGCCTCGGTGGTGAGCACTTCGTCCTCATCGCACAGGAAGGCGCGGATGATGTTGGACATGATGCCTTCGGAGCCGTTGCCCGCGATGACGTTGTCCACTTTCAGATCGAATTCGGCGGCCAGCACCTCGCGTAGGTCGAGCCCGCCGTTGGGGTAGAGGTTGAGCCCGCTGAGCGAGCGGGTCATCGCTTCGATGGCTTTGGGCGAGGTTCCCAGGGGATTTTCGTTGGATGCCAGCTTGGCGACGTGGTCGAGCCCGTACTGCTTGCGGACCGATTCGATGGTGCGTCCAGCTTCGTAGGGCCGCAACGATTCGATGTATGGAGGAACCAGTGGCACCCATTTCATTTTACCGGTTCCACTCGATTACAGAGCCGCGACCGCAGGGAGCGGCCGCACCCCGCTCAGCTTGACACGGCGGCCGTTGTGGCGGATGTGCGGCCGCCGTTAGGAGATGAAGACTTCCGGGTCGGAAAGGCCGCCCACGGTACTGCGAAGGGAAGACAGGTGTGGCCCCTGCGGCGTGTGCTCGGCGATGCACAGTGACTTGTCGAGGATCGTCTGCACGAGCGCCCGCGTCAGCAGCTCCTTGTCGACCGGGTCCAAGCGGTCCACAATAAAACGCTTGACGTGTACGGTATGACCGTACATACTGAAATCATGCAAAGATGACATGCAACTTGTCCGCTTTTCCCACAAAGGGCTAAGGCAGCTCCACGAAGAAGGGAACGCCAAAGGAGTTCCGCCGTCGATGGCTGACAAGCTGCGCAAGCTTCTGTTCGCCCTCGAAACCGCCGAGACGCTGGAGCAGCTCGGCCGGTTTCCAGGCTGGAAGCTGCATCCGCTTAAAGGCGACCTGAAAGGATCATGGAGCCTGACTGTCACCGGAGACTGGCGGTTGATCTTCCGCTACGATGAACGGACGAACACCGCCAGCGATATTGGCTTGATCGACTACCATTAGGAGGCCCGCAATGCCCATGAAGAATCCGCCCCATCCGGGCGACCTGATTAAAACCGAGATTGTCGAAGCCCTCGGCCTCAGCGTGTCGAAGGCGGCGGAGATTTTGAAAGTGCGCCGCGCCACGCTCTCCGACCTTCTCCACTGCAAAGCTGCGCTGACGCCGGAAATGGCCCTGCGCATCGAAAAGGCGTTCGGCCCCGACATGGACCACCTGCTCCGCATGCAACTCGCCTACGATGTGGCGAAAACGCGGGAGCACGCGCGGGACATCTCGATCAAGCGGTATGTCCCGGCCTGAAGGCGGGGCACGGAAGTCGCGCGCGGGGCGATCTGCTCTCTTCCACCCGGTGCCGGGCACGTACCTGCTTTCTGGACTTTGGCCGGATTGCAGTCACAAGACCTCGCCGAAAATTTTCAAAAAATCGACCGAATGTTTTCAGCCCTTTACGGATTTTTCGCGCCAATTTCCGTCCGAAAGCCCAAATGTCGTGCTGCTACTCTTAAATTGAAGGATGAGGTGCGGCCTTGTTCGAACCGCCTCTGACTCCCCAAAAATATCCCTTTCGGAAGGATCGTGCCGGGAAAAACGAGTAAGTGCTTTGCTTCCCGTGTTTCGCCCCGGAAAAACCGACGGATCTTGCCGGAATTGAGGTAGCACTTGAAAAACGCCGCGACTCACAGCGTGAGCCTGGATGACCGATTCAATCATTTACGGATCCCAAGACCCAATCTGCGATCCCTTCGCTCCACGCACCGCCATAGCCCATCTGCATTCACCGACCCCGGCACTCGATCCTTCGCGAACCCCGGGCTTCGGCGGGCACTCGCGCCCGGCGAGTCTGGCCCCGATCCCCGCAAACAGGGTGGTGACGCAAGTTTTCCACAAAACGCTCCATTTGCGTCACCCAAATTCGGCCCCTCTCCCCAAACCACAGAAACAGAGGAACTTAAAGCACCACGAATAATAATTTCACACACCTCGCACCGATGCGTCACCCGACTTCAGCCTCCCCTGTCCAGACACTGGGGCGTATCTTTAGCACCCCGAGAACATCGCCGGGAGTAAGGACATCCGACCGAGCAAGCCCATCCGTATTGTCAAGTGCAATGCGAAACCGATGGTGGCCGGCGCCTGCCGTGGGGGTGGCGCTTTTGTGCACATGGATCGTGAGCGATCTCTCCGGCGGAGGTCGCCATGACCTGGCGGACTTCGATCCACATGCCGTGGCGCGCCTCGAAACGGCGATGTGGCGTTCGTACTACGCGCATGAGCGGGTGCGCCTTTTTGCGGAGTTGAGCGAACTGCTGCGCGCGCAGTATCACCTGGGGTTCTGGGGTTCGTGCGTGGGGGCTTACCATGCGGCGCGGGCGGCGGTGGTCTTTCAGGGCGGCCACGGGCGGGCGGAATACGAGCGGGCCTTGCCCGATTTGCAGAGCTTCTACCGCCTGATTCGCAAGGGCAGCAGCGAACCGTTCCAGGTGGATGACGTCGCCCGGCGGGAACTGGAGTGGTGGATCGTCCACCGCGAACGCGCGCGACACCAGCCGCGCGACCTGGAACGCGCGCTGGCGAGCTTGCAGGCGGGGGTTTATCGGCAGCCGGAAGCGGCGTTTGCGGATCATGCCAGGGCACGCGCCGAAGCGATGGTGCTGTGCGACGCGGGCAACGAGGCGGGGTTCGTATCGGAAGAGGACTGGATGCGGATCGGCATTCTGCTGGACCGGTCGTGGAGTTCGCTCAGGGCCTCCGTGAGCGGCGCCGCGAAGTGATCACCGCAGTGTTCATGCCGATGGTGTTGAGGCCCCCGAAGAAACGGGCGTGCTCGATTTTCATGCAGCGGTCCATGACCACTTCGAGGCCGGCGCTTCGGGCGCGCCCGGCGGCCTCCTCGTGGATGACGCCGAGTTGCATCCAGATGACCTTGGCGCCAACCGTGATGGCTTCCTCCACGATCGCGGGCACGGCGGCGGGCTCGCGAAAGATGTCCACGACTTCGACGGGCCCGGGAATGGCCGAGAGCGAGGGGTAGCTGGGGCGGCCCAGCACCGCGGATTCGCGGGGGTTCACGGGAACCACGTCGTAACCTTCCGAAAGCAGGTAGATAGCGGCGAAGTGGCTCGGGCGGAAGGGATTCGAGGAGAGGCCAACCATGGCGATATGGCGGTAGCGCTCCAGGATGCGCAGACGGTCGAATGCCGAGGTGGCGAAAGTGGTCTGATTGACGGGCGAGTTGCCGCCGACGCCGTCGAGCGAAGCGAAAGAAACGGCGCAGGTGTTCATATGCTGGCCCTGAGGGCCTGGTCGAGGTCCCATAGGATGTCTTCGATCTCCTCCAGTCCGACCGAGAGGCGAATCAGATCGTCGGTAATGCCTCCGGCGAGTTTTTCTTCGGTGCTCAATTGCTGATGCGTGGTGGAGGCGGGGTGTATGACGAGGCTCTTGGCGTCACCCACGTTGGCCAAGTGCGAAAAGACCTGGAGCGCTTCGATGAATCGGCGGCCCGCATCGAGCCCGCCATGAATGCCGAAGGTGAGGATGCCGCCCGAGCCCCGCGGCAGGTATCGTTCGGCCAATGCGTGCGAAGGGCTGCAAGGCAGGGCAGGGTAGTTGACCCATGCCACGCGTTCGTGATTTTGCAGGAACCGGGCCACGTCGAGAGCATTCCGCGAGTGGCATTCCATGCGCAGCTTGAGCGTTTCCAGGCCTTGCAGAAAGAGGAACGAGTTGAAGGGGCTGAGCGCGGGGCCGAGATCGCGGAGGCCTTCCACGCGGGCTTTCATGATGAAGGCGAAATCGCCGAAGGTCTCGTAGAAGCGGATGCCGTGGTAGCCCTTGCTGGGCTCGAGCAGTTGCGGGAACCGGCCCTTGTCCCAGGGGAAGCGGCCGCTGTCGACGATCACTCCGCCGATGGAAGTTCCGTGGCCGCCGATGAACTTGGTGGCGGAATGGACCACAATATCGGCGCCGTGTTCGATGGGGCGGCAGAGGTAGGGCGAGGCGAAAGTGTTATCGATCACCAGCGGGAGGTTGTTTTCGTGGCCGATGGCGGCGATGGCGGCGATGTCGAGCACGTTCATGCGGGGGTTGCCGATGGTCTCGCCGTAGAGCACGCGGGTGCGCGGGGTAATGGCGGCGCGGAAATCCTCGGGGTCGTCGGGGTCGACGAAGGTGGTGTGAATGCCGAAACGGCGGAAGCTGACATCGAACTGGGTGTAGGTGCCGCCGTAGAGGGTTTTGGCCGCCACGATCTCATCGCCGGATTCGAGGAGGCTCGCGAGGGCGATGAATTGGGCGGCCTGGCCGCTGCCCACGGCGAGGGCGCCGACGCCGCGCTCGAGGGCGGCCATGCGCTCTTCGAAGACCGCTGTGGTGGGATTCATGATGCGGGTGTAAATGTTGCCGAAGCGCTGGAGATTGAAGAGGGCGGCGGCGTGCGCGGTGTCGTCGAAGACGTAAGAGGTGGTCTGGTAGATGGGTACGGCGCGGGCACCGGTTTCGGCGTCGGGGCGCTGGCCGGCGTGCAGGGCGCGGGTGGCGAAGCCGAAGGAGCGGTCGGGCGTGGACGGCATCTTTCCAAGTTAGCGCAGGGGGCGGGGGTCGCGGGTTGGGGGCGGACGGGGCTGCGCTTGCCGCGGTGCTGGCATTTTGCTAACAATGGATTGTGAAAGTGCTCAGGAAGCGCGGCCTGTTCGAGCGGGCCGGAAGGCACCCGGAGACTATTCCGGCGCTCGAGCGCTTCTACGATTACGCGCGGAAAGCAAGGTGGCACGGCTTTAACGATGTGCGCCAACAGTTTCCGTCGGTGGATCGTGTCGGCGACGTCCTGATCTTCAATGTTCTCGGCGGTAATTACCGTCTCATCACAACTGTTGACTATCCGACACAGCGACTGTTCATCAAAGCACTGATGACCCATCGCGAGTACGAACGTAAGGAGTGGCTGAAATGGGCGTGAAGGCTCTAGACCCCGTGAAGTACGGCGAATTGTGTGCTGACGTGCTTCCTAAAGTGATTCGAAACGACAGGGAGTTCGACCGCATGGTAGAGAAGCTGGAAGAGCTTACCTTCAAGAAAAATGCTACCCGGGAAGAGGAAGAACTGGCGGAACTGCTGGAGAAATTGATCGAGGCCTACGACGACGAACATTACTCCTTTCCGCCGTCTCCACCGCATGAGATGGTGCAGTTTATCATGGAGCAGCGCGGCTTGAGGCAGGCGGACCTGGTGCCGGTGATCGGTTCGCGCGCTCAAGTTTCGGCGTTGGTCAACGGGAAGCGGGGCATCAGTAAGGCGCAAGCCAAGAAGCTGGCGGAATTCTTCCACACCTCCGCCGACCTTTTCCTGTAACGATGCTTCTTAGCCGTCCTGGATTTCGAGGGCGGACAGTTCCAGCTCCCGGCCGCTGCGCACTTCGGTGTCGGAACCGCCGCATACGGGGCAGCGGAGATCGAACTCGGCGTCGAGCGTCCGCTCGAATTTGCAAGCGGCGCACCAGACGCTGACCGGGATCTCCTTCACTTCCAGACGGGCGCCGGCAAGCGGCGTGTCCGCGCACGCCAGGTCCCACGAAAAGAGCAGCGCGTCTTTGCCCACGCCGGAAAGCGCGCCGAGTCTCAGATGCACGGCTTCGACGCGCCCGCCGTGGCGCTGTGCTTCCTCCGCGGCGGCCTCGACGATAGCGAGGGCGATCGAAAGCTCGTGCATGAATTTCAGTATGGCGCGGGAAATCCCATTGGCGCCGCGGTTGACATAAAATATCCCAATGCACTCAGCAATTCGAATCGGACTCATCGGAGATTTCAACGAGCAACAGAAGGCCCATCGGGCCATTCCCAAGGCGCTGGCGGCAGCCTCGGGAGGAGCTGTGGAAACGGTCTGGGTTCCCACGGATGCCGCCGGCAAAAGCGATTCACTGGCCGGGTTTGACGGTCTGTGGTGCGTGCCCGGCATGCCGTACCGCAGTGCCCAGGGCGCGATCGAAGCGATCCGCCACGCGCGGGTGACCGGCACGCCGTTTCTCGGCACGTCGGCGGGATTTCAATACGCGGTGATCGAGTTTGCGCGGAATGTTCTGGGACTGGCGGAGGCGGACCATCAGAAGACCAATCCCAAGGCCGCGATGCCGCTGATTGCGCCGCTTGGCCTCTCGCTCGTGGGCGTGAAGGCGCGGGTGCGTTTCACCGAGGGATCGCACTTACGCAAGGCGTATGGGGCGCCGGAAGCCACGGAGGAATACTATTGCAGTTTCGGGTTGAACGGACGGTACAGGCGGCTGATCGAAGGGCGGGGCCTGTACGTGGCGGCCGTGGACGATCAGGACGAAATCCGCGCGGTGGAGGTAGACGGCCACCCGTTCTTTGTGGCAACCCTCTTTCAGCCGGCACTGAGCGCACTGGCGGACGGCGCACCGCCGAACCCTTTGGTGCGCGCGTTCGTGGCGGTATGCGAGCGGCGGCGCCGGGGCGTGGCGAAAATGGCGAGTTAGGTAAATTCCGCATCGGAGCCACGACCGTCAGGGAGTGAACTTGCCGATCGGAAATGATATGAAGACCTTTGTGATAGCGCTGGGGCTGCTCGCGGTGGCGGCTCAGGCGCAGCAGAATCCGGCGGCCGCGGCGGCGCGCAACTGGCGCGAGGCCCACGAGCGGGCGATTGTCGCCGAGTTCATGGAACTGCTGGCGATGCCCAACCTGGCGCGCGATGAGAGCGCCATCCGCCGCAACGCGGCAGCAGTCTCGGCCGTGCTGGAAAAGCGCGGCGTCAAGACGCGGCTGCTCGAAGTGCCGGGCGCGCCGCCGGTGGTATTCGGCGAGCTGGCGACGCCGGGCGCGACCCGCACCTTGATCTTTTACGCGCACTACGACGGGCAGCCGCTCGATCCGAAAGAGTGGGCCACACCGCCCTGGCAACCGGTGCTGCGGAACGGGCCGCTCGACCATAACGGCGACTTGGTGGCACTGCCGTCGAGCGGTCCGATCGATCCCGAGTGGCGGATCTATGCGCGCTCGGCGTCGGACGATAAGGCGCCGATCGTGGCCATCGCGGCGGCGCTGGATGGGCTGAAGGCCTCGCGAATTGCGCCGCGCTCAAACCTGAAGTTTGTCTTCGAAGGCGAGGAGGAGGCGGGATCGCCGCACCTCGCGCAGATCATCGAAAATAACAAGGGACTGCTGGCCAGCGACGTGTGGCTGATCTGCGATGGGCCGGTGCACCAGAGCCGGCGGCAGCAAATCGTGTTCGGGGCGCGCGGAATCACCGAGTTCGACATCACGTTGTATGGCCCCAGCCACGAGCTGCACAGCGGACACTATGGCAACTGGGCGCCCAATCCGGCGATGATGCTGGCGCGCCTGCTGTCGTCGATGAAGGACGACGACGGGCGGGTGACGATCGAACATTTCTACGATGGCATCGAGCCGCTGAGCGAGACGGAAAAGCGCGCGGTGGCGGAAGCGCCGGACGTGGATCGCGACCTGATGCGCGAGCTTTGGCTGGGGCGCACCGAGGGCGGCGGAAAAAAGCTGGTGGAGCTGCTGAATCTGCCGTCGCTGAATGTGCGCGGCATGAGCAGCGCGCGGACCGGCGCGCAGGCCAGCAACGTGATTCCCGCGACGGCCGCCGCGACCATCGATATCCGGCTGGTGAAGGGGATCGGCACGGAGATGGCAGCGCGGCGCGTGCTGGAGCACATTCGCGGCCAGGGGTATTTCATCACCGAGAGCGAGCCCGATGCCGAGATGCGGATGGCGCATCCCAGGCTGGCGAAGGTGGCCGCGATTCCCGGCGGCTACAACGCATCGCGGACTTCGATGGACCTGCCGATCTCGCAACTGGTGCTGCGGACCGCCGACTCGGCGCGGGGACCTGTGGTCAGGCTGCCGACGATGGGCGGCAGCGTGCCGTTGTACATGATCGAGGAGATCCTGCACGCGCCCACGATCACGGTGCCGATCGCCAACCACGACAACAACCAGCACAGTTACAACGAAAATCTGCGGATCCGGAATCTGTGGGACGGGATCGAGTTGATGGCGGCGCTGCTGGCGATGTGAAAGGAGGCGAGGCCGCTGGCGAACGATCCCGGTTGACCGGGAGAGTTCCAAAACTCTTCGGGCTTAGGAGGGGCTTACGAGGCAAGTCTTAAGGCGGGCCTGTTGCGAGCGCCGGGGGTCACCTGGGCTTCGACGATCGACGCCGCCTCCGGGCGCGTATGCCAACGGCCCGTCTGTGGGTGGCGGTAGATCACCCAGCCCCGGTCATTCATCCGGTAGCTCCATCCCGCGGTGGTAAGTTCTCGGTGCACACTCTCGACGCTGGACACAATCCAACCTTCTTCCTGCCGAAACCGGTGAGGAGAGAATTCTTCTCGCCGACGACTGCTACTAGTCCCAAGAAACAGTCTGGACCCGCAATGCTTGAATGTCTGTCCAAATGTGCACAGCTAGCCGGATAGAGTGTGTGCCGCCGGCTGCACCACTCGGCGGAAGGCCTCCAACAGGCTGGTATTGAAGGCTCGGGCCAACGGTACTTCACACAGGCGCATGGCATCCAACTCAGCTATGGGCTCCCGTTGCGCCCATCCGTTGGGACGCGCCGGAAAGGCCACCCAGCCTATCTTCGGAGACCAAGCGATCCAGTGACCGTCGTGACCGGTGTCACGGTAGAGTTTTGCCTCGAGCCGATCATTTTTCGTGCGTCGCATTACACCCCCGGGATGAGAATTTGCACGAACGATGATGGCGCGATTTGCTGGACGCGGGATGTATCATATTGCTCACCCGGCCGATTTTCTTGGCACCACGAGCGCCCGGTTGTCAAAAGGCGAAGCGCAACTGCAAGTCGATTTTGCGATTGTAGGTGCTGGCGCCGCCCATCGGGCCGAAGCCGCCGCCCAAGCTGCGATAAACGCCGAAGTAAGGGGATGACAGATCGCCGCTGGGCGGCGCGTAGTTGGCGTGATTCAAGGCGTTGAGCGCATTCAAGCTGAACGTCAAGGTGTACTTTCTCCCGCTGCTGGCTCCGCCCATCATGCCGGGGGGCGGGCCGCCCATCATCATGCCGCCGCCACCGCCGGGGCCGCGTCCGCCGCCTCCTCCGCCGCCAGGAGGCGGACCGCCTCCCATCATCATCATCGGCCCATTGGGCTGGCTGGACTCGCGCTTGCCGCCCAACGACCAACTGCGCGACAGACGTAGCGCGACGGTCGCGGTCCCCGGTCCTCGCGCGAAGTTGCGCTCGATGGTGGACGTGCCGGGAGCGGGATTCACGTTGAAGCAGCCGAATGCAGGCTCGTAGATCAGGTTCGATCCGTTGCAGGCGGAGGCCCCCACACCCGTCATCAACGCCGGACGCTGGGCGATGATGCCGTCGCCGATGGTGTCGCGGCCGGTAATGATATTGTACGGAGCGCCGCTCGACATCAGGATGAACGGGCTGATGGAGAACTTCAGCGGCAACGGGAGACTCGTGCCGACCACCAGGCGGTGGCGCACATCCGCGAAGGTAGACGGGCCCCACTCGGCGCGCAGATTATACGGATCGGCCGGCTGACCTTCGGCATCGCTCTTGCCGTAGGAGAGCCCGTAGTACCCGAACAGGAACAGTTTTTTGTAATTGACGCTGGGGCTCACGGTCAG
>Ga0116223_10003157_pt1 | contig 15006 bp, 14 predicted proteins | sample Sb_taG_3_FD_90092 | JGI IMG/M metagenome (GOLD analysis project Ga0116223, IMG submission 90092) | Peat soil microbial communities from Weissenstadt, Germany - Sb_50d_a_PC metaG | ecosystem: Environmental > Terrestrial > Soil > Wetlands > Peat | place: Germany: Weissenstadt | collected 2010-09-21 | reverse complement strand
CTGGCCAAGGGCCAGTACCCGGCTTTCGCCACCCACGACGAGAAGATCATTCGGCAGATTGAAGAGTACGTTGCCTCGAAGAAGATCCCTCGCGACGCTTTTGAATTCCAGATGCTGTACGGGATCCGCCGCGACCTGCAGAAGCGGCTGGCCGCCGGCGGTTACCGGCTGCGACTCTACGTTCCTTTCGGCAAGGCATGGTATCCCTACTACATGCGTCGTCTGGCGGAGCGGCCGGCCAATGTCCTGTTCATAATGCGGAATTTATTTCGACAGTAGGGGACAACTCCCTGCACTACGGTCGCCGCTATCTTGGGACTGTGGTACTTTAGAAACTAAGTGACGGGATCGGGAGTCTAAATAGTATGCGCTACTGGGCCTATTTTGCCGCGAAACTGGTGGTCGCGGGCGCGGCGCTCTATAGCTTGCTGGCGCTGTTGAATTGGGCCTGGCCTCCTGCTCCGCGGCTCTCACCGCGATTCTACAGCTATATCCCGCCGCGGTTCGGCTACGATCTCGGTTTCACGCTTGCCGTGCTGGTTTGGTTCCTGCTGTCGACGGGCACCGCATACTTCATCGTGTGGGACCAACGCTACCGGTGCCGCGTGTGCCTGCGGCGCCTGCGGATGCCGATCGAGACCGGCTCGTGGAGCCGCATGCTGCAATTCGGCCGGCCGCGTATCGAGTATATCTGCGCCTATGGCCACGGCACCCTGACGGAAGACGAATTGCAGATTTCCGGCCTGGAGAACCCCGAATGGACCCCCCATTCCGATGATTTCTGGGACGAACTCTGCGCCTCCTCCAAGGAGCCTGGCGATCAACCGTGAAAGGCGTCCCGCGCTGGCGGGTAGCGGCTGCCATCGCCGTCCTGGCAGGCCTAGTCTTTCTGCTGGGGATGTTCGCCCCTTACTACTTCCGTAATCTCGAACTGCAGAATTTTGTGTCCGGAATCGCACGCCGTGGGGAAAACCAGACGAAATCCGACGACGTGCTGCGGACCTGGGTAATCGACAAGGCGCACGATCTGGGTGTTCCGGTAACGGAGGACAACGTGCACATTATGCGAACTTCCGAGGGCGTGCGCATCGACGTGCGCTACGCGGTGCGGGTGAGCCTGCCGGGGTACACGGTGGATCTGCATTTTTATCCGGGGGCGGGGAGCCGGTAGGGGCGGGGGTCAGGGGCCCGGGATCAGAGGTTGGGATGGTTCGTGAGAGAATTGAATTAGTGCCGAAACTAGCGACCAAGCCGAAGCGGGAAATCAGGGTCCGGATCCCGCGGAAAGCGGGACTGGCACGGTTCTTCCTGAGACCGTTCGGCCGCGTTCTGCTCATCGGGTTCGCCCTGATTACGGTTCTGTGGCTCGGGGTGTTCCTGTATTTTTACGTGAAGTATGCGCGGGTGATCGACGAGAGACTGCGGGCGGGAGTGTTCGCCAACTCCGCCAAGATCTTCGCGGCGCCGGAGACCGTGGGGGTGGGCGATGCCGCCACACCAGCCGAAATCGCGGCCGAGTTGCGCCGTAGCGGCTACAACGAATCGCGCGGCAATCCGGTGGGCTACTACCAGGTCGGGAGGGATTCCGTCGAAGTGTTTCCCGGGAAGGACTCGTACTTCGACCAGGAAGCGGGCCTCATCCGGTTCGCCGGCGGCAAGATTTCGGAAATTGTTTCGCTCCGGGACAACACCGAACGCAGTCTTTACCAACTCGAGCCGCAGCTCATCACCAACCTGACGGGCCCGACCCGCGAAAAGCGCCGCATGGTGAAGTTCCATGACATCCCTCCCATACTGGTTCAGGCGGTCACGTCGGCGGAGGACAAGCGCTTCTTTCAGCACGCGGGCTTCGATCCGATCCGCATCATCAAGGCGTTTTATGTGGATTTGAAGGAGGGCCGCAAGGACCAGGGGGCCTCCACCCTGAGCATGCAGTTGGCGCGCATGTTCTTCCTGGATCAGGACAAGCGCTGGACGCGCAAGGCGGCGGAGGCCATCATCACGCTGCAACTGGAGCAGAAGCTGTCGAAGGAAGAGATCTTCGAAGACTATTGCAACCAGATTTACCTGGGCTACCGCGGATCGTTCCGCATCCGCGGCTTCGGAGAGGCGGCCGAGGCGTTCCTGGGAAAAGATCTCAGCCAGATCACTTTGCCCGAGGCGGCGCAGCTTGCGGGTCTGCCGCGGTGGCCGGCATACTTCGACCCCTACAACCATCCCGAGCACGCCAGGGAGCGGCGCAACGTGGTGCTCAGCCTGATGCGGTCGAACGGGTACATCGCGGATCGTGACTATGCCTTGGCGATCGAAGCGCCGCTGACGGTAGCCCGGGGAGCGACGCAATCGGTGGAGGCGCCGTACTTCGTAGACCTGGTGAACGACGCGCTACAGAGCATGTTCCAGGACGAGAACTTCCAAGCCAACGCGTTCCGCGTCTACACCACGCTGGACATGCACCTGCAGCGGGCGGCCACGGAGGCGATCCGCAAGGGAATGATTCTGGTGGACGAGCAGATCAAGAAGCAGCGCCGCTTCAAGGGTCAGACGCCTCCGCAGGCCCAGGTAGCGCTGGTGGCGATCGATCCCCAGACCGCCGAGGTGAAGGCGCTGGCCGGGGGGCGCAACTACGGGTTGAGCCAGCTCAACCACGTCCTGGCGAAGCGCCAGCCGGGATCCATCTTCAAGCCATTCGTGTATGCGGCGGCGCTCGACACGGGGGTGGAGGGCGGAACGCGCGTTCTCACCACCAGCACCATAGTGGAGGATGCGCCCACCACGTTCTGGTTCGACGGCAAGCCCTACGAGCCAAGCAATTTCGAGAAAGAGTTTTACGGCGACGTGACGCTGCGGACGGCGCTGGCGCACTCGCTGAACGTGGCCACGGTCAAGGTGGCGGAGATGGTGGGCTACGACAAAGTGGTCGACATGGCCAATCGCGCGGGCATGAACTACAAGATCCAGCCGACTCCGGCGGTGGCGCTGGGATCGTATGAAATCACGCCCCTAGAAGCCGCTGGCGCGTACACCATGTTCTCCAACAACGGCAACTACGTGAAGCCGAGCATCCTCAGAATGGTCCGGGACGGCAAAGACGGCAAGGTGCTGTTCAAGAACAAGCCGGAAGAGAAACACGTTCTGGACCCGCGCGTGGCGTACCTGGTGACCAACCTGATGGAAGAGGTCCTGCGGACCGGCACGGCGGCCGGGATACCCGGAAAGTACGGGCTGAACGTCCCGGCGGCGGGCAAAACCGGCACGTCGCACGATGGCTGGTTCGCGGGTTTCACTTCGGAGCTGCTGTGCGTGGTGTGGGTAGGGTTCGACGACAACGAGAAGTTGGATCTGCAAGGCGCGCATTCGGCCGCGCCGATCTGGGCGCAATTCATGAAGAGCGCGCTGGCATACCGGGAGTATCGCGGCGCCAAGCCGTTCCAGGCGCCAGACGGGATCGTCTCCATCGATATCGATCCGGAGACCGGGATGCCGGCGACTCCGGCTTGCCCCACTACGAAAAAGGAATTCTACATCGCGGGGACGGAGCCGGTGGGCGCCTGCCCGAAGCATGGCGGCGGACGCCAGGGGATCACGAATGTCGCCGGATGGGATACCTCGCCCGCGGAGAAGACGGTGGCAAATCCTGGTGCCGTTCCCACGGACACCGCGCCGCGCATCGTCGGTTCGGGCGGGGATGGGCAGGTAGCGCCCGGTGCGGTGGCGCGGAGGGCCGCGCGCCAGGAACCGCCGGAGGCCGCTGCGGCAGCGGCGCAGGCGGAGCCGCCGGAGCCGGCGAAAAAAGATGAGAAAAAGGGTTTCTGGAATCGCCTTAAAGGTGTGTTCAAGAAGTAAGGACAATGTCTGAAAAGGATCTTGCCCAACTCATCGAGGATATGAGCAACTCCCTGCATACGGAGTTGCATCAGGTCGTTGACGAATTGCGAACGGAGTGGCGCGAATCCGCCGACAGAATCGAAAATGCCGTCGGGCGGAATTCGAAAATGGTTACGGCGGGCACATTGGCCGTGGGAGCACTGAACCGTTCCATAGCGCGCCACGACCGGGCCATCAAAGATCTCCAGGCTCGCATGCGCACATTGGAGCGGCAGAGGAGACGGAAGAAGGAGTGACTGTTCAAGAAGTGAGTGGGCAGGGCTTCCGTTGATTTCCCTGGCGACAGATGTCCGCTATTTCAATATCCCGTACATGTTCGAGAAATCGTCCGTCCAGATCCGGAACGCTCTCTCCGGCTTCAGTTCCACCGCTTCGGCTTGCAACTCCGGATGGGCCGCCAACGTGGCGCGATCTATGATCAGGGTCCAGGCGGACTCGAAGCACAGCACGTCGTCGGCAGGCTCCGGATCGTAGCGATACACCAGCGCGACCTTGTCGAACGCGTTGGCCGCGCGCTCCATCACCGGCTCGAGATCCAAATAGGAGTTGGTGATGTTCACCGCCAGAATCCCTCCCGGTTTCAGGCGCCGAAAGTACGTCTGAAAAGCCTCGCGCGTGACCAGATGGACCGGCACCGAATCGCCCGAGAATGCGTCCATCACCAGCATGTCGAACGGTTGGCTGGTCCCCGATTTCAGCTCCGACTCCAGCAACAGGCGTCCGTCCCCCACCGCGACCTCGACGCGCGCCGGGGTGTCGCTCAGATAGGTGAATTGGCTCCGCGCGATGTCGAGCACCAGGGAGTTGATTTCGTAGATTCGCAGCGTATCGCCCGCTTGGCCGTACGCGGCCAGGGTGCCGCATCCCAAACCCAGGATCCCGATGCGCCGCGGCGCGCCCTGCTGTGCGCGCATGGCCCGCCCAATGCCCGATCCTTCGCAGAAATAGGTGATCGGCCGGCGCCGGTATTCCTCGCGCAGGCTCTGCTCTCCATGGTTGATGATGCCGTGGACGAACTTCCGGGTGGCATCCTCGTCGATGGCCGGATCTCCGCTGTCCAGCACGCGAAGCTGGCCGTAGAAGTTGCGGGCCACCACCCGGTAGCCCTTGACCAGGTCGCGCATGACGTATCCGACGCACCCGAGATAGCCTGCCAGGGCCGCCGCCAGCGCCGCGGTTCCCCATCTCTTCCGATAGCCGGAGATTGGCCACAATTCGCGCGTGAACACCACGAAGACGATCGCCGCCGAGAGCGCCAGTCCGATGGGAAATTCGTAGTACGCGCGAAACAGGTTGGGCGCCACCAGGCCCACAAACAGGCCGCCGGTCGCGCCTCCCAGCGAAACGATCACGTAAAATTTCGTGAGATAGCGGGGATGCGGCTTGAGGCGGGCCAACTCGCCGTGGCACACCATGCAGCAGATGAACAGCGCGGCCGCGAACAGCGTGATGATGGGACGGATCCCCATCGGCACCCGGTAGGTCCACAGCCGATACACCATGAAACCCAGGGCGGCCGCCAGCAACGGCAGGAAGACCGGGCGCCAGTAGAGCCGCGGAGCTTCGAAACACACGATGAAGCTCAACAGGTAAAGGGCCAGCGGGAGAAGCCAGAGAAACGGGATCGCGGCGACGTCCTGGGTGAGATGCGTGGTGACCGCCAGCAGCAGCACCGAAGCGCTGGCGGCCAGCCCCCACCAGATCCCGCGCACCTGCCATGGCGGCTCCGCGTCCGCGGTTGCGATGGCCGTCGCCGCATCCGTCCCGATCGCCGCGGGCTGGGCGGACGACCGCCACGCCGTGATTCCGCAGACCGCCACGAAGCCCGCATAGGCGGCGGACCAGACGAGCCCCTGCATGCGAGTCGGGAGGTTCGGTTCGATCAGCGAAGGGTAGCTCAGGAGCGCCAGCATGGATGCGAAATTCGAAAGGGCAAACAGGCGATAGGGCAATGCGCCCTTGTGGCTTCGCGCGTACCAGGCCTGGAGCAGCGGGCTGGTGGAGGAGAGGAGGAAGTAAGGCAGCCCGACCGTGACCGCCAGAAGCGCCAGGATGCGCAGTGACGGCTGCGTCACGCCGGTGCTCTTCCAGGCGGGATTGGGCAGGATCGGCAGCGTGGCCAGGCTCACCGCCAGTACGGAAGTGTGCGCCATGGCCTGCTTGCGCGGTCCCAGCGTGCGGTGCAGCCAGTCGGCATACAGGTAGCCCAGCAGAAGCACCACCTGAAAGAAAAGCATGCACGTGCTCCACACCGCCGAAGTGCCGCCAAACCACGGCAGGATGGTCTTCGCGATGATAGGCTGCACTTCAAAAAGGAGAAACGCGGACAGAGAGATGGTGAGCGTGTAGAACAGCATCAGCCCCACACCTCGCCGCGGAGTACGTTCTCGAGAGGATTGTTTGCCAAAGAGGAATTAGAGCACAATTGCCGCCGGTCCGTCTGCCGGTTCCCTGTTGTGGGGCAGCTTGGCAAGCTGCGCGGAGGGCCGGCTGACAGTCCTGCCACATACCATCCCGCCTGCCGCCTTGCAACGCGCTATCTTTGTCTCATGGCGGATGTGCGTGCGCGCGCACAAGCGCTGCCCCCATGTGCGGCACGCGACTGGTGGACGCCCCATTGGAGGTCCCATGAGAATGTCATGCGCGTTGCCCTGCGCGGGTGCGGTAATTGCCATCGGCGCGGCCCTGGCGCAGCCCGCGGCCATCCCGCATCTGGAGAAGCGCGGGAGCGCAACCCAATTGATGGTGGATGGCCGCCCGTTTCTGATGTTGGCCGGAGAACTCACTAACTCCGCCTCTTCCAGCCTCGAGTATCTGGCGCCGTACTGGCCCAAGCTAGCGGCCGCCAATCTCAACACCGTGCTGGCCGCAGTGAGTTGGGAGTTGATCGAACCGGAACCCGGCGCCTTCGATTTCTCGCTGGTGGACGGGATGGTCCGCGAGGCGCGGCGGCATCACCTGCGCCTCGTTTTTCTGTGGTTCGGAAGCTGGAAGAACGGCGTCTCCACCTATGCCCCGCTCTGGGTGAAGCGGGACTCCCCACAGTTCCCGCTGTTCCTGGCCGAAAACGGCCAGCGCCTCACCTATCTCTCCGTCTTCCACGACGCGAACTGGAAAGCCGACGCGCGGGCCTTCGCGGCGCTTATGCGTCACATTCGCGAGGTGGATGGCGACGCGCACACCGTCATCATGATGCAGGTGGAAAACGAAGTGGGCTGCCCCGGCGGTACCCGCGACCATTCGCCCGCGGCCAACGCCGCGTTCGACGGCCCGGTTCCCCGGCAACTCCTGGATTACATGGCCAAGAACCGCGAAGCGCTGATTCCCGAGTTCCGCAAACAATGGGAAAGCGCCGGCGGCAAGACCTCGGGGAACTGGCAGGACGTATTCGCAAAGGAGCCCATCTCCAACGAGATCTTCATGGCCTGGAACTACGCCGTCTACGTCGACAAGGTGGCCAAAGCGGGCAAAGCCGAGTACGCCTTGCCCATGTTCGTCAATGCCGCCCTGGGAGAGCGGATCGGCCAATATTCGAGCGGCGGACCGCTGCCCATCGTGCTGAACGTGTGGCAGCAGGGCGCGCCGAACATCGACATTGCCGCGCCCGATATCTACCTGCCGAACTTCGCCGAATGGTGCGCCCGCTATAACCGGTCGGGCAATCCGCTCTGGATTCCGGAGACCCGCGGCGACGCAGCCAACGCCTTCTACGCCATCGGGAAGCACGCCGCCATGGGGATCTCCCCGTTTGCCATTGAGCGCGCCGCCGATGCTTCCACACCTTATGCCAAGGCCTACGACGCGCTGGCGCAGGCCGCTCCCGCGATTCTGGAGGCGCAGGCCAAAGGCACGATCGGCGCCGTGGTGCTGACCGCCGACAACCCCACGCAATCGCTGCGGCTGGGCAACTACACGCTGGAATTCGCCATCGGCAGAATGCGCCGGCCGCCGGCCCCGGCGCCCGCACCCGTCCCCGCGCCGGCAGCACCCGCCGCGTTCGGCGCGCCCGCCGCCTCAGAATCCTATGCCATTGCCATCTCCACCGGACCCGACGATTACGCCCTCGTGGGCAACGGCGTGCAAGTGACTTTTACCGGCAGCAGCCCGGGGCCCGCCGCGGCCGCCATCGGCATCCTGGAGGAAGGAGTTTACGTGGAGGGACGTTGGGTGCCCGGCCGGCGCCTCAACGGCGACGACATCATGGTCAACTACAACGCCCAAAACCAGGCCATGAAAGACCTGTCCGGACAGGGCCTGCGGCTGGCCGGCGACGCGCCGCGAATCCTGCACGTGAAGCTGTATCGGTATTAGTCAACCAAGATTCGTCCGCGTCAGCAAGTTGACGAGACCGTTCGCAAGATACAGGCTCTCCCACTCCTACCTGAAGTTCGCCACGACCTGTCAGCGGTTCTGAGGAGCGGTGGATTGTCCATGCCTGGCTAGCTTACGGGAGCTTCGCGCTTGTAACCCGATTTGACAATGGCCCTCGGCTACCGGTACCCTAAATATTCTGCACCCGAAAAGAGTTGGAGACGTGTGTCAATGAATACCGAGTTCCCTTCCAAGAACGGCATCAAGCGGCAGTGGCATGTGATCGATGCCCAGGACGTGGTTCTGGGCAAGCTCGCCAGCAAGGCGGCCATGCTGCTGATGGGCAAAACGAAAACATCGTACACCCCGTTCCTGGATACCGGCGATCACGTGATCGTCATCAATGCAGGCAAGGTCCGGCTCACTGGCCGGAAAGAAGACAACAAAGTTTATCGCCATTTCACCGGATATCCGGGCGGACTGGTGGAGACCAACATCCGGCGGGTGCGCGAGACACGGCCTACGCGCATCGTGGAAGAAGCCATCCAGGGCATGCTTCCCAAGACCAAGCTCGGCAAACAGATGTTCCGGAAACTGAAGGTCTACGCGGGTGACCGGCATCCGCATGCGGCACAGAAACCCGCCGCACTGGCCATACCACGGAAGGTGCAAGCGTAGTGGCAGCGACGATCGTTCAATACTTAGGTACGGGCCGCCGTAAGAGATCGGTGGCTCGCGTGTTTTTGCGGCCCGGCAAGGGCGAGATCAAGGTCAATAACCGCGCGTTCGAAAACTACTTCCCCACGGAGAGTGCGCGCGCCATGGTACGGCAGCCGCTGGCGGCCACCGAAACCAAGGAGAAGTTCGATCTCCTGATTCTCACAGACGGCGGTGGCGTCGCCGGCCAGGCGGGCGCATGCCGTCTGGGTATCTCCCGGGCTTTAGTGGAGTTCAATGCGGAACTGCGGTCCCGGCTGAAGAAGCTGGGCTTTTTGACCCGCGACCCGCGCGCGCATGAGCGGAAGAAGTACGGCCAGAAGGGCGCACGCAAACGGTTCCAGTTCTCCAAACGTTAATTTCCCGTGCCGGGGCGGATGGCGCCTTTCGGGCTTTCAGCCCCGCACATAGCAACGGGTCTTTCATTCCCCTTCCGCGGCACAAATTTCGCTTTGGGCCGTGCGGCGGAGCGTGGGGGTTGTGGAAGGCTTCAACGAGGGGGATTCCCTCTCAACCGAGTCAGGAGGTAGTTTGCCCGCAATATCGATGAAGGAATTGCTCGAAGCCGGCGTTCACTTCGGGCACCAGACCAAGCGCTGGAATCCGAAGATGAAGGAATACATCTTCGGCGAACGTAACGGTATTTACATAATCGATCTTCAGAAGACCCTGAAGATGTTCAAGGACGCCGCCCGGTTCGTGGGCGAGATGGCCGCGCAGGGCAAGAATGTGCTCTTCGTGGGCACCAAGCGCCAGGCACAGGAAGCCATCGCCGAAGAGGCCGTCCGCTGCCAGATGTACTACGTCAACCAGCGCTGGCTGGGCGGTCTGCTGACCAACATGCTGACCGTGCAGAAGTCCATCAAACGGCTCAAGGAACTGGAGGGAATGGCGTCCGTGGAAGGTGGTTACGCGGGCCGGCCCAAGAAGGAAGTCATCCGGCTGGAGCGCGAACGCAAGCACCTTGACCAGAACCTGGCGGGCATCAAGGACATGCCGGGATTGCCGGACGTGCTGTTCGTGATCGATTCGAACAAGGAAGCCATCGCGGTGAAGGAAGCCCGCCGGCTGGGCATTCCGGTGGTGGCGATCGTCGATACCAACTGCGACCCGGACGAAGTGGATTACGTAATTCCGGGCAACGACGACGCGCTGCGCGCCATTCGCCTGTTCGCCAGCAAGATTGCCGACGCGGTGGTGGAAGGCCGCGCGCTGGCCACCGAGCACGACTTCACGGCCGACAAGATCGTCCAGGACGAGGCGCCGCCCGAGGAGGGCATGGCGGCCTACACCGAGTACGTGGACCCCAAGTACGCGGAGAAGATCATGGCGGAGAGCCTGAGCATGGAAGACGAGCCGGCTCCGGTCTCGCAGCGTAAGGGGCCAGCCTCCGAAACGGACGAACCGGCGCCCGAGCCGGCGGTCAAGGAAAGCGGACACTAGGGCAACGCTGGCGGACCCAGGGTTGTACCCCGCCGCCGGCCCCACCTAACCGAGGATATCGACTATGGCGGAAATTACCGCGGCATTAGTGAAACAACTCCGCGAGCGCACCGGCGCGGGGATGATGGAGTGCAAGAGCGCCCTGGTGGAAGCCAAGGGCGACACGAAGGAGGCGGAGGTCGTGCTGCGCAAGCGCGGTCTGGCTTCGGCCACCAAGAAGGCGGGGCGGGCAACCAAACAGGGTCTGATCGGCAGTTACATCCACCACGGCAGCCAACTCGGCGTAATCGTGGAAATCAACTGCGAATCCGACTTTGTGGCGCGCACCGGCGATTTTCAGGAGCTGGTTCACGATGTGGCCATGCACATCGCGGCAGCCGACCCGCGGTATATCCGCAAGGAAGACGTCCCGGCGGACGTTCTGGACAAAGAGAAGGAAATCGCCCGCGATCGCGCCAAGGGGGAAGGCAAGCCTGAGAAAGTGCTGGACAAGATCGTGGAAGGGCGGATCGCGAAGTACTACGAAGAAGTCTGCCTGCTGGAGCAGCCGTTCGTGAAGGAAGCCACCCAGAGCGTCGGCCAACTGGTGAAGCTCAAAATTGCCAAGCTGGGTGAGAACATCGCCATCGCGCGGTTCGTCCGCTTCAAGGTGGGCGACGCCGCCGCGGAATCCGCGGGCGAGGAATAAGTGCCCGGATACCAGCGCATCCTGCTCAAGCTCAGCGGCGAATCCATGGCCGGAGGCGCGTCCTTCGGAATTGACGCCGAGAAGGTGCAGGAACTGGCGCGCGAGGTGGCCGACGTGGCCGCGGCGGGCGTGCAGGTGGGAGTGGTTGTGGGCGGCGGCAATATTTTCCGCGGCGTGGCGGCCGCGGCCAAGAAGATGGATCGGGTGACGGCGGACCACATGGGCATGCTGGCCACGGTGATCAACTCGCTGGCTTTCTCCGATGCGCTGGAGCAACTGGGCATTCAGACGCGCGTCATGAGCGCCATCGAAATGCGCCAGGTAGCCGAGCCGTACATCCGGCGCCGCGCCATCCGCCACCTGGAAAAGGGCCGGATTGTGATTTTCGCCGCGGGCACTTCCAACCCGTACTTTTCCACCGATACCGCGGCCACGCTGCGCGCGCTCGAAATCAAGGCGGATGTGATTGCCAAAGCCACGCGGGTGGACGGTGTGTACGATAAAGACCCCCTCAAGTTTCCCGACGCCGTGAAGTATCCGGAGATCGCGTATCTCGACGTGCTGGCGCAGGCGCTTGGAGTGATGGATGCGACCTCGATCGCCATGTGCCGGGACAACCAGCTGCCGATCATCGTTTTCAATCTGAACACCACTGGCAATATAATGCGTATGTCGAGGGGTGAGCCCATCGGCACCGTAATTCATTAGCCGTTTGGAGACACTGCGCCATGAAGACAGAACAGCACGTAGCACCCAGCGGTCCAACTTTCAACTCGATCAAAGAGGTCGAAGCCAACCTGAAGACCCGCATGGAGAAAGCCATCTCGGATTTGCAGCACGACATGGCGATGATTCGCACGGGGCGCGCCTCCCTGGGGATTCTGGACCACATCCGCGTGGACTACTACGGGACCCCCACCCCGCTGAACCAGGTGGCCAACCTGCACGTTCCCGAGCCTGCCCTGATCACCATCCAGCCCTGGGACGTTTCGCAGATCGGACCGATCGAAAAGGCAATCCGCACGTCCGACCTGGGCCTGAATCCCGCCAACGACGGCAAAATCATCCGTCTCCCCATTCCGCCACTGACGGAGGAGCGGCGCAAGGAGCTGGTCAAGAAACTTCACGCAGCGGCGGAGCACCATCGCGTCTCGGTGCGGAACGTCCGCCGCGACGGGAACGAGGCCGTCAAGAAGCTGTTGAAGGACAAGAAGGTCACCGAGGACGACGACAAGCGGGCGCACGACGAGATCCAGAAGCTGACCGACAATTACATGCAGAAGATCGACCTGGCATCCAAGGCCAAGGAAAAAGAGATCCTCGAGATCCGGTGATCGAGTCAATAGCGGAAAGCGGATAGCCGATGATGCCGTGGTTCGCGGTTCGGGTACCGGCTTCGAGCGCCAATCTGGGACCGGGGTTTGACGCGCTCGGGCTGGCCCTGGAAGTCTACCTGACATGCCGTTTCCGCCGCGCCGACGCTCTGGCTATTCGCGTGGAAGGACGCGACGCGGCGCAGATTCCCACCGGCAGCGAGAACATGATCTGGCAGACGGCGGTTACGGTGGCCGAGAGCCATCACATGCAGATGCCGCCCATCGAGCTGGAGATCCGCAACGACATCCCCATCGGCAAGGGTCTGGGTTCGAGCGCGGCGGCGCTGACCGCCGGCGTGGTGATCGCCGACCATCTGCTCGACCTGCGGTGGAAACCGCCGCGCATTCTGGACGAGGCCGCGCGGCTCGAAGGCCATCCGGACAATGTGGCGCCGTGCGCGCTTGGTTCGATCGTGGCCAGCGCCATCGATTCCGGCGGCGTGACCCGCTCCATCCGGCTGGACCTTCCGCAGCGCTTCGGAATCGGGATCGTGGTGCCGGATTTCGATCTGCCCACCACCGTCGCCCGCTCGGTGCTGCCCGATTCCTACAGCCGCGCCGATGCGGTGTTCAACGTGCAACGTGCGTCGCTATTGATCGCCGCGCTGGCCACGGGTTCCACCTGGGCCTTCCCGGCGGCGCTGGAGGACCGCTTTCACCAGCCGTACCGGGCGCCGCTGGTGCCGGGGCTCGAGGAGATCCTCAAGCTGCGCGCGCCCGGCCTGCTGGGTTGCGTGCTGAGCGGCGCGGGGCCCTCCATTCTGGTGTTCTACGAACGAGGCTACGACGGCGTGTGCGACCTGGTGCGGCAGATCTTCCGTCTGAACGGGCACCAATCGGAAACGCTGTTTGCCAATATCGCGCAGCACGGGTTCGAATTGAGGGGTCCGGAGACGGACTGAGCACAGGCCAAGGGCCTGTCCCACCTTCCTACCGGAACAGCAGTTGCGCGTAATCGTTCAGGTAATGCCGCCAGTTGATCCAGGTGTGCGCGCCGCCGCTCTCGTGGAATTCGTGCTTGATTCCTCGCTGGTCCAGCAAAGCCGCCAGGTTTTTGGCCGAGGTGTTCGCCAGCGGATCCTTCTCGCCCACCCCGATCCACAGCAGCTTTACCATCTTGTTGGTCTTGTCGGCATTGCCCAGAAACTCGGCGTTGCGCTTTTCGAAGTCGGACTGCGCCTGCTGGCTGACGCCCGAGCTCCACACGCCGATGTATGCGAACTTGTCGAGGTTAGTGGGAGCCACCCGCAGCGTCTGCCCGCCGCCCATCGACAGCCCGGTGATGGCCCGATTGTCGCGGTTGGCCAGCACGCGGTAATTCTTCTCGACGAACGGAATGACGTCCTTTAGCAGTTCGCTCGAGAACCGGTCCTGAGCCGCCGCCCCGCCTCCCGGCGCTCCGCCGGGCGCGGCGCCCGCGGGAGCATTCGCCGCGCGCGGCATGCTGCCATTGGGCATCACCACCAGCATGGGCCTGGCCTTTTTCTGCGCCAGCAGGTTGTCCATGATGAAGCCGGCGCGGCCGATGGAGCTCCAGCCCGAGTCTTCATCGCCGCCTCCGTGGAGCAGGTACAGAACCGGGTAGCGCTGGCTGCCGCTCTCGTAGCCCGGCGGCGTGTAAATGTGCATGCGGCGCTGCATGTCGAGTGTCGAGGAGGAATACCAGGCCATCCGGATGGTGCCGTGGGGAACCATCTGGTTCTCCTCGAACGCGGCCTCCGGGCCCGGGACCTCGAACATGTTGTCGAGACTGGTGACGCCCTGTTTGATCATGGCGTTCTTGGGGTCGATGGTCTTAACGCCGTCGACCGTGAGCGAGTAGCTGTAGAAGTCGGGCGCCAGCGGCCCCACGGTCGCGGACCAGACTCCCTTGTCGTCCTTATCCAGCTTTTGACTGCCGGACCCTTCCATCCAATCCCCGCGAATCGTCACTTCGCCGGCCTTGGGCGCGTAGATGCGGAAGGTGACCCGGTGATCGGACTGAACGTCGGGCGACACCAGGGTGTCGTTCGGGGTGGGCTCGCGGCGTGGCATCTGGGGCTGAGCCGTGGCCGCCGATGCCAGCAGGAAACACCCGGCTGCGGCTCCCCAATGGAGTAACGTGCGTTTCGTCATGGAACGGACCTCCTCTCGGACGCCTCTGTGTATACCACGGCGCGAGGCGCGGATCAACTCTCTGAACACCGGAATTACGGTGACGTATTACAGCACCGCTTACTGAGGAGCTGTGAAAAAATCGCCGAGGTCGCCGGGTTGAGTGGTCCTCGGGAGATACGTGGCCGAGTTTGCGCAAACCTGGCTACACCGCGGCCGGAATGCCGATCGTCGGTCTTTCCGCCGGCATATGCCGTTCCGCCGATCCGGTGAAAATCTGCCGCGGCCGCGAGATCTTCTGCTCCGGATCCCGCATCAACTCGTCCCACTGCGCCAGCCAGCCCACCGTGCGCGGAATGGCGAACAGCACCCTGAACATGTCCGGCTTGAAGCCCATCGCCTGGTAAATGATTCCCGAATAGAAATCCACGTTGGGATACAGCTTGCGCTTGATGAAGTACTCGTCTTCGAGCGCGATCTTCTCCAGCT
>Ga0116223_10003156_pt1 | contig 15019 bp, 16 predicted proteins | sample Sb_taG_3_FD_90092 | JGI IMG/M metagenome (GOLD analysis project Ga0116223, IMG submission 90092) | Peat soil microbial communities from Weissenstadt, Germany - Sb_50d_a_PC metaG | ecosystem: Environmental > Terrestrial > Soil > Wetlands > Peat | place: Germany: Weissenstadt | collected 2010-09-21 | reverse complement strand
ACACTTTACTTGAAGTTACCAGTGTCGAATCGCCCGCAGGTAATCAACGAAGGCCTCCCCAGGGACCAATGCCAGTAAGGGGTTAAGGGCCTAAATCGGATATTTGCGCCGGAAAGTAGCTAGCTAAGCTAGACCAAAATCCCATATTTGCAGTATCTTAGACCTTGGATTCTCTAAACTTTGGGTATACCCTTTTGAATCCGACTTCTTGACGCTCTCCGTTTACTCCTTGTTTCGCTCCCGCTGAACCCCGAACATCATCGGGCGCGGGGCCACCACATCCTCCACCGCATGGGGATCGCCCGGCTTACGCCATAACCGGCGGCGACGGCCCGCGGGGATTCGTTATCGTCGAGCAGCTTCCGGGCATGGGCCACCTGCTGTGGTGTCAGTTTCCGCTTACGCCCGAATTTCACGCCTCGGGCTTTTGCGGCCTTCACGCCGGCACGGGTCCGTTCGCTGATAAGGCTACGTTCCAATTCCGCCAGGACGCCAATCATCTGCCACATGGCGCGGCCTGTCGGCGTATCAGTGTCAATGGCCTCTGTAACGGAACGGAACTTGATGCCGCGCTGCTTGAGATCGTCCAGCATGGTTATCAGATCACGCACGCTGCGGCCGAGACGGTCGAGTTTCCAGACGGTGAGCGTGTCGCCTGACTGTAGCTGTTTCAGACATCGGAGCAGGGCAGGGCGCTTTGTCGTCGCTCCTGATAGGCCCTCGTCCTTGAACGCGGTTTTGCATCCGGCCCGCTTCAAAGCGGCGAGCTGCAGGGCCGGGTTCTGGTCGTCTGTCGATACGCGGGCATAGCCGTATTTCATGCCTCCATTTTGAGATAGGCTTATGAGACTTGCAAGCTGTTGATTTTACGGGTTTCGCGTCGAGTCGCGAACCTTACCCCTTTTGAAACGCCTCTGCGGGCCATACCTTACCTTCCGTGCGATCTGCGTGAACTCCGGAATGCTTAATACACCTTTTGTTCGCGCTTTCGCGCCGGGTCGCGCCAAATATTCGATGACTGACCCAATTGGGGCCTCCCACATTTCTAGCGGCTCCAGTGTGGCGTTATCCAAAACCACCAATAGCACCGTATCGCAAGGGTCATCGGTGTTTATGCGCCCCATCTTTTGCCCGGCGTTCGTCTTCTCTCCGTGAGCCCGGCTTCTTACCTGGATACGTTCGCTACCGCGCAGCGCGTTGTAGCCAGCCGTCCGTGGCGGGGCGAGTCTCAAACCAAGAGTCTCGGCGGCCACGTATCCGCCACTTCACCCGTGACCCCCAAAGGTCTACCGATGAGCCGGTAATATTCCACCGCCAAACGCTTCACCGCCGCAAGAATCTCCAAGACCCGCGCTGCGGTCTGAGTGCTTATATCGTTGTCCGTTGACACACCCGTAAGCATATCCCCTTTTCGGCCCGTCTGGAGACACGGGGGCGGCGTCGATGCTTGGTTGCACAAGGGACCCTTTGCGAGACTTAAATTTCATTTCAGTAAAGCGCCGGTCGTCTGTCTCGTCGAGGAAAACTTTAACTTTTGAACTTTATCAAAAAAACACTTATCAGGAAAAATAGAACCTTGCCGGTTTTCGCGTTCGAGTCGATCACGACTTCAGACAGAACGGGACGGCCAAATGTAATTTTCACACCATCTTTTTCTAGGGTTCGGTTCGCAGCCAACCTGACCAAATCTTGACAACTGAGTTGTATGTCCATCGATACTGATTGTAACGCCGGTTCATGCTTTCCCTTTCCCGCCTGTCTCCGGGCCGCGTTTTTCTCATTACAGAAGGTGGAGACCTCAAACCTGCACGGTTGGCCAGTGTGTATCTTCTGTGGGAGCAGCGAACACGCTACTACGCTGACCTGACCGAAGAGGAAAAGAAGGTGGTGGATTATAGTGCGCTGGTGGCATGGAGAGTAGCAGAGCTCAAGGCCGTAGAAGAAATAGGCAGGATAGCCATGCTGGCGCACTATCATTCAACAACGGCCGAGTGCCTTGAGGAAGTGCAGGCCTACTCCACGGCTTTTGAAGATCTGCTCAAGTGGGGTACAGATCCGAAAAACACCAACCAACTTCTGCTTGCTGACGCCGATGAAGAAGGGAGCTTCACAATAAAAGTTCCACGGCCCGGTATGTACACTTTGCTCGCCCATGGCCGTGCGGGATTCTATAAAGCCTTCTGGGAAGACCGGATCACTGTCGAGTCTGGGAAAGACACTATAGTAAAACTGGCTTCACCGAAGAAGGCCTGCATTGTTTCAGCAGTGCCGTGAAGGCAGAAGGCTCCGAGTCGTGCTCGCCATGCGGGTCGTTGTCCGGTGTGAAAGCATCGAAGGTTTCCGGCTTAACCGACAGTCCCGAAAGTTTACCTTTGTGCAACGCGGCACAAATGACCCATTCTGAAACCTTCGAACGGCGGATTTTTCCACGGGCCGCGTCAAGCGCATTTCAGCCGGGCCAAAGGTCCGGGTTGCTCTCTTCTTCAATGAGGATTGCGGCTTGGTTGTCGGGTTTATTGTCCAGACGATACATAACGTCCTTCACCCGGAAATAATGTGTCCTCACGGGGTCGCTTCCAATGCCATATATCAACTCGACGCGCTCCCCGATGCGCGGCACGAACTGCGTTTCGTAGTCGGTGCCGCTTCCAGCTTGATCTACCACCCTAAGATGTTTCATTGCTACTTTCGAATGTAACACGGTGCGGGCGCGGAACACAAACGGGCCGCGCGGTTTTGTTTGAAGTTTATGGGGATACAAAAGGGACCTTATTTGCAACGTCGACCGGGGGCATCTCATCGCTAAGAAAACAACGATGTGGGGCCGGCGCAGCAGCTCGCTTGCTGGGTGGCTTGAGCCCATGAGAACCTGGAGCGAGATATCGCGGAAGGGGGGCCGGCCCTGGCATCGCCATCCTCATATGTTAGGGATGTTAGGGGTATAATTGGATGAAGACTGTAATGCCAAATCAATGTCGGGCTACAAGGTCGCGCTTTGCCGCTGCACGAGCACGAAACGCCAGGTGAACATCAGAGGTCTGAACATCGGCGATGCCGTTCGCTTCACGCGCTCGGAGTCCACCGGTGCCGAAGAAAAGCCGATGGTTGTTTATCGAGAGGACGGTATCGACATCGGCGAGGTCCCGGTCAAGATCGCGAGAAGTATTCTGGGCAACAATCACACGGGCTCAGTGATCGGCTTCAAACCTCTGTCGTTCGGAGTGGCTCCCTTGGTGGAGCTCAAGAGACCGGAAATCGTCTATTCGAGCGTGGCCCCGATCGAGCACCGCGTTTCTCGCGTCTACTCTGTTCCCGCTCATGGCCGGAGTTACCGGGGGCAACCTCAGACTGGACCGAACGCGATACAACTCTTGGTGCTGATCGTCATCGTGGTGGTGAGCCTCCTCCTGGGGATGTCTGGTGGCTTTGAATCCGGCAAGAGCGTCTACGTTCATGGCTACACGAGGTCGAATGGCACGCGGGTCTCCGGCTACTACCGCGCCGCCCCCGGAACGAAATAGCCGTCCTCGGTTGGCCGGTATTGGCTTTCAGTGGCTGGCTAGATTGTTACACAATGGACCCTTTGTGAAACATCACGCTGGCTTCAGGCTGCCGCGTGACCGGGCGGTCTTCTTCGGCGCGGCAGCTCTGGATCGCGCCCGGCGCGCGGGATGGCTCTCCATCGCGCTCCGCAAAATGCGATTGATGCGCGTCTGATAACCCCTCCCGTTGGCCTTGAGCCACGCCAACACGTCCGCATCAAGACGGATGGTGAGTTGCTGTTTGGCCGGGGGCCATGCTTTCGTTGCTTTGGTGAAGAAAGATTTGTCGAGCGGCGGAATGTCCGAATAGTCGATCTCGGCATCCTTCATGCGGTCAACCCTCGCCAAGTCGCTCTTGATAGATTTTTTGCTCACGTCGATTTGCCTTTCTCATGGAGATAATCCGCGTGATGTCGTCGCCGCGTGGCGCGTGGGCAATGATAACCACTCGACCGGCGAGCAGGCCCAAGGTGATAAGCCGTTCCTCTCCATAATCGAAGCGGCTGTCTACGAAGGTAACGCATGGTCCGGTCAACACCTGTTCGGCGTCCACAAAATCCAGACCATGTTTGCGAAGTTGCTGCTTCTGTAGTTTACATACAAGCCGAAATCGGCGCAAGATCATAGCTTTTTAGCTTTTCGCCGGGCCGGGGGTTCCCTGTCGCTGGCATCCGTGCGGCTCTGCTGCACGGGTGGCCCGCGCCATGAATGGCGCATATGGCCACGCGCACAGATTGCCGCGAGGCAATTCCGCTTGTCTCAAGTTTCTACCCTTTTTGAACCACGGGGGGCGAAAGCCAGCAGTCTGCATATTTCGCGTTACCTCAACCCGGTTTTTCGTTCCGTTGATCCCCAACACCCGAGACACTATACTGCGGTTTACTCCTTGTTTCGCTCGCGCTGAACCCCGAACATCATGGCACGCGGGGCCACCACGTCCTCTACCGCTTGGGGATCGCCCTCGGCCGGTCCGTGCCAGACGCTGCTGCCAAAGGTGGTGATGTAGATCTTGGAACGGTCCGCTGGGTCGGGGACGATCCGGTGGCCGTCCTTGAAATTGTATCCGCGGATGCGGCTCCAGGTCTTTCCGCGATCGGTGGAACACCACGCCGAAGCTTCGAAACCAGTGGCGTACACCAGGTCGGGATTGCGCGGGTCCACAGTCACGTCATAGATGCGGCGGCTGGCGTCGAGAACGTTGCTCCAATGCCGCCCGGCGTCGGTCGAGAGGAACACGCCTCCCTGCGGCGCGGGAAGGCCCGAGGCGTAGAGTTTGTAGCGGCCCCAGGCGGCCAGGTATAGCCGCTCGGGATCCTGAGGATCGGGAGTGATTCCCACCGGACCGTTCAGCCCATCCGGCAAGGGCACCCGCTCCCAGGTTTCGGCGCCATCGCGGGAGCGGTAGAGCGCGCCGTCCCGATCGCTTCCGTAACTGCCGTCCTCGGACCGCCGGATGGTCACCACGTACAGGACGCCGTTTCGATCCATGGCCATGCGCCAGGTCAGTGGCTCGCCGCCGGGCAGTCCGCGGCTCTTCGCGGTCCAGGTCTGGCCTCCGTCGGAAGACTTGAAGACGCCGTGTCCGAACCCGGTCACATAGAGCACCCGCGCCCTGGCATCGCTCTTCGGATCGAGCAGGATGTGGGTGGCCGCCATGTCCGGCAGGCCGCTGCTGGAGGACTTCCAGGTATTGCCGCCGTCCAGCGACTCCACAACGCCGCCGTGCATCTTGGCGGTCGCGCCGGGCCTGCGGAACATGCGAATGCGCGGCAGGTCGTGGGCGCCGCTCATCGCCGCCCACATTCTGCCTTGGACCGCGGGATCGAATTCCACCCAGTAAGTCGTATTCCGCCACGCGCGCGGGACTCCGTTAGCCGTGGCGCTCATCCAGCTTTCGCCCGAATCCACGCTGCGGAACAGGCCGATATCGGTGTAGCTCACAAAAACGCGCCTCGGGTCGAACGGGTCGAAGTGGATTCCGTAGCACGTAGTGACATCCAGGCCGGTGGTGGTGTAGCCGCTGGCGGCGGCTTGCGAATACACGGCATGCCACGACTTCCCGCCATCCGCGCTGCGCATCAGCCGGCCTAAGTCCGAGGTGTAAACCAGGTCGGGATTGTTAGCGTCCACGCCTATGTTGAGCGGCTGCTCGCCAAAGTCCGGGCCAAAGCGATCGCTCACCCAGGAGTCATGCATGTTACCCGCGGTTGTGCCGGCCTCGATGCGAACTACCTTCCAACTGACTCCGCCGTCGGCGGTTTTGGCGACTCCGTAATAACGTGTCTTATCGTCGGGAAGATACCAATGATAGAACGAGACATAGATTACCTCGGGGTGATGTAAGCTGGTGGCGATGGCCGAAAACTCCGGATAGCTTCCTTTTGCCACGAGCTTCAAGAGTCCTTCGTTGAGGGATCGCCAGGTGAAGCCGCCGTCCTCGGTAGCCAGGATGCCGCCGCTTTTGAGGACGCCGTTGCGGACCACGTAGTCATTGGCGGTGTACACGACGGACTTTCCGCCGCCCGCGGGCGTGCCAAAAGCGGAGCCGTAAAACCAGGTGGAATCCGGTACCGTCAGCTTGCCGGTGTACTTGGCGCCGTCCCAAACTCCGGTGTTACTCCCGCTAACGAAATAGAGAGTGCGATTGGCGCGCGGAGGTCGCGGATCCACATAAATGGTCTGGGCCGCGACTCCCGTGGCGAGCGTCTTCCAATGCTTCCCAGCATCGCGCGAGACCTCTAAGCCGGGAGGAATGACGGCATATAGGGTATCGGCATCCTCCGGGTCCACGGCAAAGGCGGTCATGCCGGCCGGAAAGCCGGTCAGTGACTGAATGCTGGCCTCGCCTTCATCGTCCAGGTACCAAAGTGACGAAACGCTGGAGGGTTCCGGGTAGACCAGGCTCCAGGTATGGGCGCGGTCGTCGGTGCGCCACAGTCCCGCGGCGCCGGCCAGGGCATAGACCCGGTCGGGGCGTTGAGGGTCGAAGGCGAAGCGGCAAGTGAACCTGAGGTTGAACTGGCGCCAGGACTGGCCTCCGTTTTCGGAGACGAAGCACTGGGTCATGTCGGTGGTGGCAAAGACCAGGTTCGGGTCGTGCGGGCTGATGGAGGGGTGGTAGAAGGCGCCGCCGCCGCCGGGGCCGATGATGGTCCAGGCATCCAGACGGCGCGGCGGAGTGCGTTGCGAGAAGATGACCTTGGCGGTGCCTCCGGCTAAGAGGGCTAATAGACAGACGTAATAGGCCACCCGCCTGGTCATGCCGGCATCGAGTATAGCGCAGCGTAAGTGATCAAGTCCCGAATTGAGATGCGAGCTCGGGCATATCATTGGCCACGACGTCGAATTCGCCCGGTGTCGCCTGGTCGGCTCGGCCGGCAGGTCCGAATTCGGCGGGTCTGTAGAGGAAGCCCGTGCGCAGGCCGCAGCTCCGCGCCGCATCGAGATCGGACCGGTGTGCGGCCACCATCATCATTTCTTCCGGCTTTAGACTGAGGAGCTCGGCAGCCATTAAATAAACTTCCCGGTCCGGTTTGTAATGCCTTGCCAATTCGGCCGAAAGGATCAAGTCCCATGGCAAGGCCGCATTTTTCGCCATGTCGGCCAGCAGGGAGACGTTGGCATTCGAGAGCGGCGCAATGGTGAATTTCTTCTTCAGGCGCGTGAGGCCGGCGACCGAGTCGGGCCAAGGTTTCAATCGGTGCCAGACCCGGTTCCAATGATCTTTTGCCTCCTCGCTCAGACCGGCGATCCCGAATTCCTGGAGCAACTCTTCGAGCAGCATCCGATGCAGGGCGTCGAGCCTGGTCCAGGGAAGCTCGCCTCTGCGGACCTTCTCCATGGCGGGCGCGTAGCCGTTGCGCCAGCGGTCCGCAAACCGCGCCCAGTCGATCGCCAGGCCTTTGCTCTTGCCCCACGCTTCCCCTTCCGCAACGATCGACCCTCGCCAGTCGACCACCGTACCGAACACATCGAAGACCAGCGCTTTGATGGATGAAGTCATAGGTCAGGCTGTTACGATGGTAGCTCGATGCTGGCGCAATGACCCTTCCCCGTCACGCAGAATTGTGGTTGCCGGGATACCTTCGGAGCCGGCTGAAGAACCGGGCTTCAGCAGGTCCCAGCCGGGTCTGGGTAGCGATTGCCGATCATTGGGAGCCCTACTGGCGGCAAGCTTCCGATGAGATTGCGCGCGAGCGCGTGGCGGCGTGGTCGGGGCACTGGCCGAAGATCGCGGCGAGGCACGCCGATTCCGCCGGCAAACCGCCCTGCTACACCTTCTACTACCCGGAGGAAGAGTATCGCCCGGCCTTCCTCGACGCCCTGGCGGAGATGACCCGCCGGGGCATCGCCGATGTGGACGTGCACATCCACCACGACGGCGAAGGCGAGCGGAATTTCGTCGACCGGATGAGCGGTTTTATCGAAACGCTGGCCGGCCGCCATGGGCTTCTGCGGAAACACAGCGGCAGGACGGTTTTCGGATTCATCCACGGCGACTGGGCGCTCGATAACTCCCGCCCGGATGGCCGGTTCTGCGGCCTGAACAACGAGATCACGCTGCTGCGCAATCTGGGATGCTATGCCGATTTCACCATGCCGTCGAGCAACTCGCCGACTCAGTCGCGCACCGTGAACACGATCTACTGGGTGATTGACGATCCTGTGCGGCCGCGCTCATACGATCGCGGCGTGGCGGTGCGGCCCGGCGCGCCGGGCTCGGGCGATCTGCTCATGATTCCTGGCCCGCTCGGCCTGCGTTTCGGCGGGCGCCTGCTGCCGCGCATCGAGAACGGAGAAATTGCGCACCAGGATCTGCCCACCCCTTACCGGGTGCGGCGCTGGCTGGACCTGGCGCCGCGCATCGGCCGCAACATCTTCATCAAGCTCTACACGCACGGCGCGAAGGAACAGAACACGAAGGCCCTGCTTTTCGAGGGGGGGCTCGACCGGCTGTTCCAACTGTTGCCCGAGGAATGCAGGCACCGCGGGCATGAGCTGCACTACGTGTCCACCTGGGAAATGCGCCAGGCCGTGGATGCCGCCGCGGGTGTCGCGCCACGAGGCGATATCCTATCTTCATGAGCCGCGAGACATGGCCCTTGTTCTGACCGCGATCAGCATTGTACTGGCGTATTTCTCTCCGGCCGACGCGATGCCGGCCATGGCGCCCTATCACATCCAGCAGATCGTTCTTCTGCCTGCACTGGGCGCTTCCTTGTTCTCGATGAATATGCGGCGAGCTTCCCTGCCATGGCCGCAGTACCTCCTGCTGGTGGGTTTCTGGTTTGCCGTGGTCATGTCGGTTCTGAGTAAGTTCTGGCTGCGCAACGCTCTGAATGCCTTTCTGATTGTCGGTTTTTTGGTGTGTATCTATTTCCTGGTGTTTATCAATGCCTTCACGCTGACACGCATCCAGGTGTTGTGCTTTGTTGTGACCCTCTGTGCGGTAGCGATGGCGGTTCAAGGGATATTGGCCTATCACACCGGTTACCTCGGCGACAAGCTGCTGAACATGAAGGTGACGGAGGGCTTTGTCGTGTATAAGCGGGTGTGCGGTCTCGGGGTGCTGCACGATCCCAACGATTTTGCGCAGTTCCTGCTGGTGGGCCTGACGTTTCTGGGCGTGTTTTGGAGGAAGGAAAACGGCGCCGGTAATGTCATTCTGCTGGGTCTGCCGTCGTCGATTTTGATCTATGCGATGTACCTCACCTTTTCGCGCGGCGTGTTATTCGGCGTGGCGGTCGTTGCGTTCGTCACGGTCTCGCGGCGCATCGGCGCGATGGCGTCAGCCATACTGGCTTGCGTGCTGGTCGTCCTCATGCTGGCGGTGAACTTCGGCGGAGGGCGTGAGATATCCATTCATGAGAGCTCCGCGGCGGGGCGCATTGTCGCCTGGGGAGCCGGCATCGCGCAATTGAAGCACTTTCCGGTGTTCGGAGCCGGTTTCGGGCAGTTTACCGCGTACAACGACCTGACTGCCCATAATTCGTTCGTGCTCTGTTTTGCCGAGCTGGGGCTGTTCGGATATTTCTTCTGGCTGGCCCTCATTCTGGTCACGGTCCTGGGCCTGGAGGGCCTGACCAGGATCCCCGTGAAAGGGCCGCAGGACGTGGCGTTCGGGCGCTTGGTCACCACCATCCGCGCCGCGTTATACGGCTTTCTCGCCACTGCCTGGTTTCTGTCGCGGACCTACACGGAGACGTTGTACATTCTGCTGGCGTTGGCGGCCGTGCTGGTTCATATGCGCCGGGAAGCCTGTCCGTGGCTGTCGATATCGATGCGCCGTTGGGTTCCCGCGACCATCGCGCTGCAGACCGTATCGGTCGCAGTCTTTTACCTGATGGTACGGCTGCGCAGCCTGTGATGTCTCAACCGCCGCTCCGCATCGTCGAGATCGTCGAATCGCTGGATGTGGGCGGACTCGAGAGGATGGCGCTCCAGTTGGCGATCGCGCACTGGAAGGCCGGACACTCATCCGCCATCTACACGGTGTTTGGGCCAGGCGCCCTGGAAGGCGAGGCGCGCTCGGCGGGTGTTCGGGTCGTCTCGTTCCACAAGCGGCCGGGGTTCAGCGTGGGGGCGGTGTTGCGTCTCGCCAGGCAGCTTCGGGCGGATGGAGCGCAAATTGTCCATACCCACAATTCCTCGATCCATCACTACGGCGCGGTGGCGGGGAAGCTGGCCGGGGCCGTAGTCGTCAACACGCGTCACGGACTGGCACTGCACTCCTCCGGACGGCAGGAGGTCTACTTCAAGGCGGTGCTGCCGCTAACCAGCGCGGTCGTGTTTGTGTGCCAATACGGCCGGCGGTACTTCGCACAGAAGGGCACGGCGCCGGAGGCCAAAAGCGAGGTGATCCTGAACGGGATTCCGCTGGAGCCGTTCCAGCAATTGCGCGCGGCCCCCGGCAGCATGCGGCCGAAGATCCGGTTCGGAACCATAGGCCGTCTCGTAAAGGCCAAGGCACATGGAGATCTCCTGGAAGCGTTCGCCCTGGTGGCTCGGGAATTGCCCGAGGCTGAGCTCGACATCTGGGGCTATGGACCCCTGCAGGCTGAGCTAGAAGACCGGATCGCAGCTTTGGAATTAGGGAGTCGCGTGCATTACCGGGGACCGGCATCCAACCCGGCGGAAGCTCTCCGGACACTGGACATCTTCGTGCTGTCCTCGATCAGCGAAGGATTGCCCCTGGTCATTCTGGAAGCCATGGCCGCGGGGTTGCCGATCGTCTCGACGCGGGCCGGCGGCGTGGCCGAGGTCGCCCCGGAAGGCACCGCGGCATGGTTTGCAGAGCCAGGGAATCCCGCGAGCCTGGCGGAAGCGATGCGTCAGGCGGCCGTCTCCGACCTGGCCGCCGCCGGGTGCGTGGCTTATGAAATCGCCAGCCGGGACTACGGGGTGGAAACCATGCAGCGCCATTACGAAAGCCTCTTCCTTCGCCTGTTGCAGCGTTGAAAACTGTTATGGTAAGGAAAACCGGGAAGCGTGAACAACACTCAAACCATCGCCCGGAACTCCTTCTGGTTCGGGCTGGAGCTGTTCTTCAACATCTGCGCCGCTTTCCTCACCTCGGTCATGGTGGCCCGCGTGATCGGCCCGCAGCGGCTCGATCAGTTCAACTATGTCGCCTGGCTGACTAACATCACGGCGTTGCTGGGCACGGTTGGCTTGCCGATGACCACCCGGAAGTACATGGCGGAATGCCTCAACCGGGGCGAACCCGGCGTGGCGCGCGCCATCTATGTCACCGGGCTCAAGCTGCAGATCCTCCTATCCGCCGGCGTCACCATATTCGCGGTGGTGCTGGTGCTCCTGGCGGAGGCCCCGGCACATCACCTGGTCTCCCTACTTCTGGTCATGAACATGGCGCCCCGCATGATCGGCTTCATCCCCTCCCAGGCCAACAATGCAGCCGAAATGATGAAGCGCAACACGGCGGCCGCACTGACCGGCAGTGCGCTCAATACCGGGTTGACCCTGTTCAGCCTGTGGATCGGCTGGGGCCTGGTGGGGGTCGCGAGCGGGTTCGCGGTGGGCTCCGCGGCCGAAACCATACTCAAACTCCGCGGCGTGCGCGCCTGGCTGCGAGAAATTCCCCCCGCCACGATTTCCCCGGAGATGAGGAAGCGGATGTTCTCCTACTCCGGACAGGGACTCGTGCTGATGGCGCTCAACGTGGTGGTTTGGGATCGCTCGGACCTGGTGATTCTCCGCGCGCTGAATCACCACGTCGGGCAGGTCACTTTCTTTTCCATTGCCTTCAACCTGACCGAGCGAGTCTTGACGATCCCCAACGCGTTCGGCTATCCACTCGGCGCCACCATGATGGCGCAGTACGGCCGCGGCGAAGAGCGGCTGCACCAGCTCACCGTCTCCGGCGCCAAATACGCGTTTTTGCTGGCGCTGCCGTTGCTGGCGGGGATGGCCTCGATCAGCGGGCCTGCCATCCTGCTGCTGTACGGTCATGCGTACCAGCCGATGATCCCGGTGCTGACAATCGCCGCCGTTTTGGCGATTCCCAAATCCCTGATCGCGCCGGCGACGTTCTTGCTCCAGACCTACGAAAACCAGGGCTACCTGATCGGGGTCGGGTGCGCGTGCGGCGCCATGGATATTCTGCTGGACGTGTGGCTGACGCCCTCGCACGGGGCGGTGGGCGCGGCGCTGGCCAATGGCCTGGCGCAAACCGCGGCGGCCATCGCGATCTGGTATCGGGTGCGCCGGGCCTTTCGTTTGAACCTGCGGCTGGGGGGATTCGGCAGAATCGCCGGTTCCGGAATGGTCATGTCGGCGGTGGTTCTGTTGGTTCAATACGTGGTCTCGGGTTACGCGGGACTGGTGGCGGCAGTGGTATCGGGCGCAGTGGTGTGGATGACGATGCTCCGGCTCACGGGCGCCATCGACCGGGAAGACGGCGAGCGATTCGTGCATATCGGACGAATTCTGCCCGCGCGCGTGCAGCCCATTTACAGTCGTTTTGTGAGTTTGCTGGCCACGGGTAGCGCTCCCTAGAAATCTTATGGCTGGACTTCGGGATCTCTCGGTGGTGTACTTCGGCAACGACTGGTCGGCCGAAAACCGGACCAGCAGCCACCACATCGCGCGCCGGCTCGCCGCCCTTGTGCCGGTACTCTACATCGAAACGCCGGGCAGCCGTGCGCCGCAATCCAGCGCGCGCGATTTTCGCAAGCTCTGGCGCAAGCTCTCGCGGATGTTCGCACCGCCGCGAAAGATCCACGACCAGTTGTACGTCGCCACCATTCCGCAAATTCCCTTTCGGAAGCTGCCCCTGGTCAACGCGCTGAACCGCTGGCTTGGTGGTTTTCTGGCGCGGCGGGCGATCGCCAAGCTGGGATTCCGGCGGCTGGTGTCGTGGTTCGTGGTGCCGCATCCCGCCGCCCTCGCGAAGCGCCTGGGCGAAACCTTGACCGTCTATTACTGCATCGACGACTACGCCGCCCACCCCGGTATGGACATGGCGGCGATTCAGGCGCTGGACGATCGCCTCACGCGGGTGGCCGACGTGGTGTTCGTCGCGCCGCGAGCGCTCGTGGAAGCCAAGCGTGCGCTGAATGCCCGCGTGTATTTTTCGCCGCACGGCGTCGATTTCGACCTCTTTGCGCAAGCCGCCGACCCAGCTACGCAACCGGCCGAAGAGACTCGAACGTTGCGGCACCCGGTCATTGGTTACTTCGGAAGCCTGGCCGGCTATATCGACCACGACCTTCTCGTCTACCTGGCCCGCTCGCGGCCGCAGTGGACGTTTCTGTTTGTCGGTTACGTATCGAGCGACGCGAGCCGATTGCGGAACTGCGAAAACGTGGTGCTGGCCGGACCACAGCCTTACGAAACCTTGCCGCGGTGGGCCAAGGCTTTCGACGTGGCGATCTGTCCGTACCTGGTCAATCGCCAAGTGAAGAATTCGAACCCACTGAAGTTGCGGGAATACCTGGCCACCGGCAAACCGGTCGTCTCGGTGGCGATTCCCGAGACGGCCCATTTTGCCGATTGCGTTTACCTTGCGGAAAATCATGAGCAGTACCTGGCCGGCATCGACCGCGCGCTGGCGGAGGACAGCCCGGAATTGAGGGCGCGGCGCATGAATTCCGTGGCCGGCGCGAGTTGGGACGCCCGCTTTCGGGAGACGGTGGCGGTGGTCGATGGGCTCCTCGCGAAGAGTTGACCGATCGGGGCAGCGGCAAGGATGCCGGCGAAATCGTCACACAGTCTTTGATGTTCGCCCCCGGTGTCCAGCCGTGTTTCTGCCGGAACGACCGGGCCACCAGCGTTTGTGCTATTGCATGTGATATCATGGCCGCTGGAGGGATATACCTGCGACTGGTTCTCGATACCGATGTGCTTGTCGCATCTGTGCGAAGCGGCCGTGGGGCCTCCAGGCAATTGTTGATGGGCGCCCTGGAACGTACATTTGAAGTGGCAGCTTCGGTCCCGCTGATCATCGAGTACGAGGCGGTTCTGACACGGCCGGAGCACCTGGACGCCAGCGGCCTGACGTCGCGGCAAGTAAATGACGTGCTCGACGCTCTGGTAAAGGTATCGATTCCGGTGCATCTCCGGTTTCTGTGGCGTCCGCGGCTGAAGGATCCAGCCGACGAGATGGTGCTGGAGACGGCGGTCAACGGTGCGGCGGATTGGGTGGTTACTTTCAATCTTCGTCATCTTGCCGAAGCCGCCCGCGAGTTTGGGATTCGTGTGGCGCGGCCATGCGATGCTTGGAGGGAGATTCGAAGATATGAGAAGAAGTAACGTTGCTTTGCGTCTACAGGCGTCAATACTGGAAGAGGCCCGCCGCGTTTCTGAAACGGAAGGCGTAGCTCTCAACCAGTTCATCAATGTCGCGGTCGCCGAGAAGTTGTCGGCCTTGCGGACCGAGGAGTATTTCCGTGAGCGCGGACAGCGTGGCGATGTCGCGAAGGCGAAGCGGCTCCTGAAACGTGCGGGTCGCGGAAACTCTCCGGCGCCAGGTGACGAAGTGGACTGAACCGGAGCCGGGCAACTGTGATATGCCTTCTGGCCCATCTGCCGCCACCAGCGTCGAATCGACTCCACCGCGAAAGCGGCGGTATCATGATCCACTCCAACGCTTACCCACCCTTGGTTGCGACCCATATCGTAGACTCCATAGGGTCGGACGTGCCCTTTTTCAGGATCTGCGAAATCATGTACCCGCACCTTCTCGGGTCGTCCCCTGGGTTGCCTCTCTTGCCCGTTATTCTTGTAGTCCCCGACCAATTCTTTCCTCTTTGTGTCCACCGAAATTACCGGATCTCCGCGTTTCAAGTATTCCTTCACCTTGCGGTTGATGTGCTCGAACTGCGCGTCACGGTCACGGTGGTTGGCGCCTTCCTTGGTCTTCCGGTTCGATTGCAAGCTGTAGCCCAGTTTCTGAAGGATAACGGCGACCATGCGGTGGCTCGTCTGGTGCCCCTTCTGCTTCAGCGCCGCAGCCAATT
>Ga0116223_10003150_pt1 | contig 15048 bp, 9 predicted proteins | sample Sb_taG_3_FD_90092 | JGI IMG/M metagenome (GOLD analysis project Ga0116223, IMG submission 90092) | Peat soil microbial communities from Weissenstadt, Germany - Sb_50d_a_PC metaG | ecosystem: Environmental > Terrestrial > Soil > Wetlands > Peat | place: Germany: Weissenstadt | collected 2010-09-21 | reverse complement strand
GGGATTCTCCGCGTCGATGATGTCGAGCAGATCGTAATCGGCGTGGATGTATTTGCCATAACGCTGCACACAAAAATAGTGGGCCGACCCGGGGTCGATGTCGACGGAGTAACCGTTCCTCCCGTTCCCAGTCTGCTCGTAGTCTTGCGCCAGGTGCGCCGTGCGGAACTCGTGCCAGTACTGCATAGCATCGCTTGCATTGTCGAACTTGTCGCGATGATGGTAGGGATCCGCGACAAGACCGGCAATCAGATACCGGACGCCTTTATCATTGCTTGCAGTCTTGGCTTTACACGAGATGGGCTTGGGAATGTAGTTGTCGTTGTCGTGAAGTTTCTCGTCGGCCCATTTGAGCGATTTGGGGTTCGTGAGCCGGGCCAGCAACCAAACATTTTCTTTTCGCGCTACGTCCTTGAAGACAACCCGATCTTTGTCCCTCATGGCCAGCCTTCCGTGTTCGGCGAATATTCTATCCGGGATTTAATGCTTGGACTCGATAGCTGACAAAATGTGTGACCATCTCGCGCCGTAGCTGGGCACAGAGGCACACCGGGCCGAGTCCCATACTCTACTGCGGAGTCTGGCTTGCGGCGGCCTCCGGCATCATGGGGGCATCCAGCATTCCCTTCGCTGTGTATTCGAAAGGGACAACGCGATAGCGATAAATCATGCCGTGGTCGCCGACCACATAGCCCCGGTCCCGGGCTGGCAGACTGAAAGCGAGTACCGGGGTGGGGAAACGCAATTCCCGCGAAGTCCAATGTTTTCCGCCATCGACAGTGTAGGCCAAAGTTGAGCCCAAACACGACCATGCCACCTCGTGATCGACGAATTTGACTTGCGGATTGGGCCCCGGCAACTTGGCGACCACGCCTTGCCAGGTCTGGCCCCCGTCGTTGGTTCGGAACAAATTCGGCCAGCGCACGGCAAACCCGGTATTCTCGTCGATGAAAAATGCGGCGTTCACTCGCTGGTCCCCTGGTTCCTCAGGGCCAACCAGCACCTTCCAGGTTGCCCCGCCGTCCACCGTTTTTTCGGTGATGCGCGGGTCACCCATTGCATAACCCACGTTGGCGGACGGGAATTTAAGCACCCAAGTGCTGCAGTTCCTCTCCTGGGTCAGTCCTTCGACCTCCATCTTTGCATGGCAGTGGAAAACCTCTTTCCAGCTAGTACCGCCATTCTGGGTCACAACCATTGTGCCAGCGGTGTTATCGCGGAATCCCTTAACGTCGGAGACAAAAAATGCGTCGCCCCGAATGTCCCCGGTTACCTGCTGCCAATTTTCACCGTCGGTGGTGCGGAACATGGTACTCCAGGCTTGAGCCCAACCGTGCCGGGCATTGGTGAAAAATAAATGCTTGAGCTGTTCACCTTGCGACTGCGGATCGCCGCCAAGTTCTGCGGTCCAACTGGTACCTCCATCCTTCGTGTGCAGTATTGTGCCGGCTGCACCCGATACCCAGCCTTCCTCTTTGCTCACAAAGAAAACGTCGAATAGAGTCAGATCCTGCTTGTAATTCACAGGCTCGAAAATGGCCTTGAATTTTGGCTGCGATGCCTTTTGCGCGGCAGTTGGTGGTTTTTGCGGGGCTGTTCCGGCTCGCGGCGTTTGCGCGAATGTGAGATCCGTACCACAGAGAACCAAGGCGAGAACCGAGACCAATCGTTTCATAAAGCCCTCCTTGAAACTCGAGATCGTTGGGTTGCGGTCCGAAACATCTATGGCGGCACGGCTGCGCCATTGGCCGGGCGCAGGCGACTACCTAGGCGGTCGGCCATCAGGAGCATGATCCCCAGCAGGAAAACATAGCCGCCGGACATGGCGATGGCCAAGTCGCCATTCGCGACCATGCTCACGAAATCTTCGGTCTCGGAGATGCGTACCCCACGGGACAGCGCAACATCCGTCATCTTTGCCACGATCGCCACGATGCCCGCGAGGCAACACAACAGGCCAGCGACCTTCCAGATCCATCCGCGGTGTCTGCCACCGTTCATGACCTTTAACAGGCGCCCCGAAATCATGGCGCTAGCGCCTGCCAGCACCAGGAAGCCCGCGAACACCCCCTTTGCATAGGGCAACACCAAGTCCATGGCTCCGGCATACTTCGATTGGGTCAAGGTCCAGGTGAACTGTTGCGTAGCGGAGCGAATCTCCATCGCCGCCGCAATCACCACCAGTAACCCCAGGACCTGCCACACGCGACCTTCCATCTCCGGTTTCATGCTGCCTCCTGCCTGGCGCATGAGTCCAGCGCCAAGGTACTCACATCCGAACGCAGCATGGTCACTCGGAGACGGGAACGTCTTCAAAGGGCGTGAATTTCGGGATATTGAGGCTGATGCGCTTCGAGGTTGGCGCCGGGGCCGGGTACTTGGCCCACATCACGCGCTGCTCGCCCGGCGGCAGCGTGCCCCACCACATATCCAGGATCCTCTTACCGTCGATGGTGAGATTGCTGTATTTCTTGTTCCCTGCGGGATCGATGTAATAAATGTCGTCCCAGCTAAAGTCGTAACCCACAGCCTTCGTCCCTGTATTAACGAAGCGCCATCTGGCCAACAGGGCACCGCCGCTTACCCGCTTCACCTCGAGCAGGTCGCAGCGCAGGTTGGGATCGTTGGAGTATTGCGCACTGGCGATCACCGAACCGGGTTTGGCCTGAGCCGGCTCGGGCGCAGGGGGTGCATCGGGAGCGCTGGGCGGCGGCGCGGCTGCCATGGCGATGGACGGATCGGTTTGGGCAGGTTGGCTTGGGACGGCTTCCCCCGCTTGCGGTGCCGGACTCGGCATGTTGGATTGCGGTTCGGCGGCGGTCGGGCCGGCGAGCAGGTCGATGCTGTCGTTGCTTCCTTCAACCGTAGCCAACATGCGGCTGTAGGCCCAGGTTCCGGCGTTCTTCTGCGCGGTGACATAGACAGTGCCTTTACCCTTCGGACCGGAGATGGGAACGGAAAGATCAGCATCTCCCGAACCGGGCGAAACGTTGATCGAACCACCTACGAGCCAGCCTTCGCTGATCGGAGTCCCCAGGCGTTGCGCCACAACTGCGTTCGACTGCGCTCTGGCAAAAGCCTCTTTGGCGACATCGGAACTTCGCATAGCGCCCATAATCAAGGTGAAAATACCAACTACGAAAACTACCCCGCAGACGAATATCGCCGCAAGGAGCCACTTCCAGTTTCTTCCCAACCAACTCCGGTGTTGGTTCGGCATCAATGCCGGAGAGGGCATGTTGGATTGCGGTATGCGGCCTGGCTGTGTGGACATAAGTTCCTCCTCAGTTCATTCAATCGAACACTGGTTCTATCTCGCTCGCGGCGCTCAACTGCTCGGATATTTGGGCGGGGGCGACCAGAACATAGATCTTTCCCCATAGTCAAAGTGGTTCGCCATCCCCGTCATGATTTTGTCGACGGCGAGAGTGTTTGGATCATTCTTGCCAATCGCCTGAAAAGCCACCTGGCAAGCCTCTTTCCTTAGTTTCTTTCGCTGCACCATCTCGTCGAGTTCCTTCATCGCTTTATCGCAACCTTCGATCCAATATTTCTGCCTCTGAGCGGCATTGTATTGATCGCCGGCTGCCCCCTGCCGGACCCACCGCCCGAATTCCCGGTCGCCAGCTGACTCAGCTCCCTGGATCGCCTGCTGTGTGACCGACGGGCCGAGCCACTGTGGCGGAGGGGGGACAGGATCATCGAAGCTCCATGCGGTGACGCCGTAGGCCGCTGCTCGCAGTCCAATTGCGCGAAGAGCTGTGTTATAGGCATCGATGATGTCAAGGGTGGCATGAATACAAAAGAAAACCAATCCAAGCGGGGAAGCCACTTCGCCAGCCACCTCCGGCACGATTTCAAACCACTCAAGCGCTTCGACAACGTCCGTTGCGGTATGCCCACCCAGAGTGACATACCCCGCAATCTCTGACAGTTCCGGGTGAACCGTCTTGAACTGGTCGACCGCAAGTTTTGTCTTCTCGATCTCGCTGATTGGAGCAGCAGTCATAACTGCGCCAGCAAAGCGATCCTCGTCGTAATTCCCATTACCGGCGTTCTTCACCGTGGGCACGTGATAGAGAGTTTCGCCGGCAAAGATGCTGGCCGGATGGGTAATGCGAATGTAGTTGCCAGACTTGTCTCTTCGACAAAACACGTCGATGTTCCAGAAATTGCCGTAGATTGCCGCCGAATATTTGGTGAGCCAGTCTCCAGGCCTGACTAAGATGGAACCGTCACCCCCTACGGTGACTGAATATTTCCCACGTTTATAGGTAGTGCCCGACCCCAAATCAATGGTGTATCCATGATGTTGCAACATGAGCCTTACCTCGCTTGTGACTGCGCAGCCGGCTTCTAATGGCTGTACGTTCATAACGCGCAAAAACAAGAGTAAAAGGCTCACTCCAGGCAAGACTATTTTCCTGCCGATACGAGGCGAAGGAGGGAGTGTTGAATTCCTTGATCACGCCGCCGCAGAAATCGCGAGCCTCAATATTGGCTTTCAGTCTTCCGTTCCCACGATCCAGAATCGACCTCTATCTAGATAACGCGGAGAAGCCACGGAAAAAGGTCCAAATGTTTATGGTACGGGAGCAGCTTCAGTTCCATTTTTCGGCACCCGCAAGTTCCAAGCGCTTCAAAATAAAGGCATTAACCCCGTTCGCTTTGCATTCGACTTGATATATACTTCTCGCCCTAGAGATCGCGGATTTGGGTGAGTTGGAAATGGTCGTTCGAATTCCCCCTGGCTTACTTCTTTTTCTTCTTTCTTACCAACTTCGAGTGATCGCGACTTGCGGTGTCTATTGACACGATGGGTCCGGTCTCCGCGTTCGAGGATCCTATGGATGCGCCCACAAACGTAGCCACTCTCCTCGGAGAACTCGATGTCGGCAGTGACAAGGCAGTGGCCGATTTAGTCGTGTCGCTGTACTCGGAACTGCACAGTCTGGCATCTCGTTACTTACAGCGGGAGCGCGGTGATCACACCTTACAAACGACCGCCCTGGTGCATGAGGCCTATTTGCGCCTGACCAATCAGAGGGAAGTTCATTGGAAAAATAAGGAGCAGTTCATGGGCGTCGCCGCGCAACTGATGCGGCGGATCCTGGTTGACTATAGCCGGGGCCGTGGCGCCCAAAAGCGCGGCAAAGGCTTTAAGGAAGTATTTCTGGAAGAAGCCGCAGTCTTTTCCAAGGGCAAGGCGTCCGACGTCCTTGCCTTGGATGAAGCGCTCACGAGGTTGGCCGAGTTCGATCCGCAGCAAGCCCGGCTGGTGGAGATGCGTTTCTTCGGCGGTTTGAGCATTGAGGAGGCCGCCGGAGTTCTGGGAGTGTCTCGCGCGACAGTGAAGCGCCATTGGAACCTGTCCAAGGCCTGGCTGGCGCGTGAACTGCGCAGAGGCGGCCAGAAAGATGCCTGACAAATGGGACCAGGTAAAAGAGCTGTTTGCGTTGGCCCTGGACCGCGATCCCAAGGAGCGCAGCGGTTTCTTGCGCGAAGCCTGCGCCGGCGACGACTCCCTGCGCACCGAAATCGAATCGTTACTGTCGAGCTTCGATGGCGCCCCCACCTTTCTTGAGGATTGTCCAGCCGCTGATCTCCTGTCCGCGCAGTCGCGTGCCCTAACCGGAAGCCGAATTGGGGCGTACCGCATCCTCCGTGAGATTGGGCAGGGCGGCATGGCGGTGGTCTATTTGGCTGAGCGTGCGGATGACCAGTATCGCAAACGTGTCGCCATCAAAATGCTGAAGCCTGGGACTCAGAAGGATGAAATCGTGCGGCGTTTTCGCAACGAGCGGCAGGCCCTAGCAGCTCTGGACCACCCCAGCATCGTACGACTCCTCGACGGCGGGAGCACCGAGGAAGGCTTGCCTTATCTGATCATGGAGTACGTCGAGGGAGATCGTATCGACGAATATTGCGATACTCACAAACTTTCGATCCCCGAACGTTTGCAGCTGTTCCGTGCAGTCTGCCTCGCGGTGCAATATGCCCATGAAGCGCTCGTCATCCATCGTGATCTGAAGCCCAGCAATATTCTGATTACCAAGGAAGGCGTGGTCCGGCTTTTGGATTTTGGCATTGCCAAGGTACTCAACCCGCAATGGTCCCCAGACACGACGCTGACTCGAACCGATTGGCGTCCGATGACGCCCGAATATGCGAGTCCCGAACAGTTGCGTGGAGCGACGGTCACAAAGACCACGGACATCTATTCGCTCGGACTCTTGCTTTACGAGCTGTTGACCGGGCATCGGCCGTATCGGGTAGGTCACGATTCTGCTTTGGAGACTGACCGGGATCGTCACTATGAGGAACCGGAGAAGCCGAGCTTGGCGGTCGGCAGGGTTGACGAAAAGGCATCTCATGATGGCACCACGCGAACCTTAATCACCCCTCAGTTGGTCGCTGAAGCACGTGCCATTCGGCCCGAAGAACTGCCGCGTTGCTTGCGAGGCGATCTCGACACCATTGTGATGAAAGCAATCCGCACCGAGCCGGAACATCGTTATGCCTCCGCGGAAGAATTCTCGAAGGATATCGAGCGGCACCTTTCGGGCTTGCCGATTAAAGCGCGTAAACCCACGCTTCTCTACCGCGGGGGGAAATTCGTCCATCGGCATACGGAGTCGTTGACTACCGCCCTACTGATACTCGTGGTGACGGCTGGTTTGGGAGTATGGGGGTCGCGCAGGCTGTGGAAACAGAAGGAGGCCACCGAGCCTCCGCCCAGCGCTCTTCATGTTCGAATCCGTCCCTCGGTCGCGATCCTAGGTTTCAAGAATCTCTCCAGCCGCTCAGACACGGTTTGGATTTCGACCGCACTGTCGGAGATGTTAACTGCGGAACTGGCCGCGGGCGAGCAATTGCGCACTGTACCGGATGAAACAGTCGCGCGGACGAAAATCGACCTTGGCCTTTCTGATGTAGAGAGTTTGCCGCCTGAGACATTGACGCGAGTTCGCAAGAACCTGGCAAGCGACTTCATCATTCTCGGCTCCTATCTCGACTCGGGAAAGGAAACGGGAGGCCAAATTCGCCTCGACCTTCGCCTCGAAGATGCGGTTAAAGGAGAAACTGTCGCTGCGGTCTCGGACACCGGCACTGAGAAAAGCATAATCGACCTCGTCTCGCAGGTTGGCGCACGCTTGCGCCAGCAGTTCGGGCTGGAGAGACTTTCCCAAACGGAATCCGATGGACTGAGAGCCGAGTTCCCATCGAATCCGGAAGCAATGCGTCCCTATTCGCAGGGACTCGCCAAGGTCAGGGCCTTTGATGCACTATCGGCACGGGAGCTCCTTGGTCACGCGGTCGCCGCTGATCCTTCTTTTCCTCTCGCTCACTCTGAGCTCGCAGGGACCTGGTCGTTTCTCGGGTATGACTCCAACGCACAGCAGGAAGCCAAGAAAGCTCTGGATGGAGCGGGCAATCTTTCGCGTGAGAAGCACCTGCTGGTCGAGGCCCGGTTCTACGAGACGACCAGGGATTGGGGAAAGGCCATTGAAGCCTATCAGACTCTATTCAGTTTTTTCCCTGACAATCTCGAATACGGCTTGCAGCTGGCAAACGCCGAGACTGCCGGCGGCCGAGGCAAAGATGCTTTGAAAAGCCTGGCCGCTCTGGATGCTTTGGGAGCGCCGACAGCGAACAATCCACGAATCGACATGGCCAGATCGGAGGCCGCTGCCTCGCTCGGCGATGACAAACTCAGGCGAGACACGGCAGAACTCGCGGCCGAAAGAGCAGGTGAGCAGGGGGCGAAGCTCCTGGTGGCCCGCGCACGAGATTCTGAGTGCCGAGCCTCGGCGGATCTTGGTGAAAACGAAAAAGCCAGGACTACCTGCGAAGAAGCGCGCCAAATCTACGAAGCTGCGGGAGACCGCAGCGGTTTGGCGCAGACCCTGCACGACATGGCTGAAGTCCCTATCAATCAGGGGGATTTCGCTGCGGCTGAGAAGTTGTACAGTCAGGCACTTACCATAGCGCGAGCGATCGGCAGTCAGAAAGGTCAAGCGAAAGAACTGCTCGACCTCGGTGTGATTTCCGTGAAGAAAGGAGACTTCACGACCGCGCGACGGATGTACGAGGAGTCATTCCGGAGTTACCAGATGGCGGGTGACAAGTATGGAATGGCAGGCGTGATGGGCGACACCGGCATCCTCTTGCGGGTGCAGGGGAAATTGCAGGATGCCCTTAAGCACTTTCAGAAGGCGTTCGAGTTGTCGAACGAAGTGGGACATCGAGGTTCGGCCGCGCAGGCCCTGTCGGCAATTGGAGATGTATTGTTAGAAGAGGGAGATCTGCCCGGGGCTTACAAAATGTACCAACAGGCATCGACGATTGAGCACGAGATTGGCGGAAAGAATGTCTACGCGGAAACGCTCACTCAGATGGGGCGAGTGCTTCGGCAACAGGCGAAAGCGGACGAGGCACAACGCGCATACCGTGAGTCCCTCTCTCTGCAGGAGGAACTTGGAAACAAAAGCGACGACGCCGAAACTCGTCTGGCGCTGGCGGAATTGGATTGCGATTCCGGCAACGGAGCCGAGGCGGAACAACTCAGCCGTATGGCCGTCGAAGCGTTTCGCGCGGATGCTTACACGGACGAGGAGATCTCCGCACAGTCCATGTTATCCAGAGCCCTTCTCCAACAAGGAAAGGTAGACGAGGCGCGGGCGGCTATTGCCGAAGCGGTCCGGCTCTCGGAAAAGAGCCAGGATGTAACCGTTCGAATCCCTGTGATTCTCGATCATGCCTACGTCATGGCAGCCGCGAAAAACCTGCGCGGAGCGGAGACCACCGCTCAAGACGCGCTGACCCGAGCGCGCAACCTGGGTCTTTTTCGATTGCAACTGGAGGCCGCTCTCGCCCTGAGCCAGATTCAGATGACGGGGCCAAATCGTGCTGCGGGTCGCGCCCGGCTCCAGGCCCTGGAGAAAAGCGCACGCGCGAAAGGGTTTGATTTGATTGCACGAAAAGCAGCGGATAGCCAAGGTATCCCGTAATCCAGTCCAGTAGATATTTCCCCTTGTAGCGGTTCTCATTTCGTAATCCGGCCGGCTTTAGTCAACAAACCTGTCGATTGTCCGACTGAAGGCACTTCTGACAAGGAGCAGAAGCGTGGCCCGAATGCTGAATGCAGTGGATTACAATATACCTATTGAGCCTGAGTCGCAATCTTACCGAGGAGGATGATGCGGACGACAGACCTTGGCGGTGCTCGTTAGGTTCGAGCCTCGTTAGAGATCGGTTGCGTCACAGTCAGTGCGTTTTGATTTCAACCCTTATGCGCTCCGGGTACTTTCGGGTATTCGCCTCGGCTGCGATGTTCTTCCTGCTGCTAGTGGGACGCGGCAATGGGCAAAATAAGACGCTGATCAGCCTTGATCAGGCTATCGATCTGGCTCTCGCGCACAACCATGCGATCAAAGCAACCCGAACTCTGATCCTTCAGAATCAGGCCCAGGAGATCACCGCGAACCTGCGCCCCAATCCAACTCTGGGGGTTGATACGCAGTTCGTCCCATTTTTCAGTCCGCAGTACTTTTCCAGCGACAATCTGGACCAGACGCAGCAGTTCGATATTGGAATCTCGTATCTGTTCGAACGCGGTCACAAGCGGCAACGGCGACTGCAAGCCGCCCGCGATCAGACAGCCGTCACTCGAGTCCAGGTCACCGACGCAGAGCGAACGCTCGCATTTAACGTCGGGCAGCAGTTCGTCAGCGTTTTGTTGGCGGAATCCACCCTGCAGTTCGCGCTTGAGGATCTGAAGGGTTTTCAGCAAACCGTCGACATCAGCCAGGCGCAACTCAAAGCGGGATACATCGGGGAAGGCGACTATCTAAAAATCAAGCTGCAACTTCTGCAGTTTCAGACCGACGTCTCTTCCGCCCGCCTCGCGAAAGTGCAGGCGCTCGTCTCCCTGCGTGAGTTCCTGGGATACAACGCGGTGCCTGCCGATTATGACGTGATCGGCGATCTCGCGTACCAGCCGATTCAGGCGAAAATGGAGGACTTGCAGATGAAGGCACTGCGCGATCGCCCCGACTACCGTGCGGCGGAACTGGGAGTCACGGCGGCTCAGAGCCAGATTCGGCTGGCCAAGGCCAATGCCAAGGTCGACGTAAACGGTACCTATGACTTTACCCACGTCTCCGGGGAGAATACGGCTTCCATCTTCGCGAACTTCGAGTTGCCCTTCTTCAACCGCAATCAAGGTGAGATCGCGCGTACCGGCTATGTGCTCACCCAAGCCCAAGAGCAGCAACAAGCCGCCAGCGATACGGTTCTCTCCGATGTTTCCAATGCCTACGAGGCGGTCAAAAGCAACGACGAGGTGGTGCAACTCTACACTTCCGGGTATCTTAAGCAGGCGCAGGATTCGCGCGATATCAGCGAGTATGCCTACAAACGCGGCGCCGCGAGCCTATTGGATTACCTCGACGCCGAACGCAGCTACCGGTCGGTTCAGCTGGCTTATCGCCAGGCTCTCGCATCTTATATGACAGCATTGGAGCAGTTGAAGGAAGCGGTGGGGACGAGAAACCTTCCATGATCGGGCACAAGCATTTTTGTGGAAACCGGGCAATGGTCACTGCCGTGTCGGCGATCTTGTTGGCGTTCGCCGGTTGCAGTGACTCGGGTTCGCACGCCGCCGCGAATTCCAACAACCCAAACTCGAACAACCCTGAACTATTTACCATTCCGCAGGAGCAGATGTTGCACGTGCAGGTCCTGACCGTTCAGCCTACAACGCTGACGCGTTCTCTCCGGCTGACGGGCGCGGTTGCCTACAACAGTTTTCGCACAACGCCGGTCATCACGCAGGTAAGCGGACCGGTCAGCCGAGTCGTTGTGGTTCCCGGTCAGAAAGTAACTCAAGGCCAGCCGATGTTGTACGTGGCGAGTCCCGATTACTCGCAACTCCGCACGAACTACCTAAAGGCCAAAGATGCCTACGCCTTAGCACAAAAGGCCAGCGCCCGTGCGCAAGACTTGTACCAGCATCATGCGATTGCGGAACAGGTTTTGGAGCAGGCCCAATCGGCTGAAATACAGGCCGGAGGCGATCTCGTCTCCTCACAAGCCGCATTGAAAGTCATGGGCATCACCGATCCCGACGCCCTGGTAAAAGCTCCACCATCTTTTGAGGTTCCGGTAAGAGCGCCGATTGGCGGCCTGGTCGTCGAGCAGGATGTGTCGGCGGGACAACTCATTCAGCCAGGCACGACGCAATGTTTCATGATTTCCGATGTCAGCACCGTTTGGGTGCTCGTCAATGTCTATCAGAAGGATTTGCCGTACGTACGCATCGGAGATCCGGTGACGATTCAGACGGATACGTATCCTGAAGTGTTCCACGGCCGCATTTCGTACGTCGCAGCCGCACTGGATTCAGCGACGCGGACTTTGCAGGCGCGCATCGACACCAACAATCCGGGGGAGAAGTTGAAGAAAGACATGTACGTGGTGGCGACTGTCAATGCAGGCACAATTTCCAATGCCATAGCACTCCCGGATGCCGCCATCCTGCGCGACTCGGAGAACCAGCCTTTCGTGTACGCGGCGACATCTGCGAACCAGTTTGGCAGGCGTTCGGTGACACTCGGGGAAAGTCTGAACGGCCAGACGCAGATCACGAGCGGAGTGAAAGCGGGCGATCAAGTCATCGGAAATGGCAGCCTGTTCTTGCAGTTTGCGAATTCGCTGCAGCGTTAAGTTTTTTCAGGTTTGACAGACGCTTTAGGGAACGCTGGCAACAACAGAATCCACGACACCTGAATGATTCACCGAATCGTCCAAGCGGCACTGCGGCAGAGGTTCCTGGTGCTGATGCTGACCGCATTCATCACGGTCGGCGGAATCCTTTCGTTTCAGCGGATGCCGGTGGATGCTTACCCCGACTTGTCGCCTCCGCAGGTGGAGATCATCACTCAATGGCCGGACCACGCTTCGGAAGAAGTCGAACGGTTGGTTACGCTGCCGCTTGAACTCCAGATGAACGGCGTCCCCCACATGGTGGTGATGCGTTCCATCTCGCTCTATGGTCTGTCCGATCTGAGACTGACCTTCGAGGAAAACACGGACGATTACTTCGCGAGACACATTGTTTTTGAGAGACTCGCTCAGGCTACGCTGCCCACAGGCGTGACGCCGAGCCTTGCGCCCCTATTCAGTCCCAGCGGCCTGGTGTATCGCTACGTGCTAGAAAGCCCCGACCGCAGTCCACAGGAACTGAAAACAATTGAAGACTGGGTGATCGAGAGAGCCTACCGGTCGGTCCACGGCGTGGCGGACGACTCCGGGTTCGGGGGCACGGTGATGCAATACCAGGTGCTGCTCGATCCGGCGCGCATCTACGGATACCACCTGACGATTCCCCAAGTCACAGCCGCGCTGGCGGCCAACAACTCGAATGCCGGCGGCGGCTTTTACTCGCAGGGCGGGCAGTTCTACTACGTTCGCGGAATTGGCCTGGTACGCAACACCGACGACATTGGCAACGTCGTGGTCGGCGCCAACAAGGGCGTGCCTATCCGAGTGAGGGATATCGGCGACGTGACGATCGGGCACGCACCGCGACTGGGCGAATTCGGATTCCAGAAAAATGACGATGCTGTCGAGGGCGTGATCCTGATGCTGCGTGGCGAGCAGACGCAGAACGTCCTCAAGGGAGTCGAGGCAAAAACTGAACAACTGAATCGCCATATCCTGCCGCCTGACGTCAAGATTCATCCTTATTACGACCGCAGCGAATTGGTGGACCTCACCACTGACACCGTGGAAGCGAATCTGCTTCGCGGCATGGTCCTGGTCTTGGTCGTGCTGATCTTCTTTCTGGTCAGCTTCCGCGCTGCTGTCATTGTTGCCCTCACCATTCCGCTATCGCTTTTGTTTGCCTTCATCGTTCTGCACGCGCACGACGTCGCCGCGAATCTGCTTTCCATCGGCGCCATCGATTTCGGTATCGTCATCGACGGCACCGTGGTGATGATTGAAAACATTTACCGCGAATTGGCTCTACGCGAGGGACAGAGCTACAACCTGAACGAGGTGATCCTCGCCGCCGCGAAGGATGTCGATCGTCCGATCTTCTATTCAGTGGCCGTCATCCTCGCCGGTTATCTGCCGATCTACGCGCTCAGCGGGCCCTCGGGAAAGCTGTTCCATCCCATGGCCGAGACCATGTCTTTTGCGCTCGTTGGAGCACTCATCCTGACGCTTACGCTGATCCCTGTTCTCGCCTCCTACTGGTTCAAGAAGGGCGTGCACGAGAAGCCGAATCGCGCATTCGAGTGGATGAAGCGGAAGTACGCGGTCCAGTTGGATTGGGTCCTCGACCGCCCTAAGACCACCATCGCGATCGCGGCCCTGATCTTCGGGGCGACGCTGCTGCTCGTCCCTTTCATCGGCGGCGAATTCATGCCGCACCTCGATGAAGGCGCGCTCTGGGTCCGCGCTACCATGCCCTACACGATCTCTTTCGAAGAGGCCAGCAGCATAGCTCCCCAGATCCGAAACATTCTCATGTCCTACCCCCAGGTCACAGTAGTCGGTTCAGAGTTGGGACGTCCTGATGACGGCACCGATCCCACCGGCTTTTTCAATTGCGAGTTTTACGTTGGCCTGAAGCCTTACAAAGACAAGTCCTGGAGCGGCGAGATCAGTGAGAAGAAAGAACTCATCGAAGCGATCAACAAGAAGCTCACGGCCTTCCCCGGAATCATTTTCAACTATACCCAGCCGGCTGAAGATGCAGTAGACGAGGCCCTCACCGGCCTGAAGAGTTCCCTGGCGGTCAAAATCTATGGAGATGATCTGAGCATCCTGCAGGACAAGGCGATTCAGATCAAGAACACGCTCTCCAATGTCCCCGGGTTCACCGAGCTTACGGTTGTGCGGGAGCTCGGCCAGCCCAGCCTGCTGGTCGATGTCGACCGGAACAAGATCGCCCGTTACGGCATCAACGTCGCAGACGTTGAGGCGGTGATTTCCGCCGCAGTGGGCGGCCAGGCGGTCACGCAAGTGATTCAAGGAGAAAAGCTGTTCGATCTGGTCGTTCGCATGCAGCCCCAGTTCCGCAGCAGCGCGCATGAGATCGGGAACCTTTTGGTGGGAACTCCAGACGGCCAGCAGATTCCCCTCAGTCAGCTGGCAAATATCACTCAGGGAAACGGTGCGTCGTTCATCTATCGTGAGAACAATTCTCGCTATATCGGGGTGCAATACAGTGTCGAGGGCCGCGATCTGGAGCGCGCCGTTCGAGACGGCCAGGCCGCCGTCAAGAAAGTCGTGACCCTGCCGCAGGGGTACCGCATGGAATGGGGCGGCGAATACAGTCAGTTTCTCGAAGCCAGATCGCAAATGTACTTTATCGGCCCGCTTGCCGTGGTTCTGATCTTCATGATCTTGTTCGCTCTCTACGGGAATTTTAAATTCCCCGTCACCATCGCTCTAGGCGTAATCATGACGGAGCCGGTCGGCGCGTTGGTCGCGCTCAAACTCACCCACACTCCCTTCAGCGTTTCCTCGGTGCTCGGCCTTCTGGCGCTTCTAGGTGTATCGGTGGAGACCGCCGTGATTCTCGTTTCCTACATCAACAAGTTGCGGAATGAGGGAATGGGAATTCGAGCGGCGACGCGGGAAGCTTCGCTTCTGCGGCTTCGCCCAATCATGATGACAGCTCTGGTCGCCTGCCTGGGATTGCTGCCGGCCGCGCTTTCCACCGGCATTGGGTCAGATACTCAAAGGCCTTTCGCCATTGTCATCGTGGCCGGCCTCATCTCCCGTCTGTTCATCGGATTCTTCGTCAATCCTGTCTTGTACGAGATGGTTGCCCGCGAGGGCGATGTGCTGCAGGTCTAGATGAAACCGTAGGCCGGAAACGATCGGCACACTGCGCCTTGGTAGCTGTTAGTTTGCGGGTCCAGCAAACAGCAGCAGATTCCCATCCGGATCCTTGACGACGAAACTCTTGGCGCCCCAAGGCTGCTTTTTCAGTGTCTGGTGAAAGGCAACACCAGCGGACTGAAACTCAAG
>Ga0116223_10003149_pt1 | contig 15048 bp, 18 predicted proteins | sample Sb_taG_3_FD_90092 | JGI IMG/M metagenome (GOLD analysis project Ga0116223, IMG submission 90092) | Peat soil microbial communities from Weissenstadt, Germany - Sb_50d_a_PC metaG | ecosystem: Environmental > Terrestrial > Soil > Wetlands > Peat | place: Germany: Weissenstadt | collected 2010-09-21 | reverse complement strand
GCGGTGGCTTGGGAACAGCGACCTGATCACCGAACCCGAAGGGCCTTCCTTCATCTCTCGTACAGTTGCACACCTCCGTTTGGACCGGCGATGCTCGTGACACACGACCCAACTGCGACATTGCGGAGCCAAATAATAGCGTGGCGCAATTTGGTCGTTGGTACCGCTAGACCTTGTGCAGCGCCCTCGATCAGGCCGATTGTCGAAGCTGAAATCCAATGCGCCGACCATATTTTCGGAAGGAGCAAGGCTAGAAATCCGTCGAGATTACGATATCATTCTTGCTGCCTAATAGTCGTCGTCACTACCGGGAGAATTTAATATGCCCTCCACCGTCAACCTGTACCTAATCGGCGTTTGGTTCTGCGTCGGCTTCTTCACCGGTGCTGGGTGGGCGACTGCCACGTGGCTCGTGGGGCGGATATTGTCCATTATCCATATTTGACCCGGACCCTGGTCGTATTATCGCGGACAGGATTGGCGTCGCAGGGGGCGCCCCGCGCGTTCTGGAATCATTTTCCGACCAATCCCACTGCCGAAGGGCGAGCCGCTGGTCACACTTCGCGACGCCGCGCAATCATTCAACCACCCAGGAGATCGTCATGACCCTCACTGCCGAACATCTTTCGCCGATCGTTGCTCTCATCGCCGGCGTCTTGATCCTAATTTTGCCGAGCTTGTTGAATTACGTCGTTGCCATCTACCTTATCGTTACCGGACTCATCGGATTGAACGGAATCTACCATTTCATCAACTGATAGACCGTCCGCGCTCACTAGGACCGAGCCTTCGATCGGCAGCAGCATCTCCTTCTTGGCCGGCAGAGGCTGGAGCAAATCGCGCGCATGTCGCCTTCTGGCACTTAGCGGTCCTCACGCGATGTCCGACTTGAGTCCGTTATTCGCGCCAAAACGGACGTCCGCCAACCACGCTGAATTTATGGGTTCACACCCTAGCTCACCGGCCAGTCCTCAGCCGTGATCGTCGCCGCATCGGCGCCGACGATCTCGGCAAGCCGATCGCGTCCGGTGCGCAGCAGCGTGGACGCAAGATCGTTCTTGATATCCTCGATCAGGCCGAGACCCTTGTAGATCAGCGCCGAATAAAGCTGGATCAGGCTGGCGCCGGCACGGATTTTGGTCAGCGCGGCGCCGCCGGAATCGATGCCGCCGACGCCGACCAGCGGAAACGCGCCTTCGACTCGCACATAGGTCTCCGCCACCATCCGGGTCGACAGCCGAAACAACGGCCGGCCCGATAATCCGCCCGCCTCCCTGGCGCGGGTCTGCTCGCGCAAGGTCGTGGGCCGCGCCAGCGTCGTATTGCTCACGACCATGCCGTCGACGCGGCGCGAGCGCGCGATCTGAACGACGTCGTCGAGTTCGGCAAGGCTTAAGTCCGGCGCGATCTTCAGCAGCACCGGCGAGTCGCCGGCGTTTTTCCGCACGCGTTCGCGCGCATCGATCACCCTCGCCAGGAGATCGTCGAGCGCCTTGGCCTGCTGCAGATTGCGCAAGCCCGGCGTGTTCGGCGACGACACGTTGACGGTGAAATAACTCGCCACCGGCGCAAAGGTCTCGATCAGTTTCACATAGTCGGCGGTGCGATCGGCGGAATCCTTGTTGGCGCCGACATTGACGCCGACAATGCCGCCGAGATGCGCGCGCGCCGCCAGTCGCCGCAACACCGCCTCCGCGCCGTCGCTGTTGAAACCGAGCCGGTTGATGACGCCCTCGTCGCGCTCCAGCCGGAAAATCCGCGGCCGCGGGTTGCCGCCTTGCGGCTTCGGCGTCACGGTGCCTGCTTCGACAAAGCCGAAGCCGAGGCGCAACAGCGCATCCGGCACTTCCGCATTCTTGTCGAAGCCCGCGGCCATGCCGATCGGATTGGGGAAATTGAGGCCGAAGGCCCGCACCGCCAGTTTCGCATCGTCCGGCCGCGGCCGCGCCAGCGGTAGCAGCCTCAAGCCCTGGACCGCCAGGCGGTGCGCGTCCTCCGGATCGAACCAGCGCAGGAGCGGCAGCGAGAACGCATCGAAGGCGCGGATCAAGGTTCAAGCTCCGGGATGTCGTGATATCCGTCCGACCGCGCGCGCATCGAGAGCACGGCGGTGACCGCGCCGAGATCGAGCTCGCCGTAGAGATGCGGAAACAATTCGTCGTTGCGCGAGCGTTCCCATCGCAGCGCCTTGCCCAGCGCATCGGCATCGACGGCGATCAGGAACAGCCCGGTCTGGCCGAAAAAGTGTTTTCGGGCGGTTTCCGCGACCTGCGAGGCGGTGGAGAAATGAATGAAACCGTCGCTGATATCGACGGGGCTGCCCCGGAACACGCCCTGCCGCTCCGCCTCGCGCCAGGCCGAAGCCGGACAGATTTTGTAGATCATGCGCACGCGACCAACCTGTTTGTCGCCTGAGGCGTCCGGGATTCGGTTCTTGTCATTTTTGGCCCCATGCGATCCGACCGTATCGGCGCGGCTAGCGCACTTCAAGGGTCGTAGCCCGCCCTTGCCCGCCGCCGTGAAAATCGGTTTGATGCAGGGAATAATTCCCAGACAGGGCCGCCGGATGGCCAGAACCCCGAAAGCGCAGGGAAAGCTGACCCACGAGCAGATCTGGGGCGCGCTGGATCGGCTCGCCGAACAAGCGGGCCTCTCGCCTTCGGGGCTGGCCAAGAAGTCCGGCCTCGATCCCACCACCTTCAATAAATCCAAGCGCGTCACCGCCGACGGGCGTGAGCGGTGGCCTTCGACCGAATCGATCGCAAAGGCGCTCGCCGCCACCAACCGTTCGATCGACGGCTTCGTGCAGTTAATCGGCGATAGCTCGCTGGCCGGGCAGAGCGTGCCGCTGCTCGGCTTTGCGCAAGCCGCAACCGGCAGCCACTTCGACGACAACGGTTTCCCGGCCGGCAAAAGCTGGGATGAGATAACGCTCCCTTCGGTCCACGACGAGCACGCTTTCGCGCTGGAAATTTCCGGCGATCAGTTGAGACCCGTCTATCGCGACGGCGACGTCATCGTGGTGTCGCCCGCGACCGCAATCCGGCGCGGCGACCGCGTGGTGGTGAAAACCACCGGCGGCGAGATGATGGTCAAGGAAATGAAGCGCCGGACCGCGAAAACGCTGGAATTGCAATCGCTCAATCCGAACCAGGCCGACCGCACGCTTGCGGCGGGCGAGGTCAAATGGATCGCGCGGATCGTATGGACGAGCCAGTAGACCCAACTCTACCGTCGTCCCGGCGAACGCCGGGACCCATAACCACAGATGGCGATTGTTACGTCCCGTAGCGGCCCCAGCTTTTTAAAGAACACACAGCGGTGGCTATGGGTCCCTGCGTTCGCAGGGACGACGAATAGCGAGTTAAAATCGCGCTCGCCTTCCTTACGTCGCGTAATCCGGTTCCTTGCGGTCGAGGATGCGTTTCAAGGCATCGAAGTGCCGCTGCGCCGGGGTCGGCCCCTTGTAGAGGGAAGCCCCGCTGATATCCCGCTTGGTCTTCTCGACCACCGCTTCGGGAAGTTTCTTCAGTGGCTGCCCGGTCCACATCGCGTAGATCTGAACCTGCGCGGCGCGCTCGATATAGTAAAGCCGGTCGTAGGCAGCGGCGATGGTTTCGCCGACGGTGGAGATGCCGTGATTGGCCATGAATAAAACCGTCTTGTCGCCGATGACGCGGGCAAGCCGCGCGCCTTCGGCCGGATCGAGCGCGGGACCTGTGTATTCATCGTCATAGGCAATCTTGCCGGACATCCCGACCTCGGTCTGGCCGATCTCCTTGATGCGCGGGTCTTCAAGACGCGTCAGCGCACTCGCATAGGGCATGTGGGTGTGAAACACGGCCTTGGCATTCGGGAGCGCTTTATGGATCGGCGCATGGATGCAGTAGCAGGAGCGCTCCACCTCGCCCTCGCCCCGCTTCACCTCGCCGTCGTCGATGCCGACCTCCATGAAAGAGGAAGCCGTCACTTCCGACCAATGCATCCCGAACGGTATCTGGTAGTAGCGGTCGCTGCGCCCCGGCACCACGAAGGTCAAATGATTGAAGATGCCCTCGTTGAAGCCGTGCATGAAGGCCAGTCGATGCGCCGCCGCAAGGTCAAGGCGTGCCTGCCATTCCTCGGCGCTGAATTCCTTCAGCGTCTGCGGCGAAACCCTGAACTGCATGAGCATTCTCCTGGTTCTGTCTGCCTCTCGTCGGAGGCTTGAGCGAGCTCTTTATCAAACATTGTATCGCAATTTCCGAACCTACGAGGCTGAAATTGTGACGGGCCTCCTATCCGGATTTGCCGCGCCGACCACGCAATCTCTTCTCTGCCGTCCCTGCGAACGCAGGACCCATACCGCGAGGTCCTTCCGTCTCCCGGGATGATAGACCCGTCGCCACAACCAATGCCGGTGGTTTTGGGTCCCTGCGTTCGCGGGGACGACGGCAATACGCTGGCCCGAACAGCACCCCACGCATGGTCGCCGCGGAGAATGCGGCCCTCCACAATAAGGCCTTGGAGAGAACAACAAGAAAACATCCTGTGGTTGAATTGTCATAAATTTCGTGCAGTAATAGATCGCTGCAGCGCGGCGGTCGGCCCCAAATCATCGGGCATTTCAACAGCGGAGAGCGAGTATGAATATTTTACAGGATTTCTATCTGACGTCCGTCTCTGGACCTGTTGTCCAGCAGGCGCCCAATCCACTTGGACCGCTTCAGGATCTCGTCGGCACCTGGACCGGGACCGGCTTCAACCAGATCTGGCGCCCGTTTCATGGCACCTAGGATCGCTTCCTGGAGCTGAACCAGACGATCGAGACACTCCAAATTGAAGCCATTCCCGGAGACATCCCGAACCGCGGCCTGCTTCAGGCCGACATCAACCTTGCCGGATTGCGCTATCTGCAACAAATTCAGGACGCCAAGGTTTTGGGACCGAACGGCAAGCCGGCGGGCATTCACGTCGAACCCGGGCTGTGGCTCAACATTCCCGCAACCACCAACCCGCAAGATGCCTCGACCGTCGCGCGGCTCGCCAATATCCCGCACGGAACATCCTTCGTTGCGCAGGGCAGCGCATTTCCCGTGGCCAATCACGCGCCAACCTTTGCGCCCGCCAGCATCACGCCGTTCACCATCGCGCCGCCGCACAACCCGATCAGTTTCCCGGAAACCAATCTCGGGGTTCCGTCCGCGTTCCGCACCCCGCCGGCGGACATTCCCAACGTCACCCAGGCGATGGTCAACAACCCCAACGTGGTCCTGGCCAATGCAATCACCGGGCAAAACATCATCTCCACGACGACCCTGAAGGTTTCCACCACCGATCTCAACCCGCCCGCCACGGGCGGCGGAACGTCCAACATCGCTTTCCTGCAGGGCGCGGCCGGCGGACCAAATGCGGTTTCGGCGCAAGTGGATGCCATTTTCTGGATCGAGACCGTCAAGGAGGCCAACGGTGCGACCAGACTTCAGCTTCAGTATTCGCAGACGGTTCTCTTGAACTTCAACGGGCTGAGCTGGCCTCACGTTTCGGTGGCGACGTTGCTGAAGCAGTAGGCATCAGCAGCGACATCCGAAAACGCGTACCCTCTCCCGCAAGGGAGAGGGAATCACGCGGAGCGCGCCAGCGCGCCGTCGATCATCGCCACGGAATTTGCCAGACCATAAACCGCGACGAACGAGCCGAACCGCGGGCCCTTCTCCTGGCCGAGCAGCACCTGATAAAGCATGTTGAACCAGTCGAGCGAGACGCCGGGCCGGCCGTCCTTGCCTTTCTTTACCGCGTCGAGGAACGGCTCGCGCCGCCCGATCTCATAGACCACGTTCTGGATGTCTTCGGCCGATGATTGCGAAGGCATGTTCGAGAGCGCATCGCGCAGATCCTGCAGCGCGGCGCGCTCGGTTTCCGAAGGTTCCCGGAATTGCTTGGTCGGCGCCACGAAGTCGCGATAATAGTTGATGGCGTAGCCGACCATCGCATCGAGCCGGGGGTGGGTCTGCGGCGTGACGCCGGGACGGTAACGCCCGATGAAGCCCCATAAGGTCGAGGCATTCTCCGCATTCGACGACGACACCAGCGTCAGCAGCAGCTGGAAGGTGACGGGCATGTCGGCCTTGGGCGGATGTCCGGCATGGATGTGCCACACCGGATTGGCGAGCTGCTGCCTGCCATCCTGGCGCGGGAAGGCTTCGAGGAACTGCTGGTATTCGTCGACATTGCGCGGGATGACGTCGAAGTGGAGCCGCTTGGCCGACTTCGGCTCGCGATACATGAACAACGAGAGCGATTCCGGCGACGCATAGCGCAGCCATTCATCGATCGTCAGCCCGTTGCCCCTTGATTTGGAAATCTTCTGGCCGTGCTCGTCGAGGAACAGTTCGTAGTTGAACCCTTCCGGCGGCGTGCCGTCGAGCGCCGCGCAGATCTTGCCCGACAGCTTGACCGAGTCGATCAGGTCCTTGCCGGCCATTTCATAATCGACGCCGAGCGCGGCCCAGCGCATCGCCCAGTCCGGCTTCCATTGCAGTTTGCAGTGACCGCCGGTGACCGGAAGCGTGACGCGCTCCCCGGTCTCGGGATCGTCATAGGAGACGGTCCCGCTTTTGACGTCATGCGCCACGATCGGCACATACAGCACCGCACCCGTGCGCGGGCAAATCGGCAGGAACGGCGAGTAGCTCGCCGCGCGTTCCTCGCGCAAGCTGGGCAGCATGATCGCCATCACCTTCTCGATCCGCTCCAGCATCTTGAGAAGCGTCGCGTCGAATTTTCCCGAGGCGTAGTAGTCGGTCGAGCTTGCGAACTCGTAGTCGAATCCGAAGGTGTCGAGGAAGGCGCGCAGCCGCGCGTTGTTGTGGGCGCCGAAGCTTGGATGGGTGCCGAACGGATCGGGCACGCGCGTGAGCGGCTTGCCGAGATGCTCAGTCAGCATCTCCTTGTTCGGCACGTTGTCCGGCACCTTGCGCAGGCCGTCCATATCGTCGGAAAACGCGATCAGCCGGGTCTTGATCTTGTCGTCGGTGAGCACGCGGAACGCATGACGCACCATGGTGGTGCGCGCGACCTCGCCGAAGGTGCCGATATGCGGCAGGCCGGATGGCCCATAGCCGGTCTCGAACAGCACCTCGTCCTTCGGCTTCTTGTTCAGCCGCGCGACAATCGCCTTTGCCTGCTCGAACGGCCAGGCGTTGGATTGTTCGGCGAGGATGCGCAGATCGCTGGCGTTTGCGGGAGGATCAATGGTGGTCATCTAACGGGGTCTCCGGGCCGCGGAACCTAGCGTTTTCGGCACAAAATGCAAAATAGCGGTCGTGAATCGTAGGGTGGGCAAAGCGAAGCGTGCCCACCATCACCCGTTAGGCTGGCACGGTGGGCACGGCGCAAGCGCGCCTTTGCCCACCCTACGAATCTAAATCGGTCTCCTAAAACGGACTGACCGAAAAATAGCGCAGCCACAGATCCGTGTAGCGGCCCCTTTCCCACAGCCGAAACAGCGCCCAGTTCAGGGCCTGGCGCAGCAAGTCATTGCCCTTGCGCACGGCGATCCCGACGCCCTCGCCGAAATAGCGGCTTTCGACAAAAGGGCCGCCCGAGAATGCGCAGCAATCGCCGGAATCCGTGCCGTTGATCCAGAACGCCAGCGAGATCGCGTCGCCGAAAATGAAATCGACTTCGCCGCGCCGAAGCGCGAGCCGCAGTGCTTCGTCGTTTGGATAGGCGCGTAATTCCGCGTCGGTGAACATCGCCTTCAGATAGGCCTCGTGCGAAGTGCCGGCGATGACGCCGACCTTCCGGCCCTCGAGAAATTCGGGGCGGATTTCCCGCATCACCGAATCGCGCCGGGACACGAACCGCGCCGGCGCCCGGTAATAAGGATCGCTGAAATCGACCCGGGCGCGCAGCTGCGGCGTCACCGCGAGCGAGGCGATGATGGCATCGCCCCGGTTGCTCGAGATCGCATCGAGCAGCGTCTCGAAACGCCGCATCTGGATCGTGCAGGTGACCTTGATCTCGTCGCAGATCATCCGCGCCAGATCGACATTGAAGCCGGCCGGGTTGCCGTCGGGGCCGGTAAAATTGAACGGCGGATAATCCGTCTCGGTCAAAAACCGGATCACCGTGAGGCGCGAGAGATCAGGCCGGTCCGGCCGGCGCCTCGGATCCCAGAAGCCCGGCACCGCCTGGGGCGCTGCTTCCGCGACCGGCTTGGCGGCGCCCTGGCTTGAGGCCCCTTGGGCATGGGCCAAACCGCCGGCCAGAATCAGGGCAAATAGCGTAGCCGCCAGCAAGCCGCCGGCCGGCGCCATGCCAGCCGGCCGGGGCCATCTGTCGTCCATGAAGGAAGCTCTTTGGAATCGCATTCGTCGCCGCTTTTCATGAAATCGACGGCCTTATAGACCATCTACCCGATAAGGCGAACGCAGTTTGGGCCCGGAAATCCCGGCCCGCAGGCCTTTTGCGGCTTTAGAGGTATCGCCTGAGGTCGGCTGCGGCGTCCTCGGGCTTGCGGTTGAGGTTGAACGGAGAAACGAATTTGCCGTCACGGTCCATCAAATAGATCAGCGCCGTATGGTCCATGGTGTAATCGCCGTCCTTCAACGGCACCTTCTTGGCGTAGACCCGGTACTCCGAAAGCACTTTCGCGATCTGCTCGGGATTGCCGGTGAGGCCTTTCAGGCGCGGATCGAAACTCGACAAATAGTCCTTCATCGCCGCCGTGGTGTCGCGCTCGGGATCGACCGAAATGTAGTAGGCGTTGACGCGGTCGGCGTCCTTGCCCATCACCCGCAGTACCTCGGACATCTCGAACAGCGTCGTCGGGCAAACGTCCGGGCAGTGGGTGAAGCCGAAGAAGATCAGCGTGGGATGCCCCTGCATGTTCTTTTCGGTCACGGTCTGACCGGTCTGGTCGGTCAACTGGAACGGCCCGCCGATCGCGGCAGGCGCCGCGACGTGCCGCAATCCGCCGAGCGCCCACAGCATCAGCACGAGGCCGACGACCAGGCTTCCGGCAAACGCTCCGATTACGACCAGCGGGCGGGTGGTCCGATCCATCGTCACATTCCTTAGTTCGTAGGGCTAGTGCTCCGATTCCGAAGTTCGTAAGCATATGCGGCTCACTCTTATACGAACTTCAGAATCGAAAGAGCACTAGCAAACTTATGATCCTAGTGCGGTTTTGAATTTGAAGTTCCTATGAAGAGGTTGCCGCGAAAACCGATAGGAACTTCAAATTCACCGCACTAAAAGCATGCCGAGATGCCGGAGACGATCATCTCGAAGAAGACCGCCGTTCCGTAGTGGAGCCACAACGCCAGCGCGCCAAGCACGAGGACGGCGGCAAGCACTGCGGCCCCAATCACCATGGCTCGCACGATCCGGCGCGGGCCTTGCGCGTGCAATTGCTGCGGCGTGGAAGGCGGGAGAGCCATCTGTCGACCATCTCACCAAAGGAACCGGCGATGCGGGGTTGGGCCACCGCGCGGCCGTCTGTCCTTTTCAGATAAAACGAGCCGTGCGGCCGGGCAAGCGCCCCGGTGTCCCGAATCGGGCGGCCGTCATCACGTCATGCTGATTGGATCGGCGCGTTCAGTGCTGAGTGGAGGCCCGGGCGTCGAGGTAGCACGGGTGGTACATGCTCGTCAGTTCCTTGCCGCGCAGGTAGAGCATGCGCGTGGTCAATCCGCCGCGCTGGTTGATCCACTTCTTCACCGGCGGCGGGTACATCGAATAGAGCATGTGGGTCGCTTCGGGGTTGGTGATCGCGTGCCCCTCATCGTCGAGGTCCCACGCCGCGTGGAACCCGAGCGCCGCGTGAGACGTCACGCATATCTTGTCGCGGGGAATGGCGCCGAGAACGATGGTGCAGGCCGAGGCGCACAGGCCGTCGATGATCACCGTATCGCCCGAGCTGCGCACTTCCTGGTACTTGTCGACATAGGTGCCGATCCGGCCGCCACGGTCCTCGCCGATACGCACCACCGCCTGGCTTGCCCCCATGCCCGCCAGCAGGAGAACCGCAGCGAGCAACCCCGTCATTAACTTCATATTTAGCCCCAGATATTCCGAGTCCAAACCTGTCGAAAGCGAATCCGACCGCTTTGCGATGATGCGCTGACAGCGTGTTGCGAGTTGGCAGTTTTGTCCAGATGCAGGGTGCGGCTCAAGTCAAATTCAGATCGAGTGTTGCAGGCAGGCTGCACCCTCCCCGGCCAAGTCCCGAACCGGAACATGGCGTTCTCGTGGCGGGGTAGGCCAAAGGCCCATTTGCCGTTGACCGCCCCTCGGGCCGCGGGCTTCAATCGGTCCCCAAAACGGGGGACAGGCGATGGCCGAGGATGCTGACGTCATCGTGGTCGGCGGCGGCCTTGCCGGCCTTGTCGCCGCCACCGAGATCGCCGATGCCGGCAAGCGGGTCATTGTGGTCGATCAGGAGGGCGAACAGAGCCTCGGCGGCCAGGCCTTCTGGTCGTTTGGCGGGCTATTTCTGGTCGATTCCCCCGAACAGCGCCGTCTCGGCATCAAGGACAGTTACGACCTGGCGTTACAGGACTGGATGGGCTCGGCGGGCTTCGACCGCGACGAGGATCTTTGGCCGAGGCGCTGCGCGGAAGCCTATGTGGCCTTTGCGGCCGGCGAGAAACGCGGCTGGCTGCGGGCGATGGGCCACCGGATCTTTCCGGTGGTCGGCTGGGCCGAGCGCGGCGGCTACGACGCCATGAGCCACGGCAACTCGGTGCCGCGGTTCCATGTCACCTGGGGCACCGGCCCCGGCATTGTCGAGCCGTTCGAGCGGCGGGCGCGCGAAGCCCAGCGCGCCGGGCGGCTGACCTTCAAATTCCGCCACCGCGTCGACGCGCTCGTGACCACCCATGGCACTGTCGATGGCGTCAGCGGGGTGGTGCTTGAGCCTGACAAGATCGAGCGCGGAAGGAGCAGCTCGCGGCGGGTGATCGGCGACTTCACGCTGCGCGCCCAGGCCGTGGTCGTCGCCTCCGGCGGCATCGGCGGCAATCACGACCTGGTGCGGCAGAACTGGCCGAAGCGGCTTGGCTCAGCGCCCGCGAACATGATCTCCGGCGTGCCCGAACATGTCGACGGCCGGATGATCGGCATTACGGAGGCTGCCGGCGCGCGGCTGATCAACCGCGACCGGATGTGGCATTATGTCGAGGGTATCCGGAACTGGGCGCCGATCTGGCCGCGCCACGGCATTCGCATCCTGCCGGGCCCGTCATCGATGTGGTTCGACGCCACGAGAAGGCGGCTGCCCTCGCCGCTGTTTCCCGGATCCGACACGCTCGGCCAGCTGCAATATATTATGAGCACCGGCCACGATTATTCGTGGTTCGTGCTGACCCAAAGCATCATCAAGAAGGAATTCGCGCTCTCCGGATCGGAGCAAAACCCCGATCTCACCGGCAAGAGCTGGATGATGACGGCCAAGCGCGCCACCAACAAGGGCGCGCCCGCGCCGGTCGAAGCCTTCAAGGCCCATGGCGTCGATTTCATCGTGCGCGACAACCTCGCCGATCTCGTCGGCAGCATGAATGCGCTTGTCGACAACGATCTTTTGAAGACGGAAGATATTAAAGCCCAGATCGAGGCGCGCGACCGCGAGATCGAAAACGCCTATGCCAAGGACACCCAGGTCCTCAACATTCACAATGCGCGACGTTATATCGGCGACCGCCTGATCCGCACCGCGAAGCCGCACCGGATTCTCGATCCCGCGCACGGCCCCCTGATCGCGGTGAAACTCAATATCCTGACCCGCAAAACCCTGGGCGGTTTCGAGACCGATCTCGATTCCCGCGTCTTCGGCCAGGACGGCAAGATCATGCCGGGGCTATATGCCGCAGGCGAAGCGGCCGGCTTCGGCGGCGGCGGCATGCACGGCTATCGCTCGCTGGAAGGCACGTTCCTCGGCGGCTGCCTGTTCTCGGGCCGCAATGCCGGGCGCGCGGCGGCGAAGGCGGTTTCCTGAAGCTCGCATCTCAGGCCCGCCTAACCGGCCGCGAGAACGGGAGTGGCGGATAACGCTCCGGCGCGCTAAGTAGCGGCAACGTCCAAACGGAGAAGAAAATGACCATCCAGCGTTTCGATACAGGGCCGCGCATGAGCCAGGTCGTGGTCCATGGCGATACCGTCTATCTCGCCGGCATCGTGGCCAACAACACGGCCGGAGAAAGCGTGAAGAAACAGACGCAGGAGGTGCTCTCGATCATCGATAGTCACCTGGCGAAAGCGGGAAGCGATAAATCCAAGCTTTTGAGCGCGACGATCTATCTGACCGACATGACGACCTTCGGCGAAATGAACGCGGTATGGGACGCCTGGGTCTCGCCGGGAAATACGCCGGCGCGTGCCACCGTCGAGGTCAAACTTGCCGCGCCCCGGTACAATGTCGAGATTATGGTGACCGCGGCGCGGTAACGTCGCAGGCCTCCGAAGGCCGGGAACCAATTTGGCTTTGCCGCATCTAACCCGTCAGGAGTAACGTGTCCTCGGACCGGTTGGAGTAACCATGGCCTACGCACAAGCGCCCCAAATTGCAGAGGTCTTAACCGGCGACGCCGAACTGGTCCGACGCGCCCGTACCCGCGACGAGGCGGCCATTCGCTTGATCATCAAATCGAACAACCGCAGGCTTTTCCGGCTCGCCCGCGGCATCCTGCGCAACGACGGTGAGGCCGAGGACGTCGTCCAGGAGACTTACGTGCGGGCCTTCACTCACCTCGACAGTTTTCGCGGCGACTCCAGTCTGGCGACATGGCTGTCACGCATCGCCATGAACGAGGCGTTGGGCCGGCTGCGCCGCCGGCATCCAAGCGTCGAGTGGACGTCGCTGGCGCCGGGTGTCCTGGAGGCCCAGATCATTCAGTTCCCCCTCTCGGCTCCATCCGACCCGGAAAAGACCATGGCACAACGTGAAATTCAAAAGGTCGTCGAGCACGCAATCGACGACCTTCCCGAAGCCTTTCGCATCGTCTTCATCACCCGCGTGATCGAGGGAATGAACGTCGAGGAAACCGCCGAGCTTCTTGGCTTGAAGCCCGAGACCGTAAAGACCAGACTCCACCGCGCCCGCACCATGCTGCGCGAAAACGTCGAGAAAAAAGTCGGACCCGTGGTGATGGAGGCGTTTCCGTTTGCCGGCAAGCGGTGCGACCGCCTGACCGAGGCGGTACTGAAGCGGCTCGGCTTCTAGATCTCTTTGCTTGAGCATGATCTCCGCGCAAACGCGTTCCGCGTTTGTCGCGAGGGAAAACCGGCTTCCACTTTTCCGGATCATGCTCTTGTAAATTTCGGGAACCTTTCCCCTCACGCTCCATCAAACCCCTGTGCAACCAACAATGCGCCGGCGGCTTCAGCCGCGGCGCCACAGGAGTGTCAGATCATGTTCATTCGATTGAGCGCGGCAATCGCCGCGGTGAGCCTGTTGGGCGGCGCGGCCCTTGCCCAAGGCGCCAAGCCGACCGATCCGCAGATCGCCCACATCGCCTATACCGCAGGCGTAATCGACATCGCGGCGGCCAAGCAGGCGCTGGCGAAAACCAGCAACAAGGACGTCAAGGCCTTCGCCGAAGACATGGTGCGCGACCATGAGGCCGTGAACAAGCAGGCGCTTGACCTGGTGAAGAAACTCAAGGTCACGCCCGAAGACAACGACACCAGCAAGACGCTGTCGAAGAACGCCGCCGACAAGCTCGCCGAACTCGGCAAGCTGAAGGGCGCGGATTTCGACAAGGCCTATGTCGCCAACGAAGTCGCCTATCACAAGGCGGTCGACAGCGCGCTCGAGACCACGCTTATTCCCAACTCGAGCAATTCGGAGCTGAAGAGCCTGTTGCAGACCGGCCTGAAAATATTCCAGGGCCATGAGCAACACGCCGAACACGTCGCCGCTGAACTGAAGTAGAGAGTTTCTCGATGAAGCCAAGACGGATTCTCCCGCTGTTCGCCGCGCTGATATTGGGAGCGTCCGTCTCGGCGCAGGCGGCGACGATTCAAATCTCGATAGAAAATCTGGTGTTCGCGCCGGCGGAAGCCTCCGTCAAAGTCGGCGACACCGTCGAATGGGTCAACAAGGACATCGTCGCCCATACCGCCACCGCGCGAAACGGCGATTTCGACGTGACCATACCGCCGAAAAAGACCGTTACGCTAATTCTGAAGAAGGCCGGCACGGTCGACTATTATTGCCGCTTCCATCCCAACATGAAGGCGACGCTGACGATCGCGCCATGACCTTTGCCGGCGCTGACGGCTCACAGGCAACGGCAAGAACAGCAAGTGCAGCATCAGAGCAAGCTGCCGGATACGGATATCGGGCAGACCGGGATGTGAGGCTGTCTTCTTCTGTGGCGCAGGTTTCGCCGTTCGCAACGATAACGATGTCGTCCCTGCGCACGCAGGGACCCATAACCACCGGCCTCAGGTATTTTAAAAGACGGCGCCAGATGTGCCCAAAGAGAAGCCGCGGCGTATGGGTCCCCGCGTGCGCGGGGACGACGCCCGATGGCGCTCCCGCTGGTACTTCGAATTCAATTTTCAAACAGCCAATTCCTATTCGTCATTGCGAGCGAAGCGAAGCAATCCATGGTACCGCACAAAGAAAGAATGGATTGCTTCCGCCTACGCGCTCAGGCGCTTCGGCGGACTCCTACCCTGCGAAGCTCGCGCAGCGAGCGGAGCGGGGTCGTCGCTTTCGCTCCTCGCAATGACGTCGGGGTACACGTCCTCGATCCCGCGGCGCGCGTGCGCCCGGGCTGTGCTTGCATCCTCGCCTCAAGAGAAAAGAGGGCGCAGGGAATGCCGGGCGCTCGCTGCGCCCGCAGCCTCGCGTGCGAATAAAAAAGCACACGAGCATAGTCGCTACGGTCACACCGGGTTAGCCCGGCATTCCCCGCTCAATGGTTTTTCGGTTTCCTTCGTGCTCCCCGGTGACCGGGCTTTCTTGCCACCGTCGCCCGCAAGATCATCACCTCGCAAGCTTGACATCAGCGTCGGGATGCCAGGACCACACGACTTGACCGTCCGCAATGCAACGCG
>Ga0116223_10003148_pt1 | contig 15055 bp, 17 predicted proteins | sample Sb_taG_3_FD_90092 | JGI IMG/M metagenome (GOLD analysis project Ga0116223, IMG submission 90092) | Peat soil microbial communities from Weissenstadt, Germany - Sb_50d_a_PC metaG | ecosystem: Environmental > Terrestrial > Soil > Wetlands > Peat | place: Germany: Weissenstadt | collected 2010-09-21 | reverse complement strand
CAATCCCGCCTCGCGCAACGCGACATACTTGACGATCGCATAATCCTCGCAGTCACCGCGACGGGTTCGTAGGGTCTCCAAGGGAGAGCCCCAATGATCCTCGACCCCCCATTGGGCCTCATCGGCGGTTGGGGTGATCGCGAGATCCACGGCCCTGTTGATCAGGCCGACTCGCGCTCGGCCCGACTGGCCGGCGCCTTCGGCGATGATATTCAAAAGGTCTCGCGCGGGCTCTGGACAAGGTTTCTGGGCGCGACAGTCCGCGAGCACCTTCTCATCGTGGCCGATTTCAAGCTCGACCGCGCGCCATTTCGACGCCAGATCTCCGAGGGCGGACTCGGTTTCCATGCCAAACAGCGGACGCACGGACCGACGGTCCATCGCCGCCGTCTGCTCCTCCAGATCAGGAGACGAAGCATCAACCATGGCGGCGGGTTCTAGATAGCCGCCGTCCACAAAAAGGGAGACTTTTGATTGGGGCAGCGCAGGCAGTTGCCGGAGATAACCAGCTAGGCAGGCGCAGACGATAAGACCTGTGACACCAATATACTTCAGGCGTCCGTTTCCGGCGTCTGCCATCTTTCGGCCTTTAACAAAACACTGCGTTGCGATTTTAAGGCGCTCAATCCGGTGATCACGCCCGACTAGTTTCGTTGCGCTGTCCAATATCCCGAGCAGCGCTCCCCTCCGGCGCGACCGCTCCAGGTCCCGCTGCCTGAGCCTGCCGTCAGCCTTCCCGAACCTGACGCGTATTTGTCCTGAACCGTCACCGACGCACGAACCGCGCCCGATCTTCCGACAGCCCCCCTGAACTTCACCAGATTGGGGTGTGTCAAGACGCCGTCATTTATATTCACTGAAAAATTATAGGTGGAATCGCACACGCCCCGTTGCGTGAAAAAGACGAGGCTCCAGGAGCCATCGTAAGAGGAGTGGGCGTTGGCAGTCGTCGCCAAGAGCAAGGTGGCACAGCTTATGACAGTCGAAAGCAGATACTTTTTCATTTGGTCTTCTCCAGAGGTTATTTTACGAGGGTGGGGGACTGAATTTTATTGTCGTGTCGTGAGTGAAGACCGCTCGGAGCAAGTCGTTCTCGAGTGGCCGGAGTTGGGTCGCGCTGATGCAATCACGCTTTGAGCTGTCACGAACCCAGCTCCGGTCGAATGCGGCAGCAATACCGCGAACAGCGCGCTGACTGGCCTTTAGCGCCAACGGACCATTCGCAACTCGCGACGACACGCGTCGCTGAAGTCATGCAATGGATCCATTTCGCTGATCAAATCGGGCAGATCAACAAACGTTCTGTTAGGAGAAAGGTAGGTCGCGATGATGAGGCGACCCGCATTTTCGGCCGCAACAATGACTTCATCGGTCGACACGATTTTCATTCTGCCGATCAGCGCGTACATGTCGACCAGTTTGGAAATCTCTGACTTGTCGCTTACAAGCGCGTCTGCATACAGCCTGGATGATTCTTCGATGAAGCTCTTGTACAGCTGTTGACGGTGGGAAATCGTCTCCCTTACACGGCGCAGGCGGTCTTGGCGGCGCCGCACCACCCAGGTCGTTAAAAAAGTAGCGAAGCCTCCGGAAGCCGTGCCAAGCGCGGCGAACGCAGGAAAGTAGGTCATTTCCATCTTATCCTCTCCATCTGTGTACTGCGGTCTCTCATGAGATCGTGTTTTTGTGCTCGACGCTGCAGGTCAGAAACGTTTGTGAGCGCTGGTTCTCGCGGCTTGCCGCGGGCCGCTGCGCGAAAGCTTTGCGGGCGAAGAAAGCGCTGCAAGCATTGCTGAGTTCGGCCTGTTTCTGCCTCAAGCAGCTTTCGACCTTCGCGGCATCGGGAATGAGGCTGCTGCAGAGTCTGAATGCATCGGGGGCGCATGCCGCCCTTTGCCAAGGTGCACTCCGATTCTCCTCGGCGGAGGCCGGGGCCGCACAAACGAGCAGCGCTACGACCAGAAAAAGACGGCTAAAACGCTCGATCATTTTGGATCACTCCTCGGGTGCTTTGCTTGTGAACTTCATCAACGGCACGTTCCAAAAGGCTAAACGCGGCGCTTGAACATCGACACTTGACAGGACCGTCAGTCATTTATATAAACTATACGGTGTAGTTTATCACCGATCCTTTCATTGTCAAGCCTGCCTTTGCCCGACCGAGACAAGGCGCCGCGGTGAGAATTCGTCAGGTAGAAAAGAGCCCGGAAATGAATGACTTCCAGCTTCAGTCAGTCTCGCTCATTCCAAACCGACGGCGCCCCTTGGGAGGCGTTACCCCGCTTTTGCAGGGCGGCGTTGCATTGGGCGCCGACCACGGAGGCGACGGGGCATTGGGGGAAGCGAATGTCCATTCGTACTGGATCGTTGCGCCAGGGGAGCAAGTAAAATGAGGAGAGCTTCGACACGGCGGGCACGTGCAAGGACAGAAGTGCAATTGCCGCTACAGCGATACTTCCTGTTTACTGGTGGTGCCTTGCTCATCCTGCTGTTCGCAACGAATTGGGTTGTCCCTCCATCGAAAGGCGAACACGTCAAGTCCGAAGTCAGGCTTCCCGTGATCCGTATCCATTCCGAACGGAAGGGTCCGGAGGCTGTCGTGTTTGACACGACCCAGCCTACCTTTGTGGCGCCCGTGGAGCAGGACGGCGCAGCCACGCCACGAGCCGTCGCGTCTGCCGAGACGTCTTCGACCGAAGCAGTCGTTCAACTGTCTGACTTACCGCCAGAGTCGGCGGAGCCAGCAAAGCCAAGCAGTTCGAAAACCAAGCATCGGGAAATCGGTTTCAGCGCTCACGCCGCCCCGACGCATCAGCCGCCACATCATCCAGTATCGCTCGCATCCAGCAACACGATGGTTGCAGCTCCCGAAAAAAGCCGCATGCGCGAAGCGTTCGCGCTGGTGCCTGCTTTCCCGCATGTACCGCCTTCACACACACCCGACCACATCAACCGCGCAAATCTGGATTGAAGAGAATGAACAACAATCTGTTTGCGACAATGATATCGATGGCGGCTCTTGTTCCTCCAGGCGTGACCGCTGACATACCGGAACCAGCCGGCGCGCCCCGGAATAACAGCGCTCCCAGCGACGCGCAGAGGATGATCCGCCAGTTATTCGAACTGTCGCGCCAGGCGCGCGTGTCCCTGCGCGACGCGATAGCGGTGGCCTAGGAGCGGCACGATGGTTCACGGACAGTCCGGATCGGTTTCGACAGGTCGGCTTCCCCCTGCTATCGGGTGAGGACGGCCAGGGACGCCGAGATCTGGGAAAACAATGTCGACGCGAAGACCGGACGCATCAGGGGTGTCGAGAGGGTACTCTCTTTCCAGAAGCTTAACAGTGAGGATCGCACCAGCATCAAGGCTCTCAGGCATGTCACGCAGAAGATGTCGGAAGCGGTGCTGGTCGCGGAGAGGATCGTGCCGGGAACGGCTGTCGGCAGCTGCCTGGTGGACGATTCCGTTACACTGAACTTTATTGTCCTGTTGGTCACCGGCGATCGGCTAAAGCAAGTCATGCTCGAGGTTGATCGCCACCCAGTAGCCGTCCACATCTTGCGACGTAATCCTTGATCCCTCCGCCGAGGCTCATGCCGCGCCAGCACAGCGCGTGCGCTTGCATGGCCCTACTCGGCAGTCCAGCCACCGTCGATCGAAAGGTTGGTGCCGGTAATCTGCGCGGCATTCTCGCTGCACAAGAACAGCGCAAGCGAAGCCACCTGCTCGACCGTGACGAATTCCTTTGTAGGCTGAGCCGCGAGCAGGACGTCGTTGATTACCTGATCCTTGGTCATCTTGCGTGCCGCCATCGTGTCCGGAATCTGCCTCTCCACCAGCGGCGTCCAGACGTAGCCGGGGCTGATGCAGTTGCAGGTGATCTTCGATTTCGCGAGTTCCAGCGCCACCGTCTTGGTTAGACCCGCGATACCGTGCTTGGACGCGACATAGGCCGACTTGAACGGGGAGGCGACCAGCGAATGCGCCGACGCCGTGCTGATGATGCGGCCCCAGCCACGCCGCTTCATGCCAGGAACGGCTGCACGGATTGCATGGAAGGCTGAGGACAGGTTGATCGCGATGATCGCGTCCCACTTGTCGACCGAAAACTCCTCGATGGGAGAGACGTGCTGGATTCCGGCATTGTTGACGAGCACGTCGACGCGGCCGAATGTTTTCTCCGCGAGCGCGATCATCTCGGCAATTTCTGTTGGTTTGCTCATGTCCGCAGGTGAATAGATAGCCTTCACGCCGAAGTGTCTCTCGATCGAACATCGCTCTCTCTCGACGTCGGCGTCACCGACGCCGTTGAGTACGATGTTGGCTCCGGCGCCTGCGAAGGCACGCGCGCACGCGAGACCGATGCCGCTGGTCGAGCCGGTCACAACGGCCGTCTTGCATTTCAGAATACCCATTTCGTTCTCCTCTTTGGTTTCTTGCAGGACGCGTTTGAGGCTATGAGGTGACCAGACTTCTTTCGTAGCCCTGGAGCGAACGTCGGATTCGCGGTTGCAGGTAGTCGTGCACGACCTTGCCGAGGCCGAGCGTAAGGTCGGCAAGGATGTGGACCGCGGACACGATCTCGAGCACCGGCAATTCGGCGACGGGTGCCAAAGCGTGGGGTGACAGGTGTAGCGCCGCGGGTCCGGTCCACGCGCCCTTTATCGCGACATCCTCGAGATGGTATTCGACGAGTTCGCAGATGCGCGGCCTGCCGTCGACATGCGGAATGATCTTGAGCAGAAAATTTGGAGCCGCTAGCGAGGCTTGCACTTGCGCCAAATCAGCTTCGCGGTGTTTGTAGCCCATCGTGCCGGTCGCGACGCGAAGCGGCCCATAGTCCAGGGTTCCGAGAAGCGTGTCGATCTCGGTTCGCAGCGTCGGCTGTGCCAGCTTTTTGGGAAAGCCCCAGAGTTCACGGCCCCCGGCGATCGGCCCCTCATCGTTGAGGAACATGCAGTGGGTATAGCTGCCCCTGCGGCCGCGGAAAGTGACCGGAATCACCTGCCCGCTCTCCGTATAGTCACCGAAGCCATTCGAATCCGGCATGCGGATGAATTCGTATTTTACCAGCGACTCGCGCGCATCGAGTTCGAGCGGCTCGGGCACGACCGATCGCAGTTTGCCCGGATCGGTGCGATATGTGATGATCAGGTATTCGCGGTTGACGAACCGGTACGGTCCCGGCGGATAGGCAGGGCTGGTGAGCGGCATCGCGAACGCCCGCTCCAATAGTTCTTTTTCGCGCATTTTCAGAACCTTCTCTGCGTTAGAATTGACTTTCTCTCACTCACGACCATCGCGTTCGAAATCGAACGTAAAGACGCCATCCAGGCTCGTGGGGCGGGTTAGAACCTCGGGATGTCGTAGCGTGCGTACTGCGTCGTGATAGCCTGCGCGCCAATGGTCCTGCATCGACAAACGGGAAAACTCGTAGTCCTTGGAGTGACCCTCGTAGTTCCGAGCGCGGTAGATCAGGTGGATGATGTTGTAGACCTTGTCGCTGGCGACCGATTTCAGAATCGTCAGATCATCGTTCTCCTCAAGATCTGCAGGAAGCCTGCGCAACAGGGCGGCAAGGGCACGCTGCACCCGGTGCACGCTCTTGAATTGGCCGGTGCTTGCGCGCGTGCGGCTTGAAAACTGAATTTCTTTGTGACGGGTGGCGACTTCCGCCAGGTTGCGCGGAAGCGCCCCTTGCGAACTCCAGAGATCGACCTGAAATGCGAGCGTATCCTGTCGGCGGGGGTTGCTCTCGATCACCCATTGGAGCGGCGTATTGGAGACGAGGCCGCCATCCCAGTAGTGCTCGCCGTCGATCTCGACGGCCGGAAAGCCCGGCGGCAGTGCCCCGCTCGCCATAACATGCTCCGGGGTGATCTTGTGAGTGGTGGTATCGAAATAGACAAAGTTGCCGGTCCTGACATTGACAGCGCCGGCACTGAAGCGCGTCATCCCGGCATTGAGGCGATCGAAGTCTACCAGGCGCTCCAGCGTTTGCTTGAGGTGCTTGGTATCGTAGAAGCTGATCGCCGCCGGCGTGCCGCCCGGTTGCAGCCACGGCATCAGCGGCCGCGCAAAGAAGAATCCTGCCGCGCCGAAAGCAGCAGCCAGATTGGCGCTCATTTGATTGAGAAGATTGCGTGCGTCGTCGCTTCGGGCCAAATCAACGAATGGGTTGCCCGACCAGTCCCAAGGCGCGGTCGACGTCACTTGCGTCCAAAATTCCCGCAACCGATCAACGCGGGAATTGGGCGGGTTACCGGCAAGGATGGCAGCGTTGATCGCTCCGATCGAGATGCCGGCGATCCAGTTGGGATGAATATCTGCCTCCGCTAGCGCCTCGTAGACGCCACCCTGGTATGCCCCGAGCGCCCCACCACCTTGCAAAAGCAAAGTTATGCACTCGAATGGCAGCCGCCGGTCAGCGGTTGTGAGATTTGGTCGAGGTTGAAAGTTCATGGTTTGCGCTCTTTCATTTTGCGATTGAAGGCTGACGATCTGAGGTGCTCAGAAGGTCTAGGGCTGCACGATCTAGGCGACGATCGGCTGAGAGCGCTGATCAGCGCTAACGCCCGCCCGTGACTGCTTGATATCGGTTTTGGCGTATCGCGCTCTTTCGCGCTGCTGCGGTAGCAGAGCGTTAGACCTGAGAGCTGACTTCGCGTGAAGGAAACCCCAAGTGGCGAGGCTTAGGGCGCATCGCCCCCCGACGGGGCCCAGAACCAGGGTTGCGCACGTCAGCAGAACCGCCAGGAGCAAGTTAGTGCACGCAATCCGTGACTCCGGTCCAAGTTTGTATCGTCCGGCCGCAATCCAGTGAGTTGACATTCTGCGTCTCGTATTTAATAAACTATACCGTATAGTTTGTTTAGACCACGGATCGACGGACCTGTCAAGCAAGCTGAGTCAGAACGGCGTTCTTCAGCTGCTTTAAGCTTCACGATTGCTTGATGAACGCTCGTTGGGCAGGCCGTCGGTCCGGATGCAGAGATTCAAAGGAAATGAAACGAGGGATAAATGTCGAAATACAACTTTGCCGCGATCATCTTGATCGCAGCCTGCACCTTCAGGACGGTCGCTATCGCTCAAGAGAATCGGGGAACGCCGGAACAGCAGGCGGCATGTGCGCCCGATGCCTTCAGGCTTTGCATCAGCTACATTCCTGATCCCTCCAAGGTCGAGGCTTGTCTGCGGCAGAGAAAAACGGATCTGAGTGACGCTTGCAGATCGGTGTTCGAGTCCAGCGCGGCAACCGTTACGATCAGAAACAAATAGATGAGCGGACGCCAAAAATCGCGAGTACGAGCTGCGCAAACTGGTCAGGCACCGACTACAGAAAGTTTGTCACAGGTGTGAACAGCGCGCCGACAGGGGCGATCTATATTCCTGCCTTAGCCTGATTTGGCAGCTCAGCATTTGGCGCAGTGTCGACAATAATAACAGACGGGCGGATCGAGACCTCTTGGGCCTCGACATAAAGATTTGGTCCATCGATGAAGATCGCGATCTTGTTGGTGAGAGATGACATTGGCCTCAACGACGTGGAATTTGCCTGCACGAAGACTCGTTTCGAAGCTCAACAGTGATTTCAAGAGTTTTGGCGGGAGGCCGGCGTGGATTTGGGCACACCAAGCAAGGCAAAAGCTCCTGTGAGTTCCGCCGGCATGCTCGAAGCTGAAATCAGCTCAGCATGAGTTCTGGTGAACTGACCACGGGCGTACTCTCGCAAGCGGTCGCCGCTGGGGAGTCTTTCGGCTCCTCACATATCCGGAACCAAGCCACATAGAGTGCCGGTAGGAACAACAACGTCAGCAGCGTGCCCACAATGATGCCGCCCATCATCGCGTAGGCCATCGGACCCCAGAAAATTTCCCGGGCAATCGGAATGAGCGCCAGACTTGCTGCAGCTGCGGTCAACAGAATCGGCCGCATGCGATGCTCGGTCGCCTCCACAACCGCGTCCCAGGCCGGGCGTCCCTCCTTCTTCAGATCCTCGATCTGCACGATCAGGATCACCGAGTTGCGGATCAGGATGCCGATCAGCGCCAGCACGCCGAGGATGGCGACGAAACCAAGAGGCGCCCCGCTCGGCAGCAAGGCCATGACGACACCGATCACCGCGAGCGGCGCGACCGCAAAAACCAGAAACAAGCGATGGAAACTTTGCAGCTGAACCATCAGCACCGTGGCCATGATAAAGAGCATCAGCGGCACGACGGCCACGATCGGCGCCTGGCTCTTCGCGCTCTCCTCGACCGAGCCTCCGACTGCTACCGAGTATCCGGCTGGCAATTCCTTGGCAAACGCCGCCACCTTCGGAGCCAATTGATCCACGATCGTCTTCGGCTGTACGTTGTCGACGATTCCCGCCTTCAGGGTGATTGTCGGTATCCGAGCGCGCCGCCAGATTGTCGGCTGCTCGATTTCGTAGCGCAGATTGGCTACGGCCCCGAGCGGCACCGCTTGGCCGCCCAGCCCGGTCAGTTGCAGATCCCGCAGCGTATCAATGGATGAGCGTTCTGGAGCGGTGGCGCGTCCCATGACGTTGACGAGGTAGATGCTGTCTCGCACTTGCGTAATCGACGAGCCCTCAAGCACCCCATTCAAGGTCATAGCGATGTCCTCCGAAGTCACGCCAAGTTGGCGCGCTTTGTCCTGGAGAACGTCGACCTTGACGACGCGCGCAGGCTCCATCCAGTCAAACACCACGCTGCCTAGATCAGAGCTGCTCCGCAGGATGCCAGCGAGCTTCTGCGAAAGCTCCCTTACGCTTGCGATGTCGGGCCCGCTCACGCGGTATTGCACCGGACGTCCCACCGGCGGACCTACCTCAAGCAACTTGACGTAGGTGTCAGTCCCGGGAAAGGTCTTGCTTAGGTAAGCCTCGAACTGCGCCTTGGCGCGGTCGCGAGTCTTGATGCCGCCCTTGGTCAGGACCACGAGCTGGCCAAACCACGAGTTGGCCGTCTGCACATCGAATGACAGAACAAACCGCGGTGCGCCGATGCCTATATAGGTTGACCACTGGTCGACTGAATCATTGCCCTTCAGTTGCTCCCGTTCGAAGCGGGCGATCTGGGCGTTGGTGTCGGCGATCGAGGCGTTCTGTGGCAGGTTCCAGTCGATCACCAGCTCAGCCCGGTCTGACGAAGGGAAGAACTGCTGCTGCACGAACTGCGTTCCGAACAGGGCAATGAGGAAGACAGCAACCGTGACCGAGATAGTTATCCAGCGATGATGCATGCAGACGAGAAGCAGACGTGAGAACATCTGCGCGAGCCGGCTCTTCTCCTCGTGATGGCCTTTTATCTTAGCGGGCAGGATGGTGACCCCGAGCAGCGGGGTGAACAGCACCGCGACAACCCACGACACGATCAAAGAGACCGCAATGACCACGAACAAGGTGAAGGTGAACTCGCCGGCATTACTGCTGTTGAGACCAATCGGGATGAACCCGGCAACGGTAACCAGCGTGCCCGTCAGCATGGGAAAGGCGGTCGACGTATAGACGTGTGTCGCCGCTTTCTCCACGGGATCGCCAACTTCGAGCCGCGCTACCATCATTTCGACGGCGATCATCGCGTCATCGACCAGGAGGCCCAGCGCGATGATCAATGCGCCCAGCGAAATCCTCTGCAGCGAAATACCGGTATAAGCCATCACCACAAAGGTGATCGCCAGTACCAGCGGGATCGCAATCGCAACCACAAGACCCGCCCGCAGCCCCAGGCTGAGAAAGCTGATGACGAGGACAATGACCACGGCCTCAATCAGCGCTTCAGTGAAGCCCGACACTGCATGCTCCACCACGGCCGGCTGATCCGCGACCAGATGAACTCCGACGCCGATCGGCAGGTCGGCGAGGATCTTTGACATCTCCTCCTTCAGCGCCTCACCGAATTTCAGGAGGTTGGCGCCGGACTTCATTCCGATGGCGAGGGCGATCGCAGGCTCGCCGTTGTGCCTGAACAATGTCCTGGCCGGATCGAGATAACCGCGGGTGATTGTTGCGACATCAGTCAGCGGAAAGAAGCGATCGTTGACGCGCAGATTGATCGCCTTCAGGCTGGCTTCGGACGTGAACTGTCCGTTCACGCGGACGCTGATCCGCTCGGGCCCCGCCTCGAACACGCCGGATGGCGCGACCGCGTTTTGTCCCTGCAGGGAGGCCATGATCGAGCGGACGTCGAGACCAAGAGCCGCGATCTTCCGGGTGGAGAATTCGAGGTAAATCACCTCATCCTGCGCACCCAGAATGTCCACTTTGCCGACATTCGGTACGGTCAATATTTTGGCGCGGACGTCCTCGACCAGGTCGCGCAGTTGGCGCTGGCTCAAGCCGTCACTGGTGAACGCGTAGATATTACCGAACACGTCGCCGAAGCGATCATTGAATCCCGGCCCGATCACCCCTTGCGGAAAGTCGCCCTTGATATCTGCAATCATGTTGCGGACCCGAGCCCAGGTTGAGGCGACGTCGGCCGCTTTTGTGGTGTCTCGCAAATAGACGAACACCGTTGTCTGGCCCGCGACAGTCACACTCTTGGTGTAGTCGAGCGATTCCAGCTCCTCGAGCTTCTTCTCGATCCTGTCGGTGACTTGGCGCGTCATCTCTTCGGGAGATGCACCCGGCCACTGCGCCTGGATCACCATGGTCTTGATGGTGAAGTCGGGATCTTCCTGACGCCCAAGCTGAAGGTAGGAAAAAAGCCCTGCCGCCATGAAGGCGATCATGAAATACCAGATGAGAGAACGATGTCTGAGCGCCCAGTCGGAAAGGTTAAACGACTTCATGGGTTTGAATCCTGTTCGATACGGACTTGTTGTCCCTGCTTGAGGCTGTGAATCCCGGCGGTCACGATGCGTACACCGGGGGCAAGCCTACCGGTTACGCGGATGCCTCCCTCGTCCGTCGCCAGATCGACCCTGTGCAGCGACACCGAGCTCGTGGGGAGATCGATGAGCCAGACGAAATTGGTGCCGTCTTTGGCGAGCACCGCGGATGCGGGCACCCGTAAGATCGGGCTTTGCTCTTTGTTCAGCTTCGCGCTCACGGTTGCGCCGAGGCGAAAGGTTGGAGGCGGATTGTTCAGGGCGATGCGGACCCGGCGCGTGCGCGTCACCGGATCGGCTTGCGGCGCGATCTCACGGATTTCGCCTTCGACCTGGACGCCCGGCAGGAGCTGCAAGCTCACGGTGAATGGCAGGCCGATTTCCAGGGGAAGCGGGAAATCCGCCCCGATATCGACGACCGCTTCCCTGATATCGGGCCTCGCGACCGTAACCACGCTCTGGCCAGGTAAGACCACCTGTCCGACCTCCGCGCCCACCGCGGTGACAACGCCCGCGAAATCGGCCTTCAGCTGGGCATACCCGAGTTGTTCGGTTGCCTTCGTCAGATTTGCCTGCGCGCGAGCCACCGATGCTTCGGCACCGGACCGCGCTTGCTCGGCATCGTCCAGCGTCTGCTTTGTGGTTGCTTCGCTGGTAATCAGAGCGCGCTTTCGTTCTTCGGCCGCTTGTGCGTTCGCAAGTTGCGCTTCCGCCTTTGCGAGTTCCGCTTTGGCCGCGCGCACACCGAGCTCAAGAGCCGTTGGATCGATAGTGCCGACGGTTTCTCCTTCTGTAACGAGATCGCCAACGTTAACTGGACGTCCGGTAAGGCGTCCCAACACGCGGAAGGCGAGACTTGTCTTGAACCGGGGCTCAACAACGCCCACAGCTGTGGTGCCGTCCGAGCGACTTGATTCAAGGACCATCGACATCACGGGCCTCACCGGCTCGGGCACTTTCGTCTCCTGCTGACATCCAGACAGAGCCAACGCCGACGCAGCGATACCGAGTGCAATCACGGCGCGCTTTTTCATAGCTGCTCCCCCTCGTACGTCACGGGCTGCCCAGCGCTCAGCAGCTTGCCTCCATCAACCACAACGCGCTCGCCGGGCTCGAGACCGGCCTCGATCACCACGCCGCCTGCTTCATAGCTACCGATTGCCACCGGCTTTAGAGATGCGGTCCTGGTCTTTGGATCAATGATCCAGACGGCAGGCCTCGATCCCGCCGCCATCAAGGCGGTCCAGGGCAATGCGATCTGTCGTTGGGCTTTCGTTTTGACGGTCCCGGCGACGGCGCTTCCGAGCGTCATCGCTGCCGGCGGATTCTGGATTGTCACCTTAACGCGGATCGTCGAGTTCTTCGCATCAATGGCCGGCGAGACTTCCCTGACATACCCGCTCAAGGTTACATCGGGGTCAGAGACCAGCGTCAGTGATACCCGGCTGCCATCGAGACCGCCAAAAAAGATCGATTCGTAGACGTCAAAGACGGCGTCCCGCTCCCCGTCTTGTGCCAGCGCAAAAACCGGTTGAGCAGCCTGGACGACCTGACCGACTTCCAGACTGCGTGTGGTAATCACGCCCGCAGCTTCGGCACGCAAAGCGGTATAGCCAAGCGCTTCGTTCGCCGACCCCAGCTGCGCTTTCGCGAGCTCAAGCGCACCTTCAGCGGATCGCAATCCTTCCTCCGCCTGATCGTAGCTCGGTCGGGTGGTAAAGCCACTCGCGATCAGAGATTTCTGCCGCTCGAACGTCGCTTTCGCCACCCGCAACTGAGATTCTGTCGCGGCCACAGCCGCGCTTGAGGCATCGACATCTGCCTGTTGCTCGGCGGGATCGAGCAGCGCGAGCACTTGTCCGGCCTCGACGTGGCTGCCAACATCGGCAAAGCGCTCGGTCACGCGCCCGCTGACACGAAAGGAGAGATCGGCCTGGCAACGGGCCCGGACTTCGCCGGTGAGCGTGGCAGAGACTTGCATGCCGCGCGGCTGCACGACTTCTGTAAGGACGAAAGTAGCCCGCGTGGTCGGAGCCGCAGCATGATCATTGCAGCCGCTCAACATGATCGCGACAAGCGCAACTGCGAGCCCGGCGAAACTCTTCAGCTTGCGTTTGCCGTTGGCTTGAACGACGCTCGTTTGATTCAGAGAGTAATGTTTCATAGCACGTCCATGCGGGGGCTGGGTGACAACAGTCCGCTCAACACTTCCGTAGAGCGGCAGGCAAGAGCCGATTCGCCTCCGTACGCGGGTGACGCATCAGGGTGCGGTACAGTTGCAGTAGGATGATTGTCCCGATCTAATGACCTGGCCCTGCCCTCACCCGAGCCACGGGAGGCAATGGTTTTCGCCTGCTGAAGCGGTCTGATGCCACGCGAAGCGATCTTATAGTTCGCCTGGCACTCGCCTTCGGTAAGAGGAAAAGCCAGGACGACCGATCTGAAGTCCGCGCCGACGCCATGCTCAATGCGCCCGCCGAGGCCCTTGGCAAGATCGCCAATGATCCGCAGTCCCTGCCCGTGCCCGTGCCCGCCGCGCGTTGAAACGGATCCGTTGTCTGCCACGACGCAGTTCACCAAGGCGTCCGCCCGCGCGAGCTTGATCTTGATCGTTCCAGCGCGACCGTCGAAGCAGGCATGTTTAGTGGCATTCGTCACGAGCTCATGGATGATCAATCCGAGTCGCCAGCAGCGCTCCGGTCGAAGTGGCAGAGGTTCGCCCTTGAATGTGAGCTGAATATTCAACGAATCCAGCACGGCCCGGCGCAAAGCGCAGCACAGCTTGCGAAGGTAGATGGCGGCGTCGACCAACGCGTCGTTTTTCGGTTTCAGTAGTGCGCGGTGGACGTCGGCATATCCATTCAGCAGCTCGACCACGTTGCTCAAGCCGGCCTTCGCTTCCGTGCCCTCCGCACGGACAGCTTCAGCCGAGATCAAGTTGATTGCGGAGGAGAACTGGTTCTCGATCCGGTGATTCAGCTCGCGCAACAACGTCCCCATCTCCAGTCCCGGTAGCGCCGGATCAAATGTAACCACGACAATCTCCTCAACTTGGGCCCGGACGATCGGCGGGCGGCCGCGCAAGTCGCGGCCCTCCGATCCTCCTGGAAAAGCTTCCACAAGCCCGTATCAAGACCGAGCCAGGGATTAAATATACTAAACCGTATATTTTCTTTTTATTGCATTTTCATTCGGACCGTGTCAAGAGGGATTTGCGCACGCACAAACTCGTGATTGTGGGATGGAATGATGGCTAAGAACAAAGGATCGAAACGCGGTAGGCCACCGAAGGACCTTGCCGGTGACGTTCAGACGCGGATTCTCGATGCTGCCCAGCAGCTATTTCTTGAAAGAGGCTTCCGCAGCACAAGTATCGACGAGATCGCCGAGACTGCTCCGGCAAGCAAGCCGACGATCTATGCCCATTTTCCAGGGAAGGAGGCGCTTTTTACGGCGGTAGTAGGCCGCACCATCAACGGATTGACGGATTTCGAGGGGTTTACGCCGCAAGGACGCACGATCCAGGACAAGCTCGCCAATCTGGGCATGGAAATCGTCGAGAGATTTATCGCCGATACGCTCGACCTAACCCGTGCCACGATCGCCGAGGCCCGGCGTTTCCCCGAATTGAGCCGGAATGTGCACGACGCTGCGCGGGACCGTGCGGCAGGTGCCGTTTCACAGCTCTTAAATGAGGCGGCCCAGCGACTCGCGCGCTCACCAAGGGGACCATTCAGCGGTAAGCGAAAACTCGCAACCGCGCAGATGTTTATGGATCTCATTCTGCTTCCGATGCTTATGAGATCGCTGATGGGTGAGGAGCTGAAGAACCTGAAGAAAGAGTTGCCATCCTTCTTGCATGAACGGGTGAGCTTTTTTCTTGCGGCTTGCGAAGCAGACTGGACGCCATAATGGGCTGGACCACCAGCTCTGGCCACCGAGCAGCGTGGTCCTCGCACCGCGAGCAATTGCATCAGAGCCGGCTGGTCGCACTTATCAACCCGGCCACCCTGCCAGACCGAGGTCACCGTGAAGGGACGCAAGCTCCTGCAGGAGGACAGCCCGGAGGAGACCGGAGTGGCAATCTCCGGCTTCATCAGAGGATTGGACCGGGGCGGCACTAAGGCGGAGGGCGCTGGTCGGACAACCACAACCTGACGCGGCTACGCAAGGGAGAAGATCATGTTCGAGAACCTGGCAGCCTATTCGACCGTGCTCT
>Ga0116223_10003145_pt1 | contig 15074 bp, 11 predicted proteins | sample Sb_taG_3_FD_90092 | JGI IMG/M metagenome (GOLD analysis project Ga0116223, IMG submission 90092) | Peat soil microbial communities from Weissenstadt, Germany - Sb_50d_a_PC metaG | ecosystem: Environmental > Terrestrial > Soil > Wetlands > Peat | place: Germany: Weissenstadt | collected 2010-09-21 | reverse complement strand
GCTTTCGCGTCCCGGCCAAGCTTGGTGCCGACACGGGGCGGCTGCGCGGAGATGCGCGTATCGATCCCGGACTCTCCCGCGACGCTTTTGTCGTTGTCGCCGCGCGGCGATGGGGTGTCGAGCTTTGTCGGACTCTCGGCGGCCGGCACGGCGGAATGATCGGATGCCTTGGCGTCATCGCGCGCGGTCGAACCGGCGTCCTGGGCGAAGCCGGCATGCATCGATAAGGCCGCGCCGATCAGAACGATCGTCACGAGCTGAAGGTCGGTTCGCTTTTCAGTTTGCTTCGGCATCGCTCACTCGTTGGGCGCAGCCGTGTCGGCCGCGGCCGGCGGCTCGGTGCGGCGCCTGCCGAGGAACATAGTCTGCAGCGCTGGGACGACCACGAGCAGCATGATCGGCCCGATGAGCATGCCGCCGACGATCACCGTGGCGAGCGGCCGTTGCACCTGACTGCCAATGCCGGTGGAGATCGCCGCCGGCAGAAGCCCGATACAGGCCGAGAGCGTCATCATCAGAATCGGCCGCATTTGCTCCTGCACCGCATGGAACATCGCCTCGACCGGCTCCATGCCGCTCACGGCGACCCGGTAATAGCCGTTGAGGATGAGAATACCGCTCATCACGGACACGCCGAACAGCGAGATAAACCCGATCGCCGCCGAGATACTGAAATCCAATCCGGAGACATATAACCCCAAAATGCCGCCGCATACCGCAAAAGGCAGTCCAAGCAAGGCCAAAAGGCTGTCGCGGAACGAATTGAACAGCCCGTAGAGCAGTACCAGAATGAAGGCGAAGGTGATCGGCAGGATAATCAAAAGCCGCTTCTTGGCCTGCTGCAGCCATTCGAACTCTCCGGCCCAATCGATGCGATAGCCGGTCGGCAGCTTCACGTTGCGGCTGATCCGTTCCTGCGCCTCGGCCACGGCGCCGGCGAGGTCGCGGCCCCGCACACTGAACTTGATCGGCACGAAACGCTGGTTGCGCTCACGAAAGATATAGGAGGCGCCGGTATCGAGCGTGATGGAGGCGAGCTCACTGAGCGGTATGTAGGCGTTGCCCGTCGCCGTCTGAACCCCGACCTTCAAGTTGCGCACTTCATCGATGTTATTGCGATATTCGGGCGCAAGCCGCACCGCCACGCCGAATTGGCGGTCCGCCTCCAAGAGCGTGGTCGCCACTGTCCCGCCCAAAGCGGCTTGCACGACGGTATTGACGTCGTTGACGCTCAGGCCATAGCGCGCCGCCCTTTCGCGATCGACGCTGATATTCAAATTGGGCTGTCCGAGCACCCAAAAAGCGCCGAGATCGGCAATTCCCGGCACTTGCGCCAATTCATGCAAGGCCAATCGGGCGATCTTTTCAAGAGTCGCCAGATCGGGCCCGATGATTTTGATGGAGTTGGCGCCTTTGACGCCCGACAGCCCTTCCTCGACGTTGTCCTGGATATATTGCGAGAAGTTCATGTCGATGCCGACGAATTCCTTGGCGAATTCGGCCTGCAGCTGCGCGACCAGCTTCGGCTTGTCCATGCCCGCGGGCCACTCGTCGAACGGCTTGAGCGGCACAAAAAATTCGGCGTTGAAGAACCCGGTCGCATCGCTGCCGTTGTCGGGACGGCCGTGCTGCGAGACCACCGTGATGACTTCGGGATGGCGCAGGAGTATTTCCCGCATTTTATTGACCAGCGGCATGCCGGCCTCGAGCGAAATGGTCGGCGGCATCGAGGCGCGGATCCAGAGATTGCCTTCCTCGAGCGTCGGTAGGAATTCGCTCCCGAGCCGCGAGCCGAGGGCGAGGCTGAAAACAAAAAAGACCAATCCGATCGCAATGGTGATCTTCCTGTTGTGCAGCGACCACCGCAGCACCGGCGTATAGACCGAACGCAATCCGCGCACGACGATGGTCTCAACTTCCCTAACCTGTTCGGGCAGCAATAAAGACGCCAGGCACGGCGTCACCGTGAATGTTGCGATCAGCGCTCCGATCAACGCATAGGCATAGGTTCGCGCCATCGGCCCGAAGATCTGGCCTTCGACCCCCTGCATGGTGAACAGCGGAATAAAAGCTGCCACGATGATCGCGGTGGAAAAGAAGATCGCTTTGTCGACTTGCAGGCCGCTGGCGAGAAGGAGCCGCAGCCGGTCATTCCACGCCCGCGGGTCCGAGGTATCCCTGTCGCGCGTCGGATCGGCGCCCCACTTTTCCTCTGCGAGTTGCTGCAGCAGCGCTTGTCGCTCTGCCGGCGCTGCCTGGAAGTTCCGGTAGACATTTTCGACCAAAATCACGGCGGCATCGACGATGATGCCGAAATCGACGGCGCCGACCGAAAGCAGATTTGCGTCCTCGCCGCGAATAACCAGGATAATGATGCTGAAGAATAGGGCGAACGGAATATTGGCGCCGACGATGATCGCGCTGCGCAGGTCGCCGAGGAAGATCCACTGAATCAGAAAGATCAGCAGGCAGCCGAAGACAAGGTTGTGCAGGACCGTGCTGGTGGTCACGCCGACGAGCGTCGTGCGATCGTAGAACGGCACCAGTTTCACGCCCGGGGGCAGGCTACCGTCGCTGTTGATCTTCTGGATCTCCGAGCGAACACGCGCCACCACATCGTTGGTATGCAGCGTGCGGTTCATGATGACGATGGCCGCAACCACGTCGTCCTCATGGTCGCGGCCGGCTTTGCCGAGCCGCGGCACATTGCCGACGGAGACCTTGGCTACGTCCTTGACGAAAACCGGCACGCCATTCGACTGGGAAAGCTGGACGTTCTCGATGTCGGCGACCTTGTATCCTTGCGTCAAATCCGCGTTGCCGCCGCTATCCATGAGACCGACGCCGCGGATATTCACGGACTGCTGCCCCACATTGATCGTACGGCCGCCGACATTGACGTTGGCGTTGCCAACCGCGGCGATCACCTGCGGCAGCGTCACGTTGTAGGCGTCGAGTTTGTGCAGATCGACGTCGACGTCGTATTCCTTGGTCGTCCCTCCCCAGGTGTTCACCTGCACGACCCCCGGAACGGTCAACAGGCGCCGCTGCAAGATCCAATCCTGGACCGTGCGCAGATTGGTCAAGCCGAAATGCGGCGGGCCGACCACCTGATAGCGGTAGATTTCGCCGACCAGACTGCCGCCCTGGATTTGCGGCGAGACGTTGTTCGGAAGACTGACATTCTGCTGCAGGTTGATAGCGGCCTGCGTGAGCGCAAAATAATAATCGACGCCGTAATTGAACGTGACGCGAACGAATGAGAGGCCATAGAACGAGGTCGAACGAATGACATCGACCCCCGGCGTGGCAGCAAGACCGACCTCCAGGGGGATGGTGAAGTAGCGCTCCATCTCTTCGGCCGATTGGCCGGGCGATTGCGCGGTGATCTCCAGAATCACCGGCGCCGGATTGGGATAGGCTTCGATGTTCAGTTTGGAAAAAGCGAACAGGCCGGCGCCGATGAACACCAGCAACCCCAACAGGACGAGCGGGCGACGGGTCAGCCCGAAGACCAGCAAGCCCTTAAGCACAGGTCGCCTCTCGATCCGATGTCATGTGCTTCGCCGGCCAATCCACCTTTAGTCCGACGCAGTGGCGAGCGCGTTGCTCAGGAACAGGGCGCCCTCGGTCGCGGCCAGTTCACCGACCCGCACCCCTTCGAGAATTTGCCGGTAACCCTCACGCTGCGCGCCGATCTTGACCGTCCGCTTGGTGAACCGGCGGCGGTCCGCGGTAACCCACACGCTCATGGTGCCGTCGCCTTCCCGCACGACGCCGTCGAGCGGGATGCCCGGGGAGCGCAAGGGCGCGCCGATGCGGATGACGAAATTCCCGAACATGCCCGAGCGCAATTCATGCTGCGGATCCTTGATCTCGGAACGGACCAGGACGCGGCGCGTATTCGGATCGACGCTCGCGCCGATGGTGGTGATCGTCCCATCGAACGTCCGACCGGGAAATGCATTCAAGGTAAGCTGTACCTGCTGCCCGAGGCGAAACGCTGGACTGTCTGCCTCTGGGACATCCGCCAACATCCACATCAGGTCGATATCGGCGACGGTGTATGGCGCCGGGGCATTGCCCGGCTGAACCAGAAGCCCGGGTGCCGCGCTGCGCGCCGTGATCCGGCCGTCGATTGGGCTCGGCACGATGAGCGACGGATCGGCGCTGCGGTCGGCGACGATGCGGTCGATGTCGGGATCGGTCTTGCCGAAAATACGCACCGCATCGCGCGCCGCGCGCAAATTGCCTTCCGCGGTCTGCTGGTCGGAAATCCCCTGTTCGAGATCGCGCTGCGATATCGCCAGAGTCTTGTAGAGTTCGCGCAGCCGCGCCAGATTGCGGGTCGTCAGGTCGAGAACGCCCGCCGCAGCAATCAAGGTGGATTCGGCTTGGAGCAGATCGGGGCTGTCGATGGTGAACAGCGTCTGCCCTTTCTTCACGTCGTCACCGACCGCGGCGTAGAGAGCGATGATACGGCCCTGGTAGGGCGTGAACACCTGCACCGCCATGTCCTCGTCGAAGTCGATGCTGCCGACCGCTTCCTTGAGGACGGGAAAATCGCGATCCTCGATCGGCTCGACCTTCACCGAGGCGAGCTGGGAATCCGAAAGCTCCACGCTGTCGCGTTCAGGCGTCGCCTCGCCCTGGACGCTGCTGCTCGTCGCTGCGCCGCCTTCCGTTTTCGAACGGTTGCCGGAAGGCCACGCCCAATAAACGACGACCGCGACGATAACGAGCGCGGCAACGACCGCCGCTCTGGCGCGGCCGCTTGTTATGCGAGGAAACATCGATAATACCGCATCCGGAGTCTTCGGGGTCGTCGCGAAATGGCCATCACCAGGGACTGTCGTCTACTGTCATTAATCACAGACGTCCAGATTGATTGCAGGAAACGGACCAACCGCAACGCGCCGACTAATCACACCGTGCCGTGCGACTCGTCATAGGTTATCACGGCGATACTAATTCGCTATTTTTGGCAGCCCTTCTCTACTAGATATCGCGGCTCGACGTACGGCGAACTTTGCTGCCGCTCTTTTGCGCGGACCGCCCTGAAATCCCCCACGACGACTGTGAAAGATATCAGTGCAAATCCGCGCTAAATCACCCACACTGTGGCAGGGTGAGCACAGCCAATCAGCGGCAATTCGTCGATAATGTCAGCGGTCAGGCGTCGAGTTGCGATCAAGTCCAGTCGGCAAAAGCCCTGGGCGCGATCAAAGTGAAGTTTTTCCAATTCGAATATGTCTCCGTGTTGCATATGCCCAATCGGTCGGTCAGGAAGTTGAACGCTCGCGCCGGCGCTCTCGGGGCGGCGATGCTTTTGGCGGGCTGCGCGGTCGGCCCGGACTTCCTGCATCCAGCCGCGCCCGAGGTGACCGGTTACACCAAAGAGCCGTTGCGAACGCGGACTTCCTCAACGGATGCGCCGGACGGACGATCACAACGTTTCGTGCCGGGCCGCGACGTTCCGCAGGAGTGGTGGGCTTTGTTTCGATCGCCGGCGCTCAATGCGCTGATCAAGCGATCGCTGGAGAACAATTCCAACCTGCAATCGGCCATCGCCACGCTGCGGGCGGCCAACCAGGCCGTCTACGCGCAAGAGGGCCATTTCCTTCCGTTGGTCCAGGCGAACTTCATGCCGACGCGCCAGCTCACCGCCGGGCCGATCTCTCCGGTCCTCGGCTCGGCCGCCAACCCTTTCAATCTTTACACCGCCCAGGTCGCCGTCTCGTACACCTTCGACGTCTGGGGACTCAATCGCCGCACCGTCGAAGAGCTTCAGGCGCTGGCCGATAATCAGCGCTTCCAGGTCGAGGCGGCTTATCTCACGCTGGCGGCGAACGTAACGGTCGCGGCAATCAACGAAGCTTCGCTGCGCGGTCAAATCGAAGCCACCAACGAACTGATTTCGATCAATACCAAGATGCTCGATATTCTGCGGCGGCAACTCGACACCGGCTATGCCAAGCGCAATGACGTCGCCTTGCAGGAAGCTGCCCTCGCCCAGGTCAAGGCGACGCTGCCGCCCTTGCGCAAGGCGCTGCAGCTGCAGCGCGATGCTCTATCGGCCCTGATCGGCGTTTATCCAAGCCAGGAACCGCGCGAGACGTTCAAGCTTGCAGACTTGCATTTGCCGGCCGATCTTCCGGTCAGCCTGCCCTCACAGCTCATCGAGCAACGCCCGGACGTCCGTGCGGCGCACGAGCAGTTGCATGCGGCCAGCGCCGCGGTCGGCGTCGCCACCGCCAACATTCTTCCGAATCTAACGATCGGCGCCAATGCCGGTTACCAGGCTACGGCGCTGCCCAGTCTCCTCTCCGCTCCCAACCTGTTTTGGCAGCTCGCCGGCGATGCCACGCAGACCGTGTTCGACGGCGGTACGCTGCTGCATGAATTGCAAGGAGCCAAGGACACCTATCATGCGGCGGCTTGGAGCTATCGGGGCACGGTCATCGGTGCCGTCCAAAACGTCGCCGACGCCCTGCGTGCCCTGCAGAACGACGCCGATGCCCTCAAAGCGGCACGCGATTTCGAGCGCGCCTCCAAAATCAGCTTCGATCTCGCGCGTCAGCAAATGCAGACCGGCTACGCCAACGTTCTCATCCTGCTGACCGCTCAACAAACCTATCTGCAGGCGGTCATACAGGTCGTGCAGGCGCGCGCCGCGCGGCTGACCGATACGGCGGCGCTGTTTCAGGCGCTCGGCGGCGGCTGGTGGAATCGCCCGGCGCCGCCGGCGGAGAAGATTTTGAACGTCGGCACCGGGCAGGCCCAACCGGTGACCGAAAAGGATAAGGACGAGGGATTCCTGCGCGGCTTGTGGCCCTTCACGGACTAGCCCGGCCTTAGCCGAAGCCGCAGATCAACGGGTGGTTTGGTTGACCTGGCGCGCTTCTCGTGGCACTTCGGACCTGGCCCGCGCATATAGTGCCGTTCCGGATGATAAGCGTCGAAGATCGCCGCCGTCAGGCTCCGCCAATATTTCACGATGCCGAGAACATTCATGGCGGCGACTCACGCGATCCGGCGCAAGCGTTCGGCATCGGCGGCGAAATCCGGACGCTGTGGCGCGGACGGTTTGCGCGTCATGTCGAGTTCCAGAACCCCCGACACCATCACCACCGCCTGCGGCCGATGTCCGTTTTCGAAGCGCACGTAGCGAAGCGCCGCATCGCGGTTGACGAACAGCCCGCCGCAATTTCCCTTGAGATCCTGAACCACCCAATTTCCGTGGTCGTCCTGGCCGATCATGAACAGCGGCGGACGCGACCACGAGGGAGGCTCGGTTTGCTTTGCTCCAATCATTGACCTGCCCCTTTGACTTGGCTCGGCCCCGCCGCGGCCGCTGTCGTGCGAGCGACGGCGTGACTTCGCAAATAACGCACCGCTCTGCGCAAAGCCGTGTCGATGCGGACGGCCAGCGCATTGCCTTTGCTGTCGGCGTCGAGCTCGAGCCTTTCGGTCAGAACCATGGTCGCGCATCCGGCCGGCGCGCTGCTCTTCCTGGCGAAGCGGAGCGCGGAGCGCTTGAATAGGAAGACGCCGCAGGACCGTCCCGCGGCCTCGCGCACCACCCAGAAGCCGTTTTTATTGCGCGCAATGAAGTACAGCGGGATCGCATCGCTAAGGATGCGCGGATCCGGTCTGCCGGGAAATCCGGTCGATGCGGCGGCGTCGGGCTGCCGACGTCGGTCGGGACGAAACTGAGGGCCCTTAACGACGCTCATCGAAGTGTTTCCTTCGTTGTTCGTTTGCTGCCGCGAAATCTGCGCTCGATCGCATATAAATTCGAGACGGAGCGACGCTTCTCGCCATAAAGCCGGCATAGTGATGCAGCCGAGGCCGGACTGTGCCTGTGCTCATGCGAAATTGTCGCAACAGACGGTTTGCCCGGACGACAGCCGAACCTGCGGAACCGTCGAGGCGGCTGGCAGCGTAATGCTGCTCTTGTGTCGCACTTCGACAAGAGCCCGCAGCAGCGCCAGCGCCAATATCTCGTGCCGGCCATCTGCGGTATCGTCGAGCGCCGCAGGTAAATTCGGCTGCCGCGACAGCGAGCAGAACCATTCGCCGTCCTCGCGGATGAGGCGCCGAATCTTCCAGGAGGGTGTCTCAAGCTCGATCAGGGCAAATACCGCATCGGTCCAGGCGCCGGCCTCGATCAGGCGCTCGAGCCGAGCCGCACTGGCCGTTTCTTGCAGCGACGATCGGCGAGTGCCACTCCACTCCATAACGCGGCGGAACAGGGCGGGCGCAAAATCCGGCGCCAATCGGAGCTCGTTGTCCAACCGATCAAGCTCGATAATGTGCGCCGCACCGAGAACCATGATGCGATCTCACCAAATCGGCGGCCGCGCGCGGCCCCGTGGCCGTAAGATGGCGGCGATGGCCATAAAAAAGCTAGAGGAAGCAAAGGGCGACGGTATTTACGCGGCATAAGGATCGACCGCCGTTGCCCAGGATTTCAAAGGGCGCGCCCTGCCGGATTTTCCGATAATGTGGTCCGAAATCTCGTCAGCAAATTTCACTACGCCGGGCGTAATACCTGCCTGTCGCCGGCGAGAGAAGCTCGGGGGCTTGATGGATATCAAAAGCTCTTGCCGCCCTCGGTATTACAAACCTCAGGAAATAGGAGAGTTTTGATGGCATTCACAGCGCTCATGTTCGTCATTCTCATTATCAGCTTTGCGCTGATGTTCGGTCTGGTGAGGTTCACCGAAAATATCATCGCTACGCCGGAATTAGCTTCGGCAACCGACAGCGCCAAGACCGACGGCGCCAAGACCGGCGACGCCAAGAAGGTGTCTTAGGGACGTCAATCAAGCCGGCGCCGCGCCGGGGGAGAGATCGCTATGGCGCCTGTCTATGTTCTCACTCTGATCGTGGTTCTGCTGGTGATCTATCTGTTTTACGCCGTCATTAACCCACAGAAATTCTAGCAAGTCGCCGAGCGCCCCACTCCTTCGGAGAAGTTCGCATGACCGCTTGGGCTTGGATAGAGATCGCGCTCACTCTGGCCGCGATCTTTTTGCTTAGCATTCCCACCGGCCGCTACGTGGCGCGAATCGTCATGGGTCAGAAGACATGGGCCGATCGGTTTTTTGATCCGATCGATAACGCGCTCTATCTGCTCATCGGCCGCAAAGTGACCAGCCTGCCGATGGATTGGAAGGCTTACACCTTCCACATGCTGGCGGCCAACCTGGGCATGGCGTTGTTGATCTTCGTTGTTTATTCATTCCAGGATTATCTGCCGCTCAATCAATTGAACTTTCCCGGCATGGAGGCCTTCCAGGCCTTCAACACGGCGATCAGCTTCATCACCAACACCAACTGGCAGAGCTTTGCCGGCGAGACCACGCTGTCGAACTTCAGCCAGATGGGCGGCATCACCTTCCCGATGTTTACCTCGGCGACAACAGGCTTCGTCGTCGCCATGGCGTGGATCCGCGCTTTCACCGTCACCAACGGCGGCTCCGATCTCGGCAATTTCTATCGCGACCTGATCCGATTCATCACCCGCGTGTTGCTGCCGATCTGTTTCGTGATCGCCTTGGTGATGATCAGCCAAGGCGCGGTGCAGACGCTCGCTGCCAGCTTCGTCGCCCACACGCTGCAGGGAAGCGATCAAACCATCGTCGTTGGGCCGGTCGCTTCGCAGGGTACGATCGAACTCCTCGGCACCAATGGCGGCGGCTTCTACGGCGTCAACGCGGCGCATCCATTCCAAAATCCGACGCCGATCACGAACATCATGCTCATCGTGATGATGGCGCTGTTGCCCGCCTCGATCGTGGTCACCTTTGGCGAAATGATCGGCAATCGCCGGCAAGGCTGGGTGCTCTACGGCGTGATGGCCACGCTGGTGGTGCTGTTTCTGCTGCTTTGTGTCATCCCCGAGCAGAGCGGCACGCCGACGCTGGCGCATACCGGCATCGAGACCGGCGCCACCGCGGACCAGCCCGGCGGCAACATGGAGGGCAAAGAAGTCCGCTTCGGTGTCGCCGCGAGCAGTCTCTTTGCCGACATCACGACCGGCTTCACGACGGGCGCGGTGAATTCCGCCCATGACAGCTACACGCCGCTGCCCGGCATTTCCATGTTCGGCCAGATGATGCTGCAATGCGTTTTCGGCGGCAAAGGCATCGGGTTCTTGAATGCACTGATCTATGGCCTGATCGCGGTTTTCGTGGCTGGGCTGATGGTCGGCCGTACGCCTGAGTTCCTGGGCAAGAAGATCGAGACGCAAGAGATCATCCTCGTTTCGCTGGCGCTGCTGATCCATCCGCTCGTTATCCTTTCCTCGACCGGCTGGTCGGTAGTCGCTCCTTCTGCGCTGTCCTCGCTCGGCAACAGCGGCATTCACGGCTATTCCGAAATCCTTTACGCCTTCACCTCGGGAGCGGCCGACAACGGCTCGGCCTTTGCCGGTCTCAACTCCAACACTCCGTGGTTCAATCTCGGCACCGCCGCCGTCATCTTTATCGGCCGCTATCCGCCGATCATTTTTCTCATGGGCGTGGCGGGATCGGTCGCGCGCAAGCCGACAACGCCGCCGACGACGAGCACGCTGCGCACCGATACGGCGATGTTCGGCGTGTTCTGGTTCGCCGCGATCCTGATCGTCGGTGCGCTGACCTTCTTCCCGGCTCTGGTGCTTGGACCATTCGCTGAATTCTTCGCCATGAAGGCCGGACTTGTCTTTTGATCCGCCGGCTTGACGCCCCTGGAAAAAATGATGGCGCCCAGAACAGAAAAAATCGCAAAGTCCCAGGCGTTGGGCGCGACCTTCCGCGGCGTGCGAGTCCGGGGCGGCTATACGCCCGAGCTGTTTTTCGGAGCATTGAAGGATTCGCTGTTGAAATTCGACCCGCGCGTGCAGATCCGCAATCCGGTGATGTTCGTCGTATGGCTTGGAACACTGGTGACACTGTCGCTCGCGATCCAGCCGGACTTGTTCGGCCCGTCGAGCGCATCTCACCTCTATAACGGCATCGTCACGGCGGTACTCGCGCTCACCGTCTGGTTCGCCAATTATGCGGAAGCGCTGGCCGAGGGACGGGGCAAGGCGAAGGCCACGGCATTGCGGCAAACCCGATCCGACCTTGTCGGCGTGCGCGTGCTGGAGGACGGCAGCACGGAGAAGGTCTCAGCCACCGAATTGCGCAGAGGCGATCTTATCCGCGTGGAGAAAGACGATGTCGTGCCGGCGGACGGCGATGTCGTCGAGGGCGTAGCCTACGTCAACGAAGCCGCCATCACCGGGGAGTCGGCACCGGTTTTGAAAGAACCCGGAACCGACATGTTCTCGTCGGTCACCGCCGGGACGACCGTCATTTCCGATTGGCTGAAGGTTCGCGTCTCCACCGATCCCGGCGGCTCTTTCCTCGATCGCATTATCCACCTCGTCGAAGGCGCCAAACGCCAGAAAACGCCGAATGAAATCGCGCTTACCGTGCTCCTTTCCGTCTTGACGCTGATCTTCGTCATCGTCGTTGCGGCCATGGCGCCGGTTGCCACCTATCTGCAGGCGCAAATCAACGTCGCCGATCTGATCGCCCTGCTGGTGGCGCTGATTCCGACGACGATCGCCGCGCTGTTGTCCGCCATCGGCATTGCGGGGATGGACCGCACGATGCGATTCAACGTGCTGGCGATGTCCGGCAAAGCCGTGGAGACCGCCGGCGACGTTCAGACGCTGCTTCTCGACAAGACCGGAACGATCACCACCGGCAATCGCGAGGCCAGCGATTTCCTTCCATCTTCAGGCCATCAGCCCAGCGAATTGGTTCAGGCCGCGTTCCTTGCGTCTTACTTCGACACGACGCCGGAAGGGCGATCCGTCGTCGCCGTTTGCGCTTCGCGCGGAGCACTGCCGCCGGCGGGCCTCGACCAGGCCAGGGGGCTGGAGTTTTCCGCGGTGACCCGGATGAGCGGCACCGACCTGGCCGACGGCAGCATCGTCCGCAAAGGCGCCGTGAGCGCGGTGCTCCGCCATGTTGCCGAGCGCTTCGGCACGTCGGCGCCGCCCGACCTGCAGGCCATCGCCGACGGCGTGGGGAAGAAGGGAGCGACGCCGCTCGCCGTTAGCGTCGACGGCGACGTGGTCGGTATTGTCGCGCTCGCGGATAAACTCAAGCCCGGGATCCGCGAACGTATCCTCGAGCTGCGAAAAATGGCCGTGCGCACAATCATGATCACCGGCGACAATCCGGTTACTGCGCGTACGATCGCGGCCGAGGCCGGCGTCGACGATTTCGTCGCCGAAGTGACCCCCGAAGAGAAGCTGCAGGTCGTGCGCCGAGAACAAAGCCAGGGGCGGCTGGTGGCAATGACCGGCGACGGCACCAATGACGCGCCGGCATTGGCGCAGGCAGATGTGGGCCTGGCGATGAATTCGGGAACTATGGCGGCCAAAGAGGCGGCAAACCTCGTCGATCTTGATTCCGATCCGACAAAACTCACCGACCTCGTCGCCATCGGCAGGCAAATGCTGATGACCCGCGGCGCGCTGACGACCTTCTCCATCGCCAACGATGTGGCGAAATATTTCGCCATCATCCCGGCGATGTTTATCCTGGCGCTACCGGGCCTCGCGGCCCTCAACGTCATGAACCTGGCGACACCGCGCAGCGCCGTGCTCTCGGCGCTGATCTTCAACGCCCTGATCATTCCGCTGCTCATTCCACTGGCGTTGCGCGGCGTGCGTTTCCGGGTGCAGACGGCGGAAAGTCTGTTTCACCGCAATTTGTGGATTTACGGCGTCGGCGGGTTGGTTGCGCCGTTTGTCGGCATCAAGCTGATCGACCTTTTGATCGCATCGCTGGTTTGAGAGGGGCTCGACATGCTCGATTACCTAAGTGGGGCGGTTCGTCTGTCGCTGGTGACCTTCGTGCTCTGCGGCTTTGTCTATCCCTTCGCCGTTACCGGATTTGGTCAATTGCTGATGCCGTATCAGGCCAACGGCAGCATCGAACGGAATGCCGACGGGCGGACCATCGGTTCTCATCTGATCGGGCAAGAATGGAACGATCCGCAATGGTTCCATGGCCGCCCATCGGCAACGGTTGCGCCCGATCCAAAAGACCCCGCAAAAAACGTTGACGCGCCCTACAATGCCGCGAACACGACGGCTTCGAACCTCGGCCCGACCAGCAAGGCGCTACGGGACCGCCTGACCACCGACCGCAAGACCCTCGAAGAGGCCCAACCCGAGCTCACCGGCAGGCTCCTGCCCGCCGATATGTTGACGACTTCCGGCTCCGGCCTCGACCCCGACATCACGCCGGCCAATGCTTCGCTGCAGATCGCGCGCGTTGCACGCGCCCGCAACGTCGCGCCCGAGCGGATTGCGGCCCTCGTCGAGCAACATGTGAGGCCTCGCAGCCTGTGGATTTTCGGCGAGCCGCGCGTCAACGTTTTCGAGTTGAACCTTGCGCTGGAGAAGTCGTTCCAGTGAAATAACTGATGCCAGCCAACCTGGCTCTGTCCTCTCGGCCGCGTGGGCATCGTGAGGAGATTCAATAACTTACAGGCCACCGTTGAATGTCTGCCGGCGGCGATCTTTATGGGATTCCTATAACCCGTTCGGCAAGCTAATCTCGAATTCCTATGCAAAGGATGACAGCTAATCGCGCGTGAACGGTCGGCAGTCTTCCCATCGTGACGCAGGTCAAGGTTAGGCGCCGCACCAAGTCGTTTGTTGTATTGTCAAAGCCCGAGTCATTGCCCTGGGGGGCGATGACCATTCGCACGGAGAATCGCCATGATCGACCTCGCCATGCTGGCGATCGGGTTCGTCTTTTTCGCGCTGTCTATCGGCTACGTCTACGCCTGCGATAAGCTTTGAAGGTTGCCCGCCATGATGTTCGATTATTCGCTCGCCGGCCTCGTCACCCTTGGGCTGCTCGTTTACCTGACCTACGCCTTGCTCAAGCCCGAGCGGTTCTGAACGGACAAAATCCATGACCTTTATCGGCTGGGTCCAGATCCTGCTCTTCTGCGCGATTATCGTCGCCATCGTGCCTCCGCTCGGTGCGTATATGACCCGCGTGTTCGGCGGCGAGCGCACATTTCTTTCGCCGGTCTTCCGCCCGGTCGAGCGCGCGATCTACAAAATCGCCGGCGTCGACGAGCGGCAGGAGCAACACGCGGTCAGCTATACGATCGGCATGCTGTTGTTCCACGCCGGCGGTTTTCTCATTCTCTATGTGCTGATGCGCGTGCAGGCCGGCTTGCCGTTCAATCCGGCTGAGCAGTCGGCGGTCGCGCCCGACCTCTCCTTCAACACCGCGGTGAGCTTCATCACCAACACCAACTGGCAGAACTACGGCGGCGAAAGCACGATGTCCTACCTCGTGCAGATGCTCGGCCTTACCCACCAGAACTATTTGTCGGCCGCGACCGGCATCGTGCTTGCGCTCGCCCTGATCCGCGGTTTCGCCCGGCATTCGGTCCGCACCGTCGGCAATTTCTGGGTCGATATCACGCGCTGCACGCTCTACATCCTGATTCCGATCTGCGTGCCGTACGCGCTGTTCCTGGTCTGGCAGGGCATTCCGCAGACGCTGGGTCCCTACGTCGACGCCACGACGCTCGAAGGTGCCAAGCAGACCATCGCCGTCGGTCCGGTCGCCTCGCAAATCGCCATCAAGATGCTGGGCACCAACGGCGGCGGCTTTTTCAACGCCAACGCCGCCCATCCGTTCGAAAACCCGACCGCGCTCTCGAACTACGTGCAGATGATTTCGATTTTCGCGCTCGGCGCGTCACTGACCAACGTGTTCGGCCGCATGGTCGGCAACCAGCGTCAGGGTTGGGCGGTGCTGGCGGTCATGGGCGTCCTCTTCATCGGCGGCGTCGCCGCCTGCTACGCCGCCGAAGCGCATGGCAACGACCTCCTCAACGCGCTCGGACTGACCGGCGGCAACATGGAAGGCAAGGAAGTCCGGTTCGGCATTGTTGGCTCGGCGCTGTTCGCCGTCATCACCACGGCGGCCTCGTGCGGCGCGGTCAACGCCATGCACGATTCCTTCACCGCGCTCGGCGGCATGATCCCGCTGATC
>Ga0116223_10003143_pt1 | contig 15079 bp, 14 predicted proteins | sample Sb_taG_3_FD_90092 | JGI IMG/M metagenome (GOLD analysis project Ga0116223, IMG submission 90092) | Peat soil microbial communities from Weissenstadt, Germany - Sb_50d_a_PC metaG | ecosystem: Environmental > Terrestrial > Soil > Wetlands > Peat | place: Germany: Weissenstadt | collected 2010-09-21 | reverse complement strand
CTCACGCATATATGGCACGTCGGGACGCCTGATCCGGCTCAACTATGCGATCGACATGCGCTACGGCGTGCTGCACGACGTCGCGCAGAAAGTCCTGGCAGGCCGCGAAATCGATGTCACCGTCGGCCACGCCAACGTCATCTGGCAGGGCGATGCCAACAGCATGGTGCTCCGCGCCCTCGGCCATTGTACTGCGCCAACCCAGCCGCTGAATGTCAGCGGCCCGGAAACCGTGAGCGTCCGCGCCCTCGCCGAAGCTTTCGGGGTGCGTTTTGGCAAGCCAGCGCGCTTCACCGGCAGCGAGGCGACGATGGGCTGGCTTACCAATTCGGCCGAGGCACATCGGCTATTCGGCTATCCGGCTGTTCCGCTTGCTCGGATGGTCGACTGGGTCGCCGATTGGGTCAGCCGAGGGCTGCGCAGCCTCGGCAAGGAAACGCATTACGATAGCCGCGATGGCGCATTCTGACCGCGGCTTGCCTCCCGGCACCGTGGCGCGGCCGCTGCACGAACGTGATTTGGACGCAGCGTTGGCCCTATCGCGGGAAGCGGGTTGGAATCAGGTTGCCACCGATTGGAAATTTTTTCTCGAACTCGGTAGCGCGATCTGTCTCACGCGTGACAATAGACTAATCGCAACAGCGGCGACCCTGCCCTATTCAGGGAACTTCGCCTGGATCAGTATGGTACTCGTCACCGCCGCACAACGCCGTCAAGGACTCGCGCGGTGGCTCCTGCGCCATTGCGTTGACGATTTGTTGTCACGCAAACTCGTGCCAGCACTCGACGCCACACCGGCGGGCCGCACCGTCTATCTCGGACTTGGCTTTCAGGATAGCTGGACCATGCTCCGGCTGGTTGCCCGCACGGTTCGGGCGCCGACAGTGGGGCAAGACGCAGAGACAGTGCGTCCGCTCGAAACCGGCGACTGGCCGCAAGTGATCACATACGATACGGCAATCTTCGGTGCAGATCGCAGCGCGCTGCTACACCGCCTCGCTGAACGTCTCCCACGGGCGGCGCTCGTTGCCGAGCGCGCCGGCCGGATCGCTGGGTTCCTACTCGGCCGCGACGGCCGCGTCATGAGCCAGCTCGGCCCCTTGGCGGCGGACGATGACGGCATTGCTAGAGCGTTGCTGGCGCGGGCCATCGCGGAGGTGCCGGCGCCGCTCACCATCGACGTACCCGATCATCACAGCGCGCTGGGCAGCTGGCTCACTACGCTCGGCTTTACTGCCGAGCGGCCGTATATCCGGATGATTTATGGGACGAGCTTGGCCTTTGACGACAACAGGCGACACTTCGCTATTGCCGGGCCAGAACTCGGTTGAGCCGCGCGAGCCAGCTCAATTGGTGAACGGGATCGCCTTCATTTTGATCGACTTGTCGAGGAAGGCATTGGTGTAAGCCCCACTGATGTCGAACGGCTTCTCCAATCCGACATAAGTCTTCACCAGATCGTAAGTCTCGTCCATACGCTTCGGATCGAACCAACCGAGTGCCACGGTCTGCGAGGTGCTGTCACTCATGAGCTGCTCGACCTCGTGCCAATTGACCGACTGGCTCTCGACTTGCAGACCGGAATTGGCCTCGACCAGCGCTTCGACGCATGGCTTGGAATCCGCGACACACGCCGCGAAGGCCTTCTGCGTCACTTTGACAAATGCGGCAACCGTGTCGCGGTGTGCTTTGAGGAAGGCACCGTTGACAACGATCGAATTTCCGTAAGGATCGACACCGGCATCCTTCCACGCCGAATAGCCCATGTCGTCACCGAGTTGAGCCTTGTAGGTATGATGCTCGTTGTAGAACTCTGTCACTGCATCGACCGAACCAGCCTTGAGCGCCGCCAGCTTTGCGCCCGGCCCGACGTTCACCCAGGTGACTGAGTTCGGATCGACGCCATTCGCCTTGGCGAGCGCCGGCCATAGCGACCGCGCCGCATCGCCCGGCGGGTTGCCGATTTTTTTGCCGGCGAGATCCTTCACCGATTTGATGCCCGAACTCTTGAGCCAATAGAAGCCGCCGGGATAATTGGCGTAGACGTTCATCACCGCGGTTTCGTCCGCGCCCTTCCCGATGGCAACGAGAACGGTGGCCATGTCGGCGAGGCCAAAAGTATTGACGCCTGCGCCAGCCGCCTGCGCCGCGACCATCGAGCCTTTCCCCTGAAGCAGCGTGAGATCGATACCCGCGTCTTTGTACCAACCCATCTTTTGCGCGTAATAATAGGGCGCGTGATCGCCGCCCGCGACCCAGTTGAGGAGAAAGCTGACGGACTCGTTGGCCTGCGCTGCGCCAACAAACGAGTAACAGGCAAGCGCAATGACGGATGATTTCAATTTCATTATCAGGCTCCTGCAACATCGGCCGGCAAGAGCTGCATCTCATCGCTCATTGCGGACGAGAAGAGATTCTTGTAACTGGTTGGTTACCTGCGAACGATAAAGAGCGCTATGGAGGCTGTCAACTCACGCGCCAATCGGCTCGCGCCGGGATTGCGCCGTCGCCGGCCGGACGCGACGCGCCGCCGAATACTGTCGGCGGCAACGTCTGAATTTGCTGCCAAGGGCCTCGCTGGCGCCAGAGTGGACGAGATCGCCGCGCGGGCTCGCGTCAGCAAGCGGATGCTCTACCACTACTTCGGCCACAAGGAGGCGCTCTGGCTCGCGGTCCTCGAGCACGCCTATTTGCACATCCGCAGCGAAGAGCGTGAGCTTGATGTCAGCCGCCTGTCTCCAGTCGCCGGGATGCGGAGACTGATCGAATTCACCGTCGCCTATGTCCAGTCCCATCCGGAGTTCATCTCGCTACTGCTCGGCGAGAATTTGCATCGAGCTAAATATCTGCGCCGATCGCGCAAAGTGCGCGATATGCATACTTCCCTCCTGGGAGTGATCGCCGATCTCCTCAAGCGCGGTCATCATGCCGGGGTGTTCCGCAACGGCGTTGATCCGGCCGAACTCTACATCACGATCGCCGCGCTCGGATTCTTCTATTTCTCCAACATCCACACGCTGTCGACGATCTTCGGTCGCAACTTCCACTCCGTCGCGGCGCGACGTCGGCATCTTGAACACGCGATCCATGTCGTATTGGGATTTCTTCGGCCATGATGGTTCGTAACGGCAATGCTTGCTTTTTTTCGGAGACATACTGAATGGCGCTGACGTGGACGGATTGGCCGACCGGCGTTTTGGAAAAGCTGCGACAGGGCACGGTGATCCCCGCGCATCTCTTGGCGCTGGACTCGAGCCACCGTCTCGATGTCCGTCGGCAGCGAGCACTCAGCCGGTATTATATCGACGCTGGTGCTGGCGGCCTTGCCGTTGGCGTCCATTCCACCCAGTTCGCAATCCGTGAAGCCGGGCTTTACGACGATGTGTTGCGGCTCGCCGTCGAGACGGCCGCAGACTGGTCTAAACAGCCACTCGTGATGATCGCCGGACTCGTCGGCCGAACCGCACAGGCTCAGCGAGAAGCCGCGATCGCGATCGAACTCGGCTATCACGCCGGCCTCCTGAGCCTTGCCGCAATGAAAGGCGCCAGCGAAGACGAATTGATCGCACACTGCCGCGCCGTTGCCGGCGTCATGCCGCTCGTCGGCTTTTACCTGCAAACCGCCGTCGGCGGCATTGCATTGTCGGCCAATTTTTGGCGCCGTTTTGCCGAGATTGAGCAAGTCGTGGCAATCAAAATAGCGCCGTTCGACCGCTACCGGACGCTCGACGTCATCCGTGGTGTTGTCGCGGCGGGCGCCGAGAGCCGTGTCACGCTCTACACCGGAAACGACGACAACATCGTGCTCGACCTGATAACCCCCTTCCTTGTTCGCCGCGACGGAAGCGAGGTCGAGGTACGGATCACGGGCGGGCTGCTTGGCCACTGGAGCGTCTGGACCAAAGGCGCAGTCGAACTTTTCACCCGCATCCAACGCGCCGTCGAATCGGATCGGGTTGACGATTTACTACCCGTTGCCGCACAGGTCACCGATTGCAACGCGGCGTTCTTCGATGTCGCCAACAACTTTCGCGGCTGCATTGCCGGTTGCCACGAAGTGCTGCGACGGCAAGGGTTGTTCGAGGGCATCTGGTGCCTTGACCCGACCGAAGCTTTAAGTACCGGCCAGGCGGACGCAATCGAGCGCGTCATGCTGCTTTATCCCGAACTCGGCGATGATGCCTTTGTTGCCGCTAATCGGGAGCGGTGGCTGTCATGATCAATCAACCCACAGACAACGCGATCGGAACGAGCCATGATCAGTGACACAATGCGCCGCTACGCGCTGGCAATCCTGGCCCATGTTGCACTTATTGCCGCCTGGTACGCATTCGTGACATTCGGGCATGTGCCGGCCTTCGTCATGCCCTCGCCGCTCGCCACTGTCGCGACGCTCGGCGGCACCAACTATGCCTGGATCAGCAACTCGTTGGTAACAGCCAGCGAGATTTTTGGCGGGTACTTTCTCGCGGTGCTGGTCGGCGTCACAATCGCCATCGTCTTCTCTTGGTCAAGCACGGCGGAGGCTGCGGTCATGCCATTGCTCGTGAGCCTCAATATGATTCCAAAAGTCGCGCTGGGCCCATTGTTCATCGTGTGGTTCTCGTATGGGATCTTTCCGAACACGATTATCGCTTTCTCGATCAGCTTCTTTCCCATCCTGCTCAATACCGTCCGCGGCTTTCGGGAGGTTGAGCCTGAACTTCTCGAGCTCGTGCGCTCGTTACGCAGCTCGAAATGGCAGACATTTACCAAAATCCAGTTGCCGAGTGCCCTGCCCTACATTTTCTCCGGCATGAAGGTCGGCGCAATCCTGGCCGTTGCCGGTGCAGTCGTTGGCGAGTTCTTGGGTTCTTCACGCGGCCTCGGCTATCTGATGCTGCAAGTGCAGGTGACACTCGACACCGCTGCAATGTTCATGGCGGTAATCCTGATCACGCTCATCGGCGTGGTTCTCTACGGCATGGTTATCGGCCTTGAGCGGCTGGTAGTTGTGCGTGATGCCCGCGTTCAATGAGTTCCGCTGTGGCCGAGCCATTCATCCGCGTCAGCGGTCTCAGCAAGGTATACCGAAAGGGCGACCAGGAACATCTCGCCATTGTCGACGCGACCTTCGAAGTCGCAGCGGGCGAACTTGTGTCACTGGTCGGTCCGTCAGGTTGCGGCAAGACCACGCTTCTCAAAATCCTTGCGGGACTGCAGGATTATGATTCCGGTGACGTGCAGATTGGCTCGTCCACCCACCCGTTCGATCCGTCGCGCGATATAGGAATGGTGTTCCAGCAGGCGCTTTTGCTGAAATGGCGCCGCGTGCTGCAGAACGTGTTGTTGCCGGCGGAGATCCTGGGCCTGCCGGTCCGCGAAAGCCGGGAGCGGGCACGGGATCTCCTGGCCATGGTCGGGCTCGCCGGCTCCGAGGATAAATATCCTTATGAGCTTTCCGGCGGCATGCAGCAGCGCGCCGCGATTGCGCGCGCGCTCATCCACGATCCGAAGCTCGTCCTGATGGACGAGCCGTTCGGTGCGCTCGACGCGCTGACCCGCGAGAAGATGAATCTTGAGCTTCTGAATATCTGGAAAAGGAGCGGTAAGACCATTGTTTTCGTGACCCATGGCATTGCGGAGGCGGTTTTCCTCGGCACGCGCGTCGTCGTCCTCACCGCGGGTCCAGCCCGCATGGCCGATAATATCAAGATCGAGCTGCCCGCGCCGCGCACGCTCGATGTCAAGACCAGCGAAGTCTTCGGCGAATACAGCCGACGGATTTATCACCTTTTAGGATTATGACAGGTTAGGAACGCGTCGCTGTGCGCAAGGATCAGCCGAATATGAGCTGGCGCAGCTTCCTCGTATATTGTTCATCGCGGGAACCGCGGTAGGGTGTATCGTTATTACGTTTCGACCGACGTCATCAGACGGGGGTCTTCTCCCTCATCTAACCTAACATTCGTGCGCAGCCAAATCGCCTTCGTGGTTAAGGTCATGGTGTTTGATAAATCAAAACGAAGCTGAAGAGCGAATGCGACAGTCGGCTAAGCCGCTACTTCATGCTCGACCCGATTGCTCAGAACGCCAATCGATGGGTTTGCAATCTCTACCACATCGCCCGCGACCAAATCAGGTTCGCAAGCACCGTCGCAGCCGAGCCAGATTACATCTCCCGGGTAGAAGGTCACATAGCGTGAAGTACGGCTGATGCAGGTGGCAAGATCGTGCACGGCGTCCCGAGTGTTGTATTCGCTGGCGAGTTTTCCGTTCACCCGCACCTGAATATCCTGGCTGCTTGGATCAAGTTCAGTTTCGATCACTGGGCCCATCGGCTTGAATGTATCAGCATTCTTACCACGCCACATGGTGCGATCGGAAAACTGCCAAGTGCGCTCGCTCAAGTCGTTTCCGAGTGTGTATCCGAGCACGCAGCTCAGGGCCTCATCTTTTGATAGATTTTTCGCCTTACGGCCGATGACCGCCACCAGTTCTCCTTCATACTGAACAGGACCGATTGAATCCGAGGGAATAATGATGCTCTCACCGCTCGCGATTAACGCGCTCGGCGATCGGTAACCCATGTCGGCCGCTTTAGGCACGCCGATCTTGAGATTAAATCGCTGGTTCGCCCAATCAAGATGCTTTCTGAAATTCGCGCCCATCGCATAGAAATTGTAGGGCATGGCCGGCACTGCGAGGCGAGCCGAAGACAAGGCGTGGCGTTGGCTGGTTTCTTCATATTGTTCGAACGGCGAGCCGCGGACTTCCACGATGTGCTCGCCTTCGACAATGCCAAAGTGGATCGAGCCGTCGGTTGCATAAAATCGGCACCATTTCATCGCTATCGTTCCCTGTCTGAGGCTCTAGCCGTTCAATGTGAATTACGCTGTAGTCGTGAGGTGGTTGCGCTCCAATGCGCAGGTCTCGGCACTCCGAGGTTCTCACGCAGCGTCCTACCTTCATACTCCGTGCGGAACAGACCGCGGCGGCGCAACTCCGGTACCACTAAGTCGACGAAGTCAGTCAGCGTCTGTGGGACGCTGGGGGGCAGTAGGTTGAACCCGTCGGCGGCGCCACCCTTGAACCAGTACTCCATCTGGTCAGCAATATCCTGGGGCGAGCCTTTTATCAGCCAATGCCCCTTGCCCGCCGCGGCCCTAAGTGCAGTTTGACGTAGAGTCAGTTTTTCCTTTTGGGCAAATGACAGAAAGAAATCCGGGCGGGCTCGCATAACGTTTGCCGCAATCTCAGGCATCGGACCGTCGAGCGCGTAGCCGCTAAGATCAACTCCCAGCTGGAGGCTAAGCTGCCGTAACGCGAACTGGATCGGGATCAAGGACTGCAATTCCTCGTATCGCTCATCTGCCTCCTGCGCAGTGCGCCCGATGTACAGATTGACACCAGGCAAAATCTTCAAATGGTCGGGTGATCTGCCAAATTTAACAACCTGCCCTTTCATCTCGTCATAGAAGGCCTTGGCGCTCTCGAAAGAGGACTGCATAGTGAAGACAATATCGGCGATGCGTGCTGAGAGATCGCGGCCAGCCCCCGACTGACCAGCCTGAATGATCACAGGATGTCCCTGTGGTGGGCGCGAGACGCTCAGCGGTCCTTTGACTGCGAAGACGGCGCCCTTGTGATTTAGCAAGTGCATTTTTTCAGGATCGAAGAACCGACCAGACGCCTTGTCGAGCAGCAATGCGTCGTCTTCGAAGCTGTCCCAAAGACCCCGAACGACGTCGACGAATTCTTCCGCCCGCGCGTAGCGGTCCGCGTATGCAACATGCTCCGTGCGGCTGAAGTTATTGGCGTCCTCCGCATTCCGCCCCGTTACAACGTTCCAGCCGGCGCGCCCGCGGCTGAGATGATCGAGCGAAGCGAACATCCGCGCCAGGGTGTAGGGCTCGTTCCAGGTAGTAGCCGCTGTCGCAGCGAGGCCCAATCGAGAGGTGACGGCCGACAGAGCTGATAGCAATGTCAGCGGTTCCAGGCCGATAGACCGGGCGGTATGGCTCATCGACTCGGGGTGATCGACCCCAGGAGGACTGATATTGTCTGCAATAAACAGCATGTCGAGCTTGCCGCGTTCCAGTATCTGCGCGAACTCGATCCAGCGCTCCAGGTTCTGGCCAGCATCCGCATGCGAGTTTGGTAGCCGCCAACCGGCCAGATGATAGTTTCCGTCCATCATCATGAAGACTGACAGCTTCATCTGGCGTGCATTTGAAACGGCTGGCGTCATGACTGGCTCCCTGCACTATGCCCACCTGCCCGCATCGACGGATGGATAACTCCCAGGATTTGGCGCTTGTATTCATTGAACTGCACCTGCGTAACGTCGCGCGGACGCGGCAGGTCAATTGGCAGATCGAGCACAATGCGGCCAGGCCGTGGGGTCATTATCACCACGCGATCGGCTAAGTAGATCGCCTCTTCGACGCTATGCGTCACGAAGAAAATCGACTTCCGCGTTTTCTGCCATAGTGCGACAAGTTCTTCCTGGAGCGAGGCCCGCGTTAACGCATCCAGAGCGCCGTACGGCTCATCCATCAGCATAACAGGCGCGTCAATGGCTAAAATCCGCGCGATAGCCACGCGCTGGCACATTCCTCCAGACAATGCCTTGGGGAACGCCTGGCGGAATTGAACGAGGCCCATATCGGTCAGAGTCTTGGTAATACGAGCCGGCGCTTCCGCGTCCCATTTTCCAGCAGCCTGCATCGCGAAAGAGACGTTACGCTCAACCGTCATCCAGGGAAACAACGCGTATTCCTGAAAGACAACACCTCGGTCGGGTCCAGCCGCGCTTACAGGGCGATTCGCGACCTTGCAGACGCCCGAGTCGGCAGCTTCGAAGCCAGCGATGATGTTAAGAAGCGTGCTCTTTCCGCAGCCTGACGGGCCCATGACTGCGAGGAACTCACCCTCGTCCATCTCCAGTGTCAGCGAATCAAGTGCAACCACGGACCCCTCTCCGGCGGCACCGAAGCACTTACTGATGTCGCGGACCTCGATAATCTTGGCCATCTACCTGTCGTCCATGGTGCGTTGCCAACGCAGCAGATAGCGCGAAGCACGTACCACCAGCGCATCGGACAGAAAGCCGTAGAGCCCGATGGCGAGCATGTAAGCGAGCATTCGGTCGGTCTGCTGATAATCCTGCGCGCGCATTAGGGCTGCGCCGAGCCCATTAGGCGCGCCAACAAGTTCTCCCACCACGACCAGAACCCACGCAATGCCAACGCTGATACGCAGACCGGTCAAGATATTCGGTAATGCCGCGGCAAAGATGACATCCTTAAACAACAACAAGCCTCGAGCGCCGAGCATCGCAGCAGCCCGCATATAGATAAGGTCGGTCTGACGTACACCCGCATAAGTGTTGAGGAGAATCGGAAACGCCACGCCGAGCGCAATCAGGAATACGGCTGGTTTGGTTCCAAGTCCAAACCAGAGTATAGCAAAACCGATCCAAGCGATCGGCGGAATTGCGCGGACCACCTGAACCGGCATATTTAGGACTGCCTCAACCGGGCGCCACAATGCCATAGCAAGGCCGACCACGATGCCGAACAGCGATCCGATCAATAGGCCCCAAGCCAGGCGCTCCAAACTGCCGAGCGAGTTTCGCAGCATGTCGCCGGACCGGATGTCCTGCCAGGCGGCCGCGATCATGGAAGAAGGCGACGGAAAAAAGTTGTGGTCCAGCCAACCGCGGTCGACGGCCAGTTCCCAAGCGACCAGCAAAACTGCGGGAGAGAGCCATTGCAGTAAAGTTTCGATCGGCAGCCAGCGCGGGCCCCAACCTGTGGGGCCGCTTGACGGAACGCGCACGCTCACCACCCGATTTTCTTAATCGCTGCACCAAGTGGCTTTAGATCGGTAAATTCCGCCACATTCATCTTACGATTTATCATTCCGTACTTCTGCATATAATCGGCTGTCGCCTGGATCGCTTCGAGCGTGAGCGTCACGTCGAATTCCGTGTGATCGTTCTTGAACATCAGATCCCAGTCGTCTGCGGTGATGGTTCCCTTAAGAGCCTTGTTTACCGCAAAATCACGCGCAAAAGCGGGATCGTCGCGCAGCTTCTTCGTAGCTTCCACCAAGGCCTCGACAAAACGCTGCGCCGCCTCCCTGTTCTTGGTATAGAAATCACGGCTCATGAACACCGCGCGTGGCGGAGCGCCCATAGCCGTGTCGCGCGGAACATAGAACGGCGCACCGTAACCCTCCACGATAGCGCGGCTCGGGAGTGGTTCGGCATTTGTCATAATGTCGATCTCTCCGGACTTTAGCGCGGTGGCCAGGGCCGGGCCGCTGTTCAGAAAGACCGTCTGTACGTCTTTGCCAGGCTGCTCCGACCAGGTGAGACCGGCTCGATCAAATTCCGCCAGCATAAGCAGTTCGTGAATGCCGCGGATGGTGCCAAACCTGAAACCCTTAACGTCCGCAACTGTCTTCAGCTTGAGTTCAGGTCGGGTCACCCAAGCCACGCCACCACTGCAATAGTTCGACAAGATCACAATATCGGTGCCACTCGCCGCCGCCGACACGGCAGCCTCGGTGCCCCCAAGTGCCACATCGACTTGGCCCGCCTTAAGTGCCTGCGCCGTTTCAACGCCACGGCGAAAGTTTATGATTTTGACGTCGAGCCCATGTTTCGATGCGATTTCCGCTAAATAAAAAATTGGAAGATTGGTCCCTAATTCGAGATTGGCGACGCGGATTGTCGGCAAGGTTTGTGCCGCACCGACGCGCGACACGGCGAGCGCGGCAAGCACCAAAATAACACCCAAAGTCGTGTTCACACTACGACGCACGAGATCCTCCCTCGATACGCTTAACGGCACTGGCCCGTCAGGTGTGGCCGCCGTCAGTGTAATTAACTTAAAACTACGACCTGAAGTCCGGCGTGTCTATCCGCCGCCAGGCTTGTCGATACATGATGCTGGTGGACGATAACTCCTCGCCGAAATGCCGATCTGGTCAGCCATGAAACGACGACAGGGGCCGTGCTTCATCTCCGCGGTCCGGATGCGGCATTCGACCGCGGATGTGGACGGCTTCTCCATCGGCACGTGAGTGCCATGGATGTGGGTGCCGATGAGGCCCCACGAAACGGAGGAGCCAAGGCACGCAAACGAAACGATCAGTAGGGATTTACGAGAGACGCGTGGCCAATGCTCGATTAGTTCTCGTTGCGAAGTGAGAATCGCCGAAAAAATCGTATGGCATCGACCATCTCGACCTAGTGTTGACCAGCTACCTCGGCAAATTGCTCAGCAATGCGCGTGTTGTGCGTTTCCTCGCGCAGCATCATCGCGATATCCTGACTGAATTCCGAAAACTTGCTGAGATCGAAGCCGCTGCAGCCTGGACCGTGCGGTCTTATAAACAGGCGCACCGACATAGCCTTTGATGGGGACCCGGACCCGATAAGCGCGGGGACCGCGGGAGAAGCCGCTAATTCGGAATTATGTACCGCTAAAGGCGAAGTCCCGCCTGCTTCATCAGGGGCAGGACCTCCTGCCCGAAGAATTCCAAATCCGCCGCAAAGTCAAAAAAAGTTAGTTGCACGCCGTCGCAGCCGGCTTGCTTGAGCTGTAAAAAACGCTCCACTATCTCGGCGGGACTTCCGACGATCTGCATATTACCGCCGACCGCCCGATAAGCGCCAAGATCGGTCTTCCAACCCTTCGCATCCCCACTCATCCTGCGTCCGACAAAACCCTCTATGGCCTCGACATCTGCCGCCGCAACGATCGAATCGTAATACTCGTGCGCCTCGCGGTTGGTTCGACGGCAGATAATCATCGGATTGATGATGGTCTTAACCTCCCGTCCGAGTTCAGCCGCCTTGGCTTTAATCTCGGCATTGTGTTGCGGCAGGGCTGCTATGGCGGCATCGGCGTGGCCACCCCCTGGGCTAGTAATGAACACTAGGTCTGAGTGCCGGGCCGCGTAGGCGATGCCGGAAGGCGATCCGGTTGCGTTGACTAAAAGCGGGCGCCCAAAGCGCGGCTTCGGCGTGACGTAGGCGTCGATCAACTTCCAGTATCGGCCAGCCCTTGTGAGATTTTCGGACGATGCCCAAAGAGCTTCCATCAGTGCGGTGAACTCTCCGGCCATCTCGTACCGCGCGTCATGGGCGATCTGTTCGTTACCAAACATCCGTGCTTCACTCGGGACAAATCCCGTTACAACATTCAGACCCCATCGGCCACCAGAAATGTGATCGATCGTGGCTCCAAACTTTGCAAGATAAAGCGGATGCCAGGAACCATAGAGGATGTGGATAGTAGATATCAGGATGATCCGTTTCGTGATCCCTGCCAGCGAGGTTGCGGTGATAAAGGGATCGAGCGATTGTTCGCGAAAGTGGATCGCACCGCCTGTGCCGCCCTTCCCCATCCACTGCGCAAGACCGAATACCAAATCGAAGCCCAATTCCTCCGCACGTTGCGTGAGCCGCGCGTTGTAGTCAAATTCCCAGGACGTGCTTCTTGGCAAGCTCGATGGCGACCAACCACCGCTCTGGATCGGCAAGAATAGACCAAGCAACATCGGCTGCTTTATGATCTGCGCCAGCGGCGATTCCGGGAAATCTACCGGCGAAGGAGACCTAATTGGCATAGCTCATCCTCTGCGACACTAGAGCCCAGCGCCGAGCTCTTGGCTTCGGCCCGCGGCGCGCCCTCGGATGCAGAACCATTCGGCTATTTCGACTGCGAAGTAGAAAAGGAATCCGATAACAATCAGCCATAAAATCGCGGCAAACACTGTCACGGTGTCCAGATTGCCTCGAGCCAACACAAGAATGTAGCCAAGTCCGTTATCCGAACCTACAAATTCAGCGACGATTGTTCCGACAACCGCGAAGGTAATCGCGACCTTGAAGCCTCCGAATATGCTTGGCAGCGCCCCTGGCAATCGCACCTTCCAAAATGACTGCCACCGAGTGCCTCCCATCGAACGTATTAACATAAGACTTTCGGGCCGCACCGCATTGAGACCCGTCAGGCTGTCGATGACGATCGGAAAAAATGAAATCAGGAAGGTCATCAAGACCTTCGGGAGCAAGCCGAAACCAAACCAGACGATGAACAGTGGAGCTAGCGCGACCTTCGGCAATACCTGCGCCGTGAGCAGGATCGGATAAACGCTGCGCCGGAACCATTCGGAATAAATCATCAGCGTGGCGGCGGGAATGCCGACGAGTACGGCCACGCCGAACCCCACGATGATTGCGACAGCGCTGTGCATCGTTGCATCCAGAAACAGCGGATATGATACAACCAATTTGCGCGCGATCGCGCTCGGTGCCGGGAGCAGATAGACCGGCACAGCAAAATAGCGAACGGCCGCTTCCCATATCGCAAGGCAGAGGATGAGCGACAGGCAGGGTGTGAACCAGGCCCCGTGGGATGCCCAGTTCCACCCGCGTCCGTTTCGTCCCGCAGTGCGGAACGAGGATGGGGCTTCAGCCATCTCTCAGCACTCCAAGTTCGAGAAAGCGCTTTCTAATGTGTCCGGTGTAAGCATTGAACTGCGGCGTGTCCTTCCGATCGAGCGTTCGCGGACGGGGAAGGTCGACTTTTATAATTTCCGAGATTGTTCCCGGCCGCGGTGTCATGACGACGATTCGGTCGGAGAGAAATACCGCTTCGTCGATGCTATGCGTGACGAAAACTGCCGTCTTCTGTCTTTCCAGCCAAAGGCGCTGCAAATCGAGATTCATCTGATCACGCGTCAACGCATCGAGAGCCCCAAACGGCTCGTCCATCAGCAGAATTTCCGGATCATGAATAAGGGCGCGGCAGAGCGCAACTCTTTGCTTCATGCCACCGGATAATTCAAAAGGAAATTTGTTCTCAAAACCACAGAGGCCGACTTGCGTCAACAGCGCTCTCGCCCGACCAGTGAAATGGACAGCCGGCAAACGACGAATCTCGATCTGCAATAGAATATTCTCAAGAGCCGTGCGCCACTCGAGAAGTTCGGGGTTTTGGAACACAATGCCAACGTTCGTGTATGGAGCGCTGATCCTGTGCCCATCGATCGAGACTTCGCCTGCATCGGCAATCGTCAGGCCGACCAGAATCAACATAAGTGTGGTCTTGCCGCACCCGCTCGGCCCCAGAATAGAAACGAATTCTCCTCTCCCAACATCGAATGAAACGTCCCGCAACGCGTTGATTGTCTCATTGCCCGATTGGAATACCTTCGATATCGACCGGGCATCTATGAGTGCGCCATTGGAAGATTTTTCCGGGATCACGCAGCCACCCTTCGAACATAGTGAGCGCTGATCGGATTCGCCGCCATGTCAGGATACGCTGTCCGCCATCCCGCCAAATAAGCCTCGCATCGCGCCGCGCCACCGCAAAATCGCGTCCTGCTGGGGTGACAATGGATCCACTTTGTTGAGGCGTCGCGGCATTTGTAGCGTCCCGAATACAATGTAATCGACATAAGCCGGGGCGGCTCCAGCCACGAAGGGCTGGCTGCGGAGCAGATCATTGAGGGGTGCGATCGCACGATTGAGTTCCTCAAAATCCTTGGCACGCCCGGCGAACAACGCCTCGAGCGTCGCACCGTTGCGTTCTTCACGTCGCCTTCGAAATTCATCGCGATTGGCGTCCGGATGCAGCGATTTCCAAATGTCTAGGTAGAGCGAACGCACGAGCGGTCGCCCAATGATCGTGTCGATCCACACATTGAAGAATTTGGCGAACGAGCGTCCATGCGGGCCCTCCATCAACATCGGACGGTCCGGATAGGCCTCGTCGAGATAGCAGGCGATGTTCCAGGAATCGTTCACCACTCGCGCGCCATCGACTAGAACCGGAACAAGGGACTGCCCGCTGAAGCTTAGCTTACTGTCGCTGTGCCAGCACAGCTCTATCGCGGCATGAAGTCTCTTGTGCGCCAGCGCCATGCGAATTCGCCAGCCATAAGGGCTGTATCGTTTTCCGTCCTTATCGACGAGATCGTAAAGGGTGATGGCCAAGAACGTCTCCGCGATAACATGAGGGCTCAACGACAGGTGGGACCCAGTCGATTTGCAATATGGCGCAAAATATAAAGT
>Ga0116223_10003139_pt1 | contig 15096 bp, 9 predicted proteins | sample Sb_taG_3_FD_90092 | JGI IMG/M metagenome (GOLD analysis project Ga0116223, IMG submission 90092) | Peat soil microbial communities from Weissenstadt, Germany - Sb_50d_a_PC metaG | ecosystem: Environmental > Terrestrial > Soil > Wetlands > Peat | place: Germany: Weissenstadt | collected 2010-09-21 | reverse complement strand
GTTCTTGCTGCCATCGCCATAGGCTGCTTCCACGAAATCCTCGACCGGGGCACCGCGCTGCTTTTCGCAGTTCTCTGGGCCAGCATTGCTCCCGCGTGGCTGCTCATCGTGGTTGCCGTCGAGCAGCGTTTCAACCTGATCGCGGGTTCCCGGCAAATGGATTTCCCCTGGTCCACCGCTTCTGACACGGGCTTTCTGCTGGGCGCGAATCTCCTTTTTATCTGGGCAGGAATTCTCCTTTATCTCATCCCGCATTTATGGTTCAGGCGGAGCTTGAGTGTTCGTCTGCTTGCCCGGGGCGTCATGGCCAGCATTCCCGTGGTCGTCGCCGTTTCTGCGGCCCTGATTCTGCTGCCTATGCAGTTTCTTCACAACGACACGACCCTTCACCCAACTTTCGAATCGGTCTCCGCGCACGCCATTGCTCGCATGAACCCGAACGACATCCGACAGCTGCATCCATGGCGAAAGACGGTCGAGCAACATGGCAAAAGCACGATGAACCAGTCGGGCGACGGCACTTTCAATGTCATCGTCAGGCCCGGCAATGCGATCACAGACATGCACAAATGGGCCTTGCTCACGCGTTTACCTTTCCTGCTCTGCGAACTTTTTACGCTGTGGGGAATCACTTCACGTCTGCGCAAGCGCTCGGCAGAGACCAGGGCGTAATAGCGTGGCGTCGCACACACAAGCCAGCGCCTTCGCACTCGAGGCGGGCGTGCACCCCATCTCTTTTAGGACATTTGTTGTTCGCATGGTTCTTGCAGGCCTGGCAAATGCGGCGATCGCGGCATTTCTGCTCTTCCGCCTGCCCGCTTCGCGGGAGCCGTCACTCCATTCGCTCTTTCTCCGGGCGCTGATGTTTGTTGGCGGCGCAGTTCTGGCCGGTATGGCGGGATCTCGGTTTTACTGGAGCCGCTCATCGAGTCCGTTCACCACGGACCTGCGACTTTCTTTCCGCCGCTTCGCGCTTGCGAATGCTGAAGCCTGGGTATGGATACCGGCCGTCGTACTTCTGTCGCGCGAGGACTCACCGCTTTGCGCCGTGCTAACGGCCCTGGGCGCCGCGCTTCTCGCAAATGGGCTGCGCGGGGCGCTTCCACGAACTACCGATCTTCAAAACCGGCAGTTGCCCGCCTTTGAATTCGAAGAACGTGAAATGTTTGCCGCGACCCTCCAAACACCTTCCCGCGAAGCGCATGGATACCTGATCGCAATCTCGCTCTACTTGTCCGGCTATCTCCTTATCGAACACTTCGCTCTCATCGCTGGAATCCCGCTGGCACTCTGCGCGTTTTTAATCGTATGGAAACTGACCCTTGACCCTGCACCCACAACCGTAAGCGTCAGCGCCAGCACTCGCGCCGCCCTTCGGCTGGCTTCGATCGCCGCCGCAGCCGTTCTGGTCACCCTTTTCGTCTTGATGATCGGGATCGGCCATCGCATTCGAGTGGAAGCTGGCCGCGCCTCCCGGGCCAGAAGCAGTGGCGACCTCGCCGGCCGGAACCCCCGAAAATCCGCCGACTCCGGAATCTCCGGATATGAGAGCATCATTCTCTGGCCCGCGCCGGAAAAAAAGCAGATTGTCGCTCTCCTCGCCGCAAACATTTCTCCCCTTGCGACTCGAACCACAAAGCCGCTGGTGATTCGCTTTGATGGAGCCTACTGGTATTTCCAGCCACCCGACAAGCGCCCTGGCCCCAATGCACACGAGGCGCGCGGCAGTCCGCTAGCCGTCGATATCGGGGCCAACAACGATTTCCCACTCACCATGGAAGCGGTTCAGGGCCTCAGCGCAGCGATTCGCACAGCATCTTACCGCGAAATCCAACTATCGATCGCAAACCGCGATAACATTCGCGGCCCAATCGTTCTTCACATTCAGCTCACTGACACCACGGCGCCGGGCAAACCCTCTCTCTCACTCGGAGGCCAGCCAGTACTCTCGAGCGAACCGGGCCGATTCTCTTTCAAGGCCGCTACAACCGAAGAAGTTCTGCGCTTTCCTGTTCCCGAGCGCATAACGATCCGCAAATTTGACGAGATCACAGTGTTTTTCCTTCCGGACGCAGCGTATTTTGAAATCGGGCCAAAAATTGCAATTCAGCAATTTGTTTTTGTTCCGCGGTGATCGTTCAAGCAAGCTTCCGCCAGGACTATCTTTGGCTGAGACCAACCGAATAAAGATTGACGACCGAGATGCGTGCAGGAACCACGGGCAGGTCTCCAGGGGCGAGCCCAGTGAGCCCGTCGTAGTCTGCGGCCGCTATCGGGCGGAGATTTTCGATGGTGGCAACGACTGCTGGTTTGCCGGAAGGCACTGTGATTCGATAGATCGGCTTCCCTGCCTCGAGAAAATCCTGGCAATAGAATGAACGGGGACCGTCGACGAGGCTGCCGAAACCATGAGTGTCTATACGGTGCGGTGAGTTGATTTCTGCCCCGGCGCCTGCTCGTTTGAGAATCTGCTATGCGGGATATGAAATCCTTGCATTTAGGGTGAATGAAAGGAAAAAACCAGCTTGACCCGTAAATATACATTCACAAGGTTGCCAATCCTTCTTTGCGCACTCCTCCTCGCAGGTTGCCTTTCGCATATCGCCAAGCCTGGTGCCCGGGCGCACATTTCACAGCTGCCCAATGGAATCGAGCTCGCTGATGGTTCGTCGCTGTTCGATGTACAGATTCTTGAGAATGGCCTCGCGAGCGTACATGTACGCCCAAATGGAAAAGAGACTCCCCGCACGCTGGTTATCGACCCGCACCCGGCCCTTCGCGCTGTTTCTGCGATCACTCGATCCGAGCATGATGGTATCTATTCGCTTTCGGCGCCAGGCATCTCGGTACAAATCGAGGAGACCAAGCCATACAGGATTGAGTTCCTTGACTCTGCCGGGCATCAACTTCTGTTGAGCGACGCCCCCTTTAGCGAGGCCCGCGAATCAGGCGTGACCATGACGCACGCCCCCGACGACACTCTTTACGGCATTCATGGCCTGGGCCGTGATGACACTACTGTCGGCCTCACGCCCAACAGTGGCGGCCAGGTTGCCGCCGGAATTCAGGGAGACAGCGGCGCTCCGTTGATCTTCTCCACGCATTATGCCCTCCTTGTCGATTCCGATGCAGGAGATTTCACGGCGAAGCCCGGGAGCTTTTCATTCCGGCAGAGCTCGCGGCCCGATGTTGAATACTTTGTCTTCGCCGGTCCTCCGCTCGAGACGATGGCTGCGCTTTCGCGCCTCGTCGGTCCCCCTCCCCTTCCGCCCAGGTGGACCCTCGGCTTCCTCAATAGCCAATGGGGTTCCACGCAAGCCGAGGTGGAGAAGATCGTCGCACGGTATCGCAAAGAACAAATCCCCATCGACGGTTTCATTCTCGACTTTGACTGGAAGGCGTGGGGCGAGAACAACTACGGCGAATGGCGGTGGAACAGCACCTCCGGACCCGGCAACGTGGCGCCAGACAAATTTCCCGACGGCGCGAGCGGCGAGTTTGCGCGGCGCCTGGCAGCTCAAGGCGTAAAACTTGGGGGCATTCTCAAGCCGCGCATTCTCACCACCGTCGCCGGCGATTCAAATCAACTTACTGAAGCTGCCGCCTACGCGACAGCACACAATTTCTGGTATCCCGGCGAAGATCCCACGCCCGACTACTTTTCCCACCGCCCGGCGAGGGACCTCGACTTCAACAATCCTGATGAGCGCAAATGGTTCTGGCAGCATTTGCTTCCTGCGTTTCGCGCCGGCATGGTCGGCTGGTGGAATGATGAGGCGGATGTATCGGGCAAGACGATCTTCAACAACTTTCAATTTCTGAATATGGGCCGCACGCTTTATGAAGGGCAGCGCTCCAGTTCGAACCTGCGCGCCTGGTCCATCAATCGCAGTTTCTACCTCGGAGCAAGCCGCTATGGCTACGCGGGCTGGTCGGGCGACATCAAGACCGGCTTTGCCAACATGGCGTTCCAGCGCCGGCGCATGTTGGCTGCGCTTGATACCGGCGAGTTTCATTGGAGCATGGACACCGGCGGGTTCTTTGGACACCCAAGTCCTGAGAACTATGCACGATGGATCGAATTTGCGGCCTTTGTTCCCATCATGCGTGTTCACGGGGCACTCAACGAAAAACGCCAGCCCTGGATTTACGGGCCTGTCGCTGAAGCTGCTGCTCGCGATGCCATCGATCTCCGTTATGAGTTGCTTCCATACATTTATTCCTACGAGAGACTCAACACGGAGGGCGAAGTCGGTCTCGTTCGGCCACTCTTCTGGGAGTTTCCGTCCGATCCCAATTCGTCCACACAGGAGAGCGAGTGGATGTTTGGCGACGCCCTGCTCGTCGCGCCGGTGGTGAGCCAGGGTGCATCCTCGCAGAACATTTACCTGCCCCCAGGCACGTGGTTCAACTACACATCCGGTCAACGCTATTCCGGTCGCGAGAACATCGAAGTAGCTGCAGATTCTAAGACATGGAAAGATATCCCTCTCTTTGTTCGTGCGGGATCGATTCTCGCTACGCAGCCTGTCGAGCAATACGTTGGGCAACACCTCATTCCGGAGATTACGGTCGACATCTTTCCTTCGGAGACGGCAGCCAAGTTTACGGTCTATGTCGATGACGGCGGGACATATAACTATGAGAATGGCGAATATCTGCGGCAGCAGATCACAGCGCAGCAGAACGGGAACTCAACCCAGGTGACGATCGACGGCGCCACTGGGAATTATGCCAGCTCGCTGCGCACCTATCTCCTTAGAATTCATACGGCCGCGCGCCAGGTTTCACTCGATGGCAGCGTTCTGCCGAACGCAGTTGGAGGCTCCGCTCTGAAGAAAACAGGCGCACGCTGGGCACGCATGAGCGATCGCTTTGGACCGGTTGTGGTGATGCGAATCGATGCGGGTGAGAAGAAGCAATCGGTGGTCACGGTTCAGTAATGCTCCGTAAATAGTGCACGGATCTCTTTCTTCCAGGAACGGAGTTGGGAAGTTCTGTGGAATCAGGCGAAATGTTCGCTCAAGTGGTGCGTTGACCCCGCCAAATGTTCGCTTAAGTGGTTACGAATTGCATCAAAATGTAACCACCAGAGGTTGCATTTTTGCCACGCATTGACCTCGCCAGGTTCCGTTTTGTGCGATTTGTAACCACCTTAGGTTGCGAAATAGAGCAAAGCGCACCGTGTAATTACCCGAAAGAGGAATTAAATGCAATTATTTGTACTTTAAAACGCGGTTTTGAGCCTCATTTTGACGCGTTTTTGCGCGATTTTGTGTTGTGTGGGAGTGAGTCTTTCGCCCGCCAAAGCTCGCCCGGCCGACTCGAGAGCTCCGTGCGGATCACCGGCCACTCGGAATGTATGGTCCGCCGCCGTCTTGTTGCACGATTTTTGGTTGGGGAGGGTTGACGACCAACCGGCCGGGCTGAAAGGCAGCGCGCACAAGTTTTAGACTGAGACACCTGTTTCACTCAGAGCCGGCTTGCCTACTTGCAGCTTCAGATCGGTCCGGATAACTGATCCGTAACGCAGGCGATGTTTCATCCTCATCACCGGCCGTTCAATCAGGAGATAACTCAGGATCCCCAGCGCCAGGGTCGTGGCAAAGGCCAGCCCCCCCGAGAGCAGGATCGCAAATGACGGCCGCATGTGCCGGGCAAGTTCCGGCGTCAGGGTTCCCTGGAAATAGGCCGCAAACGTTGAGTGAAACACGTACATGCTGTAACTCAACACGCCCAGCCCGCACACCCACCGTTGGCTGCACAGTCGATTTACCAGGCTACCTTCGTCCATCACCATGATCACGATTCCGACCGCCGTCAGATGTGCAACGGGGATCCAGATCTCATCGCCCCAATACGTCCACGCCCACAGATCGCCCTTCCACAGAGCCAGCAGGATCGCCGCAGCGACCCCGGAAGCGACAACCCATTTAGCGAACGGCTTGATTCGGTTGTAAACCGGACCTTCGCGCAGCAACCCCAGCAGGACTCCCGCCAGGATGGCGTCCACTTGCGTGGGCGTGGAAACCCTGATATCAGATGGAGACACAGAGACCAGCGGGGCAACCAGCCGGAATACACAACTGACCGCGATCAACCCGCTAGCAATGGCGATCAGCTTCCGCCGTTCCGGGAACAGCCACACCACTAGCGGCCACAACAGGTAAAACTGTTCCTCCACCGCCAGCGACCAGAAGTGCTTCGTCCCAATCTGAGCGCCTACTTGATGGTGGGCAAAATCCGGGACCAGATTCTGAACGTACAGAAAATGCATCACGTAAAAGTGACTATTGAGATGAATTCCGCGATAGAGCGCAATGCATCCTATTGTCAACAGCGTTATATAGAAGACTGGAAAGACGCGAAGAATCCGGCGCGTATAGAAGATCCTGAAATATCCTTCCCGGTGGCGTGTGTGATACAGGATTCCGCCAATCAGATAACCGGAGAGCACAAAGAACGACGGCACTGCGAACAGCGCCATCGACGAAAGTACAGTGAGCGCCTTGAGGCGGATCGTGTTCGGATGCCCAAGTTGTCCGGCAATAAAATAGTGCCCGCAGAAAACCAGCAGAAACCCGTATCCCCGAATACCAGCGAGGCACGGCTGGTATCTTTGCACTCGTTCGATCGACTGGTTCTGTTGCATCCCCTCACACCCGCTTCAAAAACTGATCAATCTCCGGCTATCCGAGATGACCCCCATCACCCATTGAACAAATCGAGAACAGCCGGCGTCGCGGAGCCGGGTAGTTGCAGGCAATCAAACCCAAGAATGGAAGCTAATCCGGGGTGATTATCTAACTAGATTTGCTTTCGTATGCGGTTGGTCCGCCACTGTTATTCGAAACGAATTAAGCTAACTTTACCTCTGCATCAAGTACGAAGAACTTCCTCGAAAGTTGTAATTTGCGCCGGTAGGCGATCCCACGTTATGTATCACAAGGCATACAACGCTACTTCACGAAATTGAATAACTTACGGATAACAAGGGGCGAAAGCACGGGTTGGGAAGCCCGTTTGCTGATGGTCACAACTTGCCAATTCATGCGAAATTGTTGTACCGTGCAACCCCATCAAGAGGTCTGACCGCCAGACCGGCACGAAGCTTCCCCGAGCCGAGGCCACGGCACTGAGGCAAAGCACACCGGCTCAAATACCTTACGGTTCGCGCCCTGTTTGAGAGCTTGCGCGAGGAGGAAAAGAAATCACTGTGAAGGTCATTGGACTGTTGCTAAGTCTTACGCTGTTTCCCGGTCTTGCTGCCGCAAGCTCGACGTGCAACCAGCAGAACTACAAGGCAGTACCGGGGTTGAGCATGGAGCAAAATGCAGGCGCGGTTTCGCTTACCTGGCAGGGAGAATCGGGCCAGGAACTCCGTGCCCTTCTCGGCATCCGAGATGGTCATCCGCTGGTGAATGAACTGGCGGCCCGCGATAGCGGGGGCAGGTGGATCGTCCTTGGCAAGGACCTGACCCCCGAATTCCAGGTGACGACGGGCCATCGCCGGCTTTCGCGCACTCAGCTGACGATGATGAAACGGCTGGGTATCGATTCGCCTGAAGAGGAAGAGAAGCGCAAGTGGAACACCTTCTGGGATGCTCCGCTGAATGTGCCCGGAGGCGGCGACTCTCAGCCTTTGCCGCGTAGCGCCAGCGAGATCCGCCGAGGTAGTTCGAGCTATCAGTCGGACTCGTGCACGGTGGCGTCAGATGGTGACCGGGTGAGCGTGACATTCAATGGCCTCACCCTGGGGATTTTTGCCGGCGACGTGCGCTTCACTGTCTACAAGGGCTCGAACCTGCTCCGCCAGGAGGCGATCGCCAAGACTGAGGAGCCCTCTGTGGCCTACATCTACAAGGCCGGCCTCGACGGATTTCATATCAATGACGACACCAAGCTGGTGTGGCGAGATACGGCGCGTGCCTGGCAGCAGTATGGGTTTGGCGGCGCACCCAACTCTGAACCTGTAAACCTGCGCGCTCGCAATCGCCTGGAGATTCTCGATGCCGGCAGCGGTTCATTGGCCGTCTTCCCGCCGCCTCACAAGTTCTTCTTCGCCCGCGAGAACGAAATCAATCTTGGATACGTGTACTACCGCAAAGACAACGATACCTCTTTGTCACTGGGGGTGATGCAGCCAGAAAAAGGCGAAGGGTATGTGCCGTGGGGATATACAGACCAGGAGTAGAAGAGGCGCACTGGTACTTCTCGCGAAGAATGGGACAACTTTGCGCTGTACAACGCGCCTCCCGGAACCGAGCAGCATATGGCGGTCTACTACTATCTCAGCCCCAAGGGCGACCAAGCTACCCAGGAAGCAGTGCTGGCCTACACCCACAATGACATCTTCAAGCCGATCCCTGGATTCAAGGTGATGACAGGGCATTTCCATCTGGATCTTAATAAGCAGCTTCGCGACCGAGATAACCCGGATTACCAGATCAGCTCGATTCCGGTGTTCCGGGCACTGGGCATCAATATTCTCTATCTCGGCGATTTCCATGACGACTCGGATCCACGCGATCCGGGATCCAAGCGGTTCATGGAGCAGAAGGTCTACTTTGAGGGCGCGGCCAAGCTCTCTGACAAGGACTTTCTAGTGATGCCGGAAGAGGAGCCGAATGCCTATCTAGGGGGCCACTGGTATTTGATGACGCCTAAGCCCGTTTACTTTTCGCATGCTGAACCGCGGCCCGAGGGTCAGTCGTTCGAGGAGAACGATCCTGAATATGGGCATGTGTATCACCTCGGTTCATCCGAGGACGTTTTGAAGATGGTGGACCAGGAGCATGCGATTATCTGGGCCGCTCATCCGCGCACCAAGAGCACTGAAGGTTATCCGGAAGCTTACAAGGATAAGGATTTCTTCCTCAGCGACCGCTTTATCGGAGGATCGTGGGAATCGCTTCCGGTGGATCTGTCGGAACCGGAACTGTGCCAGGAGCGCTGCTTCGGCACTCTCGATGACATGAGCAACTGGGCGCCCAAGCCGAAGTTCATGATCGCTGAAGGCGATACCTATACGAAATGGCCGAGCGATGAGACCTATCCTCAGCTCACTGTCAACTACATCAAGCTCGACAGAGTACCTCTCTACAACGAGAGTTGGGCGCCGATCGTGGAAGGGGTTCGGGCCGGCAATTTCTACGGGACGACCGGCGAGGTCCTCTTCCATCATTGGGGCGTCGAAGGCAGTGGAGCGCACAGTTACTATACCGCCGACATTGAATACACGTTCCCGCTTGAGTTTGCGGAGCTGGTGTGGAGCGATGGCACGACAGTGGATCGAAAGAAGATCAGCCTGACTGATACCACTCCGTTTGGGACCAAGAGCTTCAAGATTCCTTTTGACGCAAGCGGCAAGAAGTGGATCCGGTTCTCGGTTTGGGACTCGGCCGGCAATGGGGCTTACGTTCAGCCCATTCAACTCAAGTGAAACTTTGAGCTGGGGCAACGAGAGATCGAACTCGCTGCTTCTGTTAATTCATTCAACCTCTGCGCAATTATTTTGAATCCGGGGCATCCCAGCGTCGGAGAAGAGCCCTTCTAAATGGAGGATCAATAATGTTGAATGCGAACAGAAAGCACCTTGCAATTCGTCTACTCACCCTCATGGTTGGTGTGGCAGGAGCGTCGCTCATGTCCACGAAAACGTGGGCACAGGCCCAGGGCGAGAACGCCAGCATTATTGGCGTGGTAACCGACAATTCCGGAGCCGTGATTCCAGGCGCAACAGTCACGCTAACAAGTCCCGCGCTGCAGGTGCCCCAAGTGACCACCAAAACAGACGCGCAGGGCAACTACAGGTTTGTTCTGCTGCCCGCACCTGGGGTTTATAAGCTCAAGTTCGAGGAAACCGGTTTCAGCACCATTGTCAGGCCGGACATAACTCTGACGGTCGGATTTACCGCGAAGGTCGACACTGTGATGTCGGTAGGCGCGGTCTCCGCCGAAATTGTGGTCAACTCCGCTGGTCCAGTCGTTAACACAGTTTCCACGGCTGTGACCAGCACGCTTCAAGCGGAGACGCTGAATTTCGTGCCTAAGCCGCTGGGGATGCAAGACCTGCTTTCGATGGCTGCGGGAGTGAGCCTGGGCGGGGGATCTCCGGACGTGGGCGACAGCGATCTGGCCATCGCGCTAAAAGTCGAGACCGACTCCATCGGTGTTGGCGGCAACGTCGCCGATATTCTTCAGCCTGAGCTCCGAATCGAGGGCATCAACACCCTCACCGAGCACGCAGGAAACGGGCGCGTCTACCTTGACTCTATGGCAATCGGCGAGGCAGAACTAAAGACCAGCGGCAACAACGCCGAAGTTGGTTTGCCCGGTGTGGCGCAGCAAGCAGTAATGAAGAGTGGGTCAAATACTTTTCATGGCGATGCGCAAGGCGACTTCGAGCGTCCCAGCCTACAGGCCAACAACATTACCGCGGCCGAAGCAGCGCCGCCCAACAACCTCAAGTTTGGCAATCCCCTCGCCGGAGACGCCTACTACGATTACGCCGCGGACCTGGGCGGACGCATCATCCGCAATAAGCTTTGGTTCTACGGCGGCCTGTCCAAGCAGCTCATCAACCAGGGCCAAGCGAGCTTCAAGGGTGGTCCTGATGCCAGTGGCTGCTGGACATGCGCGGATGCGCCAAACGCTTTGTTATTGAGTGATCTTCCGCAGTACGACGATAAGGTAAGTTATCAACTTACATCCGGGACAAAGGTGCTCTTTTCGCAATTGTGGGGCCGAAAGCTTCTTAACAACCAGAGTGGCACCCCGACCGTCCCCCTTCCTGCATCCCAGTACGAATTACAGCCCGGCCACGTCTGGGATGTAAGCGTTAATTCGATACTCAGCCCCCGCATGGTGCTGATGGGGGAATATGGAGTTGCTGTCTACGATGTGGACTACGAACCTCAATCAGTAAGTCAGATCGGCCAGTTCGGCTTTACGAAGGGCGCCGAATTTGCCGGCTCGCCCAGTGAAGAGGAGTTGAGCAACAAGCTTTTTACTGGACCGTACCCGACGCTTGACAACGACAAGCCTCAGGATATCCGCGAGATGCCGATCACCATGACCTATATTCCCGCTGTCCCGCACCTCGGGGGGCATCACGAGTTTGCTTTTGGCACGGATGACTACTGGGATTTTCAGGGGTCACGTCTGACACATGACAATGCGAGCGGCGATTATCTACTGGGGTTCAAAAATGGCCTACCGGACCAGATAACCGTTTATAAGTTCCCCATCCCGACCTCAACCACCAGCCTAAATAGCCTGGCGCTCTATGCGACTGATACCTGGACCATTAAGCAAGTCGCTTTAGACCTGGGTGTGAGGTGGGATCGGTATCACGCATTTAATCCAAGCCAGACAAAGCCAGCGGGGCAGTTTGCTGACCTATTCCCCGCCAAGACGTTTCCTTACACTGACCTTCTTACCTGGAATGATGTTGTTCCCCGGATTGGCGCCGCCTGGAACGTCGGCGGAAAGGGAAAGACCGTCATCAAGGGTTTCTTTGGAATTTTCGGTGACACTCCGGGGGATACCTATGGAAACCCTTACAACTCTAATGCCCAGGCAAGCTTCACATACGCATGGAACGGTCCATGCCAACCCACCGCCGCGCTGGCGCCCGTGGAATATCAGTGCGACGCAACACCTGCGTTTCTCTCTTCACTCCCTTCGCTGACGGCCATCTCGGCGAGTGGAGCACAGAGCGAGGTTCTTAACTCCGCGCTCAAGCAGGACAGAGTACACGAATACGACGCCAGCGCGGAGCGCCAGATAGCCTCCAATATGGCAGTCACCGTGAGCTACATATTCCACGGCGTCTACAACAACTATCCAGTGGACGCAAACGGCGTTGATATTGGGCACACCTACAATACTCCGGTCCAGTTCACGCAATTCAACGGACAACCGATCACGCTCTACACCTATGCCAAGGGCAGCGGGAAACTCGCGAATGAGCAACTCAATGCTCCTTCGAGCCGGCCCGACACGTATAACACGATTCTGGTCAGTTTCGCCAAGCGCACCAGCGCGAAATGGAGCGCGGCAGCGTCATTCTGGGATACGAAGGATCATATGTGGATCAACGAGACAGCAGGACTTTACGGGGATCCCAACAGTTGGTTCTTCCCGATTGACGATACCTGGAACTGGGGATTCAATGCCAACGCGTACTATAACTTGCCTAAAGGCTTCGCGGTTTCGTCCTTCTTGACTATGCAATCAGGAACTCCGGGACAGCAGACCCAAGTCTTTGGCAGCACCGCGACACTAACTCAAGGAGCCGAAACTGTTAATGTGGGCCCCTATGGCCAATTTCGAGGGCCTGTAATCAACAATCTCAGTGCGAAGGTAGCCAAGGATTTCTCCATAGGTGAGAGGTATCATGTGGAGGCTAACTTCCAGGTTTTCAACCTGCTGAACAGTAGTGCAGCGGTGAGTACAAACTTTCTGACCGGTGCCACTACCTTTGGCGTGATCACAAGTCTGATTTCGCCGCGCGTTGGCAGGTTCGGTCTAAAGTTTTCCTTTTAAGACGGAAGCCGCCCAGGTTGTGGTCCAAGCCCGAGGTGTAGCAGAGCGCTGGGAGAGAAGTGCGTACATTCGTACACTGCGGTTTTCCGGCCTTAATGAGAAGTTACCACTTGGACAGCACGCATCACGAAGGGGAGCAACTTTGGAGTGTCCGGAAAAACTCCCCACGAGGGGTGATCAGGCGCGCCATCATCGCCGCATCTCTTTCCAGGATGAGTTCTTCCCGCTATTGAAGAATCACCGCGTGGAATTCGACGAGCGCTATCTCTGGCAATGATTTCTACGCCCACTGAAGCGGGCTTGCACGCCGGCCGGACACTTTTTTCCCCAGTCTTGCGACTGGGGCTAACGTATACCGCCCGCTTTGCGGGCTTCCTGCGGTCTCCCAGGTCCCAGAAGCGGGACTTGGGGCACCCATTGACTTATCGAATCTACGGCCCGGGACACGGGCCACGCGCCTCCACCCTCCTGACGATTTTGTTTTTGCCGCCAAAGCAGAATCGTCTGGAGGCTGTCACAGCTCAGTCCTGTCACGTTCGGATGTTTACCGGAGCGTTACTGACGAGTTGACGACCGAATCGACCGGAACGAACGATTGAGAGGTCGAAACAGCGCCCTTAACTATGCAGTTGCAGGATTCAGCTCGCCTGTACGGGTTACCGAAAGGACCGTGATGTCGTCGTCCTGGCCGAAGGCTTGTGCTGCTTGGGCGATGGCGTCGGCGGGCTGAGTGCTGAGTGAGGCGCTACGTTCAAAGCCGAAGAGCGCGCCTGCCTTGTCACGGGCCTCGATTACGCCGTCGGTGAGAAGGGTCAGTTGCTGCTTGGGCGACAATTGGAAAGTGGATTCAGCGTAGATTATGTCGGCGGAGATTCCCAGCGGAAGACCATTCTCGAGGTGGAGCTCTTTGCCGTCAACGTAAGGCGCGATGTGACCGGCATTGGCGATGGTGAGCTTCCCGTCGCCGTCGACGCGGAGGACCAGGCAGGTGGTGAAACCGCCGTGGCTGCGGGCGAGCATGCGCTGGTTCATGGCGGCCAGGATTTCTCCGGGGCTTTGCGTGTAGTGTGCCAGCGTGCGCACCGTACCCACCAGCAGAGAGACGGTCATAGCAGCGGGCATGCCCTTTCCGCTGACGTCGCCGATGATCACGAGCACTCCGCTGGCGCTTTCGTGGCTCTTTACCGGCAGCACCTGGAAAAAGTCGCCGCCGACTTCTCCAAAGGGCTTGTAGACCGATTGAATGCTGAATCCCGGGATTGTGGGAATGTCTTCGGGGATCAGAATCTGCTGAACGGCGCGGCCAGCGGCCAGTTCAGCGGCCATGCGCTGCTTCTCGCGGCGGTCGCGGATAAGGTCGCGAGCAAAGATGGCCAACGTCACGATTCCAAGCGCAGAAAGCGTGCTGAGGGCGTACTGCCAGCGCCAGCCGCCTACGGAAGCGTAGGCCTTCAGGCCGGTCAGGCGCTGAAAGAAGCCGGTGAGCGAGAGACGCACGCACCAATAGAACAGGAATGCGGCGGCAATCATTCTGTCCCGCGCGCTTCTACGCCGGAGACCCTGGAAAATCAGAATCGCGAGCAGCACCGCGGATACAAGCATCGGCCAATCAGCGGTAGACGACAAATTCGGAAACCACACCGCGACGGAAACAAAGAGATAGATCGGCCAGAACAACAACGTCCAGCGACGGCGCGGGATCTGCATTGCCTCCCCCGCTGCTTCGACTAGCATGCCTGACGCTATGGCTCGTAGGCACAAGTAGAGGGTCTGACTCCCGAAGTAATCGGATGACTGGCACACTGCAACCAATGCGAAAAAGATGCCCAGGGTGCGAAACGCTCGAAAATCAGGCGCGGCTCGCCAGAGCGCCAGGAAAGCAGCCGCAAGGCAACCCATCAGCACGGAGAGGATTAGGACGGGTGTCTCCTGCAACTGTTTAATGGGGGGCACTGGCGGAAAGAGCTGATCGAACAGGGGCAGTCCCGTGCCCAGAAGAAGACCTGCCGTCATGCTGGGAAGCATCCATGAATCATACGCCGCGAGTATCTTGCAGACCACTGGGGAACCATTCCCAGCGTTTATGTCCGGATCACCGGCCATCTTACTTTGAGCAAATGCGCGTACTGCACCATCCTGAGCGGATCACCGGCTACACGGACATTACCCATATTTGGGGTCGGGGAAGGATTTCCGACCATCCGCTCGGAACCCTGAAGACCGGGCAAAGCTCGAGCGCCGTGCCGGCGGGCACGTCCCGGGCTGCGCAGGAGATCTCCTTGTGGTCTCGAAGATCCGGAGAGTGCCTACTTCCCGTATCTCTTTGCAGCCTTGCCAATTGATGGCCCGCCCTTGGCAAGATCTTGAGGATTCATGACCGGCCTTAAAGAAACCTTTGCGTTGAAGGCGAGAAACCAGGGCTCAGAGATCGCCGGAATCTGTGATGTGTCCTTCATGTCGAAAACGATGGAGCCCGACCGATTGCCGTTGTCGTCCGCAAGGAAATAGGCCGCTTCCGGTTTGAGATCGGCCAGTATGCCCTCGATC
>Ga0116223_10003127_pt1 | contig 15123 bp, 9 predicted proteins | sample Sb_taG_3_FD_90092 | JGI IMG/M metagenome (GOLD analysis project Ga0116223, IMG submission 90092) | Peat soil microbial communities from Weissenstadt, Germany - Sb_50d_a_PC metaG | ecosystem: Environmental > Terrestrial > Soil > Wetlands > Peat | place: Germany: Weissenstadt | collected 2010-09-21 | reverse complement strand
GGCGAAAGGAATTGTCCCTTTTTCAAGTTCACCACGCGGCCCGTTTTTCCCGCGGCGACAAGCAAGTCCGTCTGCCGCGAAAGAAATGCGGGAATTTGCAGAACCTCCGCGACTTCCGCTGCGGGAGCCGCCTGAGACGCTTCATGAATGTCCGTCAGGATCGAAATCCCGAAACGCTCCTTGATTTTTTTCAGGATGCGCAGACCTTCCGCCAGTCCCGGCCCTCGATAAGATTGTTCCGAGGAACGATTGGCCTTGTCATAGGAAGCCTTGAAAACAAGAGGCACCTTGGCGTTAGCGGCGATCTCCGCCAGCCGCTCGGCCATCATGATCGCGTGGCCTTCGCTCTCAATGACGCACGGCCCGGCAATCAAGACCAGCGGCTGGTTGCCGCCGATGCGGACGCTTCCAATCGAAATTTCCCTCGCCATTTGCATTCAGAATTCTCTTTAAATCCCGGGCGGGTCATAGCGTATGCGGGAGAGCCAAGTTTTGCAACGGAAAGCCCGGGAACGCCAATCTCCCGATTGGCGTTCCCAGGCAACATCACCCGGCGATTCTTAGTCCTTTCAGATTAAATGGGCCATTTGAAGAGTTGGCGTGTACCCAGAAACTGGATGTGTGATACATTCCGCCACAAATGACGCATCCTTCCGATAGTTTATCGCGAAGGTCTTTTCTCAAAGCCACTCTGGCAGGAACTGCCATTTCCTTGTCGAAAGTTCCCGCAGTGACGGAAACAGACCAGAATTCTCAAAGGACAAACCCCGTGAGCGGCAGCCAAAGTGACGACCTCGCTAAACTGAGTATCCGCGAAGCAGCCGATCTGATCCGCAAGAAAAAAGTTTCGCCGGTGGACCTCACGAAAGCGTGCCTCGCGCGGATCGATCAAGCGAATCCCTCATTGAACGCCTTCATCACGATCACGAGAGAATCGGCATTACAACAAGCGGGTGTGGCTGAATCCGAAGTGATGCGGGGGAATTGGCGGGGACCTCTTCATGGCGTTCCGATTGCCCTGAAGGATTTGTTCGATACGGCCGGCGTGAGAACCACTGCCGCCAGCGGCGTATTTAAGGATCGCGTTCCAACGGAAGATGCCGAAGTAGTGCGCCGACTCAAAGCCGCCGGCGCGGTGCTCTTGGGCAAGACCAACATGCAGGAGTTCGCGTTCGGGGGCACCTCCATCGTCAGTTATTTCGGCGCCGTGCACAACCCCTGGGAACCAAGCCACATCGCAGGTGGCTCATCGGGCGGCTCGGCGGCGGCATTGGCTGCCGAACTCTGTTACGGAGCCCTTGGGTCGGACACGGCCGGCTCGGTAAGGCTTCCCGCATCCCATTGCGGCATCGTTGGCCTTAAACCCACGTACGGCTTGGTGAGCATCCGCGGCGTAGTCCCACTTTCCTGGTCGCTCGATCACGTTGGACCGATGGCTCGCACCGTGGCGGACACAGCTCTCTTGCTTCAAGTCATCGCCGGGTACGACGCGCAGGAAACCACGAGTGTAGAGATGAATGTCCCCGACTATTCAAAGACTCTCGGGACAAAGGTTTCCTCTCTGCGAATTGGCGCGCCCCGCGAATTCTTTTTCGCGGACCTCGATCCGGAAATTGAGGCCGCAATGAAGGAGGCCTTATCGGTATTGGGGAAACTCACAGCCGGGATTCGTGACGTCGCCCTGCCCGCGAACACAATGGAAACCTTAAGAGACGTCGTCAGGGCCGCTGAAGCTTATGCGTACCACCGCGAGTACGTCACCAAGACTCCGGAACTCTACCAGCCGCTGACGCTGAAACGGATACGCGCGGGCGCTGACGTGACAACTCCCGCGTACATCCAAGGGCGCCGCGACCTCGCGCAAGTCCGACGAACCGCCGAAAAATGCTTTGACTCGGTGGACGCGCTGGTCACGCCGACGCTCCCTATTCCGCCAGCTGCGATTTCGGATCCGCGAGCAGATGATATTTTGCCGGCGGTCCGCAACACCTCGCCGTTCGACGTCAACGGCTGGCCCGCAATTTCCCTCCCCTGCGGTTTCACGAGCCAGGGCCTCCCGATGGGCTTGCAGATCATCGGCCCCAATGGAGGGGAACCCGTTATCTTTCAGCTCGCCCACGCCTACGAGCAAGCCACGGAGTGGCACAAGCGTCGTCCACAGTTGCCTTCGATCGCGACTTAGTGGCGCAGGCTTCAGCCTGTGGGGGTTCGTCCGTGCAAAGACTAAACCCCACAGGCTGAAGCCTGCGCCACTAAGACCGAAATCTAATTGGAAGGCGAAGGCTTCGCCGACATGGAAATCGCGGCTGGGCTTCCCGATGCCGCGCCACGGCCGCCATGCTGATGCGCGTGCGCCGCTCCCATAAACGCAAAGAAGAGCGGATGCGGCACAAGCGGCGTCGACTTGAATTCCGGATGGAACTGGCAGGCGAGAAACCAGGGATGGTTCGGGGCTTCGATGATTTCGACGTATTTGCCGTCGGGCGAGCGGCCGGTAATGCGGAAGCCCGCGTCGGTCAGTACTTTTTCGTAATCGCAATTAAATTCGTAACGGTGGCGGTGGCGCTCGCTGATGTCGGTGGTTCCGTAGGCGCGGAAGGCCGTGGAATCTTTCTCGATCTTGCAGGGCCACGCGCCGAGGCGCATCGTGCCGCCCATTTCGTCCACGCCCAGCAGTTCGCGCAGCTTGTAAATCACGCGGTGCGGCGTTTGCGGATCGAACTCGGTGCTGTCCGCGCCGGCAAGGCCCACAACGTCGCGCGCGTATTCAATCGTCGCGCACTGCATCCCCAGGCAAATGCCGAAAAACGGAACCTTGTGCGTGCGGGCATATTCGATGGCGTAGATCATTCCTTGAATGCCGCGCTTGCCGAATCCGCCGGGGATCAGGATTCCGTCCGCGTGGCGCAAGCGCAGCGCCGCCGTCTCGCGCGAATCCAGCTCCTCGGCTTCGACCCACTCGATGATCGTGCGGTCCTTGTGCGCGAGCCCGCCGTGGATCAGCGCTTCGCGCAAACTTTTGTAAGCATCCTCGAGTTGCACGTACTTGCCGACCACGGCGATGCGCACTTCGCCCTGCGGCTTCCGTATGCGGTCCAGCAACTCGAACCACGCGCTCAGATCGCGTTCCCGCGCTTCGAGATGCAGCATCTGGAGAATCTGGTCATCGAGTCCTTCGTCCGCAAGCGCCACCGGCACGGCATAGATCGTGTCCATGTCCGGCATGGAAATCACGCGCGCTTCGGGCACGTTGCAGAACAGAGCGATTTTCTTTTTCAATTCCTGCGGCACGGTGCGGTCGCTGCGGCACAGCAGCAGATCAGGCTGAATTCCGATGGATAGCAATTCCTTCACCGAATGTTGCGTCGGCTTGGTTTTCAATTCTCCGGCGGTAGGAATAAAAGGAACGAGCGTCACGTGCACGTGAACGAAATTTTCCGGACCGAGCTCCAGGCGCATTTGCCGGACCGCTTCGAGAAACGGAAGCGATTCGATGTCTCCAACGGTCCCGCCGATCTCGATGATCACGACATCGGTATCAACCGCAATTTTGCGAAACGCAGCTTTGATCTCGTCGGTGACGTGCGGAATCACCTGCACGGTTTTGCCCAGATAATCCCCTCGCCGTTCCTTCGTGAGGATGGCTTCGTAGATTCTTCCGGTCGTCCAGTTGTTCTCGCGCGTAAGTTTGGCGTGCGTGAAGCGCTCGTAGTGGCCGAGATCAAGATCGGTTTCAGCGCCGTCGTCGGTGACGTACACTTCGCCGTGCTGATACGGGCTCATCGTGCCCGGATCCACGTTCAAGTAGGGATCGCATTTTTGGAGGGTAACTCGGAGACCACGGCTTTCGAGCAGGCAGCCAATCGACGCCGCTGCAACGCCCTTGCCCAGGGAGGATACAACACCACCGGTAACAAAAATATACTTCGGCCCCATCCGCTCAGTTCCTGCCACCTAAAAATTCGGGACGCGGAACTGGTTAAATCCTCCAGAAAGATGTTGGCGTACAACGCATTCTACGGGGGAAGGCACGCCGCTGTCAATGCGGCTGAGTTGGTGAGGGAATTCGGGGTCTGGACCAGGCATGTGCATACGACGCCTGCTTTGCCTTGGCCCAGAATTTACGCTAGCGCTTTTTGTCCGTCCAGTGTACTATTCAGCCAATATGCAGGCGAAGACCGTACGGCCCACGAATACTATTGCCCGCGGAGCGGTGAATACCTGCGTGTGGACGTTCTTGCTGTCAGTACAATTCGGTTCGGACCTAGAAATGTTGATGTGGGAAAAGAACGACGCCATTAACCATTTCAGGGCCCTAGTTGGCACCGCGACCTTTGGCCTGGCAACCAGTGTAGCGCTCGGGGCTACATATGTGGATCTCTCGGTGGTGGCCGGAGCATTAAAACAAAAAAATCTGGACGCAACGCGGAAAAGAATACATTGGATTGCGGCACTTATCTTTTGTGTGGCCATCGCGTGCTTCAGCTTTTTTTTCGTTTACGTATACTCGAAGCGATTCGGCGTTCTCCGCCCGGCGCTCTCCGTGCTCTATGGGATGCTTACAGTTTTTGGCGCATTCCTTTCAAGGCGCGAATTAAAACGACTTTATTCTGATCTCGGTCTCGGCTAACAACCAAGCTTGTTCCCCTCAGCGTGCCGGCTTTGGGGGTACGATTGAACGCACATAAGTAACTCCTTACGCCTGGACATTCGAAAAACAAAACCGCCGGAAATGGCGCGAGCAGGTAATATCCCCGCGCCATCCCTCGGCGATTCGTTCATTCCTTGCTCGCCTTCGTCATCCCCAGGTTCGCCGCCAGCCTAATCGCGATCGTGGCCAAACAAGTCACGCATCACTTTGACGTCGTCGTCGCAAGCATGGTTCAGGCAAGGCAGCCTGAATCCCGCCTCGAGAGACTTGAGCAGCGAAAAGCTGTTGTAGTACCGGTTGCTTTGAATGCCTTCCTCCGAATCGCCGTTGGTCTCGACGGTGAGGACCACCTGGTTCTGATTCTGCGGCGGGAAGAGGCCAGTGGGCTGCGTGCTGATGCCGCTGTAGTCGTTCTCATCCCAAACGATCACGATGGCCGTACGGCCGTCGTGCCATACTGGTGAGTGCTTGATGGCCTTGACCAGCCGCTCGATTGTCGTGTCGCCCTGCAGGATCAAGCCGGGATTCAGGCCAACCTGCGTGCCGTTCGTAAGACCGGCGGTGCCGATTCCGGGATCGAAAGCGCAGAACGCGTCGCCATTGCCTCGCCCATGTTGATCGTTGCATTGGTTCGGCGCAATGAAAGCCAGGGACGGGACATCGCCTCTCGCCAGGTCGGCATACAAGCCGCGCGGGCCGTCGAAGCCGACGATGTTTTCCAAACTATTGCCGAACTCCGTTCCTTCCTGGACGTTCTTGAAATAGGCGAACGGATTGTGCTTCACGGCGTACGCCTGCACGACGTTGCTCGAAGTCAGCGGCGCGAGCAATGAAAAGTCCGTCAGGTTGCTGGCTGTGCCGTTGCTGAAGTTGACCAGGTCGGCCCCGGTGATCGGCAGGTTTTCCTGGTAGCTCTTCCAGCTCAAGCCGGCCCGCACGAGTTGGTCGCCGATCGTCTTGCCCTTTGTAAACGCCGCCGGCACCGACTTCACGCCGTCGATATCGGCGAGGTACGGAAACGTCGGCAGCGTCACTTCGTTCCAGTTGTCGACAGCCGGTGTCTCGGCGTCCTGACCTGTTCCGGCGATCGGGCAGACTTTGCCGGTTTCGATTGGGACGGGTGCCGGTGCAGGGGCAGCGCCATTATCGGCGTTGACGAGTCCGCTCGCCAGATTGGGAGTGCACGCCGCGTTGTGCCAATCAGGGGCATTGTCGCTGCGGACACCGAAATTCGAGCCGCCGACGATCTCCAGGTAGTTGGTCAAACTGGGATGTCCGACGGCAAAATAGTTGGTCGCGAGGTTGACTTTCTTGTTCGCGATCAAGCTATTCAAGTACGGCTCGTTCGGGTTGTTGATGACCTGCTGGTACCCGTGGTTCTCCATCATGATAATGAATACGTGATCCAGGTGAGGGATCCCTCTGGGAGCGTCGTCCCGGTCGGCAAACATCGGAGCCGACAACAGTGCGAATGCAAGCCCCATGGCTGCGGCTTTCTTCAACATGTCAATGACCTTTCCTTTTCGGGAAGCTGGGATTGCCGCCGCTCTGTGGACGGAGAGCGCTGGCGCGACCGGGCGATACTCTGGAATCCGGTTATTGTCGGCGGGTTACAGTTATGCAAAAATTTGGTAAACGTGGCCGCCCAAGGAAGCCCGGAACTTCCTGTTTGCTTCCTCTCGCGTCTCGCTCGGGGATGTTCAGCTTCGGCGGCATGGTTTAGAATCGTCTCGTAATTCCGCTGCGCTCATTCGTAATTCCGTGCCGCGGAATGGGTCCGCCAATTTCAGGGAAGTGCAAATTTCTCTTGACTTTATCGGGGGGCAACGGTCTATTGTCACATTCCGCTTTTCCGCAGGCGACACAATGATGCGAGGCCGCATCTATGCCTCGCGGGGAATGTGATTCTGTCCAGTTTCCTAAACGGCTTGCCACCAGGATGGTCGTAGGTGTGCGGATGCGGGGTTTCGGCGGCAGCGGGAAAACATAATCTCAGGGGCCAGAAACTCATCGGCATTTGTGAGACATTTTCTTACAGCAAAGAGAAGCGTTCGTTCGGATCGAGGCATCCGAGGTTTGCTCGATCGGAGGGGTTTGGGCTCTGCACGCTTGTCCTGGCGCAGGATGAAAAGCCCGCCAGGATAGGGGGATGGAAGTATCTTCTCCGGGAAAATCAGAGTCGTGCGGGCGGGGGGATTTCTAGTGTTTGAACCGAATTTCCACTTGGGGCGTGGCAGGGTGCGTTGGGAACGTGTTTTCTTTTTCATTACGCTGATCGCCGTGCCGGCGATCCTGAGTTCCTGCGGCAGTAGCGCCAGCACGGCTGTGGCGCCGTCCATCACGGCTTCGTGTGTGCCCACCCAGGGCACTGGCGCTGACGTGACCGTTCTTGGCACCGCGCAATGCACAGCCACCGTCCTAAACGCCAGTAGCACGCTTGTGAATTGGTCCGTGAGTGGAACTGGCAACGGCTCGATTGATAAAACTAGCGGGCTATACACCGCCCCAGCGACGGTGCCAAGCACCAACGTCGTAACGATCACCGCAACTTCCCAGGTGCAATCGACGCTGACCGCAACGGCGAGCCTGACCATCGTGGCCGCCACGGCGATTACTGCCGTCGTCTGCAACGATTCCACTGGAAGTTCCCCGTCGCCGTTGGTCGTTTCCTCCCTGAACTCGCTGTCCTGCACCGCTTTTGCTTCCGTGTCCTCCGGTACAACCGTCCCCGTCAACTGGAGCGTCGCGAACAAGAACAATCCCGGCTCGCTTTTGAATCTGGGGGGTATCTCGACTCTAGGCGTCTACACCGCGCCGCTGGTTCCACCCCCGGGGCAGATGGTCTCCATAACCGCCACGTCCAAGGCTCTCTCCACGGAAACGATGAGCGTGACGGCCACCGTGGTTTTTGGAAACGCGGTCCTCAGCGGGCCGTACGCTTTCTCCACGAGCGGAAGGTTGCCCACCCACGCGTTTTGGGCTCGCGTGGGAAGTCTCTCGGCAGGCGGCGGCTCCCTCATCGGTATCGAGGATACGAATCAGGGTGGTACGCCCAATACGGTCACCACGCAACGCAGCTTCACAGGATCTTATTCCATCGGTCCGGATGGACGCGGCACAATGCAATTCTGCGAGGGTACCAGCGCGGCCTGCCCGCAGGGTCCGCCCGCAACCGCTTATTTCAACATCGTGGTCATTTCCCCTCAGCATATCCAGATGATTGAATTCAGTAAACCGGTAACACCTCCTCCCACAACGGCGACTGCGGGTTCCGCGGCAATCATTGCGGGCGGTGAGATGATTGCTCAGGATCAGTCGGTATTTAGCGCGGGTGCCGGAAATCTATCCGGCACCTACTCGTTTAATTTCGCGGGGGTTTCGACAAGCGCGACGGAGGAATCCGTCCTGGGGGAATTTAATGCAAATGGGCATGGCACCATCAGCCAAGGAAGCCCCACAGAGCCCGGCGAGATGGACATAAATCCTACTCCGGTCAGTTTGCCTGCTCCCCTCGCCCTCACCACGTATTCGATTAGTTCGAACGGCCGGGGCACGGTGACACTAAACAATGGAACTGTGAACCTTACATTCAGTATTTATCCAGTCTCGGCCAGCCGGGCGAAATTCATTGAAATCGATACCGCCTCTTTGGCGACTCCAACGGTCCCCGCATCGATCTTGGTCGGCGATGCGTACATCCAGCAAACAAGCTCAACTTGCGGATGGGCGCTAAACGCGTTGAGCGGCCCGACCGTGTTTGAAACGTCGGGATTAAATAGTTTGGGAGGTTCCCCGGGAGTTGTGATCGGTGACATAGGCAACTTCACGGCCGACGGCACGACTGGCGCCGTCAGCGCCGCCTCGATTGACGAAAATAGCGGAGGCACGGTTTCCTCGACCGTGGGAACCCTCACTGGCAACTACACGGTGGATTCCTGCGGCAGGGGCACGCTGACGATTGGCGGCCATTCGTATGTTTTTTATATTATTTCGCCCTCCGACGCCGTGCTCCAGGAATCAACAACCGGCATCATCGCTCATGGTTTTATGCTTCCGTCCAACGGCGGACCGTTCGTGGACACTACTTTGACGGGCAATTACGGGTTCCGGCTTGGTGGAACGGACGCCGCTGGAACGACCGGGAATCGAGAAGACCTTCTCGGGCAAGTGACGAGCGCCGGTTTGGGAACTGGGCTGGCCGGCACGCTCGATCTCAATGACTTCGGCGCGACACAAACGCCCGTTGCGATCGCAAATGGAACGTATCTCGGTGCTCCGGCGGGAAGTCTTCGAGCGACAATGAATCTCCCCCTAAGTACAATATCGGGCGCTACGACGCGGAATTTGGTGCTGTACATGGTGAGTCCGAAACTGTTTTATGTTCTGGACACGGACCCAGCCCCGGCGGGCACCGCGGTCGGCGTGATCAACAATCAGTTCTAGGGAAAAACCTGCCCGTTCAGTTGGAATGAATAACAAATTCGGGCAGCGCGCACCGAGGACGGGATCGCGCGCGGTTTCTTGCCGAGCCTGGAACGCCGGAACAAGGCCGGTAAAATGCGAGAACGAGTCATGATTTCACATTTTGAGGATCAGGATTGAGACGGAAGCATATTTGTCGGGAATATCGAACAAGGAAGAGAGAGGCGCGGTGAAACGCCTTCTGTTGTTCATCCTGCTCACTTCCCTCTTCGGTCTGGCCTCGTGCGGCTCGACGCCGACGAGTACGGCGGTGACGTGCACGACCAACACTTCGACCTCTTCCACCACCACCTCGACATCCACATGCACCGACCCGGTAACGAACATCAGCGTCACGATTTCGCCCGCCACGGTTTCCGTAAACGTCGTGACAACCCAGCAGTTCCAAGACTTTATCCAGGGGGGCACGAATAACGTCACCATCTGGCAAGTGAATGGCACGACGGGAGGCAACGACACAATTGGCAAGATTGATTCCAACGGCCTATATCATGCCCCTGTGACGGTTCCCTCGCCTGCAATCGTGACGGTGGGTGCGGTTTCGTTTGAAGATCAAAAGGTCGCCGCCACTTCCGCGGTCACTATTGTTCCTGCCCCAGTCGTAACGATTACTTCCCCTTCCTCTCCCGTGACGGTAACTTCCGGCACCGCGAACACCGTGACATTCAGTGCGACGGAAACCGGCGGAGCGACCAGCACGATTCTTTGGTCCGTGGGGCCTATGGGCGGGCTCGGAGTTTTGGGTGGGAATGCGACGCTCGGCACGATCAGCGCAAGCGGCGTCTATAGCCCGCCGCTCACGCCGCCCATCGGTCAGACCGTCACGGTCACGGCGGCGGCGCAGGATTCTCCGACCTCCACCGCGAGCCTGGCCGTCACCATTTCCGGATATTCCACTTCATCCTTGCAGGGGCCGTTTGCTTTTTCCATGGCCGGAAACGTCGGATCGGCTCACTTTTTCAGGGCCGGCAGCTTTGTGGCGGATGGCGCGGGGAATCTGAGCAGCGTTTTGGAGGACACCGACACGACTTCGGGAGCGACCTCCACACCGATTTCGACGACCGGCTCCTATACCGTAGGTGCGGATGGCCGTGGAACGTTGCAATTCAACGACGGGCTTTTGCCCGCAAGTTTCGACTTCGTCCTCGTGAATGGCTCCCAACTTCAGATCATTGGTTTCGACGGCTCGGGAACCGCGTCGGGTCAGGCGAATGCGCAGAATGCTTCGGCCTTCTCCGGCACGCCAAACTCGGCCTTAAACGGAATCTACGTCTTTGATTTTGCCGGCGTGGATGGATTGAATGGGCTTTCGCAAATCGGTGAATTCAACGCGGATGGCGCGGGCAACGTTACGAGCGGGTCAATCGACATCAATGATGGCGGAGTCCCGAGCTCATTTCAAATCTTCGGAAACAAGACCGTATGCCCTTCTCCCCCCGCTTCCCTTTCCACCTATCTCGTTAGCTCGAACGGGCGCGGGACTTTGACTCTCACTACGTGCGCCGGCGGCCCGGCCTTGACGCTCAATTTCTACGTCGTCAACCGCGGGGCTGCGAAATTTGTCGGGACCGACACCGCGAAGCAGGTTGCGGGATTCACGTCCCAACAGTCTCCCAATGCCACGTTGGACGCGACCGCCCTCAACGGCAATTACGCATTCCTATTGGCGGGATCGGGACTGGGCGGCACGATCGCAACCGCTGGAAGTTTTTTTGCGGATGGCAGAGGCAACTTGACGAGCGGCGTGGTGGACGAAAATGTCGCGCCCGGCGCACCTGCTCTTGGCTTGCCGATCGTAGCCAACCTGGCGGGCGACAATTATACGGTCGCTTCGAATGGGCGGGGCACGGCGACATTCACAACTGCGGGCCGGACGTACACGTTTGTTTTTTATCTGGGGCCGGTGGGATCCAACACAACCGCCGTGTTTCAGGAAACCGATTCGGGGATTGCCAGCGATGGAAATTTCACCCTGCAGCAAAGCGGTCCGTTCACTCTGGCGTCCATCCAGGGCAATTACGCGATCGAGACCAGCGGCGTTTCCGCGGGGTCGTTACAAGTCAGCACGGGCCAAATCGGCGCCAATGGCGCAGGGGCCGTAACGTCAGGAAATATTGACACCAACACGGGAGGCACGCTTGCCTCAGGGCAAGCCGTCACGGGCGCCTACACTGCTCCCGCCGCCACTGGCCGCGCAACCCTCACGCTCAATTCCGGCACGCTGAATTATGCCGCGTACGTCGTGAGTCCTACTCAGGTCTACATTTTGGGAATCCTACCCGCGCAGCTCGCCGTCGGCGCGCTTCTCCGGCAATTCTAATAAGCAATCCCGGCAAGGCCGTCCTCAAGCAGAGTGCGATTTGCTCAACAGCTTTTCGACGCGCGCGACATCCTCCTGCACATCCACGCTGATCGAATCGTGTTGCGTTTCGGCGACTCGAATCTTGTATCCATTTTCCATCCAGCGAAGCTGTTCGAGCTGCTCGATGCGCTCGAGGTCTCCGAGCGGCAGCGTCGGAAAATCGAGCAGGGCGGCGCGCCGAAACGCGTACAGCCCGAGATGCTTCATATGCTGCGCGTGCACCGGGGCGTCGCGGTCGCGCACCCACGGGATGGGTGCTCGTGAAAAATAGAGCGCGTTGCCGTCGAAATCGAGAACGACCTTCACGATATTCGGGTCCATGATGTCGGCGGGCTTCGCGATGGGAACCATGAGCGTGGCCACCGAAACGCCATCCTCCGACTCCATGGCCTCGACGAGGGTGTCAATCGCTTCCGGCTCGACAAGCGGCTCGTCCCCTTGCACATTCACGAAAACTTCTTCTCCTGAACCAGAAAGGTGCACGGCCACTTCCGCCACTCGCTCGGTGCCGGAGCGGTGTTCCAAACGGGTCATGACCGCCTCGGCCCCAAATCCAGCCGCTGCTTTCAGGATGCGTTCGTCATCGGTAGCGATGATCACGCGGCTGATGCTCTTGGCCTGCCGCGTCCGCTCCCACACACGTTGGATCATGGGCTTTCCGGCGAGAGACACGAGGGGCTTGCCCGGCAAGCGGGTGGCGGAATAACGGGCGGGAATCACAGCGATGGCCATAAAGTTTTCTCTCCGCGCGCCGATTTACGAGATGGGCAGCGAAACTTAGAAATCCTATCACAGTGTTCGAACAAACCTGCACGCAGCCCGTAGCATGGCGATTAAGACTCGTGAATCGGCCCCAAAAGTAAATTAATTGTCAAAAGACAAGCGTGGGACTTGCGCGGACTCTCCCGGGTGGTAGAATAGTTTTATGGTTCGCTAGTCGGAACCGGCCGTAACCGCCCGGGCAACGTCGGCGAAGGCAGGCAATGCGGTGATGGCAGGACAAAAACGGGAATGTCTCCGCGGATTCGCCCTTGTTGTGTGCGCTCTGATTGCCGCAGCCGCGTTTAGTCAGACCCAAGGCCCCGTCAAGCCTCCGAAATTACCCCCCGAACCAATTATCAAACCAGGGCAAGGGATCAAAGTTGATGTAGACATGACCCTTGTGAACCTCACGGTCACGGATCCGTTGGACCGTCTCGTCACCGGGCTCGAAAAAGGACATTTTCGCGTATTTGAAGACGGCGTCGAGCAGGAAGTTCTCACCATGTCGAGCGAGGATGTGCCGGTTTCGATCGGCCTGGTTTTCGACATGAGCGGCAGCATGTCGGACAAGGTTGAAAAAGCGCGCGAGGCCGCCGTGCAATTCATGCGCACGGCGAATCCGCTGGACCAATTTTTCCTGGTAAGTTTCAACGATCGCGCCGAATTGACCAGCGGCTTCACCAGCAGCGTGGATGAACTGCAGAACCGCATGATGTTCACCGCCTCGCGAGGGCGCACCGCGCTCCTCGATGCCATCTATCTCGGGCTCAGCCAGATGAGGGGTGCACACAACGGCAAGCGGGCCTTGCTCATCATATCGGATGGAGGAGATAATCATAGTCGGTACAATGAGAACGATGTTAAGAACTATCTAAAAGAGGCCGACTGCCAGCTCTACGCAATTGGCATCTTCGATCCGATCGGCATACGTTCCAGGACGCCAGAAGAATTGGAAGGGCCCTCGCTGCTTTCTGAAATGACGGAAATGACCGGAGGCCGTGTCTTTCCCGTGGGAAATCTTGGCGAACTGCCCGACATTGCCGCGAAGATCGGAATGGAGCTCCGAAACCAATATGTCATCGGATATAAATCAAGCAACGCGCACAACAACGGCGCGTGGCGAAAGATCAAGGTCAAACTGCGGCCACCTAAGGGACTTCCCCCCCTCAACGTCTACGCAAAGACCGGCTACTACGCCCCGAACCAATAGCTGCGGCCGCGTTACCGTTTTTCTGATCACCTTTTTCCTCGCGGCTATGGGTGTGTTCTTTGCGGCGGGTGCGTTCGCGCAGCAACAGCAAGCGCCCATATCTCCTTCTCAACAACCTCCGCCGCCAAATGCTCCCCCGCAGGAAATGCCGCAGGGGACTTACAAAATCAAGTCGCAAGTCAACCTGGTCGTCCTGCATGTGTCCGTGCTCAACGACCGCAGCGTGTTTGTTCCCGGACTGATGGAAGATAGTTTCCGGGTGGTCGAAGATAAGGTCGAGCAAAAGCTTTCCGTCTTCAAGCAGGAGGACGTGCCGGTCAGTTTTGGCCTGGTTGTGGACAATAGCGGCAGCATGAGGGACAAGCGCCCGCAGGTGAATGCGGCGGCGCTCACATTTGTCAAGACCTCCAATCCGCAGGACGAAGGATTCGTCGTCAATTTCAACGACGACTACTATCTGGACACCGAGCACGATTTCACCAGCGATCTCGCGGAGATGAGAACGGCGCTGGAGCGAATTGATGCGCGCGGCAGCACGGCGCTCTACGACGCCGTCATCGGCTCTCTCGATCATCTGAAAAAAGGCACGCGCGACAAGAAAGTTCTCCTGGTTGTGACCGATGGTGAAGACAATGCCAGCCGGCACAGTCTGGAAAATGTGGTGGAGCAAGCGCAGCGGGCCGACACCGTGATTTATGCCGTGGGAGTCTTTAGCGACGACGACATCAAGCATAACCATCGCGCCATGAAGAAAGCGCGAGGCGCGCTGAGCGACCTGGCAAACGCCACCGGCGGCCTGGCCTTTTTTCCGGAAACCGCCGACGACACGGAATCGATCTGCACGCAAATTGCGCACGATATCCGCAACCAATACACGCTGGCCTACTATCCGACCAATGCGGCGCACGATGGATCTTTCCGCACCGTGTCTGTTCAGGTGACGCCGCCACGCGGCGCGGGAAAACTGACGGTGCGAACGCGCACCGGATACTACGCGTCCCGCGCGCCGTCCTCCGGCAATTAGGTTTTTGTAGCTCGCTTCTTCAGAGGCGAGGGGCCTCGCACGTCGGGAGCGAAAACCCCCGCGTCTGAAGACGCGGGCTACAGCAGCCCCTCATTACGTTGCTTTGAAGAAATTTTTCAATCGTTTGAAATCTGGTTCAGGAAACTTTTGCCGTGCGGAATCGCGCCGCCAAAATTGTCGGCGATCGTCTGGCCCATGTCGGCAAGCGTATCCCGGATGCCCAGGTTGACGCCGCGCTTCCCCGTCGGACTGTACGTGACAATAGGGACGTACTCGCGCGAGTGATCGGTCGTCGGCCACGCCGGATCGGGATCGCAGCCATGATCGGCGGTGATGATCAGCAGGTCGCGCGCCGCCATGGAGCGCAGCAACGGCGCGAGAAGCACGTCGAATTCTTCGAGCGATTTGGCGAATCCTTCCACGTCCTTCCGATGCCCGTAGAGCATGTCGAAATCCACGAGGTTCGCGAAGACTAGGCCGGTCTTCTGCTCGCCGAGCGTCGCGTGCAGCTTCTGCATGCCGTCGGCGTTGTTCCTGGTCTTCGAAGTTCCCCGAATGCCGCGGCCCAGGTAGACATCGAAGATCTTGCCCACCCCTTGCACGAATATGCCGCGCTCGGCGAGCTTGTCGAG